>ENA-ORMN01000891-ORMN01000891.1-human-gut-metagenome-genome-assembly--contig:-NODE-891-length-32244-cov-6.307310_pt1 | contig 32244 bp, 8 predicted proteins | sample MGYA00242102_ERZ508993 | MGnify/ENA primary metagenome ERZ508993 (study PRJEB26280, sample SAMEA2338770) | human gut metagenome | biome: human gut; feature: human-associated habitat; material: faeces...
GGAGGTAGAAAGTGATAGAAGAAAAGAAAAAATTTTATACCTGTCGTAGTGATAGGGCATTTAAAGAAGTATTTATGAGAGAGGATAGTAAAGATATATTATCTAAAGTACTTGAAGCTGTTTTAAAAGTAGAGGTTAAAGACATCAAGTTTTTAAATCTAGAGAGAAATGTAGATAATATCCATGTTAGAAGAAAATACTTTGATATGTTTTTAGATACTAATATAGGAAAGATACAAGTAGAAGTAAATGCAGATTATGATATGTCAAAGAAGTTAAGAAATACGGCATTTATATGTGATACGTATTCACATCTAACATTAAAAGGGGAAAAATACACAGATGATATCTTAGTAATACAGATTAACTTAAGTTATGAGAATGTAAAAGATAAATATATAAACAAGATAATGATAAGAGATGAAGATAATGATCCTTTTGTTAGAAATTTCATAATTTATGATATCAATATGGTTAAATGTAAGAATCTTTGGTATACTAAAGACGAAGAATTTGATAAATATAAAGAATCAGAAAATAAAGATGAATTAATTATAACTAAAAAACAAACAAATAAAAATGTTAAATATTTATTAACAAAAAAAGGAAAACAAATTAAATTAAATGATAATAAGGAACAAATTGATTTAGTTAATGAAATTAAATCAAATTTAAAAGATAAATACTATTTATATACTTCATCTGTAATTGATGATGATCAAAAATATGTTTTTGTCGACAATTTAAAAAATAATAGCTTTGGAATATATGAATTAAAAACAAAAAAATATTCTGAAATTTATAAATATTCAAAAACAGAAAATATATATTCCAATGTTACTAAATTAGATTCAAAAAAAGGTTTATATTATCAAGTAAATTGTTCTAGTAAAAAATGTGATACTCCAGTAACAGTTGTATACGATTTGACAGAAAATAAAGTAATTTTAAAACTTGAAAGTGATGATAAAATACCAGAAAAATATATACAATATAATAATGGATATAAGGTAATTAAATACTCAAAATCAAGTAATAGTGATTATAAAAATAAATATGTTTTATATGATAAAAATAATAAAGAATTACTTTCATCGGATAATGAAATTGTTATAATTGATAGCGAAGTTATATTAGGAGAAAATGAAAGTACTACATCTTTAGTATTCTATTTTGCTAAAGAAAAGAAAAAATTAAATGATAATAATGGTGAAATAATAACTATTAATAACAACAAGTATTATAAGTATAGTTCTGATAAAAATATTATTAGAAATAGTGAAGGAAAAATAATATTTGAGTCACCTAAGAATAGTTCTATTATTTATAGTGATACTTCAATAATGAGTTTAGATAGTGAAAACATAACACTTAAAAATATTGCTTATGAAAAAACAGTTAAGTACAAATTAGATAAAAATGAAACTATATCTAATAATAATTTAGAAAAGATAAATCCATATAAAAATGCAATATATATTAATAATACAAGTGAAAAATATATTAAAATAGTTAATAATAAAGGAAAAACAATAAAGAAAATTGATGATGCAACAATAAATAAAGTTGCAGAAAATAGTTCATCAAATGTAGTAATAATTGTTAAAAATAGTAAAAATAAATATGGACTTTTAATTGGTGAATAAAAAATAATAAAATGTAAATAATATTGCTATAAAGATAAAAAATGTGGTATAATTAAAAAAATAGAATAATGGAGGTATATGTATGGCAAAGGAAGTTAAAGAAGATAAAACAAAAGAAGAAGTAATTTCAGAAGGAACACATAAAAAAAAGAGTTTATTATGCATGATTGGTGGAATAGTTCTTATTATTGTTCTTATTGTAGTAGGATGTTTTATGTTTTTGAAAAAAGGTGGACAAGAAGCATCTTTATCTAAATCATTAGAATCAATGGGTAAAGATTTCTATGAAAATTTCTATTATACACAAGTTGGTTCAACAGATGAAGAAAGAGCAAATTTCTTATCTAAATATGAAACAATTGGTATAAAAATCAATTTAGATAATTTATCACGTTATGATAATAATAAAAATTCAGATAAGATAAATAAATTTGTTAATAATAAAACAAGTAAAGCATGTGATAGAACAAATACAAGAGTAATTGTTTATCCACAAAAGCCTTATAACCAAACTTCTTATAAAATTGAAACACAATTAGATTGTGGTTTTGATGAAGTAAAAACAAAATAATTATAAAAAACTGTTAGCATATGTTAGCAGTTTTTTTATAGACAAAAATAAAAATATATGGTATAAATTTTATTGTATGAAAAATAAGGAAGGAACAAAGTATGAGTGAAAAATTAGTTAAAGGAATATTAGGTACTTTTGGTGGACTTACAGGCGTAGCATTTGGTAAAGAACTATTAGTTTTTATTATATCATTATTACCAATATTAGAGTTAAGAGGAGGACTTTTAGCAGCAGCATTATTAGGGCTTGATCCACTTCCAAGTTACATAATAAGTATTGTTGGTAACTTACTTCCAATACCATTTATATTACTTTTAATAAATAAAATATTGGATAAAATGAGAAATGGTAAAAAAAGCAAAAAAATCGCTGATTGGCTTGATAAAAAGGTAGAAAAAAGAAAAGGACAAATAGAAAAATTTGGATATTTAGGATTAGTATTATTCGTTGGAATACCACTACCAGGTACAGGTGCATGGACAGGGTCGTTAATTGCATCAGTACTTGAAATGGATAAGAAAAAGTCATTTTTAGCAATACTTGTAGGAGTTATCATGGCAAGTATTATTATGATGATTATATCATTTGGATTAGTATCAAATATTGTTAAATAAAAATCATTTTAATATGATTTTTTTTGTTATTATATATGATATGCATATTATAAAATGAGAAAGTATAATATGTATCATGATTGTAATACAGATTTTGAAAAAAAAGAAAAAAATAGAAGAAAAAAATAAGTGTAGAAAATGTTATATACAAGGACCAACAGGTCCAAAAGGTGAACAATGTGATCCAGAAATTAGTTAAAAAATTGAAGTTATTAATACAAAAACAGTTGATTCAGGTCAATTGGCAGAAGTTAAAGATGAATTTACTGACAACACACATTATTTAATATTTTTAATTCCTAAAGGTGATAAAGGAGATATAGAACCACAAGGGTTAGTTGGAACAACTATACTTGATTCTTATGCAAGTTTATATGAAGATAATGGTAATTCATATATGTTAGTAGCAAATACTCCAAATCAAGTAGAATTTAGTAAAAATTCACAAATAAAAATATGGATATATCTTTTACAAATATGGTGAATGTATTAAATGAAGATATATATAAAATTGATTATTTTTTTTCATCAGTCGCATCAGCACAAAGTGATATATCTATTGAATTAAGAAAAGAAAACATTACAATAAATGGAACAAAAATTACAAAAAAGGTAAATAATCAAGAATATATATGGTTTAACGGAAGCATTATTGTAAGTCTAAATAAAGATGAAAAAATAGATCTTGCAGTGTCATCTACAACGAATGTAACACTTACTCCAGATGAAGATACTGTTTCATATTTAAATATAATAAAAATTGGATAAAATGTTTCTTATTTTTAAATAATATTGCTGACTTTTTTTAAAATATATTATATAATTAAATTAGTATAACATAATGGAAGAGTAGTGTTTATGAAAAGATTTAATGAACTTAAAAATAGGTTAATTATTAAATTAGTTTTAACATTTTCGTTAATTCTTTTTAGTGTGCTACTAAATAAACCTATTGTATATGCTGCTGGGACTGAATTTGACTTTAATTATACTGGGGATTATCAAACTTTTGTTGTTCCAAAAACTGGAGTTTATAAATTAGAAACTTGGGGAGCACAAGGTGGACATAGAGGAAGTAATAATGGCGGTAAAGGTGGTTATACAAGTGGCACTATATATCTAACAAGCGGAGACATATTATATGTTTATGTTGGTGGTAATGGTACAACAAATAAAGGATACAATGGTGGTGGATTATTACCAGGTTTAAATATTTATGGTGGTGGTGCTACTGATATACGTTTAACAAGTGGTGCTTGGGATAGCGAAGAAGGCTTAAAAACAAGATTAATTGTATCTGGTGGTGGAGGATCTGTTGGTTCAACAGGAAATTCAGGTGGAGCTGGTGGTCTTTCTGGTGTATCTGCATCATCTGGTTGTGGTTCTGGAGGTGTTGGTGCTTCAATTACTGCCGCAGGATTATATCGTGCAAGTTTTGGTAAAGGTGGAAATGGACTCCATGCAAGTGGAGGATATGGTGGTGCCGGTGGTGGTGGCTTCTTTGGTGGCGGAGGAGCTAATCCAGATGGCAGCGGCGATGATGATAAAGGCGGAGGCGGCGGATCTAGTTTCGCTTACAACGCACAATCAAAATCAAATTACTCTTCAATGAATATAGATGAAAAATATTATATGAACTCTATTAGTTATTCAACAGGAACAAATGCTGGCGATGGTAAAGCAAAAATAACATTACTTGAAATGAATGGAATAACTGATGTACAAATTAATAATGGTGATGTGCCTGTTAATTTCTCATATGATAGATATGATTATGATTTTACAGTTAACAATGATGTAAAACAAATTAAATTTGATATAACTACAGAGGATGGATATACTCTTTCACAAAGCAATAAAGTAACTGATATGACAAATATTTTATCAGTAACAAATACAGTAACATTAACAGATAATACTACAGGACTTGTTCAAGTATATACTTTCAAAGTAAAAAAACATAATTATTATTTAAACGCTGGTGGTGGAACATCTTATTACTACGACTATACTGGAGATTATCAAACGTTCTATGCTTATAAATCAGGTGTTTATAAATTAGAAACTTGGGGAGCACAAGGTGGTGACCGTGGTGCTAGCAATGGCGGTAAAGGTGGTTATACCTCTGGTGAAATATATTTAAATAAAGGTGAAATGCTTTATATCTATGTTGGTGGTAATGGTAATAATCATAATGGATATAATGGTGGTGGTTATATTCCTGAAATATGTTATAGTGATGCTACTTGTGTAAGACCTGTTAAAGTAACAGGTGGTGGAGCAACTGATATACGTTTAGTACCTGGTACTTGGGATAATACTGATGGATTAAATTCAAGAATTATGGTCGCAGGTGGTGGCGGATCTGTTGGTGCTTCAGGAAATTCAGGTGGAGCTGGTGGTTTAACTGGTGGATCTACATCGGGCTGTGGTTCTGGAGGTGTTGGTGCTTCAATTACTGCCGCTGGATCATATCGTGCAAGTTTTGGTAAAGGCGGTAATGGACTTAACGCAAGCGGAGGTTATGCAGGCTCTGGAGGTGGAGGCTTCTTCGGTGGTGGAGGAGCAAATCCAGATGGAAGTGGAGACGATGACCGTGGAGGCGGAGGAGGCTCTAGCTTTACTTGGAGTAATACTACTAAAACAAGTGTGCCATCAAGTTATAACGTGTCAGAAAAATACTTTATTAATGCAGCAACATATACATCAGGATCTAATTCTGGTGATGGTAAAGCAAAAATAACACTTATAAAATCAAACGGAATAACAGATATAAAAATTAATCGTGGTAATATACCAATAGATTTTAATTATGAAGTTCATGATTATTATCTAAATGTTGATAATGATATGACAAATGTAAGATTTAATGTAGCAACTGAAGAAGGTTATACAGTAAATCAAACAAATAAAATGGTAGATATGACAAATATATTATCATTTACAAATACAATAACATTAACAGATGATACAACAGGTGTAGTAACAACTTATAACGTTACAATTAGAAAACAAAATAGTCATTTAGAAGAAGGATCAACAGCTTCATATGGATACAGTTATACAGGTAATTATGAAAAATTCTATGTACCAGCAACTGGTATATATTCATTAGAAACATGGGGAGCTCAAGGAAGTGATCGTGGTGCTAAAAACGGTGGTAAAGGTGGTTACTCATATGCCGAAATGTACTTATCAAAAGGTGAAGTTTTATATGTACATGTTGGTGGAAGTGGTAATACAACAAACATAAATGGAACAGGTAAAGGCTATAATGGTGGTGGACAAGTATCAGGATACTATGGTTCTGGTGGTGTTTGGATTCAAACAAGTTTAGGCTATGGTGGAGGTGCGTCTGACATTCGTTATGGTGGAGATTCTTTATACAACCGTGTAATAGTTGCCGGTGGTGGAGGATCTGTTGGTGCTCCAGGAAATTCAGGTGGTGCCGGTGGTGGTCTAACTGGTGAAAATGCTATAGGTGGCTATGGTGCTTTTGGAACAGGTGGAACACAAACAAGTGGTGGTACAGGACAGAATGCAGGATCATTTGGTCAAGGTGGTAACAGTTATGGAGCAAATGGCGGTTACGGCGGTGCTGGAGGCGGCGGCTGGTATGGTGGCGGCGGCTCTGGTGTTGACAGTGGTGGTGATGATGACCGTTCAGGAGCTGGAGGTTCAGGATTTATATGGAGTGAATCATCTACGTCAAATGTACCATCAGGATATTTAGTAACAGATAAAAGTTATCTATCAAATGGTCTACTTTATAGCGGTAATCAAACATTTAAATCACCAACAGGCGCAAATGAAACAGGTCACATAGGTGATGGATTTGTTAGAATCACACCAAAATTAATAAATGGTGTATCAAGTGTAACAATAAACGATGGTGATATTCCAGTTGACTTTGATTATTCAGTTTATGATTATGATTTATCAGTACTAGATAGTGTTGATTACATAAATGTAAGTTTTATACTAAATGAAGGATATTCGAAAGTAGAAAGTCAAAAGGGTGCATACTATTTTAAAGACGGCGAAAAAAAATATGTATACGCAGTTGATGTTATGAATGATATAACAGGACTTACAGTAACATATACATTTACATTCCATAAACAAAGTGATTATTTATTAGATGATGGTAATTATGGATACAAATATACAGGTTCATGGCAAAAATTTATTGCACCAACAACAGGAATTTATACACTAGAAGCATGGGGTGCACAAGGTGGACATAGAGGAAATAACAATGGAGGTAAAGGTGGTTATTCTACTGGACAAATCTTCCTAAATAGAGGACAAATACTTTATGTCTATGTCGGTGGTGATGGAAATAATCACAAAGGATATAATGGTGGTGGACTATTACCAGGAGCAAATATCTATGGTGGTGGTGCATCAGATATTAGATCTGGAGGCTATACACTTAATAATCGTATTTTAGTTGCTGGTGGTGGTGGATCTGTTGGTGCTCCAGGAAATGCCGGTGGCTACGGTGGAGGTTTAACTGGTGGTTCTGGTAATGGAGATTTTGGTACTTTAGGAACTGGTGGAACACAAACACAAGCAGGAACTGGTAACATATCTGGATCATTTGGTCAAGGTGGTAACGGTGTATACGCTAATAGCGGCTTTGGTGGCGCTGGAGGCGGCGGCTGGTATGGAGGTGGCGGCTCTAGCGTTGACGGTGGAGGCGATGATGACCGTTCCGGAGCTGGAGGTTCAGGATTTGTTTGGACTGAAAGTAATAAAACAATAGTACCAGAAGACTATTTACCAGGTGAAAATGTTTACTTGACAGAGGCAAAAACAGTATCTGGAAATAGTGAAATGCCAACCCCAAAAGGAGAAACTGAAACAGGACATTCTGGTGATGGATATGTAAAAATATCATTCGCACTATCTTATGATTATCAAATAAAAGTAAGTAATAACGTAAAAGTAGATAAAGAATTTGATTACGAAATAAAAGATTATACAGGAACATTAGATAGTAATGATTCATCACTTGTTACATTTACAGTAACAGATAGTGACTCAATTCTTAATGTTACAGGTGATGGAACAAGAGAAATACATGTTGGAGACAACGATTTTGAAGTTGCTATAACATATGTAAATGGTGTTGTTGATATATTCACATATCATATACATCGTGAAGCAAATAATATAGATTATTTAAATAATATTTATTTAGATGGTAAGTCTGTATCAGAATTCGGGAATACAACATTTAATAAAAATACATACGAATATAACTTAACTCTTCCATATTATATGGATGAATATGACTTAACTGTAGATAAAGGATCAAGTGATCAAATAATTACAAATTTAGGCCATATATCAAATAAAAATAATAAATATACTATACCTATTTCAGTAACAAATGAAACAGGAACAAGTACAAAAATTTATACATTAAATATTACTCTTCCACACTCTAGTAAAATGAAGAAATTAACATTAACTAGTGATGGAGGTACAAAACTTGAATATGATGTACCAATCGATGAAACAACTATGGACATTAATCTTGAGAGTCATATTGCCGCAGTACATGCAAGTACAGAACTATATGATAGCGAAGCAAAATCAAATGTCTTAGGCGATGGATATATACAAGATGATGAATATACAATTACAATAACAGTAACAGAACCACATGTATCAAGTACAGTTTATACTATTAATATTAAAAGAATTACAGTAAGTGGTTATGAAAAAGATGTATCTTATACAGGAAGCTATCAAACAATTGTTATACCTTATGATCATGAATATTTCTTACAAGCATGGGGAGCACAAGGTGGTAATAACGGTGGCCGTGGAGGTTACTCATATGGTACAGCATATTTAGAAAAAGGAACAATACTTTATGTTTATACTGGTGGATCTGGTCAAAATGGAGGATTTAACGGAGGCGGCGACTCAAGAGTTGGAAAAGGTGGAGGAGCCTCTGATATCCGTGTAGGAACTGACTCATTATATAGTAGAATTCTTGTCGCAGGTGGAGGCGGCGGCCATGGATCTGATGGCTGTGCATCTGGTGCTGTAGGAGGAGGAACTAAAGGTGGAGGTTCAGCTTCTAGTGGTTCATGTGGAACACAAGCAGGAGGAGGAACTCAAACTGAAGGAGGTTCTTACGGAATATATGGAAATGTACTAGGTTCAGTAGGTAAATTTGGTGTAGGAGCATCTTCCTCATTCACTAGCGGAAGCTACTATGGTGGTGCCGGTGGTGGTGGATGGTACGGAGGAGGATCTGGATCTACTTCTGGTTGGTCAAACGGAGGTGGAGGAGGATCTGGATTCGTATACACAAAAGATACTGCATCAGTAATAGAAGGAAACTCTGATTGGCTTTTAGATAGTACTTATTACTTAACAAATGCTGAGACATTAAGCGGTAGTAATGACTTTATTGCGCCAAGTGGAGACAAAGAAGAAACAGGTCATCCTGGAAACGGTATGGTAAAAATATCAATACCATATCAAGAAAGCGAAAATAACTATTTAGATGGAATTATAGTTAATAAAGGAACATTAACTCCATCAGAATGGGATTATAACAAAGATACATATTATCTAGACCTTGCATCAGATGAGGTAGAGATAAATGTTGAAGGTGTACCAGCAGATGGTAAAGCAAGTGTAATAGGTAATGGTGATTATGTTATAGAAGGTGGAGAAACTAAAATAAATTTAGTTGTAACTGCTGAAAATGGAAGCACTAAAACATATACACTTGTAGTACATCGTGAATTAGATACAAATCCAATTCCAAATAGTATTGAGATAAACGGTTTAATAAAAACATATTGTGAAGAATATGAAGGAGCATGTAACTATACATTTAATAAAGATATTCATAATTATGAAGTAACTGTACCATATACAATTAGAGAAATTACTATGGTTGTAGATAAAGCACATTATTTCCAAACTACAAAAGGTGATGGAGTATATGCATTATCTGGTGGAAAAAATAATATAAAAGTAGAAGTTACTAGTGAAGACAAAAAGAATACAAGTGAATGGAATTATGAAATAATAAGAGATATGACTGGTAATGCTGACTTGAAATCATTAAAAGTGATAGATCCAGAAGTAGAAATTAATTATTCATATAATATTACTGATTACTATATAACAGTACCAAAAGATACTGAACATGTAACACTAGAAGCTATTCCAGATGATGAAAATGCAACTGTAAAAATAGAAAATCCAGAAACACTTGAATATGGTGACAATTTAATAACAATAATAGTAACTGCAGCAAATAAAAAGGTAAAAGAATATCATATTACAGTAAATAGATTACAAAGTAATAATGCATTCTTAAATAATTTAAAAGTTATAAATATAACAAATGATAAGAATGAAGAACTTTCTCTTACTCCTGAGTTTAATAAGATGAATTTATCTTATGAACTAGAAGCACCAAACGACATAACTAAGTTAAGACTTGAAGGAGTTGCTGAAGATACAGAGTTCTCAAGCATTGAAGGCCTTGGTGATTTTGACATAAAGGTAGGCGCAAATACATTTAACGTAGTAGTAACAGCGCAAGATAAAACATTCTTAACTTATAAATTAAATGTTAAAAGAAAAGCAAACTCAAATACATTACTTGATTCATTAACAGTTAAAGATCATAATTTTACTGAAAATTTTGAATCAAATAAATATTTATACTATATGTATGTAGATGGAAATGTTGAAAGTCTTGATATTACAGCAGTTCCATCAGCAGAAACTTCAACATACCAAATAATTGGTAATTATCAAAAATTAGTCGCAGGTAAAAACGAAATAACAGTTAGAGTAACCGCAGAAGATAAATCAACATGTGACTATAAAATAATTGTTTATAGAACAGGATATAGCTATAATAACTTAGAATCATTAACAGTAACAAATGGTTCAGAAAATTATATTCTATCTCCAAATTTTGATCCATTATATGACAAATATACATTAACTCTTCCAAATGATGTATCAAGTGTAACTTTAACAGCAGTCGCAAATGGACAAAAGAGAGCAAAGATAGGTAGTAGTGCTATATATGTTAAAAAAATTGATTTATTAAAAGAAAATCCAAGTAATAATGTAATAACAGTAACAGCAGAAGATGGTACTATCCATACTTATACTGTGGATATTACTCGTGAAATATCAAGTGATAATACATTACAAAGTCTAGAAGTAAAAAATAATACATTTACTCCAGATTTTGATAAAAATACATTAAATTATACTTTAACAACATATGATACAAGTCTTGATATTTTGGCAGTACCAACAAATAAATTTGCTAAAGTATCTATAAGTAATAATAGAAATAATCTAAAAGAAGGATTAAATACTATAACTATAGATGTAACTAGTGAAAACGGAAAAACAAAAACATATACACTAGATGTAACACTTTTATATGATAGTAATAACTATTTAAAAAGTTTAAATACTAGTGATGGATTAAACGAAGAATTTAATAAAGAAAAATTAGATTATACAGCAACAACTGAAAAAGATGAAATAACTATTACACCTTTAGCAGAAAGTACAAAGGCAATAGTAAAAATTACTAATTCAAAAAATGAAACAGTTTCAGGAACAACCTTAGTTAGTGCGGGAGAAAATATATTTAATATAACAGTAACTGCTCAAAATGGAGATATTAGAACATATAAATTAAATGTAACTAAAGTACCATCAACTGATTCAAAACTATCTAGTTTAACAACAAATGAAGGATTAAATGAAACATTTTATCCAGAAAAATTAGATTATACATTAAATACTAAGAGTCATGAAATAACTATTCTTCCAGTAGTTCGTGATAAACATTCAAGTTATAAAATATTAGATAGTAATAATAATGAAATAACAGATGGTAAAGTAAAATTAGTAACAGGAGACAACAGATATTCTGTAGTAGTAACTGCTGAAGATTTAAGCACTACAACATATACTTTAACAGTTACAAGAATTAAAAATAATGTTGCGACAATAGAATCAGTAGGATTTGGTACTACACCAAAATTTGATAAAAATACATTTAATTATGATACAGTAACAGATGAAACTAGTTTAGACTTTAGTAATATGGTATTAACAGATCCATATTCTACATATGAAATAACTGGTAACTCTGATTTTACAAATGATAAAACAAGTACAGTAACAGTAAAAGTTAAATCAGAAGATGAAAAGGTAACAAATACATATACATTTAATGTAACAAAAGTAGTATCAACAGATTCATCACTAAAAGAATTTAAATTAGGTGATTATGAATTTGTACCAGAATTTAATAAAGATACGAAAGAATATGAAGTATTTGTACCAAAAACATTAACAGAAGAAATATTAAAAGTTAAAACAACAAAAAATACTGCGATTATAAAGAGTATTACAGTAAACTCAAATTCATTGACACTAACATCAGATCTTGAATATAACAGTAAAATTACTGGATTAAACCCAGCAAAAGGAGATACAATTACTGTAATAGTAGAAGCAGAAAATAAAACACAAAGTACATATACTTTAAAAGTAAGTAATGAAGATGAGATAAATAATTACTTATCCACATTAAATGTGTCTTGTGGAGAACTTACTCCAGCATTTAATAAGGATACAAATGAATATACTGTAATGACAACAAAAGATGTAACAGAATTTACAGTACTCGCAACACCTGAAGTAACAGAATCAACAGTAACTGGTAATGGAACATATTCATTTAATACAGATAAGAAAAAACAAGTAGTTGAAATAAAAGTAAAATCAAAACGTGGAAGTGAAAGAATTTATAAAGTAACTGTTAGAAGACCCGCATCAAATGAATCTAGACTAAATAATTTAACAGTTATAAATGGAGTAATGACTCCAAACTTCCAAAGTGAAACATATGAATATGATGTAACTGTTCCAAGTTTAATTACAGAATTAAATAAAGATTCATTTACTTATGAATTAATGGATGAAGATGCAAAAATCTCATTCCCAAGTATGAAATTAAATGTCAATGAAGTAAATAAATATGAAATAACAGTAACATCAGAAGATGAAACAAGTGTAACAAAATATATATTAAATGTAACAAAAGAGGCATCAAATAGTACAACTATCTCTAGTGTTCATGTAAATGCATTAGGCAAAGAATTAACTTGTGAAGTAAATCAAGATACTAAAACTTGCGAAATAACAATACCTGCAGATGCGACTAGTTTTGTAGTAAGTGCAGATATACCATATGGTGCAAGTATAAATCCAGAAAATAAAACAAGTTATAATATGGATATAACAGAAAAAGAAAAAGATATAACTTTAAATGTAACCGCAGAAAATAAAGTAAATACTGATTCTTATACACTAAAAATATTAAGAGAAAAATCAAATAATGCTTTCCTTAGTTCATTAGAAGTAAATTATACATCTGTTTCTAACTTTAAAAGTGATGTATTATCATATGAAGAAACTGTAATAGGAACATTATCACAAGTATTTATAAGTGCAAGTACAAAAGATCCACGTGCTACTATTAAGACAGATCTATCAAATACATTTAAGTTAAATCCTGGAGATAATAATATAGATATTTTAGTAGAAGCAGAAGATGGTACTAAAAAAACTTATACAGTAAATGTAATAAGAAGTACAAATGAAGATGCAACACTAAAAAGCTTAAGTGTTAATGGTTATAAATTTAGTGAAAACTTTGATCCAGATGAAACAGAATATACTGTTTTATTCCCAAGAGATAAGATTGAACTAAATAAAACAGAAATATCATATGAATTATCAGATCCAATCGCAAGTATATCAATGGATAGTAAATTAAGTATTGATTATGATAAACAATATAATACATTTAATATAACAGTAACTGCGGGTGATGGAGTTACTAAAAAAACATATCATATAAATGTAAAACCAATTCCATCAACAAATAATGAAGTAGATCATATCGTGATTAATGGTGATGAAGTAAAAGATGTAGAAGGAACATTCACATATTCTATATTTGATACTGATACAGAAGCAACTTTATCAGAAATAGTACTTAAAAACGAATATGCAAGTATTTTTGTACTATTACCACAAAATATAAAAGCAGATGAAGACTTTACATTTGTAGTAACCGCAGAAGATGGAAGTATAAAAACTTATACAGTTAAATTAATTCAAAATAAAACAAGAGAATTAAATTTACAAAATATTGAAGTTAACTTTAAAGAAGAAGATGATTGTGACGGAATATGTACATTAGATAAAACATTTGATGAAAATGTATTAGACTATGAAATATATATTCCAAATGAACTTGATTCTTTAGAAAGTTTAATAGTAACACCTAAAAATAATTTACAAAATGTTGTAATAAAAGGTAATGAAAACTTTGTAGTAGGTGAAAATATAGTAACAATTGTAGTAAGTAATTCATTAAGTGAAACAAAAGAATACAAATTACATGTTATTAAAGAAGCAAATTCAGATCCAAACTTACTTGGTATATCATTTAAAATACCAGAACAAGAAATAGAAGGATTTGATGAAAATACTACAGAATATAATGTTGAATTTACAGGACTTACAACAGGTAAATATGAACTAGAATATACTAAGAAATTTGATGGTCAAAGAGTTAAAAAGTCAGGAGCAACTGTACTTAATTATGGAAATAATAACATAATAGTAACAAGTAAATCAGAAAGTTGTTTTAGTTCAGTAAAAACAAGAAAAGGATGTAATGAAAAATCTTATGTAATTCATGCTTATAGAAATGAAGTATATAGTAACCTTTTATCAGCATTAACTATTTCAACAGGTAATGAAAGTGATTTACTTCAAACATTTAATAAATATAAATTTGATTATGTACTAGAAGTAGATAGCGAGATAAGTAAAATAAAAGTGGAAGGTACAGCATTTGATTCTGAACATGCAAGCGTTGAAGGTAATGGTGAATATAACTTAAAATTAGGTGATAATGAAATTAAAATTACTGTTGTTCCTATAATAGGAGGAAAAAGAACATATACAATAAATGTTGTTAGAAGTTCAAGTGATAATGTTAACTTAAGTGATTTAAAAGTTATAGGTCACACTATGACTCCAAGTTTTAGTAAAACTACTCTTGATTATTATGTAAGTGTTGATAGTGATGTAAATTCATTAGATGTAAAATATACAAAAGAAGATCCTAATTCAAGTGTTGTTATTTCAGGAAATGATAATTTAGTAACAGGTGAAAACATTATTAGAGTAGTAGTATTATCTCAAGATAAAACAAGAGGTAAAACATATAAAATCCATGCATTTAAAGCTGCTAGTGATGAAAATAAACTTAATAACATTAAAGTTTCATCAAAAGAAAATGATACAGAAACTGAATATAACCTAGAACCTAAATTTGATCCAGAAAAAAATGAATATAATGTTAATATTCCATCTAATATAAATATAGTTAATGTAGATGTAACTAAGAAAAATATTATGGAAACAGTAACAGGAATAGGTACTTATGCACTTAAATATGGAACTAATAAAGTAACAATTGTAGTAACAAGTGAAAGTGGAATAATTAATAATTATACTTTAAATATTAATAGAGAATATGAACTTGGTTTAAAAGATTTAATAGTAAAAGACTTAATGACAAATGATGAATTTAATCTTACTCCAGAATTTGAATCAAGCACTTTAGAATATAATGTAACTGTTCCATATGAAACAGAAGATGTATTTATAGAAGGTACTTTAATAGAACCTGATTGTAATATAACTGGTCTTGGTGCACATGCATTAAATACTGGAGAAAATACTGTAAATATTACAGTTTCATATAAAGATGAAGCAAGTAAAACTTATGTACTTAATATAACAAGAGAAAAAAATAACGATAATAATTTATTAAGTTTAAAAGTAGAAGAAGGAATTATTTCACCAGTATTTGATAAAGATACATTAAATTATGAAGTAACAATTCCATATGAATTTACAAGTGCAACAATTGGTTATACATTAAGTGATCCAAATGCAAGCGCTGAAATAATTAATAATTCTGATTTTGAAGTTGGAATAAGTAAAGACGTAATAGTTAGAGTAACTGCAGAAAATGGTGATGCAAAAGATTACATAATTAAGGTAACAAGGGATAAAATGCCAGATGCAAGTAATTATTTAAGCTATATGGCTGTAGATAACTTTGAATTAGAACCTGAATTTACTAAGAAAAATTTAAATTATGAAGTAGATGTACCTAAAGATACAACAAATATAACACTCCATTTAAAAGCAGATGATCCAAGATATACAACAGTATCAATATATAAACTTGGTGAAAGTGCTATGACAGATATAGATGTTACACAAAAAGATCCATCTATAAATCTTGATATAACAAGTAAGGATACAACATTTGTAATTAGAGTAACAAATTATCAAGGTATAACTAGAAACTATCAATTACTTGTATATAGATTAGGTGATGATGAAGCAAGAATTAAGAGTTTATCATTTAATCATGGTGAATTATCTCCAAAATTTGATAGAGATAAATTTGAATATACACTTGAAGTAGATAGAAGCATAAATGCTATAAAAGAAAGTGTTATAATGCTTGCGGAAGATTCTACTTATACAATTATAGGAAATAAAAATCTAAAACCTGGAAATAATACAGTATTAATAAAGACTTTATCCGCAGATAAAACAACAAGTCTTACATATACAATTACTGTAACAAAGAAATTATCTAGTAATGCATATTTAAGTGATATAGTAACATTCCCAGAAAAAACATTTACATTTAATAAAGAAGACTATACATATAATATGACTGTGCCAAAGAATGTTAATAGCGTTCAAATAATAGGTATTAGAGAAGATACTACATCAACAATTACAGGTAATGGAGTATATAATATTACAGGAAATGAATTAATAGTAAATTTAGTAGTAACCGCAGAAGATGGAACATCAAAAATATACACAGTAACATTTACTAAAGAAAAAGATGATAATGCTAATTTAGCAGAACTTATAATAGATAATGGTGAACTTGTACCAGAATTTAATCCTGATACTTTAGAATATAATGTAAAAGTAGAAAATTACACAGATTCTATTAGAGTAACAGGAAAAGCAGAATCAGATTCAAGTACAGTAATTGGATTTGGAGAACATAATTTAGATGTTGGAACAAACAAGATAACAATCACAGTAACAAGCGAAAGTGGAAATAAAAAAGATTACATAATAAATGTAACTAGAAAATCAAATACAAGAAATACACTTGAATCACTTGTAATTAGTGATGAAAATAGAAGCTATGCATTAAATCCAGAATTTGATAAAGATACAGAAAATTATACTGTAGAATTACCAAGATACTTAAAAGAAGTAACAGTAACTGCTAAAGCAGAAGATGAATCTAGTACAGTAACAGGAACAGGACTAGTATCTATAGATGGTAAAGACAAAATAGTAGTAACAGTAACAAGTGAATCAGGAGAAGAAAAAACTTATACTGTGGATATCATAAGAGTTAAATCAAGTATTTCATATATAAAATCATTAGTTGTAAAAAATGGTGAGTTAGATAAAGAATTTGATAAGAAAACTTATGATTACACCGTAAATGTAAATGAAGATGTTACATCCCTTGATATGGATATAACACTAGAAGACCCTAATTCAAGTTATGAAGTAATAGGTAATAAGAACTTATCCTCAGGAGAAAATATAATAAAAATAAAAGTAACTAGTGAAGATGGAAATACTACTAAGTTATACACAGTAAAAGTAATTAAAGGACTAAGCACAAATAATAACTTATCAATGATAAAAGTAAATGGTAATAATGTGGAAAACTTTAATAAAAATACTTTAGAATATAATTTAACTGTGGAAAACAGTACTGAATTTGCATTAATTGAGTATATTAAAGAAAATATAAAATCCACAGTAAAAGGTGATGGAACATATTCATTAGTAGAAGGAGAAAATATTATAAATATCACTGTCGCAAGTGAATCAGGTAATGAAAGAACTTATAAATTAAACATTTATAGAAAATATGATGATACATTAAAATCTATTGAAACAAATAGAGGTGAAGTATCTCCTACATTTAATAAAAATATAACTGAATATACACTTACTCTTCCAAATAGTGTTAAAGATATAAATGTAAAGGGAATAGCTTCTTCAAAAGAAAGTACAGTAGATGGAAACAATACATATGATTTATTACCAGGAGAAAACACAATAACTCTTACAGTTACTACAAAAGATAATAATAAAAAAACATATACATTAATAGTAACAAGAGAAGCAAGTGATAATAACTACTTAAGTAGATTAAGTATTTCAGAAGGTGTATTATCCCCAACATTTAATAAAGATAAGATGGATTATACAAGTGTTATACCAAATGAATATGATCATGTAACAATTGATTATGAAACTATGGATAAAGAAGCAACTGTTCAAATAATAGGTAATGAAAACTTGGTAGAAGGAGAAAATACTATAACAGTAAGAGTAACATCTACTAGTAAAAAAGTAAGAGATTACATATTAACTATAACTAAACAAGCAAAAGAAAATTACAGCAATTACTTAACAGATTTATCAGTAGATCCTGGTGAACTTGATCCAGTATTTAATAAAGAAACAAATACATATAATGTAACTGTTCCAAATAGTGCAAGTGTTATAACAGTAAGTGGTGTAAGAGAAAGTAATGAAGCTACTGTAAACGGATTTGGAAGACATGAACTTTCTAGTAACAGAACTGAAATATTTGTTACAGTAACAAGTAAAGATAAGAAAATAAGAACTTATAAAATAATTGTTAACAAACTTGGAAGCAGTGAAGCAAGACTTAAAAATCTTATGTTTGAAGAAGGAGTAGTAACACCAGTATTTAATAAAAATATATATGAATACAATATGGTTATTCCATCAAATGTAAAAAAATTAACTCCACTTTTAGTAACAACTATTGATAAGGATGCTACTTATGAAATAATAGGTAATGAAAACTTAAATGAAAGCGTTAGTACAGTAATAGTAAGAGTAACAGCGCCTGATAAAGTAACTAAAAAAGACTATAAAATAACAGTTAATAAAGAAGTAAAACCAATTGCTAGATTGCTTACTTTAACAAGTAATGTTGGAGAACTTACTCCAGAGTTCGATAAAGATAATTCAGGAGTATATGAAATAGATGTAGATGATAGTATCAATAGCATAATTTTATCTGGTGAAAAAGAATATGAATCATCTATAGTAAGTGGTTTAGGAATTCATTATTTAACTGATAAAGAAACAAATGTAATAGTAACAGTAACAAGTGAAACAGGATATGTAATGAAATATGCTGTAAAAATAGTAAAAACAAATTCTTCAAATGCATACTTAAGTGATTTAGGTGTTAAAAAAAATGTTATATCACCAGAATTTGATAAGAATACAAATTCATATAAATTAACAGTGCCAGATAAAGAATCAAGCGTTGAAATATATGCAACACCAGAAAATTCATCAAGTACAGTAGATGGTACTGGAATAAAGAATCTTGATTATGGTTTAAATACATTTAATATAGTAGTAACAAGTGCAAATGGTAATACAAATACTTATGTAATAGAAGTTACAAGAGAATATAATGAGAGTGTTAGAATTAAAGATTTAATAGTTAAAGAAGGAGAACTTACTCCAGAATTTGATCCTGATACATTAGAATATAGTATTAATATTCCAAATGAAAAACAAAGTTTATCATTAAATGTAACTCTTGAAGATCTAAATTCAAGTTATGAAATAATAGGTAATGAAAATTTTGTATTAGGAGAAAATAAAGTACAAATAAAAGTAACTGGTAAATCAGGTAAAACTAATACTTATGTATTAAATGTAAATAGACAAAATGAAGTAAATAATTATCTTAAAAATATAACATTATCAGATGGAAAACTTACTCCAGAATTTGATAAAACTACTCTTAGTTATGATGTAACAGTAGGTGAAAATGTAGATTCTATAAATGTAAGCGCAACTGTTGAAGATGAAAAAAGTACATTAACAGGTGATGGAATACATTCACTTGTTAAAGGAAAGAACAAGATATTATTAAAGGTTGTAAATAGTGGTATAGAAAGGGTTTATACATTAAATATTTTAAGAGAATATAATAATGATAATAAACTAATATCATTAACAACTGATAAAGGATCATTAACTCCAGAGTTTAATCCTGATATTAATAATTATGTTGTTGATGTAGATGAAAATACTGATAATATAACTGTAAATGCTACTGCAAATCCTGATTCTTTAGTAACAGGAATAGGAAATTATCTATTAAATAAGGGTGAAAACACTATAACTATTACAGTAACCGCAGAAGATGGAAGTATAAATACATATGTTATAACTGTAAATAAAGCATTATCTTCTAATTTAAATCTTACAAAATTTGAACCAGATACTGGAACTCTTGATAAGGAATATAATAATAATGAAAATACTTATACATTAAATGTTGGTTCTAATATATCAATTATAAATATGAGTATTATTCCTGAAGATTCTAGAACTACAATTAGTGGTGAAAAAGTAATTACGATGAACGAAAGTGAAAAAACTATTACTTATACATTAACTGCTGAAGATAATAGTACTAGAGTTATTACATTAAATGTAGTAAGAGAAGAAGAAGTAACTGATTTAGAAATTGATAAGACAAATATTGTAATGGTAGAAGGAGAAACAGATAAAATTAATGTTAAAGTTCTTCCAATTAGTGTTAATACTAAAGTTTTATATGAAGTATTAGATAAAGATATAATAGAAGTTGATGAAGATGGTAATATTAAAGCACTTACTAAAGGATTTACAAAAATAATTGTAAGTACTGAAAAAAATCCAGCGATGAGAAAAGAAGTAACTGTCGAAGTATTATCAAGTAAAATTACAAGTTCTGTTTATAATATTGCTAGAGTAGATTATGAATATATAACTGGTATGGATGAAAATGATACTATTAAAGATTTATTATCTAATGTAGATAATGAAAGTAGTACATTAAAAGTTTATAATTCAGATTTAACAGAAATAACTAACTTAGATGAAGTTATAAAAACTGGACAAGTAATTAAACTTATTATAAATGGTAAAGTATATGATGAATTATACATTGTACTAAAGGGTGATATAAACGGAGATGGGCTAATAGATGTTACAGATAAATCAAAATTAAAAGATCATATATTGTTAAGAACAGAATTAACAGATTATACTAAATATGCAGCAGATCTTAATAATGATGGATTAATAGATGTATCTGATAACTCTAAAATTGCAGATTATATCTTAATGAGAATAGATACTTTAAATTAAAAAGCAGAATGAGAAAAATCATTCCGCTTTTTTGATACCTTGCAAAAATATAAAAAATATGATATTATGAATACAGATGAAGGAAACTTCATAAAATAAAAAAGGGAACATTCAGTTTTGCAATGTTGAATGTCTACCCATTGATTGTGTAAGACATTTAATTTCTTATGAAATTAAGTGTCATTTTTTTATTACAATAATCATAATGATTAAGAGTAGTAAAATGATAGAAATATATCTAAGAACTTTGATTACAAAGTTTCTTTTTTTCATTTTTATCAAACCTCCTCTCTGTAAGAGATTCGGTAGACACTCAAACAACTAAATATTCCAAATATATTATCTCATAGTTAATTTTGTAAAACAAGCGAACAAAGTAAAAAAACTAGAAAAATTTAACAATTAAAGAGTTATAAAAAAACTCTTTTTTTTCTTATAAATTAAGGAATTTTCATTCACAAAATTAATTAAATTTGATATAATTAATATTAATAATAGGAGTCTATCCTTAGGAGGTAGTAAATGAGAAAGTTTTTTTATAAAATACTAAGCTTAATACTTATATTTTCGGTCTTTATCTCATCATTTTCATTAAACATAATTAGCGTACATGCAGATGGTGAACACAAGTTTTTATTAAAAGCATATGATTGGAATGCATTTGATAATGATTGGGAAGGATCTGGAACAGGTGATGAGCTTACAAATAATGCCGATGTAGAACCTGGAAAAGTAATTCAACTTTCAATTTACTATATACCAGGTACAGATCCAGATATGATGATGCAGATGGCTATAAAATATGATAGTAATTTAGTTGAGCCCATGTATGATGAAGGTTCATTATATTTAGAGGCTGATATGTCAACAACTTATCAAGGAGGTATATGGCCTGCAGTTGGAAAGTCGCCAGACAATAAAAAGAAAACGAATTGGACAGTATCTGCTAACGATGCACCAAGTTATAGTATGATTAGTGTCTTGGCGGAAGATACTGCAAAAACAAAAGCACTTACAACGGAAGGTGTAATCGCAAGTGTATATTTTAAAATAAAAGATACTGCAAAAGCAGGTTCTGTAATAACATTTGAATATGATAATTCTCGTACAAAATTAACAAAATATGACAATGGTACAGAAAGACCAGTTATTACAGAAGGAATAAACTTAAATGTTTTCGGAAAAATGTCCGCAAATACATTATTAAAATCATTATCAGTAAAAAATGGTACACAAGAGTATCCATTAAATCCTACATTTGTACCAGATTCAGAAACAGTAAGAGATTATCAAACAACAGTACCAAATAATATAACAAGTGTTGATATATCTGCAACAGCATCTGATACATCTGGAAAAGTATTACCTGGTGGTCTTGGAACAAAAAGTTTAAATGTCGGAGAAAATAATTTTAATTTAGTTGTTCAATCACAAGATGGTACACAAGAAATATATCGATTAACAGTATATAGATTAAATAATGATGCGACACTAAAAAGTTTAACATTAACAAATGGTGTAAATATTGGAACATTTAGTAGCGCTAAAACATCATATACAGCAACTGTTCCATATAAGATTAAATCATCAGAAGTAACAGCTTTAACAAATGATTCAAAAGCAGTTATAACAAGTGGAACAGGAACATTTAATTTTACAAATTATGGAACAACAACAAATACACATAATATTGTAGTAAATGCAGAAAATTGTGATTCTAAATATGCAAGTGTTCCAGGAAATACATGTACAAGCAAAACATATACAATCACAGTTACTAGAACTTCTCCATCAAGTAATAATAATTTAAGTAATTTAACAGTAAATAATAAAACAGTAACTAATTTTAATAAAAATACTTTAGAATATACTTTACCAAATGTATCTAATGAAACAACAAGTTTATTAGTAGGAGCAGTAGTAGAAGATACAGATAAAGCACAAATAAAAAGTGGAACAGGAACAGTTAATTTAAATATTGGAGATAATACATTAAATATAGTTGTTCAAGCAGAAAATGGAGATGAAAAAACATATAAATTACATGTTAGAAGATTATCAAATGATAACAAATTAAAAAGCTTAGAAGTTAAATCAACACCAAGTGCTAGTTTATCACCAGCATTTACAAGTACGTTCTTTGGAGATTATAACTATAATTATACAGAAGATGTAAGTTCTATAGATGTAAAAGCAATTGTTAATGATACAGATAAAGCAATGGTTGGAATAATAGATGCAAATGGTTCTGAAACACTTACTAGCTCGTTAAATACTGCATCTAAAACATTTACAACTAATACAAGTAATGTAACAATTGTAGTAACTGCAGAAGATGGAAGTATTCAAAACTATACTTTAAACTTAGTAAGAGCAAAATCAACAGATGCAAATTTATCTAGTTTAATAGTAAACCCTGGAGAACTTGTTCCGGTGTTCAATAAAGAAACAAGAAATTATAATGTAACTGTAGATGGAAGTGTAACAAGTATAAATGTTAATGCAACACCTCTATCAAAGTATGCTAAAGTAGAAAGTATTACAGGAAATACAAATCTTAACTTTGGAAATAATCAAGTGGAAGTAGTAGTAAAAGCAGAAAGCGGAAATACAGTAACATATACAATAAATGTTGAAAGAAAGAAATATGACATTGCTTTATTAGATGATATAAAAGTAGATGGCGTAAGTATAGACAATTTTAATAAAAATACATTTGAATATACTTTAGATAAAGTTCCATTTAGTAAAAATAAAATCAATGTAGATGCAACTAAAACAAATGAGTTATCAACAGTAAAAGGTTTAGGAGATATAGAACTAAAAACTGGTGATAATCAAATAGTAATAGAAGTAACAGCGCATAATGGTACAACTAAAAATACATATAAATTAAATATTGAAAGAGAAAAAAATAGTGATAATTTAGTAAAAAGTATAAAAGTATCAGGAGTAACACCAATATTAAATGATGATGGAACATATAGTGTAACACTTCCAAATAATAAGACAACGTTAACACCTAATGATGTAGATGTTACAATAAGTGATGATGCTAGTATAGAAAAAAGTCCAGCAATAAATTTATCAACAAAAAATGATAACATATATACATTTAAAGTAACTGCTGAAAATGGTGATGAAAAAACATATACTATAAAAGTAACAAGAACAAAATCTAATGATACAACACTAAGTAAAGTAACATTAACAATAGGAAGTGATTCATCAAGATATTGCTTAATGGAAAATGATAAATGTAAAATTAATGTACCTAGCGATACAACAAAATTCTCTTTAACATCAGAAATAAATAGTGAAAGTACTATCTCGCCTGTAAATGGTACAGAATTTACTATGACACCAACAGAAAGAATAAAAGATATAACTTTAACAGTAACTGCAGAAGATGATACTAAAAAAGAATATACAGTTACAGTTGAAAGACAAAAATCATCAAATAATAATTTAAGCGATATAAAAGTAGATAATGTAAGTTTATCTGATTTCAACAAAGATAAATTAACTTATAATATAACAGTTCCAGGAACTACAAGTAGTGTACTTGTATCTGCTACAGTAGAAGATACAGGGAAAGCAGTAATAACAACAGATTTAAGTAATAAATTTAGTTTAGACTTTGGAAGTAATAAAATAGAAATTGTAGTAAAAGCAGAAAATGATGAACTAAAAACATATACTTTATATATAGAAAAAAGTAAAAGAATAAATGCAAATTTAAAAGAATTAAAAGTAGATAATGAAACAATTACTGATTTTAATAAAGATAAAACAGAATATACTTTAGATGATGTACCTTTTAATAAAACTGAATTAAATATATCTGCAATAGCGGAAGATACTTTAGCTAAAGTATCAGGTACAGGAAATATAAAATTAAAAACTGGTGATAACAAAATAATTATTACAGTAACAGCACATGATACATCAGTAGTAAAAAATTATATTATTAATGTAAGAAGAGAAAAGAATAGTGATAATAAAGTAAAAAGTATAAATGTATCAGGAGTAACACCAACATTAAATGCTGATGGGACATATAGCGTAACACTTCCAAATAATAAGACAACATTAACACCTAGTGATGTAGATATTACTGTAAGTGAAGACGCTAGTATAGAAAAAAGTCCAGCAATTAGTTTAACAACTAAAAATGATAATATATATACATTTAAAGTAACTGCAGAAAATGGAAATGAAAAAATATATACTATAAAAGTAACAAGAACAAAATCTAATGATACAAGTATAAAAAAGGTAACACTTACAATTGGAACAGATTCATCAAGATATTGTTTATTAACTGATAATAAATGTAAAATTGGTGTACCAAGTGATACAACTAAGTTCTCTTTATCTTCTGAAATAAATAGTGAAAGTGTTATTACACCTGCAAATGGTACAGAATTTACTATGTCATCAACAGAAAGAATAAAAGATATAACTTTAACAGTAACCGCAGAAGATGGAACACAAAATGAATATACAGTTACAGTTGAAAGAGAAAAATCATCAAATAATAATTTAAGTGATATAAAAGTAGATAATGTAAGCGTATCAGGTTTTAACAAAGACAAATTAATTTATAATTTAACAGTACCAGGTGCAACTGATAGTGTAAGTGTAAGTGCAGTTGTAGAAGATACAGGAAAAGCAACTATAACAACAGATTTAAGTAATAAATTTAATTTGAACTTTGGAAGTAATCAAATAGATATAATTGTAACAGCAGAAAATGGAGATTTAAAAACATATACTTTATTTATTGAAAGAAGTAAAAGAGTAAATGCAAATTTAAAAGACTTAAAAATTAATGATAAGACTATAACAGGATTTAATAAAAGTAAAACAATATATGATTTAGGAGAAGTTGATTATAATACAACTGCTCTAAAAGTAGAAGGAATTGCTGAAGATGAACTTGCAACTGTATTAGGTAATGGACTTATAAATTTAAGTACTGGATCAAATACAATTACATTAACAGTAAAAGCACATGATACTAGTGTAAGTGAAATATATAAAATTACTGTTAAAAGAAAATTAAATGATGATACAGGTATTCAGGGTATAACTCTTGCGGGTGTTCCAGCAGTTAAAGATGGATTAAATTATAAAGTTACTGTACCAAATGATGTGACAAAAGCAGATAAAACAAATTTAATAGTTACAGTAAATGATCCAAAAGTAGAAACAGATAAAAAAGCAGAATATATATTCAATGATACAGAACTTTTAACAACAAGTGATAATGAGATAAATATATTAGTAACTGCAGAAGATGGAAGCGTAAGAGCATATACATTAATAGTAACAAGAGAAAAATCAGATGTTGCACTTTTATCAAATTTAACAGTAACTAATGGTAGTTTCTTACCAAGTTTCTCATCAAATGTATTTGAATATGAAGTAACAGTACCTGTTGATGTAACAGAATTTAATGTAACTGCTACTAAGTTAGAACCAAATTCAAAAGTAACATCAGGAGAAGGACACTATAATATTTCAACAAGTGAAAAACAAATAGAAGTAACTGTAGTAAGTGAAGATGAGACTAAGTCAAATACATATATATTAAATATAAAGAGAACTAAATCAAGTATAAATACACTATCAGATATAACTGTTAGTGAAGGAACATTAACACCAGAATTTAATTCAAATATAACAAGTTATACAGTAAATGTTGATGGAAATATATCATCAATAGATGTATCCGCAACCCTAACAGATAGTAGAGCAACTATTATCTCAGGAACAGGTATTCATTCACTAAATGTAGGAGATAATAACATAGTTATTAGAGTAGAAAGTGAATCAGGTTCAATACTTGATTATAATATAAATGTAATTAGAGCTAAGAAGAATATAAATGATTTATCAATGATAAAAGTTGATGGAAAAGAAATAGAAAACTTTAGTTCTGATATACTTGAATATGATTTAGGTGATGTAAATTATAGTAAGACAAAAATAAATGTAGAAGCAATATTAAAAGATGTTGATTCTAGCGTAAAAGGTGATGGAGAAATATCTTTAAAAACAGGGGATAATGAAATTGTACTTACAGTAACCGCTCAAAATGGAGAAGAAAAAACATATAAGTTACATGTAAATAGAATAAAAAATGATAATGCAAACCTTAGTTTACTATCAGTAATGGGTTATACATTAACACCAGATTTTGATAAAGATACTTTATATTATGAAACAACAGTTGAAGAAGAAAAAAGTATTCTTACAAAAGAAGAAGTAACTGCGGTTGCAGAAGATAAAAATGCATCTATTTCAAAACAAGATAATATAGAATTATCAACAACAGTAGATAATATTTATAAAGTAACAGTAACTGCAGAAGATGGAAAAACTATAAAAATATATACAATAAAAGTAAATAGACCAAAATCAAGCGATACAACTTTATCAAAAGTTAATTTAACAAATGCAGTGTTATCTCCATCTTTATCAAAAGATAAAAGAGAATATACACTTACAATTCCATACGGAAGTACAGAATTTACTATAGAAGGCGTGCCAACTGTTCCTACTACAACAGTAACAGGTAATGGTACATATTCAAAAGATGATAAAGTAGTAAGACTTACAACAACTTCAGAAGATGGAAGCATGGATGTATATGTATTTAATGTTGTAAAAGCATTAAGTAATGATGCAACACTTCATGATTTAAGTGTAAGTGGATATAATTTAGATAAAACATTTACATCAACAACACTAGATTATAGTATTGGAGATATTCCTTATGGAACAACTAAATTAAAAATAAATGCTACTCCAACAAATTCAGATTCAACTATAAAATATTATGTAGGAACAGCTTCTTTTGATAGTAATATAGTAGATATACCAACACTTCTTGGTGAAAATATAATAACAGTAGAAGTAACCGCAGCAGATGGAATAAGTAAAAAATTATATACAATAACATACAATATAGTAAAATCAGATAATGCTTACTTAAGTAAATTAACACCATCATTAGGTAAAATAGATTTTAATAAAACTACATTCTTATATAATATAAATGTAGAAAATAATATTGATAAAATAAGTTTTGATATAGAAACAGAAGATAAAAATGCAAGTATTAAAGTTCTTTCAGAAAATTTCTTTACACCTAAAACAATTACAGTTGATAACTTAAAAGAAGGTGATACAACACTTGAAATTATAGTTGTCGCACAAAATGGAAATACAAAAACATATAGTGTAATTATTCATAGACTTGGTAAAGAATTAAGTAGTGATGCTAACCTTAGTAGTTTATCAGTAAATGGACAAACTCTAGATAAAGAATTTAATATGAATGAAACAGAATATAGTATTGGAGAAATACCATATAGTTTAGAAAAATTAACAATAAATGCAACACCAAATATTGATACATCAACACTTACATATTTAGTAAATGGTAATAAACAAAGTAGTAATGTTGTTGATATTCCAAAAAATAATGGTAATGGTGCAATTACAGTTCAAGTAACAGCAGAAGATGGTAAAACAGTTAAAAACTATAAAATAACATATTCAAAACAAGCATCAAGTAATGCATACTTAAGTGATTTAAGAGTAAGTTCTGGAGAATTAAGTTTTAATAAAACAAAATATTCTTATATAGTAAATATAGATAGTGATGTAAATAAAGTTGATTTAACAAGTGTACTTGAAGATAATAAATCTAATATGAAAATAAATGGAATAACATATACATCACCACATACATATACAATTTCACCACTAGAAGTAGGTAATACAGAAGTTGTAATATTAGTAACAGCAGAAGATGGAACATTCTTAACATATAAAGTAACATTTGTGAAAAAAGCAAATATATCAGAAGTAATAACATCTGTTAAATATGGTCATACAATAGCAAATGGTTATATAAAAACAGTAAAAGTAAATACAACAGCACTTGAATTAAAAGATCAATTAGATAACCCTAATGAATATTTAGAAATAGTAAATAGTGATGAAACAAGTGTTATATCAGATAGTGATATAGTTGCGACAGGATATATAGTTAAGTTAATGATTAATGGAGAAGAAAAAGATAGAAAAACCATTGTAATAAAAGGCGATGTTAATGGTGATGGAGTAATAGATATCAGTGATTCAATTGGTATACTAGGTCATTATTTAAATGGTGAAAATAGTTCTAAAGCATTAACAGGAGCATATTTTGTTGCTGGTGATATGGTAGAAGATAGTGAAATAGATATAAGCGATGCGATAAGTGCATTACAATATTATTTGAAGAATTAGTAGGAGGTACATAATGAAGAATAATGGAAAGATAACAAATAAACTTATTATAATTTTAATAGTAGTAGCATCTATATTTGCAATATATATTAAAGCAAATGCTGCAAGTACAGTAGGATCTGCTAGTATTGGTTATACAGTAAATAATAATGCTAATATTGGTGATGAAATAACTGCTAAAGTAAATGTTAACAATGTTAATGTTGATTCAAGTAATATTGGTATATGTGGTGTAGGAGGAAACATATCATTTGATAGTGATTATTTAGAATTTATATCCGCAACTGGTATGAGTTCTCCATACGCTGTATCTGTAAATAAAAATAATAATTATAAATTTGCAGGTATTGATTTTACCTTATCAAATGGATTTAGTTCAGCAACAGATATAATTACATTAAAATTTAAAACATTAAAAACTGGTTCAACAACTTTATCTTTGGCAAATGTATTATTAAATGACTGTAATAATAATAAATTATCAGTAACACCAGTTTCAAAAACAATAACAATAGGAACTCCTGTTATTAAAGATTCTAATAATTATTTATCTGCTTTAAGTATTACAGGATATACAATTAGTCCAGCATTTAATAAAAATACAACTAGTTATAGTTTAACAGTTCCAAATAATGTTTCAAGTGTAACATTAAATGCTACAAAAGAAAGTGCTAAAGCAATTCTTACTGGAACAGGAAATAAAAGTTTAAGTGTAGGCGCTAATAATATTTCAGTAGTAGTAACTGCAGAAAATGGAAATAAAAGAACATATACAATAACTGTAACAAGACAGTCTGCAATTCAAAAATCAAATGATAACTCTCTAAAAGATTTATCAGTTCCAGGTTATACATTAAGTCCAGTATTTAATAAAGATAATTTAGATTATACTTTAAAGGTACCAAATAATGCGACTAAAATAGATGTTAAAGCAATAACAAATAATGAAAAATCAAGCGTTAAAATAGTAGGTAATACAGATTTAAAAGTAGGAAACAATGTAGTAACAGTAGAAGTAACCGCAGAAGATGGAAGTAAAAAAACATATAAAATTACTGTAACAAGAGAGGAAGAAAAGAAAAATGAGCCTGTTCTTGACTCAGATGCAACATTAAGTAAATTAAATTTAGGTGGTTATACATTAAGCCCAGCATTTAATAAAAATAAGTTCTCTTATTCTATAACAGTACCAAGTAATGTTGATAACTTAACAGTACAAGCAATTGCATCAAGTAGTAAGGCTAAGGTTACAATAAGTGGTAATAGTAACCTAAAAACAGGTATGAATTATATTACAGTTATAGTAACTGCAGAAAATGGTAATAAAAATACATATACAGTAAATGTAACTAAAAAGAAAGCAAGTACAAGTACAAGTTCTAATTCTGGTACAAAAGAAGAACAGAAAAAATCAAATGAAAATTATCTAGAAAGTTTAGTAATAGGTAATGGTGAAATAAGTCCTAAATTTGATAAAAATATGAGCAATTATGAAGTTACAGTACCATATGAAAGTAATAAACTTGATTTAACTTATAAAGCATCAGATAAAGCTAAAGTAGAGGTAATTGGTAATAAAGATTTAAAAGTAGGAGAAACTACCCCTATAACAATTAAAGTAATCGCAGAAGATGGAAGCGTAAGAATTTATACTTTAAATGTAAAAAGAAGTCCACTTAAAAGTAATAATGATTTATCAGGCATAAAAATTGATGGTAAAAAGTTAGATGATAATTTTGATCCAGATAATTTAAATTATAAATTAACTGTTGATGGAAATACTGATTCCCTAGATGTAGAAGCAATTACTAAAAATCCAAATGCAAAAGTAGAAATAACAGGTAATAAAGATTTAAAAGAAGGTAACAATGTTGTAATGGTTAGAGTTACAGATGAAAATGGTTTTACAAAAAGTTACCAAATAGATGTTGAAAAGAAAAGTAAGAAAATTTTAGGATTAACTTTAGGACAATTCTTTGCATTATTATCACTTTTATTACTATTATTAGCGATTATAATAATGCTTATAATATTAATTAAAAGAAAGAATAAACAAAAAGAAGATATTCAAAGAATGTCAGAAGGAACTAAAATAGAATTTAAACCTGAAATTAATATTGGTTCTAGAAATGGTACAGATGATGATACTATTTATCCTAATGGAAATTTATATCAAGATAGTAAATTAAGTGCTGAAGTACCAAAACAATTAAGTGAACCTAAAAAAATAATAGATGAAGATTCTATTATTGAAGCAGATTATAAAGATAAATATGATTTATATGATGATGTAGTAACAAAAGATGAATTATATGATGCTTTAGAAGAAAGTCTAGAAACAAATAATTCAGATAAATTAAAAATGCTTCTTAAACAAGAAGAAGTAAATAGACTTAAAAAAGATATAAAAGAAAAAGAAGATAATTTATACAAATCATCTGATGATGAATTTTAAAAGGATATAGAGGACTAAAAATAGTCTTCTTTTATTATATTAAAAGAATAGTATTGTTAGTTTTTTTACTAATATTTACATGAAATATAAAAATATTAATAATTTTTAGAAAAGTACTTGTCAAAGAAAATAGGGGATGGTAAACTTAAATATAGAATAAGGCTAGTCAGAATAGAGGCTAGTCAGAATAGAGGCTAGTCAGAATAGAGGCTAGTC
>ENA-ORMN01000917-ORMN01000917.1-human-gut-metagenome-genome-assembly--contig:-NODE-917-length-31579-cov-7.321913_pt1 | contig 31579 bp, 20 predicted proteins | sample MGYA00242102_ERZ508993 | MGnify/ENA primary metagenome ERZ508993 (study PRJEB26280, sample SAMEA2338770) | human gut metagenome | biome: human gut; feature: human-associated habitat; material: faeces...
ATATGGCGTTCCTCGAAGCGCTGTTGCCCGACTCCGCCCTGCGGCGGCGCATAGCGATTCCCGACCGCATCCGGCTCCGCGGAACGGCCGGCGCAGACAAAGGGGCGTTCTCGGCCGCTTCGACGCTCTCGGCCGACGGCGGGGAGATAGCCCTGCAAGGCCAGCTGGATACCCGCAGCGAGGCCTACGGAATCGAATTACGGTGCGACAGCTTCCCGTTGAACAGTTTTCTGCCGGCCGATTCGCTGGGCCTTATAGACCTGGCGCTGCAGGCCGGGGGGAGCGGATTCGATCCGCTCCGGGCGCAGACCCGGGGGAACATCCGCCTGCAGGTTGACCGGGCGGAGTTCCGCGGCAGGGATTTCGGAGGCGTGGAGCTGAATGCAAACCTCGAAGGAGGGCAGCTTTCCGGCCGCCTGTCCGACCGTGACGAGGCGCTGCGGCTGTTGCTGCTGGTCTCGGGCACGCTGACCGAACGGAAACAGGAAGTCAGGCTCACGGGCAACGTCTTCGATTTCGACCTGGCAGAGCTGGGAATCTCCCCGCAGAAAATCGGCGGGTCGTTCGCGCTGGAGGCCGGGGCGTCCGCCTCGGACGCCGGCAGCTATACGGCCCGGATAGCCCTGGACAGCATCGAGGTCAGAACCCGGCACCGCACAGACCGCATCCGTCCGACGAGCCTGTCATTGAGCTCCGACACGACGGCGACGCGGGCCAAACTGGCATCCGGCGACCTGTCGCTGGCATTCGTCTCCCCCGGGCCCGTGGACTCGCTGGTTCCGGCCCTGACGCGGAGCACCGACATACTCGCCCAACAGATACGGGCACAAAGCGTCGACATGGAGGCCCTGAAACCCGCATTGCCCGATTTCAGCCTGAGTGTCACGGCCGGACGCGAAAATATCCTGAATAATTTTCTGAAAACAAAAAAGGTGTCGTTCGGCGCGCTGGACATCGAAGGCGTGAATTGCGACTCCCTGCCGGTATCCCTCCGGATAAAGGCTGAGAGGCTGGCCTGGGGAGGCGTCGTCCTCGACACGCTGACGGCAGGCATCGCGCAGGACGGCCGCCGGCTGGATTATTTCCTCCGCACGGCGAACGTCCCGGGGAACCTGGACAACGTAGCCCTTGCAGGGCTGTACGGCCATGTGGCCGGAAATAGGGGCCAGGTAAACCTCTGCCAGAAAAACCGGGCGGGACGCGAGGGGTTCCGCTTCGGGCTGGATGTCGAATGGAACGACAGCCTGGTCAGGGCGGGCGTAACGCCGCCCGACCCGGTATTCGGGTACGAACCCTGGACGGTAAACCCCGGCAATTACCTCGTTTACAGGTATGGCAAAAGCATCGACGCCGACCTCGACATGAGGCACGGCGACCAGCGGTTCGCAATCCGGACGGTTCCCGGAGAGGGGGCGTCCGACGACATCCGGCTGGATATCGCCGGCCTGAACATCGGTTCCGCACTGGGGCTGCTGCCCTCCGCCCCGCCCGTCGACGGGATATTGGGTACGGACATGACGCTGGGCATGACGCCCGACAGCCTGACCCTGCGCGGCGACCTATCCATCGCGGAGCTGTCGTACGACAAACGGCGGTTCGGCAACGTCGACTTCGGACTCTATTACAAGCAGGATCAGGGACATATGGCCGATGCGCGGCTGACGCTCGACGGCGCCGAGGTACTGACCGTCCGGGGAGATTACCGCGCAGAGCGCGAAAGCCCGCTCGACCTCACGGCGACGATCCCCGGATTCCCGTTGCAGCAGGCCAACGTATTCCTGCCCGACGACCTGATCCGCCTCCGGGGCCGGTTGCAGGCGAAAATCCACGCAGGAGGCACCGCTGACCGGCCGAGGCTGGACGGGGGCGTACACTTCGCACAGACCGAAATCCGCGTGCCGATGATCGGCACGTCGTTCCGGTTGTCGTCCGACACGATCCGCATTGACGACAGCCGCGTCATATTCGACGATTACACGCTCCTCGCCCCGAACAGCAAGCCGCTGACGATCGGCGGCGAGGTCGACCTGGCCGATTTCAGCCGCATGACGGCCGACCTCGCGCTCCGGGCGTCGGATTTCCAGGCAGTCGACGTAGCCCGGAAAGAGGGGACGTCGGTCTACGGAAAGGCCTACCTCGACCTGGACGCGACGGCCAAAGGCCCCCTGGACGAACTCGTCGTCCGCGGGAACGTAGCCCTGCTGGGCGGCACGGACATCAATTACGTCATGCAGGACTCCCCGATGGACGTGAAGGAGCGTCCGCAAAACATCGTGACGTTCGTCTCGTTCCGGGAACTGGACTCCCAGGGACAGGAAGAGACATCGCAGGCAATACGCATCGGAGGCATGGACGTGCTGGTGAATGTCGACATCAACAACGACGTACAGGCGGCCGTAGACCTTTCGGCGGACGGCAACAACCGGATCGACCTGAAGGGAGGCGGCAACCTGACCTATACCATGAATCCGCTGGGCGACGTCCGCCTGTCGGGAAAATATGTGCTTTCGGGCGGAAGCGTACGCTACAATCCGCCCATCATCTCCCAAAAAATCTTCAAGATCACGCCGGACAGCTATGTCGAATGGATAGGGAACATCGCCGACCCGGCTTTCAACATCACGGCCGTGGAGACCGTACGTGCCAATGTCTCCTCGGACGGGCAGGACAACCGTGCGGTGAATTTCGACATCTCCATCAACATCCGCAATTCGCTCGACGACCTGGAGGTCAGCTTCGGGCTTTCGGCCCCCGAAGACCTCACCATGCAGAACCAGTTGAATTCGCTCACGGCCGAGCAACGCGCCAACCAGGCTATGAACCTGCTGATATACAACACCTACACGGGCCCCGGAACCACGGCGAAGGTCAGCTCCGAGAACCCGCTCAACTCGTTTATCCAGAAGGAGCTGAACCAGTGGGCGCAGAACAACCTGAAGGGCGTAGACCTGAGCTTCGGCATCAACTCCTATGGCGAGGACGACCCCAACGGCCAGCGCACCGACTACTCCTACCGGTTGTCCAAAAACCTGTTCAGCAACCGCGTGCGCGCCGTCATCGGAGGCAAGTTCAGCACGGACGCCGACCCGTCGCAGAACCTCAAGGAGAACCTGATCGACGACATTTCGCTGGAATACATGCTGACCAAGCGCGACAACATGTACCTGAAAGTATTCCGCCATACCGGGTACGAAAGCATCCTCGAAGGCGAAATCACCGAAACGGGCGTGGGCTTCGTGATCCGGAAAAAACTGCTGAGGCTGGGCGACCTGTTCAAGTCGACGAAACCCAAAGCGAAAAAACAGAAGCGAGATGAGGCCGGCACACATTAGAAATACCTGCATCCTGGTTTGCGCCGTGTTGTCGGTAGCGGCCTGCTCCACCACCCGCCGGCTGGGGTCGGACGAGGTGTTGTATACGGGCGTGAAGAAAATCCGGATCGAACCCGACTCGGGCGTCGTGCTCTCCGCCGCAGCCGAATCGGCCGTGAAGGAACCGCTGTCGGTCGCCCCGAACAACCCGCTTTACAGCCCCTATATCCGCACCCCGCTGCCGATCGGGCTGTGGGCCTACAACTATCTCTACACGCCCAGGGAAAAGGGATTCAAATACTGGTTATTCAAACGGCTGGCCAAACAGCCCGTGCTGATCTCGAAGGTGCAGCCCCGGCTCCGGACGAAGGTCGCGGAACAGGTGCTCGAAAATTACGGTTATTTCGGCTCGCACGCCGCAGACTCCCTGCTCTACCGCAAACACGGGCGGAAGGCAAAGGTGTACTATACGCTCGGCATAGCGCCGCCCTGGCACTATTCGAAGATCGCCTACCCGGAGGTGGACAGCGGCATGGAACAGCTCATGGACAGTCTCCGGGCCACGTCCCTGCTCCGCGTGGGGGCGCAGTACAACATGGACAGCCTCACGCTCGAACGCAAACGGATCTCCCAGCTGCTGCGCAACAGGGGATATTACTATTTCCGTCCCGAATACCTGGAATACCTGGCCGATACGACTTCCGGTCTGCGGCAGGTCGACCTGCGCCTGAACCTCAAGCCCAACCTGCCGGAGGTGGCGCTCAAGCCCTACCGGGTGGGCGGCATCACGGTGCGGCTGACGAACATCAAACCCGGCCCGACGGACACGCTCCGCCTGCGCAATGCGACGGTCATCGCCCAGCGGCCGATGAAAATCCGCCCCAGGATCCTGTCCAGGGCCCTCACGCTCCGAAGCGGACAGCTCTTCACGGTAGATGCCCAGAACCGCACGCAGACCGACCTCAACAAGCTGGGCATTTTCCGTTCCGTCAACCTGAGTGTCACGCCGCTCGACTCGCTGCGGGGCTCCGACACGCTGGACGTCGCCATCGACGCGCAGTTCGACTATCCGCTGGAAGCCGCCCTGGAAACGGACGTAACCTCGAAGTCGAACAGCTTCATCGGGCCCGGCATCACCTTCAAGGTCAGCAACAACAACCTGTTCCGGGGCGGCGAAGTCCTCGCCCTGAAACTGAACGGCTCGTACGAATGGCAGACGGGCAACAAAAACTCCGGCGGCCGTTCCTCACGGCTCAACTCCTATGAACTGGGACTGAATGCGAACCTCAGCATTCCGCGGCTGTTGCTGCCGTCGTTCATCACGCGCAGGCTGAAATACCCCGGGAGCACGACGTTCCAGCTCGGGGTCGACCTGATGAACCGCCCCAGCTTCTTCCGGCTGATCGCGTTCAGCGGCTCGGCGGGATACAATTTCCAGACCTCGCCTTACAGCCGCCATTCGCTGACCGTATTCAAACTCACCTACAACAAGCTGCTGCACACGACCGAAGCCTTCGACAAGACGATGGACGAGAACCCGGCCATCGCCATGAGTTTCCGCAACCAGTTCGTACCGTCGATCAACTATACCTATACGTTCGACAAGACCTACGGCAGCACCGGCAACCGCCGCTTCTACTGGCAGAACAGCGTCACCTCGGCCGGCAACATCCTCTCGGGCGTGCTGAGCCTGTTCGGCAAAAAACAGCCCCAGCACCTGTTCGGGAACCGCTTTTCGCAGTTCGTCAAGGAGGTGAGCGAAGTGAAGTTCTACCACCGCATCGGGCGCCGGAACAACTGGCTGGCGACGCGGCTGCTCGTCGGCGTGGGATATGCCTACGGGAATTCCGAGGTGATGCCCTACAGCGAGCAGTTCTACATCGGAGGCGCCAACAGCATCCGCGCCTTCACGATCCGGTCGCTCGGGCCGGGCAGCTACCGTCCCCCGGCCAACGACCGCAACGGCTATCTCGACCAGACGGGCGATTTCAAGCTGGAGGCCAACGTCGAATACCGCTTCGGCATCATGGGACGCCTGAACGGCGCCGTTTTCCTCGACGCCGGGAATATCTGGCTGCTGAAAAAAGACCCCAAACGCCCCGGTGCGGAACTGAAATGGAAAGGGCTGCTCAATGAAATCGCGCTGGGCACCGGATTCGGGTTGCGTTACGACATCAGCTACCTGGTCATCCGTGCCGACCTCGGAATCGGCATCCACACCCCCTACCCCAATCCCGACAAGACGGGGTATTACAACATCTCCAGCTTCAAGGACGGGCTCGGGTTCCACCTGGCGATCGGCTATCCGTTCTGAGGGGAGGGGCATACGGATACGGCGAGGGCGGCTGGGTATTCTCAGCCGCCCTCGCCCACCCCAGTCTTCCGTCCTATCGGGAGCGGATTTCCCGCCGCATGAATATCGAGTAGGAAACGGCAAAGCAGACGACGGTCGCGGCAATCAGTCCGGTCAACTGCGCCCACACGACCTTGATGCTCTCGCCCAGAGGCAGCGGACTGGGAATAGCCCCGTCCAATTGCTCCATCGTCAGGGGGCCGAGGCTCCGCACCGAAGGCATGAGCAGCGTCGAAGTGGCATCGTTGAACAGTTCGCTCGGCGCCAGCCGCATCAGCCCCAGGATAAACCGCTGGTAGCTGAGCTGGTGGTAGACCGGAGCCATCTCGGAGGGGCTCAGCGCCCGGGCGACCACGCTGACGATCATCGCATAGAACACACTGAAAAAAAGCCACACGGCGATGGATGCCAGCGCAGAGGTAGCCGCCTGGCGGAAACAGAGCGAGAACAGGATCGCCACCGTAAGCCAGAATGCCACGTAGAAGATCCCGGTAATGATGTACAGGATGATCCTCCAGAACTCCCCGGGGGTCGGAGGAATGCCGATGGCGATCAAGCCGCACCCCATCACCAGAAAACCCAGTGCGAAGAGCAATACCCCGATGACGATCAGCGCAGCCACGAACTTGGCGTTGATGATACAGTCGCGGTGGATAGGCTGCGACAGCATACGGCTGAGCGTTCCTTTGTTCTGCTCTGAATTGACGGCATCGAAGCCCAATGCGATACCGAGCAAAGGCCCCAGGAAATTGATGAAAAATACGAACGAAGGGAGCGTCCCGTCCGACACCGTGAAGAGTTTCAGGAAGAGGAAGGAGCTGTCCGGATCGTCGGGCTTTATCGCGGCCGCGATATTCGTAAGCGCCGTATACAACGACCCCGCGCAGGTGAGCACGATGATGCTCACCAGAATAATGAACCGCAGGCTGCGCACATGGTCGGCGATCTCCTTCCGGACGATCGTCCAGAACGGGGAATGCACTTTCTGGTCAGTCATGCTGCCCACCCCCTTCCGTAAAATAGCGGTTGTAGACATCGGCCAGATCGCGGTTTTCGCGCCGCAGTTCCTCCAGGCCGATCTGTGCCACGAGCCGCCCCCGGTTGAAAAGCCCGACGCGGTCGCAAACCTTCTGCACCTGCTCCAGGTTGTGCGAAGAGAACAACACGGTCAGTTGCCCTTCGCTGCTGAGCTGTTTTATGAGGGCGATGAACTTCTGCACCCCGGCGGGGTCGATCCCCGAGGTAGGTTCGTCCAGGATGACGATCTGCGGTTGCTTGATAAGCACGTCCGCCAGCCCGAGCCGCTGGCGCATGCCCCGGGAATATTTCCCGGCCTTCTTCTCCATCTGTTCGCCCAACCCGACGCGCTCCATCAGCCGCACGGCCCTGCTGTGCGCCTCGCCGCGCGCGATCCCGTTCAGCGCGGCCGTATACATCAGGTTCTCCACACCGGTCATGTCGTCGTAGAAGCCGACATCCTCGGGCAGGTAGCCGATACGCCTCTTCACCTCGATCGGGTTGTGCGTAGCGTCAATCCCGCAGATGCTGACATTGCCCGACGTCGGTTCGGTCAGTCCGAGCATCATGAGGATGGTAGTCGACTTGCCCGCCCCGTTGGGCCCGAGCAAACCGAAGACCTCCCCTTTCGCCACCGACAGGCAAATACGGTCTACTGCCGTGAAAGCACCGTATTTTTTCGTCAGGTCGGTCAATACGATTACCTCTTCAGCCATGGCCTACCTCCTTCCGTATTTGCGGAAAAGACAATAGACCCCTCCCACGGCAGCCAGGATGACAAGCACGCCGACCCATCCCCAGAACAGGGGCGTCTTCACCGAAATCCGGAACTGCGCATCGGCAGTCACCTCGGGGGTCTTGGCATCCATCACGACCACGTAGTCGCCCGGGAGGGCTTTCGGCGAAGCCTTGAGCTCGGCCGTGACGTTGGCCGCAGCCCCGGCCTTCAGCGACGCGATCTTCGACGGTTCGAACGAGAGTTCCCACCCGGCGGGTTTGCGCGAGGAGAGCTGAATGTCCTTCAGCTCCGACGATCCGGTATTGACGATCTCCAGGTCGATACGGCGGGTATCGCCCGCCGTGATGTCGGCGCTCAACAACCCCTTGGGTGTAGTCACCTCCATCTGGAACGTCCCCGTGATGGCGACTTCGAGTGTCAGTTCCGCGGAGGTGGAATTGGTGACGGCACGCACGGGGATTTTATAGGTTCCGGCCTCGGCATTGGCCGCGGGCGTAACTTCGACGGAGATATTCTGGCTGGCATTCGCATCGACCTGCGCCGAGGTCGCCTGCTTATAGTTGGGCTTGAACACCACGTTCCAGCCCCGCGGGGCATCGGCCATCAGCGCATAGAGCTGCCGGTCGGCGGTCTGGTTGCGGAGTGTGGTGCTGAAGGTGAAATTCGATTTGGAATTGCCCTGCATGTTGGGCTGATCGGTCGTGAATTCGCTCTGGTAAGTCCCCTGTTTGGAGACCACGATGGTGAGCGGCAACCGGGCTTCGCCCGCCGAGAGATGGAACTTATAGCTTCCCTTGTTGATCTTCAGCGGGACGTTGACGGTAAGGGTGAAATTCTTTTTTTCGTCGGGCAGGACGGCCATCTGCTCGATATTCCAGCCTCCGGACTTGATGTCGTATTTCCAGGAGGAAGGAAGGCCGCCGAGCGCAATGTTCTCGGTTCGGATTTCATGGCCGTTGTTGATCAGGTCGACGCTGTAATTGATGGAAGCTCCCGGCGATACGACGATCTTCGTATAGGGCGAATAAAGCACCACGCCGGTCGAGAGGGAATCGGCTGCGGCATGTGCCCCGGCCGCGGGAAAGGCTCCCAGAAGAACTGCAAAGAACAACAAATAATTAGTTCGCATAGTCATATAAAATTTGGTTAGTATAAAAAAATTAAATATGAGAGTCGAATCTGAGCTGAAAAGCGCGGGTTAATTATTTGTCTTGATGGGGTTAGATGTGTTTTGGTTATCGTTTGGTATCCGGGGATCAGGCTGCGGGACGGCGGTTAAGACAGGGTTTCGCCGCCGTCAAAGGCAAAAAAAGCCCCTGTATCGAAACAGAGGCTTTTATGTGTTCCCGTACAAGGCATCAGAAAACGAACTTTTCGAGTTTCATCTCGCTGAGCTGGTGCAGGCGCGGTACGAGGGTCGTGAAATGCGACGCCTGCTCGTGCGCAGCCAGCGCCTTGGCGTCGCTCCACGTCTCGCAGATCATCAGCACGTCATTGCGCGTAGTGCTTTCGAACAGGTCATAGGCAACGCAGCCCTCGTCCTTGAGCGAAGCCGCCACCAGTTCCCTGGCCGTATTTACCACTTCCTCGCGGTTGGAATCCGTCGTACGGATAAAAACATTCAATCGTATCATTTCTTTACTATTTAAGTTTATAAGGCTTTCACGGCCTCGACGGCCGCATCGTAATCGGGTTCCTCGGTAATTTCGGGCACGAGCTGGGTGTAAACCACCTTCCCCGCCTTATCGATCACCACCACGGCACGGGCGAGCAACCCGGCCAGCGGGCCGTCGGCCATCAGCACGCCATAGGCGCCGGCAAAACCCGCAGCACGGAAATCCGACGCGGGAACGACGTTGGCGATGCCCTCGGTCGTACAGAACCGGGACTGCGCGAAAGGCAGGTCTTTCGACACGGCCACGACGACCGTGTCGGGCAGCGAAGATGCCAGCTTATTGAATTTTCGCACCGAAGTCGCACAGACGCCCGTATCGAGGCTGGGAAATATGTTCAGCACGACGCGCTTGCCTTTCAGGTCGCTGAGTTTCAGCGGGGAAAGGTCGCCCCTTACCAATTCGAAATCGGGAGCCTGGACGCCGGCCCGGATGAATTCGCCGTCGATATGCACGGGCGTGCCCTTGAATTTTGTCGTTGTCATGGTCTTTAATTTTTCTGTCGTTTCATAAAACGTAAAACCGGCAGGTTTATTGTCCGTCCGGCAACATGCCGCCAACGGAAACCGTGCACGGATGCCGCACCACAAATTTAATTCCTTTTCGGGAAGATTCCAACGGCTATTTCATATTCTTTTCAGGTTTACCGCCCAACTTTGCAGCGACTTACCCGGGTAAGAGCATATTTTTTGTATTTTTGCCCGAACCCGGCCGAAACAAAACAAAACAAAACGAAACAAACAAACAGACAGACAGACAAGACCGACATGAAAAAGACACTCCTTCTGCTCATGCTGACGTGCAGCTGCGCAATCGCTGCAGCACAGGAACGCTCGCCGCTGAGGCAAACCGAATTCATCTCCGCCGATTCGCTCGAAGACGAACACGAACTGTTGGAGCGCGTACGCAACATGCCCAACCTCGAAGTCGGCAAGGGCATCACGTTCCGCCCCAAAAGCAACTGGTTCTCGCTGACAATGCGCTTCCGGATGCAGAACATGGTGGGACTCTCGTTCGACAAGGATTTCACGCTCACGAAAACCGATGCGCAGGTCAAGCGCCTGCGCCTGCGCTTCGACGGGTACATCTATTCCCCGAAACTGGTCTATTCGGTTCAGCTGGGATTCACCTCCTACGACACGGAACCGCTGCCCAACGGCAATATGAACATCGTCCGCGACGCAATCGTCTACTACGTCCCGAGTCCCAAGTGGAACATCGGGTTCGGGCAGACCAAAATCAAGGCCAACCGGGCGCGCATTAACTCTTCGAGCGCCCTGCAATTCGTCGACCGCAGCATCGTCAACAGCGAGTTCAACCTCGACCGCGATTTCGGGTTCTTCGGCGAATACAACATGCGCGGGGGCGAGGGCTTCAACCTCTCGGCCAAAGGTTCGGTGACGCTGGGCGAAGGCCGCAACTGGGGCAGTTCGTCCAACGGCGGGCTCGCCTACACGGGACGGCTGGAGCTCTACCCGCTGGGGCGGTTCAAGTCGAAAGGCGACGTGATGGAGGGGGATTTCGAAGGCGAGGAGCAGGTCAAGATACTCGTGGCCGGAGCCTACTCCTACAACCACAAGGCATCGCGCCTGAAAGGCCAGCGCGGCGCCATCATGCCGGACGACGCGACCCGCAACATCGGCTCCTATTTCGCAGATTTCATCCTCAAATACCGGGGCTTCGCATTCTATACCGATTTCATGGGACGCAGCTGCGACCGACCGCTGTTCGACCCCCAGAGCAATGCCTTCGTATACAGCGGGCAGGGGCTCAACATACAGACCAGCTACCTGTTCGACAAGAAATGGGAGGTCGCCCTGCGTAATTCGACGCTCTTCCCCGAGCACGAGGTACAACCCTTTGCGGGGTACAAGCGCTGGAACCAGACGACCGTAGGCATCACCCGTTACATCATCGGCCACAGCCTGAAAGTACAGGCCGACATGTCGTACAACCACCGCAGCGAATCGTTCGACCCCGACTACAACCGCTGGGAAATCCGCTTCCAGCTGGAGCTGGGGCTCTGACCCGGCAACAGGAAAATACGAAAACTCCCGGCTGTTGCCGGGAGTTTCTGTTTCGGGACAGGAACCCCGTTACAGGATTTTCAGCGCGATCCGCGCGCACGCCTCGGCATCGGCCAGGGCATGGTGGTGGTTCGCAAGGTCGAAACCGCACGCCGCCGACACGGTATGGAGCTGGTGGTTGGGCAGGCGGCTGCCGAACGTCCTGCGCGAAGCGCGGCACGTACAATAGAACCGGTAGCCGGGGTAAGGCATCCCGTACAACTCGAACACGGCGCGCAGGCACCCCTCGTCGAAGGGCGAGTTGTGCGCCACGAGCGGCAGCCCCTCGATGCGGGGTGCAATCTCGCTCCATACGGCCGCGAAGTCGGGCGCCTGGGCCGTATCCTCGTAGCTGAGGCCGTGGATAGCCGTGGTAAAACGGCTGTAAAAATTAGGACGCGGGCGGATCAGGCTGTAAAGCGTGTCGACCACCTCGCCGCCACGCACCACGACGACGCCCACCGAGCAGACGCTCGTACGCCGGCCGTTGGCCGTCTCGAAATCTATGGCTGCAAAATCTTTCATCGGTCAGGAGTGAATATCCGGGGCAAAGATACGGATTTTAACGCTTCCCGGTATCGCCGGCAACGAAAAAACGGCCGCCTTTCCGAGGGCGGCCGTCGTTTCTGCCGGAGCGGGTTATTCGGTATACTCGTCGTCCGACGTGTCGGGCGTAACCCACGAGTCGGCCGGCGTCAGCTGCTCGACTTCCGCCTCCGTCAGGAAGGCGTCTTCATCGAACATGATGTCGTCGAAATAGTTGACCGTGCACTGGTAAGCGCCGTAGTTGTATGTCCAGTCCTTGGAGTAGATACCGAAGATGGCCATGATATCGCCTTTCGCGCCGTCGCGGACGACGGGATACTGGGCGAAACGCGAATAACCGCTCGTGCGCACCGTATAGACACCCTTCTTGTTGGTCGTCGAAGGCAGGGTGCTGTCATAGGTGAAAAGCACCGAACCGTAGAGGTTCGTACCAGCATTGCTGAACGCCCACCGATACCAGACCTTGTTCATCACCGGGCGGATGTCGGTATACATCCACGCGGGATAGATGTTCGACCCTACCGTCCCGTAACGGCACGTAACGCCGCGCAGGATCACCAGGCGCCCGAAATACTGCTGCCCGTTTTGGCCGAAGAAATCGTCGCAGTTGGCTTCGGTGACCTCGAGGATCTCCTTGCCCAGCTCCAGCTGCGTCTCCCCGCCGAGGAATACGCGCTTGCGGATCTCCGTCGGGTCTTCGATGTTCGAGTTGGCATAGAATTTATGTTCGCCCACCTTGTTGTAGGAATCGGTAGGCCCCTCGCCCAGCGACAGCATCATGCGGTAGTTGCCGATATAGAGACCCGAGACCTTGACATAGACCCAGTTCGAGGGGATCGTACCCGTGGCCTTGTCGAAACGCCCCATCGGATAGGTAAAATAGAGCCCCGTAGTGAGCTTCACCTCGATGGCACCCGAATCGTCCACCAGGTAGAGCGACTTGTAGACGTTGCCCTCCTCGTCGCTCGACTGCACCTTGCCCTTGATGTAGTAATCCAGCCCGTCGGGCGACTGGCCGATCTGTACGTACTTCGTATCGCCCCAGCTCGAGTTGCTGCCCGTACCGCCGAGCGACTTGTGCTCATCGAGGAACATCTGTTTCACATCGGCGATGGAGATATGCTTCATCCCCGCGAAATCCTCGTCGGTATAGACTTTGGCAGGCTTCGGCGCATCGAAATCATTATAGCACCCCGTAACCGCGAACATCACGGCCAGCACGGCGCATAACTGAAATATCTTTTTCATAATCGTCATATCGTATTAGAAGCGGAAATATACATTCAGGTAATAGGTCGTCCCCAGCAGGTAAAAGTACTTCGAATCGAACGGCACGTAATACTGGATCGGCTGGGCGGCCGCACCCTCCTTGTTCACATAGGTACGGCGCGAAAGGCGCATCTGTTCGTAACCGCCCGTACGGATCGTCTGGTCGTTGAGGATATTCTTCACCTCGAGGCTGAAGCCCAGCTGGTAGATGCGGTGGATGTACCAGTTCTTGCCGACGCTCAGGTTGAGCGTATAGGCCGAGTCGAATTTCTCCTGCTCGCGCAGGTTCATCAGCGCCGTGTATTTCACGGCGCCGGGGAGCTGTGCCGCCTCGTCGGGGCGCAGTACCGTGGCATAAGCGGCACGGGTACGGCGCGCGGGGTTCATCGAGAGGTAGATACGGTCGTAATAGTTGAAATCGACCGAGGCGAACCAGTTGCGCGGGCCGCGGTAGCTCAGGCCGAGGTTGAGCGCCGTCTGGGGCGTGCTTTCGACGTAGAGGTCGTCCCAGAGCACCTTGTCGCCGCGGAGCACCTCCTCGCTGTTGTCGCGCGTCTGCGTGAAGTTGGCGTCCGACGTATAGCGGTAGTCGCCCAGGCTCAGGGCGCCGTTGAACGAGATGCCGCCCCAGATGGGAACCACGACGCCCACTTCGAGGCCGTAGTAACGCTTGTCGATGCCGCTCATGGCGAAGTTGGTGAACGACGACTGCGTATCGTCATAGTACGAGATGACCTTCGACTGGTCGGCGACCGAGGTATAGTAACCCGAAACGCGCGCCGTGATCCACGGCAGGTTGAGGTTGTACGACAGGTCGACGCCGAGTACCTTCTCGGAATCGAGGCCCGGCGTAGTCGTATTGCGGGTACGCGCCGAAACGAAAGCGTCGCGGAACTGCGGGGGATTGACCATGTAGGCCACATTGGCGTCGATGGCGTGCGCACCCGAGAAACGGTACGAGAACTCGCCCTTGAGCTTGTAGGTCAGGTAGTCGAGCGTCTTCGATTTACCGAGCGAGTTGTTCGCGAAGAGTCCCTTGCGCAGCCGGCCGTCGCGCCACATGGCCGTATAGCCGACCTCGCCGCCGAGGCTCATCGTGAAACCGCCGAACGAGGCGTAATACTGCGCCCATACCTGTGCCTGGCGCAGGTTGGCGTAGTAATCGTAGCTGAACTTGTCGCCTTCCCCGACGCGGCGGGCCTCGCCGTGCTTGAGGTAATAATCCAGGTCGTTCTGCGAAAGCAGCGGGTTGTAGTTGCCGTTGTCGCGCAGGGCGAACTTATCCACGTCGAGCCAGTAGTCGGCGCCGAGCAGGTCTTTCACCTGGTCGTAGTACTCCGTGCGGTTGATACGCGCCGTCAGGCCTCCGCGCAGCACGGACTGGTTGCGGAACGTATGGGCGATGTTGGCCGCGAAGTTGAAATCGCGCTGGTCGGTATGGCGTTCTTCGATCATGTAGATGCCCGAAGCCCCGGACTTGTTGCGGTTGTAGTTCATGCGGAACATGTTGTCATAATCCATCTGGCTCTTGCTGGGGTCGGTGATCCACTCACGCATCGAACGCAGCGCAAGGTCGTTGTACGTCCCCAGATCCGAACTCTCGATGCCCTCGGACAACTGGAGGATACGGTTCGTGTAGAAGCTGGGCAGGTAACGGTAGTAGTCGGGGCGCGGGTCGGGGCCGTCCGTCCACGTCAGGGCCGAATAACCGTTCTTGCCGAAGCGGAACGAAGCCGCGGCGGCAAGTTTGGTATTCGACGAAATGTCGAACCCGTAGTTGAGCATCACAATCGGCTCGTGGTAATCGCGCACGCGCGAGTTGCGCAGCTTGCCGTCCTGCTTACCCACATTGGGGTTGTAATAGTTGTTACTCAACAGGTCGTAGGCTTCCTGCGTCGACGCCTGCTGCGCTCCGCGCTCGGTCGGTGCGCCCAGGATGGTCAGCGCCAGGTTGTGGCGGTCGCCGCCGAAACGCTTTTCGACCGATGCGAAGTAACCGTAGGCATTGTAGTACACCCCGTCGACATAGGAGTTGCCGCCCTGGCGGGTCGAGAACGAGAAGGCGTACGACCATCCGTTGTCGAGCAGGCCCGAAGCGTAGGAAACCATCGCGCGGAAGCGGTACATCGAGTTGCCGTTCACGACGCTGGCACGGAAGCCCTTGCGCATCTGCGAAGCGCGCGCATTGACATTGGTCGTACCGCCGATGCCGTCGATGCCGTAGCCCGACGAGCGCAGCCCGGCGGTATTCTCCTGGTTACGCGTGGCGTCGTTCAGGCCGCTCCACAACGACCAGGGGCCATAGCCCGTCATGGCGTCGTTGAACCGGATGCCGTTCAGGTAGATGCTCGAATACTGCGAATCGTAACCGCGCACGTTGAAACGCATCTCGCTGAATTTATACGAGGCAATGTTGTTGAAGACATCCTTCGACGACGAAAGCGACGAAGGCAGCGACTGCCCGTCGGCCGCCGTATCGGAGTCGAACTCCGCGAACACGGCGTCGTCGATGACATACTGCACATCGGGGGCCATCACCACCGAATTGAGGTTCTTGACCATCTTGTCGACACGGATCGCCAGGTCGAGGTTCTCGAACTCGGGGGCTTCGAATTTCAACTGGTATTCCCCTTTGGGCAGCTGGTCGATATTGAAATTACCGTGGTTGTCGGTCATGACGGTGACGCCGAGCGGTTCGACGACCACCTTGACATTGCTCAGTGCGACACGGCCGTCACGCGAGACGACCTTGCCTTTGACGCCTCCGTCCTGGGCATACGCCCCGGCACAGGCCAGCGTGAGCAGGATAACAAGTAAAGTTCTGATCTTCATAATTACTTTGTTGGGTTATTTACCGATGTAAATGAATACGGGAAGGTGGTCGCTGTATCCCCCCTGGAAATTGTTGCCCACGAACGTACGCAGCGGGTAGCCCTTGTACTGGCCTTCCTGCTGGAACAGATAGGGGGCACGGAAAATATTGCCGTAATATTTCCCCTTGGGGGCACGCTCCAGCTTGAGCGAACCCGTCGAGCCGGTAGCGAGGTTCTCCGACACGACGATATTGTCGAACAGGTTCCACTGGTCGCGGTAGGCAAGCGAACCGATGCCCGCCTTCAGCATGTCGATAAAGGGATTGTAGTATCCGCCCGATTGGAGCTTGCGGATGTTGCCTTCGGCGCCGAGCACCTCGGTGATGCTCTTGTCGGTGGCGTCGTCGTTGAAGTCACCCATCATCACGACCTTGGTCGCGGGGTTGATCGCCAGCACCGAATCGGCGGCATGGCGCATGATCTCGGCGGCGCGCTCGCGCTTGGGTGCCGAAGCCTCCTTGCCGCCCAGGCGCGAAGGCCAGTGGGCCACCATGAAATAGAACGGTTCCCCGTCGATCGTCCCCCACATCGTCACCACGTCGCGCGTGCGGAAATTCGGCAGGCTCTCCATCGTAAACGGGATCGGGGCGCTGCCCTCGAGCTTGAACACGTCGGGACGGTAATAGAACGCCACGTCCACGCCGCGGGCATCGGGCGAATCGTAGTGCACGATGCGGTAATTGGCCGGGGCGAGTTTGGGCGTAGCGATCACGTCTTCCATGACATTGCGGTTCTCGATCTCCGAAACGCCGATCACCACCGGGTAGTCCTTGTTGATGGCGGCGATGTCGAACAACACGCGCGAAAGGTTATTGATCTTTTTGGTGTACTTGGGCGTATTCCACTTCTTGGGCCCTTCGGGCGTAAACTCCTCGTCGTAAATCTCCGGGTTGCGGATCGTATCGAAGAGGTTTTCGAAGTTGTAGAAAACGACCTTGTAGGGTTTCTGGGCGAAGCAGGCGACGATCAGCGCTGCGAAAAGCCCGGTAAAAAGCAGTTTCTTCATATAATTCAGATTAATTTATACCCCAGTCCGAGGGATTGTTCTGTGCCTTCACGTCGGCGGCAATGCCATCGTCGAGCATCGTAAAGAATTTATAGCCCGTTTTCTCTTCGATGTCGGCGACGCTCGTGATATATTCCTTCAACCCGTTTTTGCTCGACGAAGCGTTTTTCGCCCAGAACCCGATGGCCATCAACTGCGACGCATCCGTAATCTGGTCGACCCGTTTCCCCGTCCGGCCGCTCCGGGTACGCAGCAGCACCTTCCAGCAATACTCCGGAACGGCGACCGACGTACCCGCCTTGTCCGAACCGGAACCCTGCACGCCGTAGGTACCCGTCACGATATAAAGCGTATCGGCACACCGTTTCGACGATGCGGTATTCTCCATACTGAGCCAGGAGCCACCGTTAAACGCAGAATTCTGCGGCATGATGTTGGTCGAATAGAAGGTCTGTTCGTTCAGCAGCGGGGAATAGGGAACATAGCGGTGGTTGGACATACACTGGTGACCGCGAATACCGCCGCTGCGATAGGAACCGAGCGAGAGGTCGGCTTGATACTGGGACGGTATGTCGGGATCATATGCCCATGTGTCCGCACGGTTGTATGAGCCCTGCATATAACAATCGTGGATCGGATAGGCGACCCAGTTGGCGATGCGTTTCTTCGTGTCGTAGCAGATCGTAAAGTTACGTGCCGTCACAGTCGAAGAGAGCGGCGCGTAATGTGTTACGTAACGGTAATCGGGGTCTTCGACATAGGCGGGCAATTCCGCCCACGCGTGATCCATCGACGCCGGAACCGAGTAGTCCGCCTGGTCGATCGTCAACGTGAATTCGTGCCCGCCGTCGAAAACGACATCGACCGCGGCACGGCGCGAAGCGCCCGTTTCATTATCGTCCAGGTAGAGGTACACGACATCGTTCGCCGAAACGAGTTTCGCCGATTTGGTCGTGGTATGCGTCCTGCGCGACGTCCAGCACCAACTGCCGCCTTCGGTCACGGTGACGGTGTAAGCCGTACCTACGGGCCCCGTCAGCACGAGCCGGGGATCGGTCGCATAACCTTTGGCGTCGAGCGTGGTCGTCTCGGTTTCCATGAACACCGCGGAAATATTCGCCGGGGTGCCGTCGTCGGAGGAACCGCACCGCCCGAAAACCAGCAGGAGCGCCCCGAGCACCATAGCCCGCCCGAAAAGTTTCAATAACCCGTTTATCAAAATCATGTGGGAATTTGCAGATAAAAATGTCAGGTAGAAAAACCGACAATCATCCCCGGCGGAAGCCAATCCGCCGGGGATGGATTATCGGAATCAGAGAGTTGCTATTCGCTCAATTCATAAAGGGCGACAGAACAGTATTTGCCATTGTCAATATTAGATTCTGCATACGGACCAAAACGGTTGCTTGTTGAATCCTCGATTTGATAAAGTAATACACGTCCGGTAGTCACAGAATCATTGATTCTGAATGTACCCTTGTCTGCAATAAGAGAGATCGACCAAGCTTTGGAAGCAGCATCCATCAATTGGAGGTTTGTACCCGAAGTTCCTTTATATTCAATATATTTACCTGCACTGTTCTTAATCGTGTAGTTGGCACCACTTGCTTCAATCGTAACTGCGTAAGCATCGGTCGTAGCATTCGATTCGATCTTGTTATTCGCAACTGCAACCTCAACACCTTCGAATTTGCTCGAAACCATTGCAGCGGCAGCTGGCATAGCCATATATTTCGATTCAGTCTCAGCTACAATAATATATTTCTTACCTGACGTAATGGAAGTAACGCGCGTATAGCCGCTACCGCCCGGCACGGATTTGCCGGCCTGCGAAATCGCAACGGTCTTGGTATCCACAGCGGCATCGGCCTTCATCAGTTTGATGGTCAGCGTGGCGGTGATAGCCTGCTCCGTCGTGTTTTCCTTGGGCGTCACGGTTACAACCATCCCGTCTACGGAGGCCGTGAACTGCTCCGATTTATCCGTAGCGGCTTCGATCGTGCAGTCGTCGGCATTGGCAGCCGTGACCGTCACGGTCTTGGCATTGTCCGTCGCAGCGAAAGAAAGCGACGTCGGGTCGAGCTTGGTAATCGCCGGGTCGGTCGAAGGCTCGCCCATGAAAACTGCCACATCCTCGGGACGCTGCGGACAAACCTGCGCGGCATTGCTGTTCACCGAAGCGTAACCGGTAATATCCCCGGTGGAAGCTGCCACGAACTGCGTCCCTACGAGCCCGGGCATGGCCTTCTGCACGAATACCGTCATGTTACCGGCCGAGGTCGTAAACGTATGCTTTCCGAAAGCTTCGTTCGTAGTCCAGTCGGCAGCCGTAGCAGGGGCGGTCACACCCTTGACCGTCACGACCATACCCTGATATTCGGCCAGCTTAGCGGGATCGACTACGACAGGCGTGATGGTCTCTGTACCGATCTTTTCGATCTCGACCCAGTCGGCACCCTTGCTGCCGGTAACCTCGTACAGGCCGTTGTAACTTACGATACGCGCTTCGCCCTTTTTCAGCGTCACCTTCACCTTGTCACCCTTGACAAACGTAAAGCCATCGTCATAGGGATCGGTATACTTACCGCTGCCGTAGAGCGTGATACCGTTCTTGGCGGTAGTCGCCCCCGGGGTCATCACCTGAAGGTTCTGGCCGTTGAAATTCCCGCCTTCTTTGTCGGTTACGACGACGGCCTCGAAATAACGGTCGTTATTCGTATCGAGGGCTACCTGCGACGTCGTAAGTTTGGCAATGATTTCGGGAATCGTAATAACGACAGCCTCGCCCGGGGTCGGGGGAGTTACGTTGCCCAGGTCGACCTCCGTACCACCGATGCCCTCGAAAAGTTTCACGTCGTCGATACGGTGTGCGGATGAAAGATCGGAAATGAAACGGATATAAAGTTCAGAGGGAACCTCTTTCAGCGTAAAGTTGGCCGTTGCCAAAGCCCAGGTGCCGTAGTTGGAGTGTTCGTCGGCCTCGACAGGGCGGTCATAGGCGATTTCCGCCCAGTTTTCACCGTCCTTGCTCAGGTATACATGGAACTCCGAAGTCACGAACGCATTATCCTCAGCACCATAAAGGCTTTTATACGAACCGAACGTCAGGCAAAGATTTTTCTGAGCAGGATCAAGTGCGATCTTGTGGATTTCGAGTTCGGCACCGGCACGGAACAGCATGTTGTTGACGCCGGATGCATCGTCCTTATATTTCGAATAGCTGCCGTTGGACGCGGAATTCGCACGGACAGATATACTGTTGGCCACATAAGCCACATTATCGGCACCCGTGCCGGTCTGATTCTTCCAACCTTCGAACTGGTCGGCAAAAGGCCAGCCGCTGCTGCCTTCCGTTGCCTGCTCCTTATCGAAATCGTTAGCATAGATAGCATCGCCCGTGGGGGGGGGTGTAACCCCGCTGCCGTACTGTTTTACGGCTACGGACGACTCGGCCTGACCCCATTTGCCGAATTCGGGGTGGATAAGCGTGAAGGAGATTTTGCCTTCGCGCAGGTTCGTACCGGCGGGCAGCTCGGAAACCGTAACGGAGATCGTTCCGTTGCCTTTGCCGCTCATCGGGGAAATGGTAGCCCAATCCAGATTACTTGCAGTAACCGTCCATTCGCAGTTCGCAGTGATGGCAACGGTCTGCGTCGTCGCCGTCTCATCGGTGAAATCAAGCGCCGTCGGATCCGCCGTCAACTTCGGCGTCAGCGACTTGTCATCATCATCGGAGCATCCCGTAAATGCCGTGGCAGCCACGAGGAAGAATGCGCCGAACAACAACCTAAAAAGATGTTTACTCATAAAAAATAGTTTTAATTAGGTGATTATAAACTAATATCTGTACACAATAAATGACTTACGATTCTTCCGTTTTTTCAAGGGGAAACTATTACAAAGATAGTTTTTATTTCAAAAATACAAAAGGATTTCGGCATATATTTACTGTTAATATTCCGTTACATAGCAAAAAAACGTTCCATGCTGCTTCGAAAGGGACAACCCGTCCGGCAGACAGCCTCATCCGCTCCCAAATTAAGGCTCCGGCGGAGGGGGGGGGCTCCCGCCCCGAACCGTAAAATCCCCGGGGTACCTTCGGACAGAAAAAAAACCGCCCCGGAAACCGGGACGGGCGAAGTTTCAAGGCTGGTTGGCGGATTGCATCGGCAGGGGTCATAAATCGACATCGTTTCTGACGCTGCAAAATTACCCTGCGGTTATTTCATAGTTGCGACAATCCCATAACAATCCCGGGAATATGGCATTGCACGCATGTTGCAGCAACCGGCAAAGCCCGTCGGCAACACCACCCGGCCGCAAAAGCAGCCAGCCCGGACTGTAAACGTCCGGGCTGGCCGTGCCGAATAACGGGTTCGGCAACGATTGCAATACGACAGCGGCCGATCCCACACAGCGGCCGCGCAGGGATCACGCCCTATTCCCACTCGATCGTTGCGGGCGGTTTCGAGGAGATGTCGTAGACGACGCGGTTGACCCCTTTGACTTTATTGATGATGTCGTTCGACACATTGGCAAGGAACTCGTAGGGCAGGTGCACCCAGTCGGCGGTCATGCCGTCGGTCGAGGTCACGGCACGCAGTGCGACGCAGCTCTCGTAGGTTCGCTCGTCGCCCATCACGCCGACGCTCTTCACGGGGAGCAGGATAGCCCCCGCCTGCCACACCTTGTCGTAAAGCCCGGCATCGCGCAGGGCGTCGATGTAGATTTTGTCCACGTCCTGCAGGATTCCGACCTTTTCGGGCGTGATGTCGCCCAGGATGCGGATCGCAAGGCCGGGCCCCGGGAAGGGATGGCGCCCGATCAGCTGCTCGGAGATCCCGAGCGAACGGCCTACGCGGCGCACCTCGTCCTTGAAGAGCAGGCGCAGCGGTTCGACGATCCCGAGGTGCATCTTCTCGGGCAGCCCGCCGACGTTGTGGTGCGACTTAATCGTCGCCGAGGGGCCGTTGACCGACACCGACTCGATCACGTCGGGATAGATCGTCCCCTGCGCCAGCCAGCGCACGTCCTCGATCCGGATCGCCTCGTCGTTGAATACCTCGACGAAATCGCGGCCGATGATCTTGCGCTTGGTCTCGGGATCGCTCACGCCGGCCAGGTCACCCAGGAACTTGTCGCCGGCCTTCACGCCCTTGACGTTCAAGCCCATGTTCTTATACGACTCGAGCACGTCCTCGAATTCGTTCTTGCGCAGCAGGCCCGAATCCACGAAGATGCAGTAGAGGTTCTTGCCGATGGCCCTGTGCAGCAGCACGGCGGCCACCGACGAGTCGACGCCGCCCGAAAGCCCGAGCACGACCTTGTCGTCGCCCAGTTTCTCCTGCAACTCGCGCACGGTGGCCTCTACGAAACTCTCCGAGGTCCACTCCTGCCTGCAGCCGCAGATACCCACGACGAAATTCTTCAGCAGGTGCGTGCCGTCGGTCGAATGGTAAACCTCGGGGTGGAACTGGATGCCCCAGGTCTGCTCGCCCTCGATGCGGAACGCAGCCACGCGCACCTCCTCGGTGCTGGCCACGACCTTGTAGTCAGCCGGCACGGACGTGATCGTATCGCCGTGCGACATCCACACCTGCGTGGTCGCAGGCAGGCCGCGCATCAGCGGGTCACCGGCATCGCCCACCGTAAGCATCGCACGGCCGTACTCGCGGCTGGGCGCAGGCTGCACCTCGCCGCCGAAGGCCGATGCGAGGAACTGTGCGCCGTAGCAGACCCCCAGCAGGGGCAGTTTGCCCTTGATGGCCGAAAGGTCGGGGGCAGGGGCATGCTCGTCCCTCACGGAGAAGGGACTGCCCGAGAGGATCACGCCCCGCACCGAAGCATCCGGCACCGGAATCTTGTTGAAGGGGTGGATCTCGCAATAGACATTCAGTTCGCGTACGCGCCGTGCGATGAGCTGCGTATACTGCGACCCGAAGTCGAGAATCAGGATTTTTTCCATAATATAACGTAAGTCCGACGAATCTGGGTTCATCAATTTCGGAAGGTTTACAAGCCATGAAACTCGCCGGACTCACTCTACGGCGTCTCCGACGCCGGTTCCAGGCTTAATATCCCTCTGAATCTCCCTTTGGCAAGGAAGACCCCGAATCCTTATTATTTTCTTTTTACCGGACGGTTGTAGCTTCCCGCAAGGCGCATCTCCGCGGCGAAAGCCTCGCTCCCGACTTCGCGGATGCGTTCTATGCAACCTCGGCGGTCTGAGCGAAAAACGACCTGAAAAATCCCGGCGATGAAATTATTGAACTTTCTACAGGTATCCAGCGGCACCAGCGTGCATTCGGCGCAACTCTGCCAGCCGTTCTCCCGGCAGCAGGAACGAACCTTGCACCACGCGGCCTTTTCGTTATCGCGGCACCCCGGACAACTCCCTTTCCGGAATTTCCGGCATGAACCGCAAAAAAGCCCGCAGGCCGCGATCCCGGGATCGGAACTATTCACCGCGGGAATAATTGGGCGTTTCACTCGTGATGGTCACGTCGTGCGGGTGGTTCTCCGTAACGCCGTTCGAGGTGATGCGGATGAACTGCGCGCGCTGCAAAGCCGCGATGTCCCTGGCACCGCAATAACCCATGCCCGAACGGATGCCGCCGATTAGCTGGAAGACAGCCTCGCTCAACGTGCCCTTGAAGGGTACGCGCGCCACGATCCCTTCGGGAACGAGCTTGTTGATATTGCCCTCGCAGCCCTTCTGGAAATAGCGGTCGGCGGAACCCGCCTTCATGGCGTCGATCGAGCCCATGCCGCGGTAGGTCTTGAACTTACGGCCGTTATAGATGATCGTCTCGCCGGGGGATTCCTCCGTGCCGGCGAACATCGAACCGATCATCACGCAGTCGCCGCCCGCAGCCAGCGCCTTGACGATGTCGCCCGAATAACGCAGGCCGCCGTCGGCGATAACCGGAACGCCCGTATCTTTGGCGGCCGACGCCGCGGCATAGATGGCCGACAACTGGGGAACGCCCACGCCCGCGATCACGCGGGTGGTGCAGATCGAGCCGGGGCCGATGCCGACCTTGATGCCGTCGGCGCCGTTCTCGATCAGGAACCGTGCGGCCCCTGCCGTGGCGATATTTCCGACCACCACGTCGAGCGACGGATAGGCGGCCTTGATCTCCTTGAGCTTATTGACGATATTCATCGAATGCCCGTGCGCGGAGTCGAGCACCACGGCATCCACATCCTCCTCGACGAGCGCCTTCACGCGATCCAGCGCATCGGGCGTGATGCCCACGCCGGCTGCGACGCGCAGACGGCCTTTGGCATCCTTGCAGGCGTTGGGATGATCCTGCACCTTCGTGATATCCTTATAAGTAATAAGCCCCACCAGATGGCCTTCGTCGTCGACCACGGGGAGCTTTTCGATCTTGCAGTTGAGCAGCACCTCCGAAGCGTTGGACAATTCGGAGCTATGCGTGGTGATGAGGCGGTCGCCGGGGGTCATCACCTCCTCGATACGGCGCGACATGTCGCGCTGGAACCGCAGGTCGCGGTTGGTGACGATACCGATCAGCTTCCGATCCGCGTCCACGACCGGGATACCCCCGATCTTGTTCTCTTTCATCAGGTTGAGCGCATCGCCGACCGTATGGTCTTTCGAGATGGTCACCGGGTCGTAAATCATGCCGTTCTCGGCCCGCTTCACCCGGCGCACGTGGGCGGCCTGCTCGGCGATGGACATGTTCTTGTGGATCACGCCGATCCCGCCTTCACGAGCCAGCGCAATAGCCATCGGCGCTTCGGTAACGGTGTCCATGGCAGCGGACACAATGGGGATGTTGAGTTTGATATTTCGCGAGAAACGGGTCTGGACACTGACCTCTCGCGGCAACACTTCCGAATAGGCGGGTACAAGCAGCACATCGTCGAACGTAAGTCCTTCGGGCTGAACCCTTTCATTGATAAAAGACATAATGAACGTGGATTTTTGTTGCTCGCAAATGTAGTGATAATTTTCGAAACGGCCTAATATCCGGGGCAACGCGACGATTTTTTTATCAACAATTTATCAAAGCCGCCGGGTGCGGGCAAAATCCGGAGCCCCCGGGACAACGCCCGGCAAGCCCCGCGACGGGTAAATACACACGCCAGCGCCCCGGACAGGAAACCCCTCCGACACCCCGTCCCGGGAAGCCGCCAGCGCAGTCCCGTACAAGCCGGAGGGGACGCTCCGCGCCCGGAATCCCTGGACAGCAATCGGGGGCATCCTCCCGCCGCCGACTTCCCGGACAGGAAAAATCCCCGGCCTCAGGGTCGGGGATCGAAATTATTCCGTCACGGCGGCCTGCACACCCGGCGGGGTCAATACTGCTCCTGCCCGTTGGGAAAATCGCACGATTTGACGTCCGTGATATACTGCGACACGGCGTCCGACATGACGGTATACAGGTCGGCATAGCGGCGCAGGAAGCGCGGCGAGAAACCCTTGTTGATGCCCAGCATGTCGTGGATCACCAACACCTGCCCGTCGCAACCTCCGCCGGCGCCGATGCCGATGGTCGGCGCGGAGATTTCGGAGGTGACGCGGGCGGCCAGCGCCGCAGGAATCTTTTCGAGCACGATGCCGAAGCACCCCGCATCGCTCAGCAGGTGGGCGTCGCGGACGAGTTTCGCTGCCTCGGCCTCCTCCTTGGCACGCACGCTGTACGTCCCGAACTTATGGATCGACTGCGGCGTCAGCCCCAGGTGCCCCATGACGGGTATTCCGGCCGAAAGGATGCGGTTAACCGATTCGAGGATCTCTTCGCCGCCCTCGATCTTCACGGCATCGGCCTCGGTCTCCTTCATGATGCGGATGGCCGAGTCGAGCGCCACCTTCGAATTGCCCTGGTAGGTTCCGAACGGCAGGTCGACGACGACCAGTGCACGGCTAACGGCACGCACGACCGAACGCGCATGGTAAATCATCATATCGAGGGTAATGGGAAGCGTGGTTTCGTAACCGGCCATCACGTTGGCCGCCGAGTCGCCCACGAGGATCACATCGATACCCGCGGCGTCGACGATCCTGGCCATCGAATAATCGTACGAGGTCAGCATGGCGATCTTCTCGCCGCGCTGCTTCATCTCCGTCAGACGGTAGGTGGTCACTGCCCTGACAGTACTTTCTACAGACATAGTTTACTACGAACCCGATGGATTATTCAACATTTCATTCGTTCGCAAGGTTCCGGTATGGAATCCATCGGATTCGTATTACGGCGCAAAAACGCCAATTCCATATCGACAATCCTTCCAAACCTCCCTTTGAAAAGGGAGACTTATCAACACCTGTAAACCGGGGTGATAGCGCAAGCCGGGTGCAAAGCCAAATTTATCTGTTTTGCCGGGGCGCAGCTAAACCGAGGTTCAGCGCGGCAAAGTTAACGCTTCGGCCGGATTTGGCAAAAAAAATCCCACAAAACGACACCGCCCGAAACCGAAACGTTGATCGAATGCTTTGTCCCGGCCTGCGGGATCTCGATCGCACCGTGGCACATGTCCACGGCCTGCTGCCCCACGCCCATCACCTCATTGCCGAACACGAGCGCATATTTCACGCCCGGCTCCGCCCGGAAATCGCCGAGCATCACGGCTCCTTCGACCTGCTCGACGGCATAGACCCGGTAGCCTTCGGCGCGCAGGCGGGCAATGCACTCCTCCGTCGTCTTGTGATAAGTCCACGGCACGGTCAGTTCGGCACCGAGCGCCGTCTTGTGGATGTCGCGGTTGGGCGGCGTCGCGGTGATGCCGCAGAGGGCGATGCGTTCCACGGCGAAAGCATCCCCCGTGCGGAAGAAAGCCCCTACGTTCTGCAACGAACGGACGTTGTCGAGCACCACCGCGACGGGCATTTTCTCCATCGCGGCGAACTCCCCGGCCGAGGGCCGGTTCAGCTCTTCGTTGGTGATTTTACGCATAACGTATGCAAATGAGTGATTTCGGGGTCAAAAGTAGTCAAATAATAAATATTTTACCTATTTTTGGGGTCTCAATTCAAAAGAATTATGTCACTCAAAAAAGTCTTGATGCTATCGTTCGCCGCCCTTGCCGCGGGAGGAAGCCTCAGCGCACAGAATCTGATCGTCGGCGCCGACTTCGCGACCCGCTTCGACAACCGGGAATACGCCAACAACGATTTCAACGAATCGCAGACGCTCTTCAGCGCCCGCCTCACGCCCCGCATCGGCGTGGAATGGATGGGGAAAAACCGCCTGGTGGTCGGTGTCGACCTGTTGCAGGACTTCGGCAACGACACCCGGTTCCTGACCAAGGCCCGCCCTATCGTATACTACCAGTTCAACAGCAAGAACGTACAGGCCAACGCCGGTATCTTTGACCGCAAGGAGCTGCTGGGCGACTATTCGAGGGCGTTCTTCAGCGACTCGACGGCGTTCTACCACAACCGCCTTTCGGGTTTCCTCGGGCATTATAAATCCACCGAGCGCGAGAACACCTATGTAGAAATGGCGATCGACTGGGAAGGCATGTATTCCGAGCAGTCGCGCGAAATGTTCCGCATCATCTCGGCGGGACGCTATACGCTCGAGCGGGGCTTCTACTTCGGTTATGCCTTCTCGATGTTCCATTTCGCAGGTTCGAAGCTCAACGAGAACGTCACGGACAACCTGCTGGTAAACCCCTATGCGGGCTGGGGATTCAACGCCTACTTCGACTTCGACATCAAGGCCGGGTTCCTCTTCGCCCCGCAGCGCGGCCGCAGCGTAGACCACAACTGGAAAAAACCGTGCGGTGCACAGATCGACTTCGTGCTGACCAAGTGGGGCGTGAAACTTGAGAACAACCTCTATCTGGGCGAAAACCTGCAACCCCTGCGCAACATCGCGGTCGGCGAAGACATCCCCGTCACCTACGGACAGGACGGGCTTTATGCCGGCGAGCCTTTCTACGCGACGACAAAAAATGTCTATAACCGCACGTGGGTCGGCTACGACCGCCGATTCTTCAAGGGCACGCTGGCCGTCGAGGCGGGCATGGTGTTCCACTACGACGGCACGGGCATGGGCACGCAGCAGGTCGTGAAGCTCTCGGTGGACATCCAGAAGCTGTTCAACATCGGCCCCAAGGCAAAGAAATAAAGCATACAACAAGCGAAACATACACATATGGCAAGCGAAACAAACGAAACACGGGAGAAGTCGCTGAACTTCCTCGAAGAGATCATCGAAGAGTCGATCGCCGGGGGCGAAACGCGCATACAGACCCGTTTCCCGCCCGAACCGAACGGTTACCTGCATATCGGCCACGCCAAGAGCATCTGCATCAACTTCGGACTGGCGAAGAAATACGGCGGCAAGTGCAACCTGCGCTTCGACGACACGAACCCCGTCAAGGAGGACGTGGAGTACGTCGACTCGATCAAGCACGACATCCAGTGGCTCGGCTTCCAGTGGGAGCTGGAGCGTTACGCGTCGGACTATTTCGACCAGCTCTACGAATGGGCCGTCGTACTGATCAAGAAGGGGCTGGCCTATGTCGACGACCAGACGCAGGACGAGATCCGCGAAAACCGCGGTACGGTATCCGTGCCGGGAACGCCCTCGCCGTGGCGCGACCGTTCGGTGGAGGAAAACCTCGATTTGTTCACGAGAATGAAGAACGGCGAGTTCCCCGACGGAGCCAAGGTGCTGCGCGCCAAGATCGACATGGCCCATCCGAACATGCTGTTCCGCGACCCGATCATGTACCGCATCATCCACGCCGAGCATCACCGCACGGGCGACAAATGGTGCATCTACCCGATGTACGACTACGCCCACGGCCAGAGCGACTCGATCGAGCGGATCACCCACTCGATCTGCACCCTGGAATTCGACGTGCACCGTCCGCTGTACGACTGGTTCATCCAGGCGCTCGACATTTTCCCCTCGCACCAGTACGAGTTCGCACGCCTGAACCTCACCTATACGATGATGTCGAAGCGCAAGCTGCTGAAGCTCGTGCAGGAGGGCGCCGTGATGGGCTGGGACGATCCCCGCATGCCGACGATCTGCGCCCTGCGCCGCAAGGGCTACACGCCCGCCTCGGTGCGCAACTTCGCCGAGATGGTGGGCGTCGCCAAGCGCGACAACGTGATCGACCTCGGGAAGCTGGAATACTGCGTGCGCGAAGACCTGAACCGGGTCGCCCAGCGCCGCATGGCCGTGCTGAATCCGCTGAAGGTGGTCATCACGAACTACGAGGACGACAAAACCGAGCTGTTCACGGCGATCAACAACCCCGAGGACGAAGCCGCCGGCACGCGGCAGGTTCCCTTCTCGAAGGTGATCTGGATCGAGCGCGACGACTTCATGGAGAATCCGCCCAAGAAGTTCTTCCGCCTCTCGCCGGGCGGCGAGGTGCGCCTGCGCTATTCGTACCTCATCAAGTGCGAGGAGGTCGTCAAGGACGAGGGGGGCAACATCACCGAACTGCGCTGCACCTACGACCCGATGTCGGGCGGAGGTTCGTCGAGCGACGGCCGCCGCGTGAAAGGCGTCATCCACTGGGTGTCGGCCGCGGATGCCGTGGAGGCCGAAATCCGGCTGTTCAACCCGCTCTTCACGAAGGAGGACCCCGACGACGTGGACGAAGGGCAGACCTGGGAGGACAACCTCAATCCCGAATCAATGGTCAAAATCACAGGCTACCTCGAGCCGTCGCTGCGCGACATCCCCGTAGGCCAGGCCGTACAGTTCGAGCGCGTGGGCTACTTCTGCCCCGACACCGACTCGACCCCCGGTCATCTGGTGTTCAACCGCACGGTAACGCTCAAGGACTCGTGGGCCAAGATCAACAAATAGAAAGATCCCCCACCGACAAAAAAAGACATCCGGACGATTCCGGATGTCTTTTTTATCATTTACCCTCCTATTTCACCGGATTTTACCTACCTTTGGGATCGGAAACGAAAACCGAATAATCGGATGCAGTTGTTATACGTAATAGGAACAGGGGTGCTGGCGGCGTTTTGCGTCCTCCTGGCCGTCCGTATCTGCTACCAGCGCCGGTACATCCGAACAAGCGACCGGATCAACGACTGCATATTCCGCAACGTAGCCGCCTACCTGCTGCTGATCGACCCCGATTTCAACGTTCTGCAAACCAACTATCGCTCCGCGACGGGAACCGCACCGCAAGCCGTGCCGCCCAAGGTGGGCAACCTGCTGCGCTGCAGGAACGGCGAGGACGCCGGCGTCTGCGGCACGCACGAATTGTGCGCCGACTGTCCCGTCCGCGCGGCCATCACCGGGGTGTTCCGGACGAAGAAAGGCTTCTCGGGACTGGAGGTCCCGATGGTGCTCTACACCTCCGACGACCACACGGAGACCGTCGACTGCGACGTAAGCGTGGCGGGCAATTTCCTCACCGTCGCAGGACAGCCCCGGGTGGTGCTGACCGTGAGCGACATCTCGGCCCAGAAACGCACCCAGCGCGAACTGGAGAAAGCCCGCGTTCGCGCCGAGGAGTCGGACCGCATGAAATCACGCTTCCTGGCCAACATGAGCCACGAACTGCGCACGCCGCTGAACGCCATCATCGGATTCTCGGAACTGCTCATGGACGACCCCGCCCCGACCGAGAAACAGGAGTACATGCGCATCATCCGCTCCAACGGCGAGGTACTGATGCAGCAACTCAGCGACATCCTCGATCTCTCGAAGATCGAAGCCGGAACCCTCGGCTACGAATATACCGACGTGGAACTCAATGCCGTCATGGAAGAGCTGGAAGGCGGTTTCCGCATGCAGCAGCCCAAGAACAGCCCGGTGCGGATCACCTTCCACAGGAAATATCCCGTCCGCTACATCCGCACGGACCGCAAGCGGCTGATTCAGGTGATCGCCAACTTTTTGAGCAACGCCGTGAAATTCACCTCCGAAGGCTCCGTCGATTTCGGATTCGAAATCCGCGGCGGGGAACTCTACGTCTACGTCGCCGACACGGGAGCCGGCATCCCCGAAGAACACCGGGAACAGCTTTTCCAACGTTTCGTCAAGGCGGGATCGTTCAGGCAGGGCATCGGCATCGGACTGGCGATCTCGAAGTCGATCGTCGAAACGATGGGCGGCCGCATCGGCGTCGAATCCCAACCGGGCAAAGGCTCGACCTTCTGGTTCACGCTTCCCTGCAAGCCGGAGCAATAAGCATCGTTATCCTCTTCGCGGTTTCCAAACCATTCCGGCCCTGCGCAGCGGAATAAAATACGCCTGTTCCTTCCAGACCCCTCCGACCCACCAGGCATCCCAGCGCGACACCGAGCGAAACGCCCGCAGAGCTGCCTGCAACAGCGGGTCAGCCGGATCGCTGACAACAGGACTTCCCTTTTCCGACAACAGTCGCGCCCGGTCGATCCGAACCACCCGCCCTGTGGAATCGGCTGCAAAGACCACATACAGCGACAGCAGATCGGGCGACTTTCCGACATGAAGGCTGTCGAACGCCGCGGCCACACGCTGTGCATTGTCCGTCGCATCCGCACCTCTTTCATACAGCCGGTTCCGGTAGGCTTTCGTCTCCCTCACGCGCCCCTCGGACACCGCAGCCACCCATTCGCGTTCGAGATTCCGCATAAATCCATCGTGTTGGTGATACACCAGATTCCCCGTGCCATAGCGGATCTCTCCGCTGAACCAGCCGGCACGGGCGCGTGATCCCGCTGCAAATTCGGGAACCAGCTCCGCTCCGGAAAATACGACGTCGCCGTCCTCGGTGTTCACGCA
>ENA-ORMN01000921-ORMN01000921.1-human-gut-metagenome-genome-assembly--contig:-NODE-921-length-31545-cov-11.686980_pt1 | contig 31545 bp, 27 predicted proteins | sample MGYA00242102_ERZ508993 | MGnify/ENA primary metagenome ERZ508993 (study PRJEB26280, sample SAMEA2338770) | human gut metagenome | biome: human gut; feature: human-associated habitat; material: faeces...
ACCTGTGACCCTCTGCTTGTAAGGCAGATGCTCTCCCAGCTGAGCTATGCTCCCATCCATTGTGCCGCTCTTCAAGCGACTTCCATATTATACTCAATTGGGTCTCATTTGTCAACCCCTTTTTTAAATTATTTTTAACTATATATAACACTCTGTTTTTTCAGCATATACATGCAAATTCGAACGGTTTCATCCGATTATTACGTGTACTGTGTTGAAAACTTTTCCGTTCGGCATTATCATATATCCGTATTCGCTCCGTTCAAAGCATATTCGGAGTGGGTTCGATACCGCTTCGGATGAAGGCTGCCCGCGGGCTGAGGCTTTTTGCGGAAATGCCTTTGGGCCTGACCTTTTTCCGAACAAGGAGGCAAATCATATTGAAACATGCTGATTTAAGAATCTTAAGGCGCATTGCGGCGTTTTTGCTTGTAGTTTTGAGCATTGCGGGCATTGCAGCCTGCACCGTACCCGAAGAGGTTTTCCCGCCCGATACCCCGACAGCTGCAATATCGGATGTATTGCACACAACCGAACCCACGGAAATCGGAACAGCCGCCGAAATTGAGCTCTCCGCAAAGCCGACTGCACCTCCGCAGGAACCGACTTCATCGCCGGTGAAAGAAAGCGGCGAATACAGTTCCCGTGATGAAGTTGCTCTGTACATCCACCTTTTCGGACATCTGCCCGCAAATTTCATAACAAAGAAACAGGCGCGGGAACTCGGCTGGCAGGGCGGCGGGCTTCAGGATTTTGCGCCCGGCTGCTCCATCGGAGGGGACAGGTTCGGCAACTACGAGGGGCTTTTGCCGCAAGCGGAAGGAAGGTTTTATACCGAGTGCGATATCGACACCTGCGGAGCACCCTCACGCGGTGCAAAACGCATAGTTTTTTCGAATGACGGATTAATTTTTTATACCGATGACCATTATCAAAGCTTTATTAAGCTTTACGACGCGGACAATTAAACCGCGGGTTTTTGAGAATTTTTAGGGATAATTGAGGATAATTGACCATGACCATATCGGATAACAATTTCACACACAACTCCGGTTCCGAACAAAGCGGCGGCATTAAGAATATCAGCATTGACTTTACGGCGATTGCGGGAATTACCGATGCGCATCTGCGTATTGCCGAGGCATTGCAGTTTCCGGATCATTACGGAAAAAACCTTGATGCACTCTTTGACTGCCTTGCGGAAATATGCAAACCCGTTGCAGTGACTCTCTTAGGAACGAGCGCGCTGACTGCCGCCCTCGGCAGCTACGGGAGCATGATGCTGCGCGTGTTTTCGGACGCGGCAGCCGAAAACCCGAATCTTTCCGTTGAAATTGCCGATTAGTTTTATCGCATTCGATTTGTTAAAGTTTCAATGTTTTGGTTTTAGGACAAAAGCGGCAGACAGGATTTTTCCCGTCTGCCTTTTGCCGAATATACGAAAACTGAGTGTTGTTTAATTGCTTTTTATGCCGTTCCGAATGCTGCTTTGCCGCTTATTTTCAAAGACCGGAACCAATCCTCAGCCTTTGTAAATTATTCGGCTGCCTGCTTCGGCACTGCCCTTAATTGTTTTGCATTCAATACTGCCGCGAGCCTCCGCATGTCCCGCTATATCGCCGCAGCTTATATTGCCTCCGCAGTCAACGTTTCCGTCAACATTTCCGCAATTCATGCTCCCGCTTGTCTTCGCATGTCCGAGTATATCACCGCAGTTCACATCTTTGCCCGCATTGACATCGCCGCTGACATTGCCGCATTCAACACTTCCGCCGGTTTCAACATCGCCGCCGACAGCCGCGCAGCCGACATTGCCGCCCGCATTGACATCGCCGCCGATACTGCCGCATTCAATGCTTCCGCCCGCTGAAATGTCTCCGCCGATATCAGCGCAGTTGACATTTCCGCCCGCGCCGACATCACCGCCGATTTCACCGCAGTTCACATTTCCGCCCGCATATACATCACCGTTAACACTGCCGTTGACGTCGGCATTGCCCCAAATTTCAACATTTATCGAGCAATCGGTACGTCCGCCTTTCCTGCCGAACATGCCCGCAATTCCGTTCTCTCTTTCATATTTCAGTTCAACGGGAATGCAAACCGCAGGATCGTATTCCTGACTTGACACGATCTGTTTTCCGCGCATCAGCACAACGCGCAGGGTGTTGTCATCCGGCATTTCGTCAATCATGATATTGCTCCATTCGAAACGATTTCCGTAATTACGGGTCGAAGAACGCGAATGTTTTTTTGCGCTTTTTTCAAATGCGCAGCCCGCTTTTTCAGCTTTTTTCTTTGCCATTCTCTCGATTTTTCTGCCGAATTCCTCTATGGCATCCGTGCTGACGCTTACAATGCCGTTTCTGCCCTTTTTCACAAAGATGCAGCTGCCGTCATCATCTTCTTCATCATCATCGTCATCGTCATTTTCATCGTCATCGTCATTTTCATCGTCATCGTCTTCTTCATCGTCCCCGTCATTTTCATCGTCGTTTTCGTCCTCATATTCGACTTCAACCGATTCCGGGTTGCAGGCAGCATCGCATTGCTGTTCGGCATCGGTATGAATTTCTTCACCCGCATCAATGTTTTTCTCGTTCTTAACATCGCGCAGCAGCTCGTCCAGCGAAACGCCGAAAAGATCCGCAATTCGCGGCATCAACTCAATATCGGGATAGGAAGCCGCCGTTTCCCATTTGCTGACGGCCTGAACGGACACTCCGAATTCGGCAGCAAGCTGTTCCTGTGTCATTCCGCTTGCCTTACGCAGCTCGCGCAGTTTGATTGCAAAGTTTTCTTTCATGGTTTTTTCCCTCTTTCTGATTTTCGTGAGTCGCCGCACCGCATATCTGTTACGTTTGGAAAACGTTTTTGTGTTGCGCCAACTCTTAATTTCGCGCTCATTTTAGCAACGCAAGCTTTTCATGACAATAAAGCGGTGGTTGAAAACCCCAAAAAATCTGCTCAACCGTTGGTTGAATCCCGTGCCGCCGCAAATTATTTATTCCTTTCGGTTTGTTTTGCGTGTTTCTTTAAAATTATTTCTGTCTGAAATCTTTTTTTCACAGATATATCTGCGTTTATCAGCAAATCAACCAGAGGTTGAATCGCATATCATTGCGAAACTCTCTTTGGTGTTTGCGCAAGAAGCTGTTTTATCGCCGCATTCCGCGCCCGCTGCGCTGCGAATTCACGGAAAAAGAACTTGCGATGCAGCGGAACATTCGTTCCGAAGCAAGGCGCAGACGCGTCTCAGCATCACAGTCTCCGTCCGCATTCGGCTGTTCATCCGTAACAATTGTTGAAAAAACTCCCGCATTCGCAAGCTCGTAAATATGTTCATAACCCATTCCGAGCCTTCCCGCAACAATAAAGACGGGCACGGCACCGCCGGAATTTGCGGCGCAGCGTTTCACAACCTCGCCGACGGCCTTCCCGTTGTCCGCACTTGATGCATCAAGCTGCCCTTCTCCGGTTATGACAAGATCGGTGTCCCCAAGCAATGCATCAAAGCCGACCGCATTGAGCACCGCCGCCGAGCCGTGAGTCAATTCCGCGCCCAAAAGAGCCGACAGCATTGCACCCATGCCTCCCGCCGCGCCTGCACCGCATTCGGCGGACACTTTTCTCCCTGCCGCAGCGTCATACAAGGCCGCAATGTTTTTCATCCCGTCTTCAAGAGTGTTTAATGCTTCGGCGTCCGCGCCTTTTTGCGGCCCGTAGGTGTACGTCGCGCCGTTTTTGCCTGTAAGAGGATTATCAACATCACACATAACGGTTATCTTTGCCTCGGAAACATCTCTGCGCAAGCCCGACAAATCAATTTTACGCACCAAGGCAAGCTCTCGGCCGCAGCCCAAAAGCTCATTGCCTTCCGCATCCAGAAACTTAACGCCGAGAGCCGCTGCCGCGCCCATTCCGCCGTCGTTGGTTGCGGAACCGCCTATACCGATCAGAATATTCCTTATCCCCTCGTTCAATGCTGAAGCGATAAGTTCGCCCGTCCCCCTGCTCGTTGCAGAAAGCGGATCCAATGCATTTTCATCCATCAATGCAAGCCCCGATGCCTTTGCCATTTCAATAACCGCTGTGGCGCCCGCCGTTTTTTCACCAAACGAGGTCAGAACACCGTATTCGGCAGCAATTTTCCTGCCGTCCGGCGCAGTCACATTCACCGAACGCATATTCCCGTTAAAGGCACGAGCAAGCGTTTCGGCCGTGCCGTCCCCTCCGTCCGCTATCGGAAGCGTTCTCACACTGCATCCCGGAAGGTATTGCCGCGCTGCATTTTTGATAATCGTGCAAACCCGCTGTGCACCCATGCTGCCCTTGAACTTGTCCGGAGCAATAAGCATCCGAATACCTGCGCCGACAGGTTCGATACGCCTTCCGCCGTATTCTTCAAAAGGGTTCACGACAGGTTTTTCCGTTTTTTTGCAGCCGCACTCCGTCAAGTCCTTTTCATTAAAGACAAGGGTTCCGTTTTCGTCAAATCTGCCGTAAAAAGCCAGCTTCTCCGCCCGTCTGAGCGCATTCGTCTGAACGACGGGCCTGTATTCCGCAAGCGCACCCGAAACGAGCGGATTGTCGTTCAGCTTTTCAAACAGACTGCGTGTTTGTTTTATGCCGCCGCCTGCAAATGCAACCGTGAATATGTTTTTATCGTCGCTTTCATCAACCGGAAAATGACCCGCAAACAATTGAAGTCCACGAACGTCCGCCCTTTCAATTGCCGAAAAAATAAGGTTGAACGCATGTTCGCGTTCATCTCCGTTTTCAACAGAATCGAATCTGAATCCGATGCCGAAGCGTGAAATATTCATAGTTCTGTGACCTCAACTTTCTTTTGTATTGTGCGGAACAATGCAAAGCCCCGTCCCGCCGTCTTCAACCTCTACCGTGCAGTCGTTGCAGCAGTATGCATCCTCAAGCAGCTTTTCGCTGATAAAATCCTCGCATTCGTTCGAAACGCAGCGTGCAACAGCCCATGCACCGTTTTTTTCGAGTTCGACTTCATCGATTTTGCTTGCAATGTAATTTGCGGCGGAAGCGCCGAAACGAACCGTTCTGCCCGTTTTTTGGAGTTTATCGGACAGATCATCCAGCATCAGTTTTGCAATCTCGGGAACAGCGGCTTGAGCCGCAGGCAAAAGCGCGGCAACGCAATCCGCATCGGAAGCAATTTCCGGCGGAAGTATCTGCCTTGCATCCCGCTCGTCGCGGCTGCCGTTCAGCGCATTTGCCTCATCCGAAAAGCCCGCCCTGCGCTGTTTAAAGCTGTCGCCTTCACCGCAGGTGACGAATACAATCGCATTGCGGAAGCTTACGTTTTTACCTTTTGCATCGGTCAAAACGCCGCACCGCATGATGCTTTGAACGAGCGAACGCACGGCAGCGTTTGCGTATTGAATGTCGTCAAACAGCACCACTGCAAAAGGCTTCCGCCGCACGGCTTCGGTCAGTCTTCCGCCGGAGACAGAACCCGCAGGTGATCCCGTCAATGTGTTGACCGCCGAATAGTCGGAATACTCGCGCATGTCAAACCGCAAAAGTGCATTTTCGCCCGGATACAATGTCTCTGCAAGCACTGCTGCAAGCTTGGTTTTTCCCGAACCTGCCGCTCCGGTTACGGCAATTGCGGCACGCGGACGGTCGGGATCGTTCCGCCATGTGAAAGCGGAACGAAGGGCTTTGCACACGGAAGCAACCGCGGTCTCCTGCCCGATTATGTGCGCATTGATCAACGAATCCAGTTTTGAGAGCCGCGAACGGACGGTGCCGTCAAGACTGCTTACGGGAATCCCCGTCAATTCGTGAACAGTCTGTGCAACATCGCCGGCAGTGACGATCGGACGACAGCTCTTTTTTAAAGAAGCCGCAGTGAATGCCGAATTCTCCGCTCCCGTATGAAGTGCATCCGCTGTTCTCGATCCGCCGAGCTGCTTTTCCTGTTTTCTTAATTCAGCCGCAAGTGTAAAATCCCGCTCATTCAATGCATCCTCAATACGCATTCGAAGGCTTGCCCTTTCCTGCCGCAGTTCCGCTGTATTCTGCGGAGCAAGCCGCCGGCGGGAAGCTGTTTCATCCATTATATCTATCGCCTTATCCGGAAGAAATCGCTCCGGAATGCAGCGAACGGACATATCAACACAGGCTTCCGCTGCCTCGTCCGTAATCGAAACGCCGTGATGCGCCTCGTATTTCGGACGCAAACCGCGAAGGATTGCGATCGCTTCCTCCCGCGTAGGTTCTTTTACGACTATCGGTGAAAAACGCCGTTCCAGCGCGGCATCTTTTTCGATATAGAGCCTGTATTCATCAAACGTTGTTGCGCCGATCAGCTTCAACCCGCCGCGAGCAAGCGCGGGTTTCAGGATATTGGCAGCATCGAGACTGCCCTCGCCCGCACCTGCGCCGATTATCGTATGTATTTCGTCAATAAAAAGAATTGTTTCGGGAGTTGTTTCGTCAAGAAGTGCTTTCAGTCTCTCCTCAAATTCGCCCCTGTATTTCGTTCCCGCAACGAGTGCGCCCAAGTCAAGCCGCAGCACACGCGACGAACGCAGCTCGACAGGAACATCACCCGAAACTATCCTTTGAGCAAATCCCTCAACGACAGCCGATTTTCCGACGCCGGGACTTCCCGTAAGCACAGGGTTATTCTTGCTCCGCCTAAGCAGTGTCTGAATCAACCTGTTCAGCTGCGCTTCACAGCCTGTCAACGGATCAAGTTCCCCCCGCGCCGCCCTTGCCGTAAGGTCATCGGTATAGCTTTCCAACATCGGCGAACTCTGTCCGCCCCGAGGTTTATTTTTCCCGCGGGATACGTTTTCATCATGCGGCTGTCTTTCGGCCGAATCACTTTTTAAAGAATCATTCGCATTGCCTTTTGTTTTTTCGGCTGCGCTTTCATCACGGAGCGGCTCCGACTTTCGGCTTTCGCGCCCGTTCGAACCGAGTTCCCGCGATTCATCGTTCAAAAGCTTTTTCAGCATCTGCCTGTCCAGCCCGATGGAATCGAGAATGCGTGATGCAAAACAGTCCGTCTCGCGCAAAACGGCAAGAAGGATATGTTTCGTGCAGATTGTGCGGCTTGCATATGCTTTTGCTTCATACAGCGCAAGCTCCAATACGCGTTTTGCAGGCGGTGCGAACCCCCTGCTGTCCGTGAAAATATGTCTTCCGCCGCCGACAAGAGTGTCCGCATACGGAAACACCATGCTTTCATCCGCACCGCATTTGCGAAGGCATTCCCCCGCCGTGCCCGGCGCACGGAGCAGACCTATCAAAATGTGCTCCGTGCCGATGAAGCCGTGATGCAGCTCCTCCGCCGCAGCCTGTGCCGCATCAAGAGCTGCGGATGCATTTTCGCTGTAACCTTCCCAATTCATTTTTTCACCGTTAATTCGTATGGCCGTTAATTCATATGGATTCAAATCCGATTAATCTCTCAATCAAATCAAGCGATTGAGCGGACACTTCGAATACCGCCCTGCAAAACATGCTTTTCTGTTTTTTAAACAACGACCGTCTTGCCGTTTTCGCGTATTTTGTCATGCTTCCGTTTTCGTTTCATCGGACGACGCATATAGACGTTCAGAACAATACCCACACCTATCATGTTTGTGAGCATATTCGACCCGCCGTAGCTTATAAACGGCAGCGGAATTCCCGTAACGGGCATTATTCCCATCGTCATGCCGATATTTTCGAAAATATGTGCCGCAAGCATTGCGCTGACACCCGTAACAAGGCAGGTGCCGAAATTATCCCGCGCTTTTATTGCAATATACATCCAGCGGAAAAGCAGTGCAAAGAAAACAATAATCAGTATCGTACTGCCGATGAATCCGACCGCCTCCGTTATGCCGCTGAATATGAAATCCGTGTGCCTTGCCGGAACATAGCGAAGCTGTGCCAGCGTCTGCTCACCGAAAAAGCCCTTGCCCGTGAGCCGGCCGGAACCTATTGCCATCTGCGACTGTCCGACATGGTACTTTGCATCGTCGCTTGCGGCGGACGGATTCAGAAAAACATCGATTCTGTCGCGCTGCTTCGGGGTCAAAACAAAAAAGTACATCAGCGGAAGCCCCACCCCGGCTCCGACAGCGGCAAGGATTATATAAATCCACTTTATCTGCGCAACGAAGAATGTCACAACCATGATAACAAGCAATACAATCGCCGTTCCGTAATCAGGTTGGAGAACTATCAGTATGAACGGAACGAATGTTATGCCGAGAGCAATCATAACGTCCTTGAATTTCAGCAATCGCCCGTCCCTGTCCATTGCGGCAGAGACGTATTTTGAAAGCATCACGATCAATGCGATCTTGCTCAGCTCGCCCGGCTGTATTGCCCTTTCAAGCGTGTCGAAAACAAACCAGCCCTGTGCACCGCCGCGCACCTTGCCGAAAATGAAAAGCAGCATCAGCAAGCCTATTATGCCGATGTATGCCCACATTGCAAAAGTTTTGAATATGCTGTAATCAAAAACAAGAAATATTATCATTGCAGCAAGTCCGACAAGGAAGTTTGTTATATGCTTCTGCAGGTATTCCATGTTGAGCTTGTCCATATAATCCGCAATGCCGTGTTCCGTGCCGTCAAAAGGCTTTGCCTGAACGGAGGCAAGTGCGATCGTGCCGAACACAACGAGCGCAAGCACGATTCCGACCGTTACCCAGTCTATTCTTTTCAGGTATTTCTTATCAAAAAGGCTCATTCAAAAGCCGCGCCGCGCCCGCAAGTGGCTTCGGCAATCCTTTCGTGTTTATGTGTTTACAAGATCTGCGGTGCGATACGAAAAGCCGTTTCCCCGCACCGCACTTTTTGTCCGCCGCATCAAACGATGAGTTTTTTCTTTGCCTTTTCGGCTTTTTTCAGTTCGTCGAGTTTGGCTTCGTATCCGGGTTTTCCGAGCAGGGCATAAGTTGCATTCTTTCCCTCCTCGACTCCGGGCTGATCGAATGCATCGATGCCCAGCAGTTCTCCTGCGAATGCCGTCTGCATTTCAAACAGCATTATAAGCTGCCCGAGAGTGAATTCGTTGACTTCGGGCATGATGATGTTTTTGTTCATATGTCCGCTGACGGTTACGGCGTGTTCGGTTGCACGGAATTCGGCGGAAATCAGCTCACCCAAGCTGTGTCCGGATAGAAACGCAATCCCCGGAATGTCGTCAAAAACATGCGGAACAGCAACATCACTGCGGTATTTTTCAACCGAGATGAAAGTTATTGTTTTGTCAAAAGGTCCGTCGGTGTAAAGCTGAACCTGCGAATGCTGATCCGTAACGCCGAGAGATTTTACCGGAGTCTGTCCGAATCGCATAACCTTTCCGTCCTTCACGAGCTTTTTGCCCAGCGATTCCGCCCAAAGCTGCGCATACCAATCCGCCATGAATTTCAGCGAATCCGCATAGGGCATCAGCACGCCGATGTTTGCGCCGTGCTTTTCCGCCGCAATGATTTCAAGCAGGGCAAGCATCAATCCGGGGTTTTTTTTCACATCGGCGTTTGAGCAAAGCTCATCCATGTATCCCGCGCCCGCAAGCAGCGCGCGAACATCCGCTCCGCCGACGGCAGCCGCAACAAGCCCGACAGGACAGAGTTCGGAAAATCTTCCCCCTACGCCGTCCGGAATAATAAAAGTGCGCAGGTTGTATTTTTTTGCAATGCCTATCAGGTTGCCCTTTTGTTTGTCGGTTGTTGCAATCAAGTGATCGCGCAGCCCTTCTTCGCCGTAACGGTCAATAAGCATTCGCGTTATAATAAGCAGCTGCGCCATGGTTTCGCTTGTGCTGCCCGATTTTGTGATAACGTTGAACACGGTTCGGTCAGTATCAATCACATCGAGCAATGCAGCCATGCGCTCGGGATCAACATTGTCTTCCACAAAAAGGCGCGGAGATTTTCGTTTTTCGGAAGGAAGATCGTTATGATAGAGATGATTCAGCGCACGATGCACCGCAATCGGACCCAGTGCGCTTCCGCCTATGCCCAGAATCACGAAATTATCCGCTTTTGACCTGACGAATTCCGCTGCCTCTTCAACGGCAGGAAGGATTTCAAGCTGAGTTTCGGGCAGAAGCCGCCAGCGCATTTCACCGCGCTTTTTTTCAACACCCGCAAATGCACCCTCTGCACGCGGCATCATTTCCGATATTTCCTCCGCCGTGATGCCGTGTTTGCCGACAGCCTCGGCGAGCATATTGCCGCAATCGATGCGAACACGCATTTTTTCACAGTATTCTTTTGAAAACACGCTCATTTATTTTTCCGTTCCTTTCTGTCCCGCAGAGGGATTTGTTCGACCGAATTCCGCCGCCGCAAAGTCGTGTTCAATTCACTGACAGCGGTATATTCAGCCAATCATATTATACCACATGTTCACGCCGTTTGCTCATGTTTTTTTCGGAACGAAATTGCGGAAATCCGTGCATATCCGAATGCCGCCTGCCGTCCGCTCCGTTTGAAACATATTATATCCGTTAAATCAAATCAAAATATTCTTTGATAACGTTCACAAGCACATCGGCTTCCGCAGGGGAATAGCGCGGCGAAACGGCAAGCGAAGCAAAATCATATTCGGCCGATGCCGAAAACTCGGTGTAGTCATCAAAAACTTTGAAGTCCACTCTCGGTTCAATGCCGTTTTTTGCTTCAAAAAGTTTCGAAACAAAGCTTGAAAGCCGAATGAATTCATATTCTCCGCAGCCGTGCTGATTTTCCTGTTCACATCGGAATGCAAATTGCGGAATGTCCGGACGAGACTTCGGGTTTCGAACATTTTCAAGGCGTGAAATCCACCGAAATGCAAGTGCAAACAAAAGATAATTTGCTTCATCGAGCTGTTTCATTTCATAGTAGCGTTTGATGTCCGCTCTTTCCGCAGGGCTGAGGGGCAGCACGGAATTCAGCACAAAGCCGGGTCCGGGTCTGCCTATGCCGAGATCGCTGTGTGCATCGATATGCGTAACCTCAAACGGCACGGAAAGCTGCCCGGCCGCAATCAATTCCTGCCAGAATTGCAGCGCACCGTCATGCGTTTCAAAAACCCTTCCCGGAATCTTTCTTTCCGTATTCAGTCCGCAGTTTTTTTCCAAAAAATTCCTTACTTTCTCCGCCTGCCACGGTTCATGCCCGGCAGCATCGGGCCGCGCGCCGACCGGTGCAGGTTCGCAGCAGTCCGCAAGGAAAAAATCAAGATCAATGTCAAGCACTCTCATTCGTTTATCTCCCGGTTTCGTTATTGCTCAAAGATGTATGTTTTTGCTCATTCGGCCTCGGCACCGTGCTGCGTTCAATGCGCAAACCCCGCCGTTAACTCATACAGGCAGGGTTTACGCATAATTATTTACTCAGTTGACTGCTGCGTCGTTCGCCTCAGCTTCCTTCATTTGCCTTTGTTTGCCCCTATTTTCCTTTCACAACGGCCTCGGCAAACGAGTTGTCAACGAGTTCGCCGAACTCAACTCTCGCCTTCAATTCACCGTTGATGTCAATAATATCCTGCAAACGGGTGAAGGCCTCCTCCGTCATGATCGGGTCAGCCATCCATGAATCCGTCTTTCGATAACTGTTTGCAACGATTTTCAGCGTTTCAACATCCGCATCGGGGAAAAATTCCAGCATCGCTTCCGCCGCTTCGGCATCGGTCGCGTCCTTAAGCCAAAGCTGAGCCTTATAAACCGCACGAATGAAGGATTCAACGAGTTTCGGTTCCTTTTTAATTGTATCCGGCATGGTCATGAAAGTTGTGTACGGCACCTCGCCCGATTCGAGCCCTACATTTGCAACGATGTGCCCGCTTCCGCTGCGTTCAAAAAGCGTTGCTGTCGGTTCAAAAAGCGTAACATAGTCGCCCGTGCCGCCTTCGAATGCTCCGCCCATCAGGTTGAACTGAATGTTGTTGATAACCTCAACATCCTCCCCGGGCTTCAATCCGTTTTTCAGCAGAACATAGATAAAAGTCATATACGGCATTCCGCCGGCACGCCCCGCAATGACGGATTTTCCGCGCAAATCCTCCCACGAGAAATCATCCGTTTTTTCCCTTGAAAGAAGGAACGAACCGTCGCGCTTTGTGAGCTGCCCGATAATCATCGGGTGGTTTGCGCTGCCCTCGTTCACAACATAAACACCCGTTTCCGGCCCCATCAATGCAAAATCCGCATCGCCCGATATAAGCGCGGTCATGCTTTTGTCGCTTCCCCCGCCGGTCACAATTTCAAGATCAATGCCCTCCTCCGCAAAATAACCGCGGCTGACCGCGATATAAAGCGGCGCATAGAACACGGAGCGAGTGACCTCGTTCAGCGTGATATGCCGCAGTTCGCCCGAACCGCCGCATGCCGCCGCAATCGGAACAAGCAGCAAAAGAACAAGAAAAAGAGCAAGAAATTTCTTCATTTCAATACCTCCAAAGAAAAGCCTTGCTCCATTGATATGCCGCAAACGGGTATGCGGTGCCTTTCGGCGATTATTTTTTCTTTCTGTTTCTTATAAAGGTATTTATCCCGTAATGGAAGAAAGAGATCAACGCTGCCGCTATGGCTGCAAAATATGCATAAAGATAAAACGGACATATGCCGAATTCAAGCTGCATAAATGTGAGCGTTATTGCGCCGACAAACAGCCCCGTTGCAATCTTTCCGAACCAATCGGCATAAACAACAACATGCTTTGAATAAAGGATTCCGCCGACAATTATCATTATCGCATCCTTAGCAAGGATTATCAGCATTATATAAAGCGGAATGACCCCTTTAAACCAGAAACAGGCGAGAACGGCAATCAGCATCAGCTTATCCGCCAGTGGATCGAGAACTTTGCCGACGTTTGTGATCCAATTGTTGCGCCGCGCAAGCCAACCGTCCAGAATATCCGTTCCGAACGCGAAAATATAAACAAAAAAGCTCAAAAGATAACGTTCGTTTTTAAACAGCGCGATAAAAACCCCGATTAAAATCAACCGAAAAACCGAGAGCATGTTCGGAATCTGTTTTTTAAATTTCATATTCGTATCACCTTTCTGCCGCCCTGCCGCTGACTGAGCCGCCTGTTCCGTCGGCAGGCTGAATTAAAGAACCGCCGCTTCGGCTGTCGGCCTGATTGAACCCGAACCGAACGATGCAGGTTTGGCATTCCAACCGTATGCAAACAGTATAGCACATGTTTCAAATCAACTCAATAGCAATATCCCGTCATTGCGGCGGCAAAAGACAGGCTGCTTTCTGCTTCGAATACGCTTTTTTATCCGGCGTGCGCGGATTCGACCTTTTTTTCGAAAAAAAATGCGTTTAACCGGTTGCAATAAACGCCGAAATGGGGTACAATGCATGGGGTACAATTAAATTAAGCCCAAAGGAGATATTACCATGAACGAAGAGAGAGATTTTGTAGTATTCACCGATGACGACGGCAACGATTTCGAGCTTGACGTTATCGACTATTTCGATTATAACGACAAAGAGTACGCTGTCCTCGTTGACACCAACGATGAATGTGACTGCGAAGACGAGGAGTGCGACTGCGAAACCAACGTCTACATCATGCAGGTTGTTGTGAATGAAGCAGAGGACACCGAAGAATTCGTCTCCCCCGCCGAAGAGGATATGGACGCACTGATTCAGATCGTTCAGTCAAGGCTTGAAGAAGGCGACTGCTGCTGTGATGACGACTGCTGCTGTGACGAGTGCACCGATGACTGCACCTGCGATGACAGCTGCGCGGGCGACAACGCTTCCGCAAAATGCGGCACCTGCTGCAAAACCGAGGAATAAAATTCACTCAGTGTAAATCAACAAACGCAAACAAAAGGCCTCCGTCGAACATCATAATATTCGGCGGAGGTTTCGATTTTGCTGTTAACACGAAAAGCAAACATCGACTTTCACCCTTGAACGATCTATCACCGAATGAGGAGGAATTTTAATTGTGAATATTGAACTTGTTCGGCTCACGCCGCAATACCGCGAACAATTGTTTGAAATGCTGACCGAATGGAAAGCGGATATTGAAAACAACCGCACAAATCCTTCCCCCTATGCAATATTCCGCAATGATTTTCACGATTTTGATTATTATCTTCAAAACCTTGAAACAAAGGAAGGGAATGCGGACGGATACGTTCCGGACACAACGCTGTTTTGCCTTGACAAAGACCGAAATATCTTTGTCGGTGCTGTCAATATTCGACATTATCTGAATGAAACGCTGCTGAAAACAGGCGGCCATATCGGCGACGGTATCCGCCCGAGTGAGCGCCGCAAAGGTTATGCAACGGCAATGATCTCGCTTGCGCTGCAAGAATGCAGAAAACTCGGCATAAACAGGGTTTTGATGTGCTGCGACAGGAACAATATCGGCTCGGCAAAATCCATCATCCACAACGGCGGCGTGCTTGAAAACGAAGTTGTCGAGGATGGGGTTCCCGTGCAAAGGTATTGGATTCGGGTTTGAGGTTTTGAAGTGAATAGTTGATTGAGTTAAAATAGAAACTGAGCAGTTCGGCGTCAAATTCTGAAAATCAAGCTGTGTGATTTCAAATAGAAGTTTTATATACTAAGTTTGTACATAAAAGCGTACAGTTATCTCCGGAATCGAGCGTTTTTGCGGTTGCATTATTTGTAAGAATGATGTATAATACCAAATATCAAGCAAAAAGAGGTGATCCTGTTGGCGAAAAATAATAATACCGACACCTGTGTTCTGACTCTGCCGCTTAGGGTTGAAAAATGGCAGGAGGATTGCCTCTTGAAGCGCTTTGAAGCGGCGCGTAGGATTTATAATTCTTTACTTAATTTTGAGCTGAAAAAGCTTCGTCAGCTCGAGCGCACTGTTGAATATCGGCAAATTCAATCCGTAATCAGCAGCGCTTACCGCAGCAACACAAAGGATTCGCCCGAATGCAAGGATGCTTTTAAACGCAGAGAGAAGCTTATTAGTGCAAACGGCATTAGCGAATATGGTTTCAAAAGCGATGTCAAATTCTTTTATAAACATTTTGACGGTCTTATCGGGTCAAGTGTTGCCGTTCACTGCATTGCGGTTCAGCTTTGGGCTGCATTCGATAAATACCTGCGCGGGAGCGGAAAGGAGATTCATTTCAAACGCCTTGGGGAGATTTCTTCACTTAAAGGATACTCCGTAAAAGGCAAGAGCGGCGGACTCGAAATAATTTTCCGCGGACAATATGTTGAATGGACAAGGAAAAAGAAAAAGCTTTTGCTTCCGCTGAAAATTGACCCCGATAACGAATACGAGCGTGAAATGCTTTCAAGGCGGGTTAAATATGTCCGTATCATCAAAAAACCCGGAAAAAATCGTCTGCGATGGTATGCTCAGTTAACGCTTGAAGGAAAACCTGCGCTTAAGTATTCTGCGGAAACGGGAAAGCCGATCCACTCTGTCGGCAAGGGAGATGTCGGAATTGATATCGGTCCCCAGACCGTTGCATACGCTTCCGATAAAGAAGTTGCTCTGCTTGAACTTGCTGACCGAGTCACCAATATCGAACATCAAAAAAAGAAGCTTCAGCGCAAGCTGGATCGCAGCCGCCGCGCAACGAATCCGGACAACTACAAACCGGACGGCACAATAAAGCGCGGAGTGAAACTGACCCGCAACAAGTCCAAACGGTATCTGAAATTGCAGTCAAAACTTGCTTACATTCAGCATCGGCAGGCAGAAATCAGAAAGCTTCAGCACACTTGCCTTGCAAACCATATGTTGACGCTCGGTGATCGTTTTTTTGTTGAAAAAATGAACTGGCCCGGTTTGGCGCACCGCGCAAAGGAAACTTCAATTTCAGAAAAAACCGGAAGATACAAGCGGAAAAAGCGTTTCGGCAAGTCTCTTGCAAACAAAGCGCCTGCTATGTTCATCAGTATACTCAAACGAAAATGTGAAACTCTTGGGCTGCCCGGAGTCGTTGAAGTCGATACGTTCCGCCTTAAGGCAAGCCAATATAATCACCTTAGTGACACTTATGAAAAGAAGAGTCTTTCCGAACGGTGGAATTACATGCCGATTTCAGATGGCTCCGACAGCAGCAAAACAAAGCGGATTCAGCGCGATTTGTACTCTGCTTTCCTGCTGCAACACACGATACCGCAGCCTTGTTCTTTTGATAAAGAAGCACTGCGGGAAGACTATCCGAATTTTGTCACCATGCATGATGCCGAGATTCATCGCTTGGAATACCTTCCCAAAACGATCACAAGCATGGGTGTTCGGCGAAGTCATAGCTAACACTAATTCCGGTGCGGTTCGCACCAAAAAATCGGTCGATTGCCCGTCCGAAGCTGTCGTTAATGGCAACATAGGTTGCTTTGGCAGCAAAAGAGAAAGGGAAAATAGTCAGCGCAAGCCCTGATTCGCCCACGCTTGAAAAGCTATCTACCTTCTCGCAGCAAATTCGCAGTGCGCTGCATTGCTTTTCCGCAGTCGCAACCCGCACGAATGCGCTGTGGCAAAGTGTTTTGATTATGTAGGGGTATGCGGTACTTGCCCGTCGCAACCCGCACGAATGCGCTGTGGCAAAGTCGCCTGTCTCTGACTTAAAAATAAAAATGGTGCGTCGCAACCCGCACGAATGCGCTGTGGCAAAGCCTGCTGTACTACGCATACGCTTACAGCAACCGGTCGCAACCCGCACGAATGCGCTGTGGCAAAGCACCCAGTTGCTTGCGAAGATTAACACCATGCAAGTCGCAACCCGCACGAATGCGCTGTGGCAAAGTCAGCTCTTCCGGGACGTTTTCCCATCCGAGACCGTCGCAACCCGCACGAATGCGCTGTGGCAAAGTCGTCGTTTGCACCAAGCAGGCGGATTTCGCGGGTCGCAACCCGCACGAATGCGCTGTGGCAAAGACTTCGCGGTAGGGACGTGTGGCATGACGATGGCGTCGCAACCCGCGCGAATGCGCTGTGGCAAAGTGCCGTCAGCGGTGGTGATGTTTTTGAGTTTTGCCGTCGCAACCCGCGCGAATGCGCTGTGGCAAAGAACCAGCCGCATGACAGCCATGTCACGAGCGACCGGTCGCAACCCGCGCGAATGCGCTGTGGCAAAGAACCCCATACATGCGTTCTATAAGGTGGTTGTGCGTCGCAACCCGCGCGAATGCGCTGTGGCAAAGATAGTGTCCGCACGTCGCGCAACACTTGTTGCCGGTCGCAACCCGCGCGAATGCGCTGTGGCAAAGAATAGCCATTTCCAGCAGCCTTTTTATCGTGATTGTCGCAACCCGCGCGAATGCGCTGTGGCAAAGGAACGGCAGGTTGATTAACCTTGCGTAAAGGTTGAGTCGCAACCCGCGCGAATGCGCTGTGGCAAAGCACAATGTCTACCTCCTTCTGCGGATTATCGAACCGTCGCAACCCGCGCGAATGCGCTGTGGCAAAGAAGCGTGTAATCCCTGCCTTCAAATGTGAAGCAGGTCGCAACCCGCGCGAATGCGCTGTGGCAAAGGGGTCTGAGCTACGCCGCCTTATCGGGCGGACATGTCGCAACCCGCGCGAATGCGCTGTGGCAAAGATCGTCCCACCGTGCGCCGCGGAAAAAGGTCGCAGCGTCGCAACCCGCGCGAATGCGCTGAGGCAAAGCCAATATCGGCACGGCAGTTTGACAGCAAGCCCGAGTCGCAACCCGCGCGAATGCGCTGAGGCAAAGTGCTCCATGCCCGCAAGTGCGCTGATGCCCTCATTGCGAGTTCCGTTGTTTACAACTTTAAATAATCCATGCCCGCAAGTGCGCTGATGCCCTGCTGTCGCAACCCGCGCGAATGCACTGTGGCAAAGATGAAATTGGTTAGTCGCTGTAATCATGGTTGCGTCGCAACCCGCACGAATGCGCTGTGGCAAAGGAAGCACTGCTCGGCGCAAAGGATGAAAAGCTTGGTCGCAACCCGCACGAATGCGCTGTGGCAAAGGGCTCCACTCGCACCGCTGAGCGGCAGGTCCGGCGTCGCAACCCGCGCGAATGCGCTGTGGCAAAGTCGCGCCATTGTTGTGCCCGAACCAGAAACTCCGAAAGCATGAATTACGTTCTTCTTTTTTAATTTCTCTGTCAGTGATACTTGTTGTGACTTTCTATATGACAGCACAGCTTTTGAAACTTTTCAACACTTGTACAACAAAAACCGCCGCATCAAAACTGTCCGATGCGGCGGTGTATTATTTTAATAAGTGAACCCATGTCAACAGAGCCCGCAGGAATCATGGGGTTATTCCCACTCAAGTCTTAGACTTTGATTTAGGGTTATAAAATGCACTCTCGATACGCTTTTCGTCCAAATAATCCACGTATTTCGGGCTGTACATAGGTTCCTTGCGAATTTTGTAGCCGTTTTGTAGCCAGCTATTTTATACGTACTAACCGTTCGCAACGACTTATTTTGAATGATTTGCGACAGGTTTTGATATGATTCCCGCCAATAATCACCCGGAAATTGACCGCCTGATTCACCTCAAAAAACATCTTGGAGGTATGACCATGAGCAAACTTATATCCTGTCAATTCAACATAGACACAGCCTACGTGGAATTGGTTTTTGACGATGGAAGCCAGATTTCCATTGACTGCACCGCCGTTGAAAACGAAGTTGCCGATAACCGCTTCCAGCGATCAGAGCTGGATTATCTGATCTACAACGACCCTCTTGCTTATGCAGACTTGGTTCTGAACGGCGATCCCGAAGCATACCTGAAAGTAGTGACTGAATATAAGCCTTTCGATAGCTGACGGAAAGCGTATAGCACGGAGACCGGCGGCCGTCAATGGTCAACCGGCGGCCGTCAATGGTCAAAATGAACGCTTTGCGCCATTGACTGCCGTCGCCTGCCGCGCTTTTTGGGCAGACAAGGCGGGCAGGCACAGATTGTGCTTGCCCGCCAACATCCAGTATTAAATAGGTCTAATGTTAGGTGCTTGGGTGTGGTTTGTATGCGCTTTGCATTATATTGTTCGTGCTTTAACTTTTCATTCCTGAACAAGTCTCCTTTCAGATAATTAAAAAACAAAAGCGACCAACTTTTTGCGGTTGATCGCCTTTGCTCTGGTCATTCTTTGTTTCTTTCAAATCAAAATATGCGTCACAAAAAAGTTTTTGGTCTGTCATCTTCGATTGAATACTTTATAAAATCGAATTTTTCCTTGTTGTTCTTGTAATAGTCCTCTGCCGCAGTACAAAGAATGTAGCACAAGTGGGATATATGTACTTTCAATTCTCTCCGCACTATGTTCATATCTTTGCCATAGGCGACCATGCTCAGATCACCGTTAGCACCATCTTCTCCGGTTATGACAAGCTCGAATTTATCAACCTTGCACCGAGATTCGTGAATTTTGGATTGCTCTACGTTTGGTGTGCTTTGGTGAAGCAGACAATTACGCAAACTATAAATAATTTCCTCGTTCAGATAGGGCATATCCTGTCCGTAGGGGGAATCACATCTATCTGTAATGACATATTGGCTACACCAGTTTTTATAGCGCACGCCGTTGTAATCCTCGTTGGGATATTCAGCTTTTCCACAGGTGTCAGGTAAAGTCAGCGCAAGTGCTAATGCTGACAAATACAGTTCATGGGACAAAGCCATACGAATCTCATGTACAATTCGGTCTATCAAGCAAATCACCTCATTTCAGCCATTGACACAACAGCGAACATTTTAGACAGTTTTTGTATGATTAAAATTTTCTGTTTGCAATTTTCTTCAGTTTTCTGTAACCCTCACAACCTATAACTTGTATAGCATTGTACTTCTTCAATGCGTTTTCGAGAGTAATCCGAATTTGGACGGGAATGTAATGTGTGAGCGCATTTTGATTGATTACCGAATGAAGATTGGCTTTGCTCTGATTATAAGTATTCCAAAATGTATTTTGGTCTATATTCTGATTTGACGCAGTCATTCGTTTCATTAGATTCTCAAAAGCAGTTTTTTGCTCATCAGAAGCATCAGCTGGGAGACTTCCTTCTATTGTCTTGAGGAGAGTCGGTACATCCACAGGATTCTGCGCACACATTGCCAGTATCTGCAAAATGTAGTTCGTTTCGGACTGCATTAGCATCTGCTGTGTTAAGAACAGAGAATTCTTTTGCATGTTCTTCATCAACTGTTGCTGCTCAAGAATTTCTGATGCACAATTATAGAATTCATCAAACATTCTGAAGCTGAATGAATCCATTTTTCTTACGAAGTAATGCTTGTGCTTGTCCCAATAATCTGTTTTGAAAAGCATTTGAGACTCATAGAAAGCACCATCGTTTAATTTGCCTTCTGAAATATAAGATCCTACTTCTGCAATGCTTGTTTGCAGTTCTTCTACCTGCAAGACAATCAGCGATGCTGCTTCTGAAATCTTGCGGCGTTCTTGAACCCAATAAATGATAAACGCTGATGCACCTACGATAACCAGCAATATATCAATCCAGTTTTTACTGACAAAATTAGCAATATTAGCCCACATATTTTGTATATTCACCTCATTTCAACCTTTCGCACAACGGCAAGAGTTCTTTGTTTTTGAAAAAGATATGTTTATTCGGAATCTTCCTTTTTCGTGTTTTGGACACTTAGGATTTGCGTTATGCCTTTGAGCTCATCACCAATCCTTTTCACAGATTTAAGCAAATCTTCCTCATCGGTTGTTGATGAGAAAAATGCCATATAGTGCTCCAGATCCACAAATAGATCACTTTGATAGGTTTTGACTTGTGATTCATATTCTATTGTTCCTGTTAGCGGTTTCATGTTTGGATTTCCACGAAGTTTATTGCTGCCGATGTACAAGTCATAATGCTGTCCAGCGCCTATAATGCACTCTTTGCCTTTTATCCGTTCTAATTCTTTTCTCATTGACTCTTCCGGAAGACTGTCAATGAATTCCTGATCTAAATTGATTTTAACATGCTGGGCACTCAGGTTTCCACGGTTTACAAAACGGGCGATATACCATGTTCTTCTGCTATAGTGGAATTCAAGCTCGATAATAGGTCTGTTCGTTTCTGCAAATTGCTTTTGCATCTCCCTCAACTGTTCTTTAGATGCATTGGCAGCCTTGATATTTGCCCAACAGATGAAAATGGTTGCTATAACATAAACCCCTGTGATTATGACCATTACCCAATCTGCATTCATATTTATTCACCTCATTTCAGCCGTTCGCACAACGGCAGGATTTCTTCCAGTTTGACAACAATGCGTTTTTGTTCTGCAAGAGGAGGAAGTGGAAATACAGAATTAGCAACCTTGTCACTATTCAGGTTTTTAACTACTGCACCGCTAACTTTTCCGCAAAATTGCATATACGCATAATTAGAAGAAAGCAACCAGTATAGATAGTCTTGATCAAATATCTCTGTCGATTGACTAATTACTAACCAACCGTCGTGGATACAACCATCAACTTTCAAAATATATGGTCTACCAAAACTCATCGAGTTTGTAAGAAGAAAATCTCCGGAATGAACCATACGGCTTTTGGATACGCCAGATGGTTTGATTTTTTCTGCAGTAGCGCAAATATATTTTCCGTTTTTCTCGGTGTCCCCAATTTTTATCCAGTTAACGCCGTCTGCTGCTGTGGTAATATATTCTTTAATGGGACGGGGAGAGCCGCCTCTGGCTATTGTGCAAACATTGCCAAGTTTGATCCACTCCCACGAATCAGGAATATCAAAAGTTTTTTCATCTTCAGATATTTCTGTAATTACTTTTTGCTTAACACGGCGTCCGTCAATCTCTACATCTATAAGATTTTTCTCAAGTAAGTCTCTTGCAGTTCCTTCGGTTGGATATTGCGGTACTAACTTTCCCTTAATTGCAATCTCAAGAACAGATTTAATCATTTTATCGGCAAAATGCGCATCCAACTCAGCAAGTCTCGTTAAAGCACCGCTTGCATAATCGATATCCGGAAGTACAGTTGCTTGATTCAATGAGGTTGATATTTGCTGGACAGCACGGTCAACAGTTGCATTCAAGGAGGAACGTTCTTCTTGATATCGTTGAATCAGATCTATTGGATCAAGGATTTCCTCTTCCTCATGAGGATAACCGCAGAGATCGATGTTGCATCCCTGTTCATTCAGCAGATAATCAGCGGTATATTTCTGCGCCTTGAAGTATTCGCCGTCGGGAATTACCTCTCTGTTGTTCCACCAAGCGATACAATCATCGAAGTGCTTCAGCTCCATGGGCTTGGTCTTGGAAAAATGCTTTCTGTCAGACGGAATATCCACTCTGTAGAACCATGTTTCTGTTGTCGGCTTTGTGTTATCAAAGAACAACAGATTGGTGGTAATGGAAGTATAGGGGCTGAACACAGAGCCGGGCAGTCTGACAACGGTGTGCAGATTAAACTCGCCAATGAGCTTTTTCTTGATGTTTACCTTCGCATTGTCCAGACCGAACAAGAAACCATCCGGCACGACAACAGCAGCTCTGCCGTTTTTCTTCAATCGGTACAGGATGACCGACATGAACAGATCGGCGGTTTCCGAGCTTGCCAGATCGTCGGGGAAGAAGCCCTGAATGGACTTGTCCTCATGTCCGCCATAGGGAGGGTTCATCAAGATGACGTCGAACTTATCCGCGTCCGTATAGTCCAGCAGATTATGCTTCAACGAGTTCATGTGATAGATATTTGGAACCTCAATGTCATGCAGCAGCATATTGGTTACGCAGAGCAGATACGGGAACGGCTTTTTCTCGATTCCGTAAATGCTGTCATCAAGCTGCTTTTGAGCAGAAGTATCGGTTACCTGCTTGGATAACTGTCCAAGCCAGGAGGTAATAAAGCCACCCGTACCGCAAGCGAAGTCAGCCATCTTTTCTCCCAGTTTCGGCTTGATCATCAGCGCCATGAACTCGGTGACTGCTCTCGGCGTGTAAAACTCACCGGAAGAACCGGCAGACTGCAATTCACGAAGGATTTCTTCATAAACAAAGCCGAAAGCATGGCTTTCCTTGACATCGTCAAATTCGATTTCATCAATCACATCAATGACCTGACGGAGATAAACACCGTCTTTCATATAGTTGTTGTCGTCCTCAAAGGTCGATTTCACGATTGCTTTCTTGATTGGAGTGGCAGGTGTAACCTTAATGCCCTCATAGAGAATGGTATCGCCCTCTTTTACATCGTTGCCCTTCAGCACAGGGAACAAGGTATTGTTGACAAAGCTCAGCAGCTTATCTCCTGTCATAGCGTGACCGCTGCTGTCGGCCTTTGCCCAATTTCTCCATCTGAGGTCTTCGGGAATGATGGATTCGTAGTTGTCCTCGTTCAGTTCCCAGTCATCTTCTTTGGCATCGTATACTTTCAAGAAAAGCATCCATACCATCTGCTCAATTCGCTGAGCATCGCCGTTGATACCTGCGTCCATACGCATAATATCACGGATTCTTTTTATAAAACCTGACTGCATAGCCATAATTAACTTACCTCTAATTCATAAATGTTCGCTTCAAGCTCCTTAATAGCAGCCTCGTACTGCGCTTTGCCGCCGAACAGCTTTACGATCTTTGCGGGCTTTCCAAAGTCGGCAAAGTCCGCAAGAGAAAGCACCTTAATATCCTCAACCTCTGTAATGCCCTGATTCATATACTTGTCCAAGAGGATGGAGAGAACTGCTTGCGCTTCAGAAGAATACTTGCTGAAAAAGTCCTTCTTTTTCACATTGTTTGCTCGCTCTTTTCTCGTCAGCGGCTTCCTGCCGTATGCCACATAGCAGATGAAATCAAAATCATCAACATCAGACATTCCCTGATCTGCTTTCAACGCTTTCAAATCAATGCCCATTGCCATAAAGGACTGTTCAATCGTTTTCTTCTTGTCCGATGCCTTCCACTTGTGTATGAAGTCAGAAAGGGACGCATATTCGCCTTTGATATTGGTTCTCGTGTAGTCGATAATATCTTCCTGACGAAGCAGCTTGCCGTTGGCATCATACACAGAAACGGTCTTATTGATAATCTTCACCCTGCACCCGTCTTTATCAACGATAGGCGTTTCAACGGGGTCAACGGTCGGTTCCTCTCCACTGCCGGCGGGTTCACCGCCTTTGGGCTTGTTTCCTCCGCTGCCGTGTTGGAACCCCTCAACCTGTTCTACGGGACCATCCCAATCAGGGTCTGTAAAGAGCCTTGTCACATTTCTAAAATCCATAACGACAAAGTGTGTCTTACCTTCCTTTTCCCTGATACGGGTCCCTCGCCCGATAATCTGCTTAAAGGTAGTCATGCTCTCAACCGTCTTGTCCAGAACGATCAGCTTTGTCATCTTGCAGTCTGCTCCGGTGGAAAGCAGCTCGGATGTCGTAGCGATGACCGGATAAGGGCTGGACACGGAGATGAAATAGTCAAGTTTGGATTTTCCGTAAACATCAGAACCGGTGATTCTGACACAGTAGTCCGGATTTTCCTTGACCATATCAGCGTTATGGTTGATAAGGGCGATTCTCATGCGCTCGGCATGATCTTCGGAAGCGCAGAACACAATGGTTTTCTGCATCCTGTCGGTGCTTTTCAGATATTCAGTAATCTCCCTTGCAACCTCGTCAATACGGTCTTGGAGAATGATATTGTAATCATAATCCCTATTGTTATAAATTCGGTCTTCAATCACATTGCCGTATATATCGGTTTGCCCTTTGTGCGGCCTCCAGCCGTCACCGATGTTGGTCGTGATATTGATAACCTTGAAAGGAGCAAGAAATCCATCCTCGATACCCTGTTTCAAGCTATAAGTATAGACAGGCTCTCCAAAGTAATCAATGTTCGATACCTTTTCGCTCTCCTTTGGCGTGGCGGTCATGCCAATCTGCGTAGCGGAAGAAAAGTACTCCAGCACTTTTCGCCAGTTACTGTCCTCCTTGGCACTTCCACGATGACACTCGTCTACGATAATTAGGTCAAAGTATTCTGCGGGAATCTGTTTGAAGTGTTCTTCATCATTCTGCCCGACCATCTGATGATAGAGGGCAAAGTTTACTTCACGGGATGCGATCTTGCTCAAACACGCCTTGTCGGAAAAGTCCACTTTATAAATGGTCTTTTCAAGCGGTGCAAAATCCTGTAAAATGCTCTGGTCAACAAGAATATTTCTGTCAGCCAGATACAGGATTCTCTTTTTAAGGTCAGAGCGGAGCAGCCGATACACTATCTGGAATGCAGTATACGTTTTGCCCGTTCCCGTTGCCATCACAAGCAACAATCTTTGCTGTCCTCTGGCGATTGCTTCCACGGTTCTGTTTACAGCGTTTCTTTGATAATAACGTGGAGGATATGTGCTTTGAGACGAGTAGTACGGCTGGGAGACTATTTTCTTTTCCAAATCGGATACGCCCTTGCCGCCGTTCAGTTCAGCGTAATATCTTGCTACAAGCTCATCCTGTGTTGGAAATTGCTCTAAAGCAATCTGCCGTTCCTGCCCGGTAAAGAAGTCATGCTCATAGAAAGCATCTCCGTTTGAGGAATATGCGAACGGGAGATCCATCATCTGTGCATATGTCATCGCCTGCTGCAAGCCGTGAGATACAGAATGATTATTATCCTTTGCTTCGACTACGGCGATAGGCTTTCCGTCGTTGAGGTAAAGCATATAGTCGGCAAACTTCGGCTTACTGCGAGCCACAATATTGCCGCTGATGTTGATTCTGCCATCAGTAATCTTGGTCTCCATTGTTATGTGACCTTTCCAACCATTCAGAATGACCGGAGTGATATAATTCAATTTGATGTCTTCTTCAGACATCTGTTTCTTGCCCAATATGGTCATATCAAAACCTCCTAATCAAATTCTTTAGTGTTGGTTAATCACGAACCGTTTCGAGAATATCTTCAATCCGACAATCCATTGCCTCGCAAATACGAAGCAGAACATCTGTGGTAATGTTGTCTCCCTTGCCAAGCTTTGCAAGGGACGCAGAACTGATGCCGGCTTTTTCTTTCAAATCACTCTTTTTCATATTTTTATCAATAAGCATCTTCCAGAGCTTGTTATAGCTGATGCGCATATTGGGAAGTCCCCCTTACCAAAATACATAGTCACATTATAGCACACATTTGTGAAGATTGCCACCAGATCCGCAAATTGAAAATCTGTAAACGTAAATGTTTTTTTGCATTTACAAATCAGATGTTTATATGCCATGTGCAATGCGCGTTCTACGCCCGCAACATATTTTGGATATTGAAGATATACCGGCGTGGCGATGCTTCTATGTGTTGTTGCGGTCAAAACATTCCGATTATTGGTAAGCCCTGTTCTCATGTAAGCTCCTTTCTGCGCCTCTGTTACGCAATAGGGGTGTTTTTCGGCTGTTTTCTCCGGCTCTTGACCTGGGGAAAACGGAGATTTTCAAACAGGAGCACGCCGGGACAACGCCCGGTTCGTGCGACGCGCTCCTGTTGGCTATTTTCGTATTTTTACGGCTCTACACCGTAGTTGCTCACAGTTCCATGTCACACTTCTTGCAGCGCGGCATATCACGGTTTCCGGACTGCTCCGGCTTCTCCGGCTCGGTGCGGAGCATGAATTGTATGAACTCCTTGACCTTGCGGGGCGCTCTTTTGAGTGCCGCCATGAAGTCCTTTGTCTGCTCTTGCAGCTTTTCATATTTGCGTTTCCATACGCTGACATCGCGCTTGAGCGTTTCCACTTTATTCTTCAAATCTCCGATCAGCCCGCGAGAAGCGACTCCCTCCTTGGCAAGCTCCTTGAGAAACTGCGCGTCCTGCGGCGTCATGGAGATATTGCCGGAGATGGTCTTTTTCCCAATGCTGTCGATTTCGTGGAAGGAAGCTGCCGCGCCCTTTTGCTCCCTGATCTTCTCGTTGTATTTTTCAAGCGTCTGCTTCCTCCTGTCAATCTTATCCTCAATCGATTCCAGCCGCGCCTGCTCCTGCTGCACCTTGAACTGCGTTACCGTCAGGTGTTCCTCCGAGCTGCCGCGCTCGCCTCGCTCCACATCGTCATACCCTGCCTTTCGCATGGCGGCGAAGAAATCATCTTGCAGAACAGAATAGGATTTTCGGAGCACAGTTTTTCCGTTTGCGTTCAGCAGCGGTTTCCCATGCTCGTCCAGCGCGGGCTTGGAATCCCACTTTTTGCTCATACTGACCTGCTGTATCGTTTCCTTGACCGTACCCACCAGCGATTTATCCTTGCAGCGTTTCGACCACAGGATTTGCTTTTCCACGACGGGAATGTAGACCACATGAAGGTGATAGTGGTACACGTCCTGCCCCAGCGCGTCGGACATGGCGCGGTTGCGCTCGTCGGCGTGCATAACCGCCGAAAGGATATACTGCTCGCCGCCGACGATTTCTATTGCGGATTTGTAAGCATCGGTGTAAAATTGTTTTGCGAAGTCATAGCCGCCGTGATTATGAAAATAGGCGGTGTTTACGTCAAAGACCAGCTCGCCGTAGAGAAAGGCGTCCTCTTTCAGTCCGCGGGTGGAGATGATCCCATCCTCTTTCATCTGCTCAAACATCTCCGCATATCCAGCGGTCGGTTTCTTGAAATGAATATTGAGCCGCGTTCTTTCCGGGACAATATCCTGATTGACATAGGATCCCTTTTCCCGTTCGTTGTGTTGCTGCGCGTTGCCGATTCTGGCAGCGGTCAGCCTCATATTTCTTGCGTTGGTACGATGGATACCGTCGCCTCTTGCCATGGGCATTTACCTCCTGATTTCAGATTTCGCAGGACAAGGTGGCTTTCGGGGGAGCACTTCTGCGGAAGTGTAATAACCCTCTATGATACTTTCATCCTGCGGCTGCAAAGTATCGTGGGCTCTCCGAGGGGGAACGGGGAATGCGGCTTCTGCGGAAGCCTCTGCCGTGGCTTGCAAGTAGTACCCACTTTGCAAAATCCACGGCGTGACCGCCAGCCTTTCAGCAATCGAATTTGCTTCAACGCTGCCGCCCACAGGCAGAGAGAATTTTGAAAATCCTCTCCGCCATCCATCTCAAAATCTGCGGGTTTTTCGATGGAGACGGGGATGTGAGGGGCTGTGAGGGGCTGTGTCAGCCAATGCTTTACCTTGTCTGCCAGCAACAGGAGCGTGGCACGCTCCTGTCACAGTTCCCAAGGAGGAGTAGTCCATCGGTAGCTCTGCGGCACTCCACGCCGGTCAAGATACTCCTGCCGCGCCTGCTCCCGTTCTTCTTCGTTGGGAGCGGTTTTGTACCGGGAATAGAGCTGCCGGTTCAGCATGGCGTCGAGCTTTTGCTCCAAGCCCTGCCGGATTTCTTCTTCAAAATCATCCTCGCCCCGCAGATGGTACATGGCGAGGTCGATGAACAGATCATAGGGGATTTGTACGCTTTTCATTTTCCTATCCTTTCCTATCCGCGACGGTCGCAACGATTGCGACGGTTGCTTTGATGGCATCATTTCCACCGTCGCGACCGTCGCAGCCGTCGCGCTGTCCTCAGTCGATTACTTCGTACTCAACATTGTCAATTATCATATAGGTGAGCTTCACCTGCCGCCCGAAGTGTTTGGCCCTGTTCTCATACCTCACATGGTACTCGTCCAGCAGCCTGCCGGATTTAACGTTCAGGTATTTGGTGAGGGAATTTGCCGCCATGCCTGTATTCACCGCTTCCGCAAGCTCGGTCGGACTGCCTGTCCATTCTCTGCTTTCGGAGGAAACAAGCTGGGAAACCGTATCCAATACCGGGTCGGGCGGCTCCTGATACGGCTCGTTCTCTGTCCGTTCAAGGCTCCATATCTGCGTGTCGGCATCTTTTTTCAGATATAGAATCTGATCCTGTTGATCTCGCCCCACCGCATCGACCGTGGCCTCCAATGCTGTCCGTTTCTTCTTCTGCATCAGGAGTGCTCCGTCTGCACAACCGAGAAGTCCTGTTGTGCCGGAGATCGTTTCAAAGCTGTCCCCGGCTGGCTGCTTTCTTGTGTGATGGACGGTAACGATGCAAATGCTGTGTCTGTCCGCAAAACGCTTGAGCCTGCCGATGATCTCATAGTCGCTGGCGTAGCTGTAAGCCTCGCCTCCGGCCTCCCGAATCTTCTGCATGGTGTCAATGATAACCAGCTTCGTGTCGGGGTGTTCCTTTATGAAATTCTCAAGCTGCTCGTCAAGACCGTTTCCGATTTTGTTTGCTGCCGTTGCAAAATGCAGGCTGGCGGTATCCGCCACGCCGTACATCATAAACATCCGGCTCTGGATTCTCTGGAAATCATCCTCCGGCGCGAGGTATAACACCGTGCCTGAATGGACTTCATAACCCCACAGCCTTTGCCCTGTGCTGACATGGTAGGCAAGCTGCGCTACCAGAAATGATTTTCCGATTTTGGGTGCTCCTGCGAGGATATATGCCCCGGAGTAGAGCAGACCGTCTATGACGGGCGGTCTGCTCTTGTATGCGGTCTGATACAGCTCTGTCATGGAAGCCGTATGAAGATAACGCGGATCGTTCATGCGTCGGATTCTCTCACGCATTTCCTCAATATTTTCCTCTGGGGGATTGCTCTCGCAGGTTTCATGTGGTATGCTCTGGTTAGTTGAATTGTGAGGCGGCTGCCCTCCATCTGCGCCAACAGATGGGATGAGGGCGGTCGTTTTCTCATTTTCCATCATTGCGCTCACCTCCGGGAATCTGGAAGCCGTAGAACTTCTGCTTGAAATACTGGGCGGGACATTTTCCGGCTACGGTCAGATAGCCCTGGGATTTCAGCTCCCTGTTCATTTCCCGGACAATCTGATACGCCTTGCTGCGGCTGATGCCCATGATCTCCGCCACCTCTGACGCTGTGATAAACTGTGCTCTCATAGTACCTCCTGTTTCAAAGTGAACTGCCTCGGTCTGCGTATCTTTTGTTCATCCCCCTTTCTCCAGCCTCTCCGAAATACGCACCCTGAGTACATATTTTATTATACGCACACAAGATGCATCTGTCAAGCCTTTAGAAAATAAAAATATGTACTTGTAATTCACTTTATTCTGTGATATGATATGGACGAGGTGAATCAGACATGGACAATTTCGATTATCCCGCCATTGGGCAGAGAATCAAGCAGCTCCGAAAACGCAAAGGGCTGAACCAGACCGAACTGGCACAAATGCTGAAAAAATCTCTCCGCACCGTACAGAAGTACGAAACTGGAGAGATCGAAGTGTCGATTGCCGTTGTCAATCAGATTGCCGACCTGTTGGATTCAACGCCGACCTATATCCTCGGCTACGAATCCAGTACAACGCAGATCAGAACGCTTTCCGACGTGATGGACTTTCTCTTTAAGCTGGAAACGGTAGAAGGCATCGACTTCAAGATCGACGTGCAGAAGCCACCCCGCAGCAAGCAGTGGGAATGTTCCATTTCCTTTGACGGCAAGAGCATGGCAGAGTTCAACGCCGATATGTGCCTGTTCCTTGAGCAGTGGGAGGACGAACGCAGCGAGCTTCGCGCCTATAACTCCACGCAGGCAGCATATAAGCGCTGGAAGGAGCAGACGCTTGCATACTATGCCGCGAACGCAGTCAGATGCACAGAGCCGGAAGAACTTGACCGTGACGAACGGATTGCAAGACGGACAGAGCTTTTAGAAAAGGAATATGGTAAAAACGAGAGTAATGAGTAAATAACCCCATCAAAGCCTGATTCTTGAGGGAAGGAGGTAAAAATGTCAGTAACAAAAGACGGCGACACCGGTCGCTGGATGTCCCAGATCCGCGTGACAGACTGGACAGGCAAGACCATCCACAAGAAGAAGCGTGGCTTTGCCACCAAGAAGGAAGCCCTGCAATGGGAACGTGACTTTATCAGCCAATCCACGGGCAGCCTCGGCATGACCTTCGGTGACTTCATCTCTCTGTATGTCAAGGATATGGAGCACCGCCTCAAGCCATCCACCGTTGCCAGCAAGAAATGGCTGATCGACCTGAAGGTAACGCCTTTCTTCAAGAAAATTCCGCTGAACGAGATCAAGCCCACTCACGTGCGCCAATGGCAGAACTCCCTGACCAGCTACCGGGATGAAAACGGCAAGCCTTACGCCCAGACCTATCTCAAGTGCATCAACAACCAGCTCACGGCGATTTTCAACTACGCAGTCAAATACTATGGGCTGAAAGAAAATCCCTGCCACAAGGCGGGGAGCATGGGCAAGAAGAAAGCCGATGAAATGCTGTTCTGGACAAAGGACGAGTTCCAGACATTTATCGAGAGCATGAAAGACCGTCCCGCCAGCTACACGGTATTCATGACCATGTACTACACGGGGATTCGGGAGGGAGAGCTGCTGGCACTCACACCGTCGGACATCGACTTCGAGAAGAAGACCCTGACGGTGAACAAGAGCTATCAGCGTCTCGGCAAAGAGGATATTATCACCACTCCGAAAACACCGAAAAGCATCCCTACTATCCCTATTCCCGACGGCCTTTGCAACTGTTTGCAGGAGTATATGTCCCATTGCTACGGGCTGCAAAAGGACGACAGGCTCTTTCCCTACACCAAGAGCTTTCTATACCACGAAATGGAGTATGGCTGCAA
>ENA-ORMN01000926-ORMN01000926.1-human-gut-metagenome-genome-assembly--contig:-NODE-926-length-31491-cov-4.859270_pt1 | contig 31491 bp, 29 predicted proteins | sample MGYA00242102_ERZ508993 | MGnify/ENA primary metagenome ERZ508993 (study PRJEB26280, sample SAMEA2338770) | human gut metagenome | biome: human gut; feature: human-associated habitat; material: faeces...
GTTCCAAATCGGCTGCCGATTCCGGCCGCCATGATAAGTAATGTTGTTTTCATAATCTCTCTCCTTACTGTGCTCGTGCTGCTTTTATCGGACACACCTTGATGCATTGATAGCAAGACTGACTGATAGTTGCCGCTTTTTAACACCGCACTTTTTTTATACATAACTGTTGGATGCAATACTGAACATCTACGGTGCATAAATCGTTCGATTTCATCATTCTCAGATGGCACTCTATGAATTGATATAACATTATCTATATCATCTACAAATTCAGCCTCATAAGATCCAACCATTCCCAATTTTGGATCTTCTCTAAACTTCTCCAACTGCCTTTCGCATCTCGTGCTGACCACATAATCATCCGAATCCATTCTGGCGATAAGCTCATTTTTAGAATTTTCTATTCCTTTTGCAAGTGCTGGTCCCAACCCAAGATTAGTTTCATTGACTATAATATTAAACGTTTTAGGATACGCCGTCACAAAATTATTTATCACTTCATCAAGTTCCGTCGTGAGAGGACCATCTTTTACGATAATAAATTCATCCGGCTTAACAGTTTGATTCAGCATGCTTTCGATACTCAATGATAAGTATTCAGGTTTTTCTTTATAGTATACCGACATTAAAACTGTATATTTTGAATTTTGCATCATTATCTCCCCTCATTTTCCGTCATCTCTTTTTCATTTCTTTTTAATCTATCTACACATCCAAATTCAGGATGCTATTCACTATTTTTATACATCATACTAAAAATAGTTATTTATACCACAGTTTTTTCTTTGTCCTACAACATCACATATTAAATTTGTAACATCATCTTTTCTCTTCCCCAATTCTGTTTTCCTTAGAACTCGTTCTTTTCCCTCAATAACACTCTTCTTTACTATTTTTTTGCTTGACCTAGATAAGCGCATCTTCTTAATTGAATTCGTAATTTTCTCATCCAATTGACACCTTAACCCTTGTATTTCTACATCAAATGAATATCCTAATAGTAAAAGAACTTTTTGATAGATTTCTTTAAATTCCTCATCGGAAAGTCCTTGACCTTTTGGGAGAGGAACACTCCTTATCTTTTTAGGTATAATTTTCAAATATTCAAAATAATACCGCATAAATGTTAAATGTAATAATACATCCTCATCTAACCACATTTTATTACTAATAAAATTTTCTGTAAGCTCATTCAAGAACTGTTCAAATAGCTCTGGAGAAGTAAAAATCTTTGCACATTGTACTTGTTCACTATACGGAGTTGGCAAACCATGTTCTTTTAATAAATTTACACCTTTTAAACTATATCCATAAACAGCTTTTCTTTCAAGATTACTATCAAAAAAATACATTATTTTTTCTTCAGCATTTAGTCTTCTTTCAACAACACTGCCTTCAAGGTGTAAATGTTCTTCACTTAATTTCTGAAAAACATTTACTATGTTATTAAATAAAAATTCAAAAAGCGTTCTTGTACCTTCTTCCATATAGATCCTCCAAAAACACATAGCGCTTCGCCATCCCACCTTCATTCATGTGGGCTGGCGAAGCGCTACTCTGTCGTTGGCTATGGAAAACGCGGCAACGCGACGATTTTCCTTTCCCCAAGTCTTTTTTATTTTCCCTTTACATCGACCCTTCTTTGCCTAACACGGTCTTCACTGTCTTAAACAAGATCTTGATATCAAGTGCAGGGGTCCATTCCTTTATATACTTTGTATCAAGTCTTACGACTTCCTCAAAGTCTGTGATATCACTTCTGCCGCTGACCTGCCACATGCCGGTGATACCTGGCTTGATTGCAAGTCTTGCACGGTGATGAATCTCATACTCAGAAACCTCTCCCGGAAGCGGTGGTCGTGTTCCCACAAGACTCATATCACCTTTAAGTACATTAAAAAACTGTGGGAACTCATCAAGACTCGTTACTCTAATGAAATTACCAATACCAGTTTTCTTTGTTCCATCCGGCAGGATCTTATTTCCTATAACTCGTGGATCAAAATCAAGCTTAAACATCTTTCCATCTGCTACACGGTTTTGCTTCATCAGCTCAGCTTTTCTTGCTTCTGCATCCATGTACATACTGCGGAACTTATAGATCTTAAACTTCTTTCCATTCTCTCCGATACGATCCTGAGAGAAGAATATCGGTCCCGGGGAACTGATATAAATAACCGGAGCTATAAATATGAAAATGATAACTGTAAGCAGACATCCAACAAGTCCGCCTGCAATATCCATTACACGCTTAAATAAAAGCTGTTTTGGTGATGCATAGTTTAAACTGGTTGTAAGTACTGTGTAGGAACCAATCTTTTCCACAAACTGAGGACGATCCTCCACTGCCGCGATCTTTGACAGTCTAAGATGCATCGTTACGCCAGTTTCTTCCAGCTTTTTAATAAGCTCATCTGGATATGGCTTATCATCTGGAACAACGATAAGCACCTCATCTATCCACTGCTGACACACATACATTGGAGCGTCTTTGCTGTTTGCAATCACATTCACACCGGCAATGCTCTGACCAGCCATATCTTTATCAACAATAACTAAGCCGCTAATTAAGAACTTTCCATAATTATTTAACTTAACTGTCTCAACAACCTCTTTTGCCTCTGCCTTTGTTGTCACAATCAGCAGTGATCTGCGATTTCTATCCCACTTTCCGCTTGCTAATACGCGTTTCCAAGCTAATCTTGTAGTGTAGGATAATATAAAATATAATACAAGTGTAATGCCAAATGTCATTCTTGAGTAAGCTGCGCCCTCCTGCATAACAAACAAGTACGCAATTCCCAAAAGACCAACAACAGCAACATTTCCAGCCGTTGCTATCAGTTCCCGGTAGCGTCCTCTCTGTGTTACATGATGCAGCATATCAAGCATAAACATCGTTGCCAGATCAGCAAACTCCAACACAATTGCCATATTGCGGTAAACAAGATCATTGTAGGGATTTATACCCAGTCCCTTGATCAGATATGCGAGATAAAACGCTATCTGCAGGCAGATCATGTCAAGCAAGATAAAATCGGTGTGTTTAAACCAGCCTTCAGATTCTTTTCTGTACATTACTTCTTTTTGCCCTCCCTTATACAGCCGCAGCACCCCCCCCGAAACTCGAGAGTGATTCTGCGGCTGTCTTCCTCGAAAGTCTAATTTTTTTTGCTTGTCTATTATTATCCTACATTCTTACAAACAAGTCAAGAACCATTTTTGCCAAAATACAACAAAGTTTGTAGGGGAGTGTCAGCGATTGTCACTTAGTGGGGAGCGCCTAAAACATTTTATTAAAGTTGCAAACTCCACCAGGTACCAAAGCAGCTCCTATACCCTGCTTATGAATTTTTTTATGCGTATCAAGATTTACATTAATACCTCTGTTTTCGTCAAGAACATCTACCGGATCTGTAAAAAGTTCTTTCTCATTTAAATGATGAAATGCAGAATTTTTGCCTAACGGCTCGCCAGTTATCTCATCATACTTAGTACCTCTCTGTTTTTTTAATTTAGGAAGTTCCTTACTTGTATGTGTATCCAGTTTTCTTCTGACAGTCTCCGCCTGATCAGAATCGCCAATTCTAATCAAGCTATCTCTAGTATACCTATCTAGATCTGCATCTTCTGCATCTCTTGTTTCATGAGAGCGTTTATCTAGAAGTCCCACAACACCCGAGGATTTAATTGCGCTTACTCCATTGAAGTTTCTCTTATCCTCATCGTCTAATTGATTATCATAAATGAATTGCCCTCTCTTCTTTGTCGTATTGAATATAGTATTCATTGAGTCCTGAGGAACATACACATTTCCATCATTTGATAAAAACACCTCTTCCTGACATACCTTATCAACCTTATCATACTTCGCATCCGGAATATTTCTATTGTTTCGCTTAGGCTTTTCATATGCCCCCGGCTTAACTGGAATCTGCCTCAATTCAAATCTACTCATCTGCCTTCACCATCCCCGCATACAGTTCATTTAATTTAGCAACAGCCCTTTCACAATCCGGCAACTTGCAAGTATCTGGATGAATCACCTTTGCTATATGATGATACCAGCCTTTTGCCTTTTCTTTGTCTTCATACAATTCTTCCGTTATTCCTAACAACTCCATACGAATAGCTTTGTCAAGATAGCAAAGAGCAAATATATATTTATGTTCTTCTGAGCTAAAGTATATTGACAAATCCACTTTACCTTGTTCTTCCATCATTCATCACCTCACATTTATAGTTAGTCTTGCGTGTCAGAAACCTGTTTTTCTAGTTCCATCTTTCCTTTATAAAACTCTGCATATACTTTTTCTACCAATTGTTTTGCCTCTTCAGATTCGAATTCAATCTGCTCTCTTGTTTCTGCAAGACGTTTGCAACGATACTCCTGCAGGTCATCGTTTTCCGTATAAATTATAGCTTCATAAAGAACATCCATCGGACGCCTTAGAATCATCTGTGTTTCTGTTTCAACGTTCCTATCGCCATATACATCCTTATGATGCTGCATCAAACGATCTTTTATCCGTTCATTAATAACGTTAAAATCTTTGCGTTTATTTTTAACAAAGTCATAACATCCAATAATCTCGATTAGTTTATGAACCCATTCCTGCAGTTCACTATCAGCATTAATTGCCTCGTTTTCCTGATACTCCAGTATGATATCTTCCTTGCTGATATTTTTATCCTTTTCTTTTGTCAGTTTCAAACGTTCATCCAAGCGACTGTCTTCATACGCTTCATGAATAGACTCCATATAATTACCAAGTCCAGCTAGCGAACTTGCCATGTATTGTAAAAAACAATCTTCATCATCAGTAGTCATATTACTTGAACTACCAACATATGATTCCGCCTGCTTAATCAATTTCCGACATTCCTCCTGAATTTTCTCCAATGCAAGATGGGATTTCAGATGAAAACGTTTTTCCATGATTCTTTTCTGTTCTTCAACAACCATAAGAGGATATCCCAGTTGACTCAACATTTTAGTAAATCCTTTCACAATTCCCTCAAGTTCCTTTCCTGAAACCTTTGAAAAATCTGCTTTTCTTATGCTTTTATACTCAGATGACGTATGTTTTTTCAAAAGGTCTACCACAAACTTTACAGAGCCCTCTGGAATAACATAACCAGTTTTAACGGATACACTCTTTAAGCGCTCATCTACTGGTATAGTTTCATTTCTGTAATCAACACGTAAGAGCCTATTGTCTAGTCCTACGATCTCAATAATTTCGGCATATTTTTCACGTACTTGATTTGGCTTATGTCCCTCGTCTTCGCTACGTGCCGGAACCTCTTCCGAATAGATTCGAAAAATGTCTTCAAACTTCTTCATATTGGCAACTCTCCTTTGCTTATTGTTAATAATAAAAGAATATCAAAGAAACAAATATTTTTATATCCCAAAAGTGAAACAACTTTTAGGGTTATATAATCAAAACCGCTTCAGACATTCCAGAATATGTAGGTCACTAGGCACTGACAACAAACGTCATTGTATACCTTCATTTTTCTTTTAAAAGTATCCATTATTTGCTCCCAAAAGTCAAGTTTTATTTACCACAAAAGAAAGACCACCCTCCATGCCTTCGGCATTTCCTGCGGTCTTTTCTATATTATATAGAATTAATCGTTATATAAATATGCGTCCTTTATTACTACATCCATACAATTGCCATAAGCACTGTGACTTTCAATCGTCAAGACAACAGCTCCCTCTATATCGCATCCATTGCTAAAGTCATCTATACCCGACAGTTTTGTCAGATCTTTTGATTCATGCACTTGAGTTGTGTTTCCATACTTGTCTGCTTTATATATAATAACCCGGCAATCTCGGTCGTTGATAGACTCTTTCGCAACATGCACAATGCCTTTTAGTTTTGTGTATTTTTCATTTAGCAATACTGACACTTTGCCATTTCCACTAAATAAAATACCAGAAAATTCATTACCATTAATGTCCTGCCTTATTCCGCTACTCATGCTTACTGAACCGTCTATTTCATAAATTTCTGCCTTTGACACTAGGAAACTAGAATCATCAATATTAGTTGTAATATCAATTTTGTTTTCTGAATATTCGTATGATTTATTGTAGTTCTCCAATATTGTTTTCACAAGATTTTCATGGTAATAAATTCCCCCATTAACTAAAGCAACAGAATTATCTCCTTCCTGTGAAATTCTCAATCCTTCCAAATATACTGGAATATTTTCAAATGTGGTAACTATTTTACTGTTTAATTGTGTTGATAATTCCTTGATATTCTCCTCTAATTCTGCTACTCTGTTGTCACTTTCCTCCAACTCAGCTTTCAAATTTTGAGTTTCCATCTTTGCAGCCTCAGCACTGTTAAGCTGCTGATTTTTTAATTCTTCAATTTCGCAGTTAGCATTTTCCAATTCAGCCTCCAAAGACTGTTTTTCCTCATTTAATTGTGCGATACTGTTCTGATCCTGCTCTTGCTGTCTCTGTTTTCCAACATTCTGTCCTATTTGTATTCCACCTGATCCTGAAATACTCGCTATTATTATAGCGCCTACAACTTCAATAATTGCAATCCTTAAAATCAATCGGATTGCTAAATAGTTCTCAGGGTTCCGGCTATACAATCATTGGAAATGCTACTGCCACCTTTTCAGAAGCATTGCGCGTCATTATGGCTACTACACAGATACAGTTCACTGATATTAGCGAAATCAGAGAAGCTCTTGAAGTGAAAGCTGCTCAATTGGCAATTCATAACCACATAACTGATGATTCTTTTCACTACTTATCTGACTGTGTTGAAAAAATGAAACTGGCGGATACATCTATATCTCAAAAATATGATATTGATTTTCATCGCAAAATTGCCGAACTTTCTGGAAATTCTTTTTTAATTTGTTTTATTGAAGCTTTATCTCAATTTTCAGATCGCTTTTTTTGAGGAGATAGCCAGATCTCAGCTGTTCCGATTTAATATTTATCATCAACCTCGCCAAGCCCTTTGACCGGGGGATGTCCAATTATTCTCGCCTTATCGAATAATTGAATATTGCCTGCCATGTGTCAGAGCATGTCGACCTATTCCATTATCAATATTTTCCCGGCTCATTAGCTTTACTTTCGTTTCGGCTCTGTTGCTCCCTGTCCTACGCTTAAACCTAATGTTACCATTTTGATTCCAAGGACTCGGTACGGGTGACTGGCTAGGTCTTACCCGACGGAGTTTCTCCGCTATATTAAAATCAGCTTACAAATGCTCTATTTCAAGCAAGTGGAAATCTTCCGATTTCTCAGCTCGCACCTGTCAACTATCTTGACAATCAGCGAAAAGCAGAAGTTCTTGTATTCCATCAAGTAACTTCTGCTTTTTCTCATAGTCTCAATCGGAAAGCTATCACGGTAACGTTGCTATTTCATTTTCTTTAATACAATCCAAAATTGCCCTTGCCGGAAGAACAAATCCCTGTCTATAACGCGCATTTTTATCTTGAATACATTTTACCAAGCAGCCTTTCAGCTTTTCTACCGTATCAACACCAAAAATCAGCATTATCTTTTCACAAAATCTTTTTGACCTTAACTTAACCCACATTGAACTATATTCCTCTGCATAAATATAACAAATAGGAAACCATGTAAAATATGATGTAAGTTCTTCTAACCCCAGACCATTATACACCTGGTGCAAAAATAAATCGGCTTCAGCTAACTTTTTACCTGAATAAATAGGCAAATACTCCCTTTCATTGCATAAATAATGTCCTGTCAAAGTGAGTTTATTTTTGAGTTCTCCCGACAATGTTGGTTTGACTTTTTCTTCTAGAACATTAGAATAATGATAGAAACCATTGTAACTTACAGGGCGTATGTCGCTACCTACCGGAGACATACGTAGAAAGTATGTATGCACTAATAATTTATTAATATCTGAATATAGCTCAGCATGTAACATGTAAGTTACTGTGCAAACAAAGAGTTCCCAAATATGCACTCTAAAGATATCAAACAAATCAGGATTCACACTAAATGCATTCGGAACAAACGTTTGAACATTGTATAATGTATTATACATTTTTTCAAATGTATCAGCCATACTTTCTCCAAAGCAATCCGCTTTTAGCGCAACCTGTTTTAAATAATCTAAAAAGATGTTTCGGTACTCTTTTAATGAAACAAAATCTTCTAAATATGTATTCTCGTCAATTGTCTTCCTAAAAAAAGGGTTGAGAGCTTCAATATAAACATCAATAAATTCTTGAAGTGTAGTAGATTTCAACCTATTTACTGATATCCCTGCAACTCTCAATTCTGCTTCTTTCACTGGATACAATCCTGCTGGAGCTTCCTCATCAAGCCATTTAGGTCTACTACCAAGTTCTGGCTTTCTTCTTGCAGGCTTCTCATAAATATTTCTCAAAAGAGATTCATATTCTTTTTCATAATTATCACCCGTAAGGTCTTTATAAATTCTACTTTTCAAGTATGCTGGCATATATGGATCTCCGTTTTCATCTCTCTCCATAATCACAGGAATAAATTTTTCCTGTCTAGCATTCTGATAAACCTCAGCAGATATTATCGCAGTTTCGGTTCCTACACCACCTTGGCGCTTATCTGCTTTAGATGCATACCCCTTATCACAAATTATAAGAACTTTATCAATATCTGAGTTTGTCACACACTCTTCCATAAACATGTACTTATCTTGTCCATCTTTTAAATCCCAAATATCCAATTTAACATTTACGCCATCATGCATTAATTTCTGTGCCAATTCTTCAACACTTTGTTTAAACAATTCATTTGTCCATGAATAGGATATAAACACTTGCGGTATTCTGTCTAGCATTTTGTCTCCTCCTAGTTATTTCCTCTATTATTTACGTGCTACTAATTCTCAATTTCCTCTTAGTCTATTTAATTCTATCAACAAGATGTATAGAAAACTCATTCCAACAACTATCTCACATAATAATGCCGTGCTAGCCATTTCGTCACTCCATCCATCCCAGGAAAAACAGTTCTTTCATTCATATTCATCTGATCCAACATATCTCTTATACGCCATTTCAGACTTTTATCAATTACATACTTAATAGTATTGTCTGTAGTTTTTAAAAATTCCTCAATTCCTAACGCATCATCTCCATGCTCCATCTGCGATGGTATTACAGAAAAATATGAATACTGACTAACAATTCGCTGATCAATTGATAATGGTTCAATCAATGCCAACGCACTTGCTTTCATTTCTCCATCATATGTTTGTAGTACATCCGTATTTTCCGGAATCAACTTGTCCATCATATCTACAGTTAATAAATGCGCATTCTCATTTTTGAGTATCTTCTGATACCGATCAGGAAGTTTTTGATTCAGTTCTTCAATATCGATTCTCCACATTGCACAGTCATGATCCCCCATTGTATCTAGTGGCTCTCCACTTGTTGCAAAATGAAGCGCCACCAACACAGAATACGACCAGTCTAACAAACGAGTCGGAAGGCCATGATGTTGCCCAACTATCATTTGTCTCCATACAGATTCCCCTAACTTAGGATCCTCTATCGTTGCATACTTCGTAAAATTACGAAGTATAACTGGCTCCATTATGTCCTTCTTTTCCTTACAATTTCTTTGAAGTGTTGTTGCTAAATTAAAAGCTGAATTTGATAACCCTCTGTACAAATATGGAGATCTGTGTCGCTTAATTCCAGTTTCATATTTCTGATCCCAAATCAAGTCGCTTATTTGATTTATTTTCTCTATTTTAATTGTATCCATTCATAATTCTCCCTCTGCTTTATTTTCATTTATTTCATTGTCGAATTACTGTCGTACTAATTCACCTTATTACTCAATTCTCATATTACTAATTTGGAACGTTCCCTGATTCTGCTTAATCTCATCCGGATGTATAACAAAGCAAATCTCTGAAATTGTGCTTAACGCCATGCTATACATATCCTTCAACGGTATCCTCAAAAGATTCTCTCCTTTATTCAACACAAATTCAAACGTTTGAAGTATCATATTTAAATCTGAATACTTAAATTCCACAGATACTCCTGTTAATGAATCAGTTACATTATTAATACACACTACAAGCTGCGCATTCTCATTGGCATTCAGATATACTTCCAAATCCATTTTATCAATATATTTTAAAACAAAACTCAAAAATTTGGGATAAAGTGTTTGACTTCTTTCATATGGATTTAGATTAAAATCAATACTCACTTCTTCATTTGCAGCACGATATTTAATCAGATCTTCAGGTTTTAGTACAAAAACACTGTCGTCAAAGAATACCCCCATCCTTGCTGAATGCATCAAACTCTTTTCGGTCTTTCCTTCTGGGATATCTTTTTGTAATGTAACCGTATAACCAGAACCAGGCAATGCCCACTTTCCTATTGTTATTGTATTAACACCATCTTTACGATATTCTGAAGTATGCTTTTCATATGTATGCACATTAAATGAAGAAAATGTTCCTGTTTTTAACTTATACTTATTATCCTGATTTCCACTAATTATAATAGTTGTCAAAAAACTTCTACACGGAAAAACCAATTGATACACATGAAAAAATTGATTCACTGGTATTTTATGTGAAGTCTTATGTACAACTGTAATACTATTGCTATCATACACCAATGGCATTGCATTTCTTAAAAGATATGGAAACTGTCGATTTTCGTGAGTGCATTCAATTTCTGATACAATTTTATCGCGATAATCAACTCCATTTATTGTAAAGTCCTCATGTTTATAACTCTTAGCTTGCTCAAGTGTTTCAAACCTAGGCGAGGATGAATAATAATTTATATCATTTTTAACATTCAAAAATTCTATTCGAGTCGTTATTCCAACTCTCAATTGATCTCCAATAATTTCCAAAACGATTTCGCGATTAAAATTATCAATATACGTCTGTTTTGTAATACTGTGAAGTATTTTATCATCAATATTATCTACAAAATCATATGCCAAACGAATATCTTTATTTTTTCTGATTATTTCATATTCAACTTTTCTTTTTATATCAATAAGCGTCTGGATATTCATTTTTTCAATATCATCATTGCCACCCACCTCATTGTTTTTTATCCATCCTCTTCTTTGATTCGTCTCAAATTGCTTATGCAATGCTTGACTAACTTTCGTACACAGATCATCTGGATTTTTCCAAAACTCACTTGGATTTTCAACTAGTACCCTCTCGGTAAATTTCTTTAACAAAAACAATTTTTCTGGATCATCTTCAATATCGCTATTTGTTATTGCTGCATCTCTAGCCGCAACGAATGCTAATACTGGAATTTTCTTTTCCTTTGCATAATTATACTCTTTTTCTGTATAACTAATTCCATCCTTTGTCATTGAACCGTATCTACGCTTAATTACTAAGACATAATAATCTGAGCTATCAATAGTTCTTCTTATCTGTTCCCACTGCTCCACGTTATCTGCACTAAACATTTCCATTCCTATCGGAAAATGATAATCCTTCAGAATAGTTGCAACCAATTTAGCACGTTCTTCTTTTAAATCTTCATATGTTGAACTAATAAAAATCTGAAATTTCTTCTCCATCCATATTCTCCTTCCGTATTTTTCACCAAACTTTTATTTTTTCGAATTGTTCTACGCATTAATATTTACAATTCAATTTTTTGTTTCACAAACACATTCTAGCACAATGACTATCATCTTTCAAGCGACTTTGCACTTTCGTTTTAATTTACTCAAAATAAACTTTCTGCTTTGCAACAATAGTTGATTCTATACCAGAAAAGCAGAATTGTAGTCGTTAACTACTCACTCTGATGCTCTGCAAGATAATCCAAAAATGATGCATATCCAAATTTTCTCTTTCGTGCAATCATATTTGCCCATATGGTATTTCCCTGCGATTCATCGATATATCCAGCATCAAATGCCAAATAACCTACTAGGATTCGGTTTAGCCTCGATGTTATTTCTTTGATTGTTAGAGTGCGCATACTTCCTATCAGTCGGTGAACCTCCTTGCATTTCTTGGCAAACTTCTTCTTACTGGTTTTCCTCTTTACTCTGAACTTTCCGTTCCTTCCTTTGGAACAGTAGTGCGTAAAGCCAAGAAATGTAAAGATTTCTGCTGTATTCTTCTTTGGTTACCCCATCAATTCCTACTGCTTTATCTTCATCCATTTCCTCATGGCAACTCTTTAACCTTTCTTAAAATTCTCTAAAAGTTTCTCTTTCTGCTCCAGCTCCATCACTTTCTTTGTTTGACAGTTTTATTTTCTCTCTAAAACATCTACCAACTTCTTTATTTCTTTAGACTCTAGCAGACACCTCATTCTCTCTTTCCCTATTCTAAGCTCGGGTTTTCCGCACCTAATACTATTTGGATAATCTGATATACAGCAATCTTTGTACCAGCATTCGCCCATTGAAGATCCTTTTATCGACCACTTCTCATTTGCTGTAAGTTCTCCTGCTAATGATTTCATTACTCGTTCTGTCGAATATCGCTTAAATCCAGATAAATATCTCAATGTATTTTTATCAGCAATCTTTGCTAAATTAATGCTATGATTTTCCATTGCTGACAATAACACTTGTCTGATCTCAATCTTATCCCTCTTGCCTGTTCCTGTCCAACTTGCCAATTGATCAAACGCCAAAATCAGATACTCAAAACAAATCATATCCAGAATTACAACCTTCCCTTCAGATCTGCTCGCTATCGATTTTAATACCCGATATTTATTACGGATATCCTGATTATCAACTACATAATCAAACGCGATATAATACCTATTACTATCCGATATCTCCACCTCCGACAATGCGTCCAATATTCCTTGATTGCTTCCTTTACTTTCAACAACAAATTCACCGTCAAAAATCAACAGGTTCATCAATCTCCAGAAATGAAGTCCTGCCCCTATATCCTCTGTCCACAAATACCTCATCTCACACCTCGTCTTCCAGTGTTATCTGATTTTCATCAAACTTCAATACCTTAAAACTCTTATCCGACACATTAAGCCCATCACAGTTTCTTGAAAAAAGCATATACTGATTCGAGCACTCGAAATTGATAAATCTTCGATCCTCATCATCTATCAAGATATCTGCATTATCAATCACAATAAAACTATTTCTACACTGCATTAATGATTTTGAGAAATCGTCAGTCTTGTAATTGAACAATCGAATTGCTTGGTAATCTTCCGTTAATCTTAAATCCTCTAGCATTTCGTAGAGAACTGTTTTTCCTGTACCACTGTCTCCACCTACGAGTGTTATCCTGTCATCAAATATCAGATCATATGAAAACGGAGCCGCCTGAAATGCGATCCTATTATAAATCATTTTCTTCTCTCCTCTCATATTCCTTGCTCCACCATGCACTATATCCTCTGCTGCCTACTACTACATCCGAATCATTGAATCGAATTTGGGCATCATCTGGAATATCAGCTAACGATGGTCTAGACATATAAATCTTTATATGATCCATAGCAAATATAAATTTAAGCACATTGGGTCCACATTCCTCTACACACACTACTTTGTCCGGATGCTTGATAATATTAAGCAACGTCTTACAGCCTGACGACAAATTGCGAATTGTTCCCAATCCATATTTGGTTTCAATATGCTTATCTGTGGTCAATCTTGCCTCATCAACCTGCTGAATCAGTTTGACTTCCTTTTCAGACATTTCTTCATTTGCTGTATTTAAATTAAAATACAAATCATTTTTAAGAATCCAATTCTTTGAATTTTTCTTTTCTGTATAAATATCAATCATTTTATATCACTCCTTATTTCTTGAAAATTGATCTCATGTAATGTAAATATTCCTTTCAGCACAGAACTAATAGCAACCTCATCAGTAGGTCCTTCCACGATAACAAAAACAACCTTTTTAGCTCTCGACATTACCTTCTACCGCCTTTCCAGCACGCCGCGGGGGCACGCACCAGGCACCGGCAACAAATAAATACCAACTCTTGAGAAAATTTAAAAATCGTTCAATTCTCTCATATTGTTTCATCGCTCCTAGCGTAACAATTCAAAGCTTTCGAATGTCTGTCAATTCCACTTCTATTTTTTCACCACTAACACTGCGGCCTGTATCATCTGCTCCGCCTTCTTTTCCCTCATAGGCATATCCTTTTCCATTTTGAAGAAATAAAAATGAAAGCGGTCATCCAACTTTTGCTACTCTCTGGCGAAGACGTTCTTCTTTTACATATGGGCGTCCCATATTATCCTCATCAATCTCAAGTTCATACGTGATTGGTCTTGTATTGCTGCTTTCTCTATAATATAATTCAAATTTTATCGGTTCTGTACTTCCCTGTGAACGAATCTGCTGAAAGCCGCTTCGATTTTTTGCATCACAGGCTGCCATAACACATTCTTCAAGTAATTTGAGATAGAAAAATATAAAGCTTGATACTATTGAAGGCAAACACAACATTATTGTCATTTTACTATGGTAGGTCTCAATTACCCCTCCGTCTGTGCCTTCGGCACAGCCACCTTCCCTTTCAGGTGAGGCTGTGGCAATATGACATTTCACTTGAAACGATATCCTTTCAGGGGAGGCTGTCGCTCACCAATATTTTCTATATTAACTTCTACTCATCTCCATCTTTTTCATCATTTCTAACAGAAAATATTAGTGTTCTGCCAGATATTCAGAAAATGTTGCGTACCCTAATTTTCTCCGCCGCGCAATCATATTTTTCCAAATAGTATTTCCTTGTTCTTCATTGATATATCCAGCATCGAATGCCATTTTCATTATATCACCTGTTGTAACATGAGTAAGTCCATATTCCCTGACATATATTGATATATCTTTCAAATTATTACTGGCGAGAATCCCTTGCTTCTCTTTTGCTAACGCAATAGAGGCAGCTTCTCCACGGCCTATAATTTTATGTCCGGGTTCTGGATTATTCGTAAGCTGTCTATACAGTTCATATGTATCTGTCCCTGTCATAATAGTCTCAACTATTGCCTCTTTGTTTTCAATCATTATATCAATCTGTGCTTTTAAACCCTTAACATGATTGACACCAGGATGAGATAGTTCGCTATATACTTCCTTTGGAATAATAATTCTTCCCGGAAATAACTTTGAAAGGATACTCTCATTGTCAACCCAAAGGAATGCCGAAATACAGTCAGTATCGAAGAATAATGGCTCAGTCAATTACCTCACCACCCTCCTCAATACCGTACACAAGATCATCTCGAAAGGCATCCAATAGTAATTCCTCATATTTTCCATTTGAAATAATTTCTTTATTTAATAGCTGCTCTGCCTGATCAATATAATGACCATACGTATAATACTGTTTTTTCTCTGGTAAGGGACGATACAAAGCTGAATAAAATCCCATTTCCTCTGCTTTCCTTCTGACACCAGTATTCAATATTGCATCTAATTCATTTTTATTTATATAACGTCCATGCCCACAATGGTTTAATTGATAGACAGCCGCCTGATGACTTACTCCAAAATACTGTTCGATCCTAATAATATCTTGAATAGTAAGTTTATCTATTTTATCTGCATGTTTTTCCAGAAGGCTGTCTGCTTTATCTACCAATGCCGCGCGCGGCATTAAAAAATACGCCGCAAATGCATCCGCATTCTTTTCAATTTCACTTCCTGAACCAATCTGTTTTGCACAAATAGCCCTCATATTATCGTCATAAAACAAATGATAAAATTCATGTGCTAGAGAAAATCTCTGACGCCCTAATGTCATGGATGAGTTCAATGCAATCGTATATCTTTCATCAGACCCCTTTATACACATTCCACTAAGTTTATTTCCCATTGGATAATATACAATTGTCAATTTTTCAATTTCCTGCGCCAATGAAAAAATATCAACAGGCGAATTGTTATCCTCACCTAGCCTTTTTCTTAAACGTTCTGCTTTTGTCATCAAATCTGCGTAATCAATCATTCGTTTGCCTCTTTCAATAATTTTCCCATAACTTCTGAATTAAGTGCAATTCGGTTAATAACACTAATGGTCTCCATATCCTCATTTGTGAGATCATTCGCTCTGAAAGCAACTGATAACTCAGATGCTTCAATTACATTACTTTCCATATCATTGACGGAAATTCCAAACAAACATGCAAGTTTTTCTAGCATATCAGCAGATAACGTGCGTTCACCCTTCTCAACTTTTGAAATTAAACTCTGGTCAACATTGAGAAAGCGAGCAATACTAGTCTGGCTAAAACCCATTTTATCTCTAAGTGCTTTAATGTTTTCTCCAATAAATTTTTCATTCATCATATCAGTATTCCTCCTTTTGCTTTACTTATATTATATCCTTATTTTGTCATAATTTCAACTGGTTTTGCATCAGAAAATATGACATTCTCAAGTAAAACACTATAAATTAAAAGACCGCTTCCACCATGCTTTCACACAGCTTCTGCGGTCTTTCTCTTATCTTGTCTTAATCATGCAGCGCGTCGTCTTTTCCGACTACAATCCATATATCGTAGGAATCAAATTTCTTCTGGCTGTCTGGTATCTTCACGTTTGTATCGGCATTAGGGTCGGCACTATCAAGTCCTTCCTCACGGTATTCCGCATTTGGGAAAAGGTCATATACGCCTTTCGGTGCATTTCCACCTGCTGTCACATAGACAACGGTGTGATCATTAATCTCTCCCTTATAATCTGCCATTACAACATTTGTGAAACCCTTTCCCTGAAGGAAGCGCTTCCAGTAAGCAGCAACACCAGCTTTGCCGGTTCCATTTAACACAATAATCCGTGGGTTCTCTGCAGAAAATAAATCTGCTTCTGTACTTTTAGCTGACTCTGATGCGATACTTTGTGACTCTGTCTCGCTCTTCGTCTCTGACTCACTTTCCAGATGACTTTCAGTCTCAGATTCCGACTCAATCTCGGTCTGAGTGTCTGTCTGAACCTCTGGCGTACTGCTTTCTGCCTCGCTTATTGTCTCGCTCTCTGGCTCCTCTGGCACAGTTACCTGCACCACATCCTTAGTTGCCGCTTCCTTACTTTCTAACACTCTTATGTACTCCTGACGTTCCTTTGCCTGTGAACGGGAGTAGTAAAACAGGTAGCCCATACCGCAAAGCAGTACCAGTACAACCAGTACATACAAAAACGCATGCACACCTGAATTATCCTGCTTACGTCGTCTATTGCCTGCCATTAAAAAACTCCTTTGTCATTCACAATTACTTTGCAGCAGAAGTAGACTCAGCCTCAGTAGCTTCCTCTGTAGCTACTTCAGTCTCAACTTCAGTTGCTTCCTCTGTAGCTGCCTCAGAAGTCTCCTCTTCCTCGTCGATTACGGTGATATCCTCATCTTGGATTACCTTAGTTAAAACAGTGAACGGTCCAAGGTTCTCGAAGGTAACAGTCAGCTCACCAGTCTTTGGATCAAATGCGTCTAACTCTAAGTACTTCTTCTCCTTGGTCTCTGGGTCAACTGTCATGATAACAATGTCTTCCTCGTCCATATCAACAGTAGCCTCGCAGGTAAAGCTTACCTGTGCATTGCCATCCATATCGTAGGAAATCTTGTCCAGATCCTCGATTGCCAGATCAACAAAGGAAGTCAGTGCCTCATACTGCTGCGGCAGAATCTCGTTGTCCTTGTTGGTCTTCTGTACTTCGTCCTCTAACTCAGCCTTGGTTGCGATGGTGAATGGTCCAACATGATCAAAAGTAGCGGTGATTGCACCGGTCTCTGGATCAAACTCATCCGGCTCAACATAGGAGATGGTTCCATCCTCTGGATTAACAACTACAAATACCAGATCCTCTGTGTTCATGCCCTTTAATGCATCAAATGTCATTGTCATGGTGAACTCGCCGGTCTCCTTAATCTGAAGCTCCTTAGAATCATCTACTAACATATCAGCGAATGCGAACATTGCCTTGTACTCGCTTAAGTTGATGGTGTTCTCTTTGTTGGTGGCTACTTCGGTAGTCTCGACATCCTCAGCTTTTAATGCTTCCTTTAACTCCTTAACGATGACGCTTGGTCAGCTCGTATACAGATTAGTGATCTTCGCTGCCCTGTCCGTAGTAAGCATTGGCTCCATGCTTGCGGAAGTAATGCTTATCAAGCAGATACTGATGAACTCGTTTGGTTCTTGGATTTAATGTCATAGTATTATAAGCCATCTCAGCAACCTTATCGAGAACGACTGCATTGTACACAGCACCTGCCGGTGTGCGTCCCCATGCAAACGGGCCATGGTTCTTTACAACAACACCCGGTACAGCCATCGGATCCTTTCCTGCAAAGGTCTCAACGATAACATTACCTGTGTTTAACTCATAGGCCTCCTCGATCTCCTCTGCAGTCAAATCTCTGGTGCACGGAATGTCGCCATAGAAATAATCTGCATGGGTTGTGCCGAATGCCGGAATATCAAGACCTGCCTGGGCAAAGGTAACACCATAGGTAGAGTGGGTATGTACGACACCGCCAGTCTGTGGAAATGCCTTATAGATCACAAGATGAGTCGGTGTGTCAGAAGATGGCTTATACTTTCCCTCGACTACATTGCCTTCCATGTCTACTACAACCATATCCTCCCATGTCATAGTTGCATAGTCGACACCGCTTGGCTTAATTACAACAAGACCCTTTTCACGGTCAATCCCACTGACATTGCCCCATGTATAAATAACCATACCTTTGGCAACAAGATCCATGTTTGCTTCGTAAACTTCTTTTTTTAGCTGTTCTAACATCTTTCTCCTCCTATCTTCATGCGTCTTTTGGCGTAAATATACAGCTAGTTATAATTATGCTACTTTTGGCATATTCTGTCAATATTGCGGAAATTTTCTGCTCAAAAAAGATATCCATTCCCTTTGCGCTGTGTCCTTCGCAGGCGAAATGGATATCCTTTTAATTTTCGCATATTGCTGATGTTCTGTCAAGTTAAAAATCGGCTAATTTTCTTGTTTTCCTTACCATAAATCGGCCAGTTCATAAATCAGCTTTTCTGTCTTGTCCCAGCCAAGGCATGGATCGGTGATGGATTTTCCATAGCAGTGCTCTTCTACCTTCTGGCTGCCGTCCTCTAGGTAGCTTTCGATCATGAGTCCCTTTACAAACTTATGCATCTCTTGGGAAATGTGACAGCTATGCATAACGTCCTTGCTGATACGAATCTGCTCTTCGTACTGCTTGCCGGAGTTGGAGTGGTTCGTATCTATGATGACGCCCATGTTTGCCAGATCTCTCTTTTGATACTGCTCGTAGAGATTTCTGATATCTTCATAATGATAATTTGGCATGTTGTTTCCAAATTTATCGACATAGCCGCGAAGGATTGCATGGGTATATGGATTACCATGGCTCTTGACCTCCCAGCCTCTGTAGAGGAAGGTGTGGCTGTTCTGTGCTGCCACGATGGAATTTAACATGACGCTGATGTCACCGCCTGTAGGATTTTTCATGCCGACAGGAATCTCAAGTCCTGATGCTGTAAGACGATGCTGTTGGTTTTCTACTGAACGTGCACCTACGGCAACATATGAAAGAAGATCTGACAGATAGCGATGATTTTCTGGGTAGAGCATTTCGTCTGCACATGTAAAGCCAGTTTCTTCGATTGCACGCTTATGCATCTCACGGATTGCGATGATACCCTTTAGCATATCTTCCTTTTTCTCCGGGTCTGGCTGATGAAGCATACCCTTATAGCCTGTACCTACTGTACGAGGCTTATTTGTATAGATACGCGGGATGATAAAGATCTTATCCTTTACCTTTTCCTGTACGTTTACTAAGCGTCCAATATATTCTAATACGGCATCTTCTCTGTCAGCTGAGCATGGTCCGATGACGAGGATCAGCTTATCGTTTTTGCCTTCGAAGATGGCGCGAATCTCTGCGTCTCTTTCTGCTTTGATTTTCTGGATTTTATCGCTGGCAGGAAATTCTTCCTTTAACTCCTTTGGAGTCGGAAGCTTTCTGTAAAATTCCATGTTCATAGTGGTTTCTCCTTTTTCTTTGTCTTGCCCGTTTTTGCTTTTACGCGTTGGCGCTTTCAAGTATTAAAGTTTACCACATTTTTTCACAAAAAGCAACCCCAATTTTCTCAGGCAGACCAGACTCCGTTAGCATCAAAATAATAATATCTTCCATCAATCACTTGCCAGCCAGTAACCATCTTTCCACTTAGCTGCATATAGTACCAGGCGCCACCAACATTTTGCCAGTTGGTTGTCATAGCTCCTGACGCATCAAAGTAATAATAGCTTCCATCAATCACTTGCCAGCCAGTAACCATCTTTCCACCTGGCTGCATATAGTACCAGATGCCGCCAAGATTTTTCCAGCCGGTCACCATCTCTCCAGATGCTTCAAAATAATAATAGCAGCCATCTACCACATACCAGCTAGTTGCCATAACTCCTGATGGTGTGATGTAGTACCAATAACCGTTGCTCTGCACCCATGTAGAAGTGGTCATATAACCATTATACTCAAGGTAATACCAAGCACCATTAATCTTAGTAAAATCACTTCCTGCTTTTCCGTTGCCATCATAATAATACCAACTGCCATCGCTGTCATTATACCAGCCAGTAATCATGTAACCATCGGAATTAAAACGATACCAAGAGTCATTAATCAATTTTACCGTATCAGTACACATCTTTCCGTTCTCATCCAGATAATATGTATGACCGCCATCGACTAAAAACTCATTCTTTATCATGGTATTATTTCTAAAATAATACCAACCATCTGTCATTCTCTTCCAACCATTTGATGGCTGACCCTGCGTACTGGAAAGCACACCATCTGCCCCAAAATAATACATAATTCCACCAATGGATACCGAGTAATTTGTACACATACGACCATCAGATGCCAGATAATAGGTTGCTGAACCAATTGTAGTTATACCAGATACTGCTTTTCCATCAGAGCCATAATAATACCAAACATTATCACTATCCAAATACCAGCCTGTTACCATCTTGCCACTCGCATCAAACTGATACCAGTTGTTTATACCAGATGCCCAGTCATGTACCATACGTCTCTCACCTGTGACCATTTTTCCAATTTCAAAATAGTAGGTTTCGTTTCCAATAGTCTTTAATCCACCACACAATTCGCCATTTTCCACATAATACCAATCACTACCAAACAGCAACCATCCATCAGAAATGCCACCTCTCTGACTCGCAAGCGCACCATCTGATCCAAAATAGTAGAATATGCCATTTTCTACAGCTACAAAGTCGGTTCTCATATAACCATAGAAATAATAGGTAACACCATTAACTGTTGTAAGACCATTTGCCTTTACTCCACCCTTTAGCGGATCATAGTAAAAATACGGTGCATCTGCGCTCTCGCGGTACCAGCCTGTAACCATATGGCCATTCGCATCGAGCAGGTATTCACCCTCTTGCATATAAATACTGCCGGTCTGCTTTATACCATTTATGTAGTAGCACCAATACCCCCCTTCCATAACCCAGCCAGTTGTGCCGCTTACATAGGTATTATTTGGATCAATCTCAATTGTTTCCTCGTCCTCGATCATTACCTGCTCCTGCGTATCAGTTACACTGCTAGCATAAGCATCCACCGCCGCTGCCGAAAGACTAAACGCAACTGCCGCCATCGCAACAGTTAACTGTCTATTTTTTTTCTTTGTATGCCTCATTGATTGCTCTCCCTTCCTATTACAAATTGATCTATTATCATTATAATCGCAATCAATAGCCTCTTCAAGTCTATTTTTTAAGATATTGCTTAGCATCCTTTAAAAAGCTTACTACAATGAGGATCATTACAAAACCAATCGGAAATGCTGCGATAATGCTGACAGACTGTAGATTGCTCATGGAACTCTGTGCAAACACCAGTGCAATCGGGAGAAGCACCAACAGAATACACCACATAAACTGGATCAGCTTGTGCGGCTGCTCATTTGCACCGAGACGATGATAGCTATAGCAAGAAGCTGTCAATGCAATAGAATCAAAAGAAGTCGCATAGAATGCAATCATCGTTACAAGCACAAGAACCAGCACGAATGGTGCGCACGGAAGTGTTCCGATAATATCGGTAATAAGGCCATATGCATCGCCTGTCTCAATATAGGTTGCCAAAAAATCAGCTGCACCACTCATCTGTTTTCCAAGAGAATAGTTGCCAAGGATGATGAAACTCATGATGGTAGATCCAATACCGAATACATATCCACCTAAAATGGTCTGACGCACAGTTCGGCCTCTCGAAATATTTCCGATGAAGAATGGTGCTGCCACGCACCATACCATCCAGTATGCCCAATAGTAGATCGTCCAGTTCTGTGGGAAAGAAGTAGTACGTTGTGGGTCAGTTGCAGTGGCAAGTGTGAAGAAGTTCTGAACCATTCTTCCAATTGCAGAAAATCCAGTTTCAATTATGTATTTTGTCTCACCACCAAATAAGAGGACATAAATCAATAAGCCAAAGAACAGATAAATACAGGCATTTGCCAACACACTAATTCCCTTAAAGCCATGAAGAAGTGAGTATGTATAAATAACACAAGTGATTACAATAATCACAATTGTAACAGCAGTCTCATTTAGCTGCACACCAAACAAAGTGTTAATGATTTTTGCCATAAGCGGGGTAGCCACACTGAATGTAGTAGCAGTTCCAGCAAGAAGCGCAAATACAGCGAGCAAATCGATGATTCGTCCAGCAATACCATCAGTATGCTTTCCAAGAATCGGGCGACATGCCTCGGAATATTTCTGACGGTCTCTTTTGCGCACATGCAGCATAAAACCAAACGCTGCTGCCAGCACCAGATAAAATCCCCACGGAATCAGGCTCCAATGGAAAATTGGGTAAACACTTGCCCAGTCCTGAATGCTTCCCATTTCTGCGATATGAGGATCGGTCGCATACATAAACCACTCAGAAAAAGAGTAAAACAAAATATCAGCTGCAAGACCGCAGGTAAACATCATTGATCCCCAGGCAAAGAAGGAGTATTTTGGCTTTTCGTCCTTCTCACCAAGAACAATCGTACCATATTTGGAACAAGCAATATAGATGGAAAGCAAAAAGATGCCAAGTCCGATAATCAGGTAATAGGTTCCCATGGTGTCACCAAAGAAAAAACGGATTTTACTTAATACTTCGTTAGACTGTGACGGCGCCACAAAAAACACGATGCACAATACAACTACAATAATGAGTGGAAGTAGTGTGATAAGCCAATCAATTTTCTTTTTTTCATTTTTCATAATAATATTCCCCTCTCTTTTTACTGTTTTTCCAGATAATTCTTGTAGGACGGATCGAGCGCAACAAGTTCACTTAAGTTGTCGATCTCAATGATATCTCGATACTCCATCGGATGAATTCCAAGTTTGTACTCATCCGGGTAGCAAAACATTGCAACATCATCCCAGTAGATCTGACGATTCTTCTTTTCTTCAAACTCAATCTCAAGATGACGTTTTAATTTAGCACCGTCTTCTTTATTCCAACGTGAAATGCTAAACAGCTGCCAACCATGTTCTCCACCATTTCTGCCACAGTGTGTAACAACACCATTTTCCACGGTAAGAAGCCACTCGTCAGTCTTTCCCTCACACCAGACGCAGTTGTAACCAGACCGTTCAAACTCTGGCGTTAAAATCGTCGGATTGTAAATGATTTGATCACCATCAAGGATAATTACGTCCTCAAGATGCTCTCTTGCTGCATACAGGGAAGAAATATTATTGCAGGTTTCATATAGCATGTTTTCGATCAATACAACTCCTGGATACTGCTTTGGCAGCTCTGCAAATGCCTCCTTTAAATAGCCGACTACAATATAGATTTCAGTGATTCCATTTTGATGAAGTCCCGAAATTACTGTATCGATCATTCGCACTCCATTTACTTTGATTAGTGGCTTTGGCGTATGTAAACTGACTGGCTGCATACGTTTTCCAATTCCTGCTGCCATGATGATGGCTCTTTTTACTTTATGCATAGTATCTCCCTCTTTTTCATTTCATTACTTGATATTTATAATCTCTTCAGATGCAATACGATAATATTCTTTTGCAAAACGATACTGACGTAGGCTGTACTCACCAAACTCCACGCCAAGACTTCGCTTGTACTCACACCAATTGCTCCAAAGAAGACCGCACGCGGCAATGTAACAATATATCTTTACACGCGTCTCATTCGGACAATCCCCCTCAAAGTAAATGGAAATCAGACGGTCGATCTGGCGCTTATTGTACAGCGAATAGATGCAAAACATCGCGATGTCCACATGTGGATCCTGCATACCAGCATACTCCCAGTCTGTCAGCTGAAGCTGTTCACCATCTGCCCCTGAATAGAATAAAAAGTTATCCGGAACGGCATCTATATGGGTCAACACCTTCTTTCCTGCATGTGCCTCAATGTAGGGTTTAAGTGACATGACATTTTCTTTCGTCTTCTGATAATCACGATAGATTGACGGTGCGCCCTCCCACAAGCTCTCATAAAATTCGATTTGCTTAAAAATGTCAAACTCATGATCAACAGTAAGTTCCATCTGATGAAATTTTTTTAACAGCTTCATACATTTCTTCAGATCACTTACGTTTAATGGATCACATGGACGAACTCCCTCTAAAAATGCGGTAATCTTGTAGCCGTTTGCTGGATTAATGTAAACTGGATCATCACAAATGCCTTTTCCAGAAATAGCCCGATAGACGTCAGCTTCTTCTTTTCGACTGATTAACTGGGAAGTTCCCTCTCCTGGAATGCGCATGATATACTTTTTACCCTTACAGGAAAACAAAAAGGAGCGGTTTGTCATACCTTTTTTCAATACTGATATTTCAACAATTTCTTTTGGATTAACCTGAAGTTGCTCTGCAATAACTGCAATGGCATCTGATTTTAACTGTTCAGAATCGCTATCTAAGTCTCGCAGCTGCTCGTAGGTGTTTATCTCAACAACATCGCATGCATGGACAACACGCGCCGCCACAATCATACGATCTTTCTTGTAAAGAGCCTCTTCCCAGAAGGAATCATCATATGCCGCTTTTTCGACTAGCTGTACAATCCGTTCTGTCACAAGCGCTGCATCTTCTGCCGTCAGATAGGCAATGCCAATCATAGCATTTCCTGCCGTCTGCGATGTGCGCACAAGCTCCATCTTTCGATTGACACGAACATCACTCTGCTCATCTACCAAATCACTGACCATATACCAGGAATACAGCTCAGCTGTGCGAAATGGGTTCTTGTCACACCAGATATCACATGGAACAACATACGCATTCGCGAGATGGTCTGATACCAATTTCATAGAATGCAGGTTATTTTTTCCAGCATACTCTGTATTGATTACAAGCTCTACTCCAAATTCGTCAATCAAATATTCAAACTGCTCCTTCATAAAACCGACAACGACGTAGATTTTTTTTATTCCTACCTCGTGCAGCTGGCGAATCAAACGCTCAATCAGATACTCGCCATTTACCTGTAAAAAAGCCTTCGATGATTCAAGATTAATCGGCACCATACGCATACCAAAGCCTGCCGCAAGAATAATAGCCTGCTTTGGTGCCTTATCTGCAAATTCATTCTCAGCCTTCTTTGTCAATCGAATATTATCGTCAATATATCCTTCCTTTAGCAGCTGACGCAGCGAACGGTTTACAATTCCAAGCGAATGACCACTTAGATCCGATAATACACGCTGATTGATATATGGCTCTGCGTGAAGCGCCTCTAAAATATCGCGTTCTTGTTTGTTCATATTATTTGTCCTTTCTATTTTCGTGAACAAATTGGTTTTAAATTACGGTTACAGACTACCATCATTCGTTTATCGGCCTGTAACCGCAATACGGTTGTAAGCATATCTCTTTTTTGTCTTCTTGTCAATACTAATTTCAAAACTAATCAACGGATGATAATAAAACACCAAATTGGCAGTCATATTCTTCGTTTGCCCATTCGATTATGCGGCCGTCTCTTTTTCGTGTGAGCTGAAGAAATAATTTTGTTTGCTGTGATTTCTGCGTCCATACTTCTTTCGGAATGTGACATTCTATAACAGTATCTGTGCCGCTGTTCCATGTGCTCGGATCACTTTTGATTTCGAAGGCTCTGATGTTTTTGTTGTTTTTTGTAAGAATCAGTCTGCAAACTGCCTCTTCGCACATATTGGCAAAGCCGGTATTTTTAATTGTGAATGTAATGACGTTTTCAGAGATCTGGTTTTGTGTATCTTGTGTCTGCTTTTTCTTTTCCGGACTGACACATGATATCTTAACCTGTGTAACAGTAAATCGGTATCCCATATGACGTCCAATATAGTCGTATTCACTTATCTCTTCGCCATTCCACATAATACGATGTGCCTTCCAGTCATCTAGTACTTCTTTACTGTAGATACTGTTTAGGTAGCTGACATGCATCTTTGCAAGGTCTGACACTACCTGATTCCAGTCAAGTGTCCTTTGTGAGTGATCTGTATTGCCTGAGCTTTCTGATACATTGTTCATCCCGCCAAGCACCTCTCCTCCGCAAAAGCTTTGCTGCATAAAGCTTTGCTGCCATGAAAGCTCGTCTTCACGTGCCCAAGATGTCTTTTCTCTTTCGCTGTTTTCAGACAATGCACTTTTGAGTATTGTGCCGTATGTGCCTAGATCTGTCTCTGAGCCAAATATAGCGTCATTAAAGAGTGTAAAGTTTGTATTGGGCGCGTTTTGTAAAGGGCTAGATGCTGTCTTTTTACAGCTAAGCTGCCTTAATTGTACCGGCTTTCTGACTGCGATAGGGCAACTGCCTTTAGTGGCCTCTAAAAATGTATCAGATAGTTCTTTCATTCGTGCTTCACTTAGAAATTTGGAGCCATGCATCTCGCCCCAGCTGCCGACAAAAAGTCCCTGATGAACTAGAATCTTTCCAGGCAGACTCTCCTTTTTGCTCATGTGCTCACATATGATGCTTCCTAACTGCTTCATGTGACTTTTGACGATTTTGATTGATGATGGCTCATTTTCCATTCCTCGTCCGTTTGTATCGTAGACGATGCGAAGGATTATTCCTTTGTCATGCTGCTCAAAGAAGGTGAGGATACTAGAAAAATATTCAAGTGCTTCTTTTGGAATTTGCTCACAGCCACGAAACGCATGAATATCAATGAGAAGAAGAACAAGTTCTTCTTCCTCACAATCTATATAAAGAAAGTTTTCTTTTGAGAGATCAAAGGTGTAAATATGATACCAGCCACAGCCTGGATTTTTAAGAGCACGCGTGCTCTCTTTTAGTTGTATGTCTGCGTCTTTGTTTTTGTCAAAGGCAAGATGTTTTTTCAGCCATTTTATCACTTTCTTTCCCCCGGATATCTTTTTTCTTCCATGAAGAAGGATACCATACTTACTTTTTTTAATCAACAAATTATGATTTTAATTATGCTATTTATAAAAAAAGGATAAAATATGTTAAGTTTAGATTAAATTCGCACCTTGTCGTTTGATTTTTTTTGTGATACGCTTATCAGGATAAAAATTTCTTTATCACATTTATCATTGACAGAGGCTGGGAGGTTATTATGGAATTGACTTCAGACGAATTTTTTGAGAGGCTGCTGTTATCTTACAGCGACTACTTTGACATCATCCGTGATACCTCTTACAAGGATCTTTCAGTTGCGGCTGAGGCTGCTTTTCATTCTTTTTCTGAAAAGTATGTCTTGGTCAAAAAAGCTCAGCTGTGGGCCGCTGAAGCTCACGAATATGTCTTCTTTATACGAACTGGCCATTTGGATGAGGAGACTTTTCGCACTTACAACGATGCACTGCTTGAGGAAGGCTTGTCACGTGTGGAACCGAAAAAGGACCACATGTACACCTATGTGTCTGTCGTTTTTCTGGCAGAGTCTATAGCCCCTGAAGTGCCTAAGCTTATTAAAAAGACACGCTGTCACAGAGACTATCGCATGTCGCTTTATGGTTGGATGGATTACCGTATCGCAGCATATGACTGTACTTCGAAAAGGATTTACACAAACTGGGCGGGACGACCGCTAAAGCAGACCCTCCTCTCTGTCACGAAAAAAAGGAGGAAACACAAATGAACGCAGTTGTACTTCTCGTAGTAGGCGTTGCCATTTTAGTTGCTGGTTACATCTTCTATGGCGGATGGCTGGCAAAGCAGTGGGGACTTGGTGAGAATAAGGAAGAGACTCCTGCTCACACAATGGAGGATGGTCAGGATTATGTTCCGGCTAAGGCTCCTGTCCTTATGGGACATCACTTTTCATCTATCGCTGGTGCAGGACCTATAAACGGACCTATTCAGGCCGCTGTTTTTGGCTGGATTCCTGTTATGCTGTGGGTTTTGATCGGCGGTATCTTCTTCGGTGCTACTCATGACTTTGGTGCATTATTTGCATCCTTAAGAAATAAGGGCCAGTCAATCGGTGAGATCATCGAAACTTCTATTGGCAAGCGTGCAAAAAGACTTTTCTTAACATTTGCTTACCTGACACTTATTCTTGTTGTAGCTGCATTTGCTTCTATCGTTGCAAATACTTTTAAAGCTACATACACCGCTGATGGTGCAGTTGATGTTGCAGCCAGCTCCGCAAATGCTTCTACCGCTATGATTTCTATTCTGTTTATCATAGTTGCCATTGCTTTTGGTTTCTTTGTTTACAGAAAAAATGTACATATCGCAATCGCTACTGTAATCGGTGTTGCTGTTATCATTGCATGTATGGCAATTGGTCTTAACTGGCATCCGCTTTATTTAAGCGGTGATACATGGATGATCATTGTTGGTATCTATATTGCTATCGCATCTGTTACACCTGTATGGATTTTACTTCAGCCAAGAGATTATTTAAGCTCTTTCTTACTTTATGGCATGATGATCGTTGCTGTTGTTGGAATCTTCGGTGCTCATCCGACTATTGATATTCCGGCATTTACCAGCTTTGTTGATAAGGGTACTGTTGGTTCTGGTGTTTCTCTTGGAACTATGTTCCCAGCACTGTTTGTTACTATTGCATGTGGTGCAATCTCTGGTTTCCATTCATTAGTTGCTTCTGGTACTACTTCTAAGCAGCTTGACCGCGAGAAGGATGCTCTTCCGATTGCATACGGCGGCATGTTAATTGAGTGTGTACTTGCAATCATCTCTGTATGTGCTGTTGGCTATATCTGGAGTGAGTATGTTCCAGGCGGAATCGTAACTCCTACTGCTGTATTTGCTACTGGTATCTCTCGTATGTGCGCAAAGATTCCATTTTTAGCTGGTGCAGAGAGTGTAATCTACTCACTGTTAATCCTTGCAGTTTCTGCATTCTGTCTGACTTCACTTGATACTGCAACTCGTCTTGCAAGATATATGTTCCAGGAGTTCTGGTTAGCACCTGGTGAGACATACAAGGATGCTACAGGCATTAAGAGAGTTTTAACAGATCCATATTTTGCTACAATTATTACAGTAGTTCTTGGCATTGCACTCGGTATGACAGGCTATGCAAAGATCTGGGCATTGTTTGGTGCATCAAACCAGCTGCTTGCTGCACTTGGTCTGTTAGCTGTAGCTGCATGGCTTGGCAAAGTCGGCAAAAACAATAAGATGCTCATCTTCCCAATGGCATTTATGCTTATCGTAACAGTAATCTCACTTCTTCAGACCATCTACGCAAACGTCACAAACGCAGTCGATATGTGGAGCTGGATCCGTGCAATAATCGGAAGCTTACTTGTTCTTCTGTCACTCGTTCTTGCAAAAGAAGGCTGCCAGACATTGTTCAAGAAGAAGGCGTAATTGCTTCGTGTATGTTGTTTAAAAAAAGACCTCCTGACGGAGGTCTTTTTTATATTACGAAACCATTTTATGAAGGCCCTGAGGTGAATGGATTTCACGAGACGGACACTTGGAGCAGGTCTTTCAATGTAATGTATAATAAAAAGATACGTAAAAGGAACCTGCGGAGTTTGGTCCGTCGACGAAACCATTACACCGAGGGGCTTTATAAATAGAATTACTTCTTGATCAGCAGGCTCTTTCCTGTCATTTCTTTTGGCTGTTCCATTCCCATTAATTCAATTAATGTAGGAACGATGTCTGCTAAGCATCCACCTTCTCTTAATTTATACTTAGGATCAGCATTTACTAAGATAAATGGTACAGGATTTGTTGTGTGAGCTGTAAATGGTTCGCCTGTTTCATAGTCAACTAACTGCTCAGCATTTCCGTGGTCAGCACAGATAAACATCTGTCCATCAACTTCCTTAATAGCTTCTACTGCTCTGCCTACACATTCATCTACTGCTTCAATAGCCTTGATAGCTGCTGATTCAACACCTGTGTGTCCTACCATGTCAGGATTTGCAAAGTTAATGATAATAACATCATATTTCTGTCCTTTAATTGCGTCTACAAGCTTATCACATACTTCATAAGCACTCATTTCAGGCTTAAGGTCATATGTTGCTACTTCTTTAGGTGAATTTACTAAAATTCTATCTTCTCCCTTATTTGGTTCTTCTACACCACCATTAAAGAAGAATGTAACATGTGCATACTTCTCTGTCTCGGCGATACGAGCCTGAGTCATGTTGTGTGCTGCAAGGTATTCTCCAAATGTGTTATGAAGCTGAACTTTGTGGAATGCAACCAGTTTATTCTGGATGGTATCATCATACTCTGTGAAGCATACGAATGTGACATGTGGTCTTGCTTTTCTCTCAAATCCCTGGAAATCATCATCGCAGAATGCTCTTGTGATCTCACGAGCGCGGTCAGGACGGAAATTAAAGAATACAACAGAATCTTTATCAGATATAACACCTGTCGGCTGTCCGTCTTTCTCGATAACTGTAGGAAGAACAAACTCATCTGTCTTATCATTATCATAAGAAGCCTGAACTGCTGCCGGTGCATCTGTTCCCTTTACGCCTTCTCCTGTTGTAAGAGCATTGTATGCAAGTTCTACACGATCCCAGCGGTTATCACGATCCATTGCATAGTAACGTCCGGAAACAGTAGCAATCTCACCTACACCGATCTTCTTCATCTCTGCTTCAAGAGCCTCTACAAACTCTTTACCTGATGCAGGAGGTGTATCACGTCCGTCAAGGAAGCAGTGTACATAAACTTTCTTAAGTCCCTCTCTTTTAGCCATCTCAAGCAGTGCATAGAGATGAGTATTGTGGCTGTGTACACCACCATCGGAAAGAAGCCCCATGAAGTGAACAGCAGAATCATTGTCTTTTGCATTCTTCATTGCTGCAAGAAGTGCTTCGTTCTTAAAGAAATCACCATCCTGGATCTCTTTTGTGATTCTTGTAAGTTCCTGATATACGATGCGGCCTGCACCCATGTTCATATGACCTACTTCAGAGTTACCCATCTGTCCATCCGGAAGACCTACAGCAAGTC
>ENA-ORMN01000940-ORMN01000940.1-human-gut-metagenome-genome-assembly--contig:-NODE-940-length-31326-cov-4.952224_pt1 | contig 31326 bp, 31 predicted proteins | sample MGYA00242102_ERZ508993 | MGnify/ENA primary metagenome ERZ508993 (study PRJEB26280, sample SAMEA2338770) | human gut metagenome | biome: human gut; feature: human-associated habitat; material: faeces...
CGGGGGAAACTTTTCTCCAGAAAAGTTTCCCCCGTCTCCTCCTCCCCCTACCGTATCATCTCCGCACGCAGGGATTCTATGATCTTTTTTTCTTCACGGGAGACTTTCACCTGCGTGATACCGAGGAAGTCGGCGACCTGTTGTTGCGTCATATTCCGGTAATAGCGGAGGGTAATAATCTTCTGCCAATCGGGCGGGAGGTGAGAGATCGCCTGCCCCAATGCGATCCGGTCGCACAGGCGTTCTATCTCTCCGGAGCTTTCGGTATCCGCCACCACGTCTCCAAGCTCGGCGCCGCTGTCGTCATGAAATGCGCTGTCCGACAGCGAAAGCATGGGGGTCATAGCGTCCAGGGCAATGGACGCCTCCTCCGGCGTAACGCCGCAGGCGGCGGCAAGCTCCGAAATACGTGGCTCCCTGCCTTCCTCCGCCGCAATCCGGTTTTTCTCCCGCATCAGCATTGCCCCGAGTTTTTTGTAGTTCCGGCTGATCTTGATAGGACCCTCATCCCGCAGATACCGTCGAATCTCGCCGAAGATCAGAGGGACCGCATAGGTAGAAAAGCTGGTCCCCCGCTCCAGGTCAAAGCTCCGTACCGCCTTTATCATCCCGACCGTTCCGATCTGCATCAGGTCCTCCGGGTCGGCTCCCCGCTCACGGAAGCGTGCTACCACCTTGCGCAAAAGCCCCCGGTTCAGCTCCAGCAGTTCGGTGAGCGCCCGGTCGGCTTCTTCCGGCGTCCCGTCCCGGACAATGCGGAGTTTCTCCCGGTTTGCCGAATAATCCTCCGGTACTGTCTTTACCGCTTCCTCCGTCATCGCCGGGCGAGGCGCTTGAACAGTGTGATCGTTGTACCTTTCCCACATCTGGAACACACCCTGACCTTATCACAAAAACTTTCCATAACCGTAAAGCCCATTCCGCTCCGTTCGCCCTCAGCATCGGTGGTAAACAGCGGCTCTCTTGCCTGCGCAATATTTTCAATGCCGCATCCCCGGTCCCGGATCTCTATGCAAACGGTATTCTCTTCGTAAAGCCGGACGTTTATGTAAAGGATTCCCACCGTGTTCCGGTAGGCGTGCACGATGCAGTTGGTCACCGCCTCCGAAACGGCGCACTTGATGTCGGCAAGCTCGCAGGCGTTGGGGTCAAGCTGTGCGCAGAACGCCGCCACCGCCGCCCGTGCCATCGACTCGTTGACCGAAAGCGACGGAAGCTGAAGCTTCATGCTGTTGATCACGGCAGGTCGCCGGTTTTCCTTTTCCCTTTCTTTCATCTTTTTTCCTCCTTTTTTTCATCCGACGAATCCGAAAGTACCGTCGGGTTTTCCGGGTTCTCCGGAACGATTGCCGCCTCCGGCGCCTCACACGGTGTATCCGCCCCCTCTATCCGTATCATCCGACCAAGCCCCGCCAGGTCAAATATCCTGACGATTCTTTCGTTCGGATTTTTCAGGGTCAGCGCCCCGCCAAGCTTCTGCATCAGGGCATAGCGCCCCATGATAAGCCCCAGACCGGAGCTGTCCATAAATTCGATCCCGGACAAATCGAGTATCGTTTTCTGCGGGTGCTCCCGGCAGATCTCCTCGTCAATTCCGGTCCGGACCGCCACGGCGCTGTGGTGGTCGATCTCCCCCTGCAGGGTAACCTCCAGCACGCCGTCACGGTATATAAATTCACAATTACAGGGATTACGGGTCATAACAGTCCTCCTTTTTCATGGGTCCTTTCGCACACGGATACCGGCGTAAACGTCTCCCGCCTGCGCTTTCCGCTTGTCCGTCGTGTCTTTTTTCCCATTATAGCACAGGGAAAACGAAAAAAATGTCAGATACGGGCGGCAGACAAAGAAAGCGGAAAAAGAAACGCCGCTTCCCTCCCCAATGCCTTTTCTTTCGTTTTTTTTCATAAATTTGCGACAAAATATACATTTTTTTCAAAAAACCTATTGATTTCTGCAAAAAGCTATGCTACAATAGATTCCGTAAATCGCTATGGGAACCGTGCGGGAAACAGCGGCGCTGACCGAAGGAGTAACACTCTCAGGTGTCCGGGAGGACAGAGACCGTGCGGGGATAGCACTCCGGAGAAGCCCGGCAACGGGGACCGAAGGGGCAAACGGCGCTCTGCCGTCAATCTCTCAGGTAAAAGGACGGATATCAGGTCTGCACAGCATAACTGTGCCTGTCTTTGTTCGGAGTTGAATTTTTTCAGCTCCCTTTTCTTTTTCAGGTGATTTGTAATCTATTTGAGGAGGCTACAGTATATGTGGCAAAACATTTTATCCGCTGTGGAAAAAGTCAACGGCGCCATTAACGACTTCGTGTGGGGCATCCCCATGATCGTGATGATTCTCGGCACCGGACTGCTTCTCACGATCCGGACCCGTTTCCTTCAGGTCCGCAAGTTCGGCGAGTCGCTTTCCACCACCATCGTTCCCACCATCCGCTCGATCGGAAAGAGCAAGAAAAAAACCGGGGACGCAAAAACCATCTCCCAGTTTGAGGCATTTTCCGCCGCCATTTCCGGTACCATCGGAACCGGAAACATCATCGGTGTGTCCTCCGCCATTCTGACGGGTGGACCCGGCGCCGTGTTCTGGATGTGGGTGTCCGCTTTCGTCGGTATGGTGACCAACTATTCCGAAAACGTGCTCGGACTTTACTTCCGGAAAAAGGACAAACACGGCAACCTTTCCGGCGGCGCTATGTACTACATTTCGGAGGGTATCCATCAGAACTGGCTTGCCTACCTTGCCGCCGCTTTCTGTCTGCTGGCAGCGATCGGTATGTCCGGCGTGCAGGCCAATAAGATCACCGGAACCATTACCGAGGTGGTAGGAAATTCGGTCAGCGACGACGCAAGAAAGATCCTTTCCCTGGTCATCGGTATCGTCATTGCCATTCTGCTCGCCCTTATCATTATCGGCGGCATCAAGCGGATCGGACGCATCGCCTCCATTCTGGTGCCGTTCATGTCGGTACTCTTCATCATCATGGCACTGGTTCTTATCTGTATGCACATCAATCAAATCGGCAGCGCTTTTGCCATGATCTTCTCCAACATCTTTTCCTTTAAAGCGGCATTCGGCGGCGTAGGCGGCTATGCCTTCGGAAAGATCATTCAGAAAGGTCTTGCCCGTGGCGTGTTCTCCAATGAAGCGGGACTCGGTTCCTCGGTCATCGCCCACTCGGCGTCTGAGACCAAAGAGCCGGTCAAGCAGGGTCTGTGGGGCATTTTTGAAGTGTTCCTTGACACCTTCGTGATCTGCACGCTGACTGCGCTTGTCATCCTGACCTCCTATTCGGCAAGCGACCTGTACGTACTCGACGCCAACGGCAACGTAACCGGCGCCATGACCGACGCCGCCGCATCGCTTGGTGCCTTTGCCAACCTCGGTGCGTTCGGAAGAATCGCCTTTGCGGTCATCATGCCGCTGTTTGCCTTTACTACCATCCTTGCATGGTCCTACTACGGCGAAAAATCCACCGAATTCATTTTCCGCCGCACGGGCGAGCGGGGACAGAAGATCGCCGCCACCTGCTTCAAAGTGATCTACGTCCTGCTGATCGTCGTCTTTTCGATCATCGACGGCGAACTGGTCTGGGCAATTTCGGACACGGCAAACGGGCTTATGGCTCTGCCGAACCTGATCTGTCTGATATGCCTGAGCGGGCTGGTAGCCAAGATCACCAAGAACTACTTCGACCGAAAAGCCGGCAAGTCGGTAACTCCCATGCTTTCGGCTTATTCGGAGCGCAATGAGGAGCTGATCCGGGAATTACATAAAAACGCCGGAGAATAAAATCTTCCGACGCAGAAAAAACGCCCCACCCGATATCGGGCGGGGCGTTCCATTATAAAAAACCGGTGTAAAGAGCAAAGCTCTTTACACCGGTTCTTTGAGGTCAATCCTTCTGATTGTCTATGGTATAAACCACGCAGGCAATTCCGGCAATCAGCGCAAAAAGGAGCGCTCCGCCAAAAGCACTATCCAGTGCCGCACCGACAAAAAAGCCGATTCCGCCTGCAAGCACCATGACGATAAGAGATACAACCGTCCTGAATTTCTTCATCGGTATGTCTCCATAAAATTCAGAAGTCATTCATACAGCGGGTACTTTTTGCAAATCTCCACCACTTCTGCCCGCACCTCGTCGCCGCAGGCGGGATAGTCCTTTGCCACCTTACCGAACAGGCGGGCAATGGTCTCCATGTCCTCGGTCTTCAGTCCACGGGAGGTAACGGCAGGAGTGCCGACCCGCACGCCGGAGGTCACGAAAGGCTTTTCCGGGTCATTGGGAATGGCGTTCTTATTTACGGTGATGTGCACCGAATCCAGTCTCGCCTCAAATTCCTTGCCGGTAACCTTCATAGGACGGAGGTCCACCAGCATCAGGTGGTTGTCGGTGCCGCCGGACACAAGGTCAAAGCCCTCTGCCAGCAAGCCCTTTGCCAGAACCCGTGCGTTTTCGACGATCTGGTGCTGATATGCCTTGAATTCCGGCTTGAGCGCCTCGCCGAAGCAAACAGCCTTGGCGGCGATGACGTGCATCAGCGGTCCGCCCTGCGTGCCGGGGAAAATCGCCTTGTTGATCTTCTTTGCCAGCTCCTCGTTATTGGTCAGGATCATACCGCCACGGGGTCCCCGGAGGGTCTTGTGGGTGGTCGTGGTCACGATGTCCGCATAGGGCATGGGGGACGGATGCTCACCGGCGGCGACCAGTCCCGCAATATGCGCCATATCCACCATGAAGTACGCCCCTACCTCGTGGGCGATCTTTGCCATGGCTTCAAAGTCGATCACTCTCGGATACGCCGACGCTCCCGCCACGATCAGCTTGGGACGGACTTCTCTTGCCAGACGTCCGAACTCTTCCATGTCGATCGTTTCGGTCACGGGGTTCAGACCGTAAGGTACGAAATGATAATAGGTACCCGAAATATTCACCGGGCTTCCGTGCGTCAGGTGTCCGCCGTGCGCAAGGCTCATTCCCATTACCGTATCGCCCGGCTGAAGAAGCGCAAAATAAACGGCGGTATTTGCCTGTGCGCCGCTGTGGGGCTGTACGTTGGCATATCCTGCGCCGAAAAGCTTTTTCGCCCGCTCAATGGCAATCTGCTCCACCACGTCCACACACTCGCATCCGCCGTAGTAGCGTTTTCCGGGATAGCCCTCCGCATATTTGTTGGTCAGCACCGAACCCATAGCGCAAAGCACCGCCTCAGACACCACGTTTTCAGAAGCGATCAGCTCCAGTCCCCCGTTCTGACGGGCAAGCTCCGCCTCAATGGCATTTCCCACCTCCGGGTCTGCCTCCACTACTTTCCGGATCATTTCTTCGATCATTTCCACGTCCTCCCATTCTTTTTTCTTTGCAGAAGCTCAGCATCCATGCAAATAATACTATAATTATATCGGATATCGGGGCAAAAAGCAAGAGATTTTTCGGCTTTCGCAAAAGCTCGGAAATATTTTCTCCGTTTTTTCCCGTTTTTTCGGGATATTCCTGCAATTTTTCGGTGCTTTGCATAAAAAAGTGTAAAAATATGAAAGATTTCTTTGAAATATCATTGACAAAACCGGGGCATAGTGGTATAATGTACCATAGGTATATGACACTTGATTCCGATCTGTTTTCCGATCGGCTTCGGGTTGTATCATTTCTGAAACCGATACTGAAAACGGAGGGAATATAGATGGAAATAGCAATTATAGCACATGACATGAAAAAAGAACTGATGGCACAGTTCTGCATTGCTTATTGCGGAATTCTGAGCAAGCATGATCTCTGCGCCACCGCCATTACCGCAAAGTATATTTCCGAAGCAACCGGACTTAAAATTGACCGACTGATGTCGGGAGAACAGGGCGGCGAGCAGCAGATTGCGTCCCGCATCGCTTATAACGAGATTGATATCCTGCTTTATTTCCGTGATACCCGTGCCAATGCGAAAAACAATCCCGCAGAGCACGAACTGCTTCGGATGTGCGATCTGTACAACATACCGGTCGCCACCAACATCGCAACGGCAGAGGTAATCATCACGGCTCTGGAAAGAGGCGACCTTGACTGGCGGGAAATCGTCAACCCCCATTCCACCTACAACAAATCCAAAAAGCACTGAAATCACACAAACGGATTCCACGCAGAAAAACACGCCGGAGGGAAACGGCGCTCCAGAGAGGAAGTACGGCATATCGCCATGGCTGAAATACTTCCGCACAATGCCCCTCCCGGTACCGCTTTCTGTGCCGTTTGAAACCGAATATTCAAAGTGAAAAGCCCGGGTGGAACCGTGCGGAAAAAGACATCCCGCACCCCGGACGGTATATTATGCCGTCCGGGGTGCTTATATTTTACCGATCTGACTGGAGGAGATTATCATGAAAATCAGATTCAAAGACACAGTCCTTGAAAAAGACGCTCCGCTGAGCGTCTACGATGCGGCGGCTGAGGCGGGCGTGATCGACCGCTCTGTGATTGCCGCTGAGGTAAACGGCAAGCTGTGCGAGCTTACCCACCCGATCACGGAGGACGCCGACGTGCGGCTTCTCACCTTTACCGACGAGGGCGGCAAGCACGTTTTCCGCCACAGCGCATCCCACGTGCTGGCGCAGGCGGTCAAGCGCCTTTATCCCGAGGTCAAGCTGACCATCGGACCCGCTATCGAAAACGGATTTTACTACGATTTCGACAGCGAAATTTCCTTTACCCCGGAAATTCTCAAAGCCCTTGAGGACGAAATGAAAAAGATCGTCCGGGAAAATCTGAAGATCGAGCGCTTTGAGCTTCCCCGCAAGGAGGCGATCGCTTTCATGCAGGAGCGCAACGAGCCGTACAAAGTCCAGCTGATCGAGGAGCTTCCCGAGGACGCCGTCATCAGCTTCTACCGGCAGGGCGAATTCACCGACCTATGCGCCGGTCCTCACCTCTTTTCCACCGGCGCCATCAAGGCGATCAAGCTGACGCAGTGCACCGGCGCCTACTGGAAGGGCGACCAGAAAAACAAAATGCTCCAGCGGGTATACGGCGTTGCCTTCCCCACCAAGGACGAGCTGAAAGCTTATCTTGAACAGCTGGAGGAAGCCAAAAAGCGTGACCACAACAAGATCGGTCGTGAGCTGGAATACTTCACCACAGTGGACACCGTCGGTCAGGGACTTCCGATCCTGCTTCCGAAGGGTTCCCGTGTCATTCAGACGCTTCAGCGCTGGGTGGAGGACGAGGAGGAAAAGCGTGGCTACCTGCTCACCAAAACGCCTCTTATGGCAAAGCGGGAGTTCTTCAAGATCTCCGGTCACTGGGATCACTACCTGGACGGAATGTTCGTCATCGGCGATCCGGACGACTACACCAAGGAGTGCTTTGCGCTCCGCCCCATGACCTGCCCGTTCCAGTATCAGGTGTTCCTGAACAAAAAGCGCTCCTACCGTGACCTGCCCATGCGGCTGGGCGAGACTTCCACCCTCTTCCGGAATGAGGACAGCGGCGAGATGCACGGTCTGATCCGTGTCCGCCAGTTCACCATTTCCGAGGGTCACCTGATCCTCCGCCCCGAACAGCTGGCAGAAGAGTTCCACGGCTGTCTGGTGCTTGCCAAGTATCTGTTGGAAACGGTCGGACTGTGGGAGGACTGTTCGTTCCGCTTCTCGCAGTGGGATCCGAACCGCACCGACAAGTACGAGGGCACGCCCGAGCAGTGGAACGAAGCCCAGAGCATCATGGGCGAGCTTCTCGACCGCTATCTGGGACGTGAAAACTACACCATCGGAATCGACGAGGCGGCGTTCTACGGACCGAAACTCGATATCCAGTGCCGGAACGTATTCGGCAAAGAGGATACGATTGTGACCATCCAGATCGACCTCCTGCTTGCCAAGAAGTTCGGTATGGAATACGTGGACTCCAACAACCAGCTAGTCACCCCCTATATCATTCACCGCACCTCTCTCGGTTGCTACGAGCGGACGCTTGCGCTGTTGCTTGAAAAATACGCCGGCGCACTTCCGATGTGGATGGCGCCCGAGCAGGTACGGATCCTGCCTATCGGCGACGAGCAGGCAGAGTATGCCGAAAAGCTGGCAGACGCCTGCCGGAAGAACAAGATCCGGGTGACGGTGGACAGCAGAAACGAAAAGATTGGCTACAAGATCCGTGCGGCACAGCTGGAAAAAATCCCGTATATGCTGGTCATCGGCGACAAGGAAATGACCGAAGGCACGGTTGCCGTCCGTTCCCGCAAGACCGGCGATATGGGCAGTATGACGCCCGAAGAATTCCTGGCTATGGCACAGAAGCAGATCGACGAAAAGAGCCGGGACAACTGATTATCCGAGCCCCATAAATTTCAATATATAAAAGGAGATTATCATCATGGCAAAATGCCCCAACTGCGGCGCACCGATGGAGGATAACGCAAAATTCTGCCCCTCCTGCGGCGCACCGGTCAACGAAGCTCCGAAAACGGAGAACCAGGGTGAACAGAACAAAAACGAAAACTTTTTCACTCAGCTGAACGACACCCCCGATACCACCGCCGACTACACCAAGGAAGACATCGACAAAAACAAAGTCATGGGCGTCCTTGCGTACCTCGGACTTCTGGTCCTGGTTCCTCTGCTTGCGGCAAAGGATTCCAAATTCGCCCGTTTCCACAGCAATCAGGGGCTGGTACTCCTGATCGCAGAGGGAATCTGCAGCGTTCTTTCGGCAATTCTCTCGCTGATCCCCTTCTGGCTCATCCGGTTGCCTATCTACCTGGTGCAGATCGCATTGTTCGTCCTTGCCATTATCGGCATCGTCAATGCAGCCAGCGGAAAAGCCAAAGAGCTTCCGCTCATCGGAAAGATCACCATTCTTAAGTAAACAAAAAGCCCTGACATTTTGACGAAAAATGACAGGGCTTTTCTGTTGCTTTTTCCCTCGGATTTGTGCGCTTTCACAATTTTTTCACACAACCGTCAGAAATTGGTGATATAATCTTGACAAGTTACGTAATATAGAATATAATATAAGAAATTCATATTATAAGAGGAGACTTTACCTATGAAAAAGAGAAGCGTCGCTGCTGTTGTAATTCTTTCTATCATTACCTGTGGCATTTATGGTCTGTACTGGGCATACGTCGTGTCCCAGGATCTGCAGGCGCAGAGCGGAGTATCCAAGGTTCCGCCGATTGCAACTCTGTTGCTGTTGCTCTTCGTATCTCCCGTCGGCGGTGCATTGCTCGGCTATGACTGCAATGCCACCATCAACGCCATCAAGGAGAAGCGTGGAATCCCGCAGAAGGACAACAACGTTCTGTGGATCATTCTGGGTGTAATAATCTTCATTGTGGATATCGGTCTTATCCAGGATGAGATCAACCGTCTGGTTGACACCAACAACTGACAGACGTTCGGGCTGCCGCCTTTGGCGACAGCCCGAAACTCTTTTGCAGCATTTTCGACAGGAGGAAAAAATGAACCGTCCGGAACGCAGAAAGCATAAAACCCCCGCCACGCCCAAAGCCCGCCTGCTCCGTGTACTGTGGATCCTCGGCGGTGCCGCTCTTTTCGGAGGGCTTTATCTGCTTGCCACCCGGCATTTCGGCACAGGAATCCCCTGTATGTTCAATCGCATCACCGGACTGCAGTGCCCCGGATGCGGGCTGACCCGTGCCATTGTAGCCCTCAGCAGGCTTGACGTCCGCTTGGCGCTCGCCCTGAACCCTCTGGTTTTTCTCTACCTCGCTTACTTTCTGTGGTACGGCATTTCGCTTGCCGTGGGGTACGTGAGGGGCAAGGAGAATCCTTTCTACGTCCGCCCGACCTGGCTTCACATCGTCGTGCTTTCCGTGATCCTCGTGTTCACCGTAGTCCGAAATCTCCCCCTGTTTCACGGATAAAAACTCCGTCATTTGTTCATCTATATACCAAGCCCCGGGCGTTTTTGAAAAACGCCCGGGGCTTTTCTTTATGCAAGGAAATTCTGCGTCCTGCAAAAAGGCTTTGCCTCCCGCTTGCGGATCACGTCTATGATGTCCTCGATGCAGAAGCATTCCCGCTCGGTCTCGATTCCGCACAGATTTTTGTGCTCCACACTGTGGGTGTCACTGCCGCCGGTCATCGGAAGCCCATACGCCTTTGCATACTCATACGCCATCCGGTTGCCGAACTCCGACATTCCGCCGTTGTAGATCTCCACCGCATCCTCTTTTCTCGGGAACAGCCGGATGCAGGGAATCCACGGTGCCTCCGCAAAGGGATGCGCATGGACCACAAAGCCGCCGCCCTCGTGTACCCGGTCAAACACCTGATTCGGCGTCAGGGTAAAGAAATCGGTCTGCTTCAGCCACCAGTCCTTATCCAGCCCCATCAGGAGAAAATCGTTTCCGGCGCTGGACCATTCCGGCGCAAAGAACACCTTCAGTCCCCGCTCGTCTCCGTAGCGCTTGGCGATTGAGAATCCGTTTTCATAGAAGTAGTGGATCCTGTCCTCCCATGCGTAATCCTTGGGCACCGTGGTCTTTCCGGTAAAATGGTCGGAAACCACGATACCGTCATACCCCTGCTCCAGGTAAAAATCCACCGCCGCTTTTGCCGGCATCTGACTGCACCCGCTCCCCTCGGAGGTATGGCAGTGCAGCTCGTAACGAAAGACTTTTTTCATCAGATTCACCTCCTGACATGCTTGCAGGTAAGGCGGACTGCCTCGTCAAAGGAAAACCGCTCGTACCCGAAGATCGTCGTGCATACGCCCTGCTCCACGCCCGTGTACCATACGGGATCTATGGCGGCAAAGCCGTTTCTCATGCCGAGGATCGAACCGACCGTCGCACCGTTGCAGTCGGTGTCAAAACCGATCTGTACCGCCTTGCAGATCGAATCGGAGTAGTCGCCCTGCCCGTACAGCAGAGCAATGCAGACGATGCAGGCGTTGGGGATCACGTGGCACCAGTCGTAGGAATCGTGGTCGTCATACCGTCCGTACAGCTTCTCCACCGCCGCTTCATACGACATCCCGGCACGGTAGTCCGCCAGCACCTCCTCAATCGCCGCATACATCCGGCTCTTCGACGGTACGGCATAGCGCACGCCGTACCGGATAATGTCCTCCGGGGAAAGCGGTTCGGCACTCGCCGCCACCGCAAGCATAGCCGCCGCAAACATCTCGCCGTATATGCCGTTTTTCACATGGGAAAGTACGGCGTCCCGCCACGCCATGTCCGCCGCCGTGCGGGGATCGCATGGGTTGATGTACCCGAAATAATCTCCCCGTATCTGGGCGCCGATCCACTCCCGGAAGGGATTCTTGTACACTGCCGACGCCGGCGGGGCAAAGCCCTGCATGAAGTTGAGGTATGCCACCCGCTCCGCCGTGCAGTACGCCCGCTTGGGCTGGAGATCCATCCAGAGCGTCTTTACGTCGTCCGGCGTGAAATCCCTGCCGTAACGCTCCAGCAGATGCGCCGCCATAACCGTGTAGTTGGTGTCGTCGTCCATCGGGAAAAAGTCGTGCACCACGTCAATATAATCGTTTCTGCTTCTGTACGGGAAATTGCAGTCCGCACAGATCTCCTCGCTCAGCTCGCTTTTGCGGATATACCGCCGCATCGGGCTGTTTCCGGTCGCCCGGAGCAGACCATGGATCACCTCCTTGGTCCGCCCCTCGATCGGCTTTCCGAGCAGGCATCCGCAGGTCCTTCCGACCCATGCCCCACGGACTTTATCCGCCATTGCGTCCTCGTCCGGTTTTTTCAGGGTACAGGGGGCGCTTTCCACCGCCTCCCGGATCTTTTCGATCTCGTCAGGCTCGTCGTAGGGGAAATCCTCCGACACTGCCACATCCGAAAAGCTCTGAAAAACGATGTCGGCAATTTCTTCTTTTTCTTCGCTGAGCGGAATGTCGGAAAGTCCGTCTATCACCGGCTTCCAATTCTGCACCGGCTTTCCCTCGTCTATGGATTGCCTGTATTCCACCGGAAGATAGGAGGAATAGTTCTCCCACGTTCCCCGTTTTGCCAATGTCCGCTTGATTCTGGAATCTGCCATATAAAACCTCAATCCTGTTCTTGTCTCAATTCATCTCTTGCTTCAGATAATAAGACCTCCAAGGTCTTTCCAATCCACGCTCACACCCTCTCCCGACACTTCAAAGGATGCGGAAAGAATGTTGTCTGCGCAGACCGGGTTCATTTCAATCTGCGGGCTTTGATATTTTTTCATCTCTTTCCTCCTCACTGCGTAATGCAATTGCCGTTTTCGTAAACGAAGGTTCCGGCGACGTCGTAGTGCGTTCCGTACCCGTCGATGCAATACGGCGTTACCTCAAAGGTGATCTGCCCAAGGTCGGTCGGCACGTTCTTTATGGTAAAGGCAACGATATAACCGCCGCCAAGCTGTTTTGCCGTGTAATTGCCGCACGATCCCGTGATCTCACCGTAGACGGTGTGCAGAGCCTGTTTAATCCGCATGGTCTCCATCCCCGGCGCCGTGATCGTGATATAATAGCCGATCTCCGAGCAATTGAGGGTATCGACCGTGGAAACGAACCGGATATCCTGCACGCCCGCCTTCGCCTGCGTGTTCTGTGCGCCACGCAGGGCAATGCCGCTTGCCTCGGTGGTGCCCACCTTCATTTCGGCGCAACCGATGTAATATTTCGTGCCGCCGGGAGTGCCGGCAAGCCGGATTCCGTCGCACGCCACCGGCGCTTTCAGGGTGATCGTATAGGTCTCGAAATTTTTGAACGCCGTATAATCGGTGGTAACCGGATAAACGTCCGCCGCATCCGATGCAACGTCGGTCCACTCGCCGTTTACCAGCGCCTGCACCCTGACGCCGTTTGCAAAGAATCCGCCGCCGGCGCCCACACCGCTTTGCTGATACACCAGGTGCTCCACCACAAAGCTCTGCGGGAACTCATAGCCGATATAGTCCTGCTCTCTCGCCGTGTTGCTTGCAATATAATTGTCGTATCCAAGTTTCAGCGAAGAGCTTGCCGAGGGCGCCATAACGCCGTCCTTTATGGTGGACAGCCACCGGGAACCGCCGCTGGTGGTTACCAGCTTGCCGATAGTCCCCGAATTGTAGTGACTGATGATCGGGCTGGAGAGGTTTTCCACGTAGCCGCCCTCGCCCGCCGGAATCCCGGTTGCCAGGACTTTCAGCTCAGAGCAGGAGAAAAAGTGCTGTACTCCGCCTGCCGTACCGAATATCCGGATGCCGGTGCATACAACCGGCTCGCTCAGATTAACCGTATACTGCCGGTAGCTCGGGAATTCCGCCTCCGAATATACCGTGGAGGTGGAATATACCGTCCCGGCATCGCTGTCCACGTCCACCCATGCGTCGTCGATCTTTGCCTGCACGACAAAGCCGCCTTCAAAGTAACCGCCGCTGGAGTTGGCAACTCCGCTCTGATACATCAGAGATTTTACAGTGTATGCCTTTTCAAACTCATAGCCGATGTATTCGTCCACCGCACTTTTTCCGTACACGTAGGAGTCAAACTGGTGGCGCCGGTTAGCGTTGTCCGCCGGCAGTACCAGCCCGTCGTTGATTACCTTCGGGTCACGGGAACCGCCGCTGGTGGTGTTGGCAAAATAACCGTTGGTCACGACGGTGCCGAGATATTCGATCCAGCCGTCGTAGGTCTTTGAAATTTCCCCGTACTCCGGCTCCTGTTCTGCCGATACGGGAATGAGAAGCGCAAAAGAGGACAGCAACAAACCGAGTGTAAGGATCAGCGCCAAACTCTTTTTTCTCATCTTGTTTCCCTCTCTTTTTTCCGTTTTATGCCGATGCAGGAGCCTGCCACTACTGCCGTGACAGCCGTCAGGATCCATGCCTGTGCGGGCACTACGGCAGAGCCGCAACCCTTTTTCTTCTCTTCGGTTGCACCGGTAGTGACCGCTTCGGTATCCTTGGTGGTACCGGAATTGTTCTGACCGTTGCCGTTCTGGTTATCACCGGGCGTGTCGGAACCGTCGTCATCGTCCCCGGGCGTCACGTTGGGCTTATCCTCTCCCTTTACGTATCCGGTAAGGTCAGGGTTCATGTTGCCGATGACCGAAAGCTCCGTACAGCTGATAAACAGCTTGTTGCCGCCGGCAAGTCCGATCAGCCGGATACCCTCGCAGATCACAGGGTCAATGGTGATCTCATAGGTCTGCCAGTCAGAAAATTCCGTATAAACATTGCTCTCCTTGTATTCCGGCGTGATACCGATTACGTCCACGCTTTCCCACTCGCCGAAACGCAACACCTCTACCTCAAAACCGTAAGCAAACCAGCCGCCGCTCTCCCAGATCTTGCCGATCTGGTATATCAGCTTCTCCACCTCATAGGGAGCGTCAAACGTATAGCCGACGTACTCCAGCGTATCCAGCTTGGTGGCAACGCTGTATGAGTCAAACTGCAGACGGTTGTTTTCGTTGCCCGCCGGTGCGGTCACACCGTCGTTGATGACACGGATGTTCTGGCTGCCGCCGCTGGTTCCGGTCGGCGCACCGTTGGTAATGGGAGTGGCAAAGCCCTCCAGCATACGGTTCTGCTCGTACCGGGTCTGTGCCGCCGCAAGGCGTTCCCGGTCCTCGGTGTTCAGCGGCACCTTTTCGTCGGCGCCCATTCTGGCAAGTACCCGAAGCTCAGAGCAGGAGGTGAAATTCTGCGCACCGCCCGCTTCTCCGATGATCCGAATGCCCGTGCAGGTGACCGGCTCAAACCGGAATTCGTACTTTTCAAAGCTTGCGCCAAAGTCTTTCTTTTCGTTGCCCACCGGATAGTTCGGCGTATTCGTAAGCGTAACTTTTTTCCACTCCTCACCGATCTTGGCTTCCACGTGGAGCGTGCCGTTGGCAAACCAACCGCCGTTTCCAAAGTGGATGCCCTCGTAAAAGTCGATTCCCGTAACGTCAAATTCCTGTTCAAAGTCGTAGCCGAAGAAGCTGTCGTGAACGGCGGCATCCTTCAGATAGGTATCGTACTGTCTGCCGTAGTCGCCCTCCCCACTGCCGATCACACCGTCCTTGATCGCCGCAATGAAGCGGTTTCCGCTCCCCTTGGGGGTAACCTGGTCCACGATGGGATTGCCTGCCGATTCCACGTATTTGTCAACCTTTGTATCATCCTCTTGTGCCGATACAAGGAAGGTCGTTGCCGAGCCGATACACAGCACGGCAATCAGGAGTAACGCCAAAAGCTTTTTCATTTTCTTTCCCTCTTTCTTTTTTATTTTTTATTTCAGTCAAGCCAGATCGGCTGACCAAGAGCAATGATAGTGCCGCCGTCCTCCGAGGCGATCTCCACACGGTAGTACATCCGGTCCTGCACCGCAAGAGCAACTGCCCGCTCCCCGCCGGACTTCACGATCTCCTCGTAAGCGATCCCGGCGTCGGTATAGATGCGCAGGCGGTAAGCACGACCGACGTCTCCCACCGAAACGTTCAGCGTCTGCCCGTCGGCATAAGCGACCGAGCCGCCCATCATCACGTTTTCGATGCACATCCGGACATCCGCTTTTCCTGCGCAGAACAGTCCCCGTGCCACCGAGCCGATCAGCAACTCGTCCCGGCACTCAGCGGCGAACACCGAATTCAGAGAGCCGTTGTCGTATGCCACTTCATGCGTGTCGGTCGCCGCCGAGCAGTACACCCGCTTTCCGGCGTTGAGCATTCCCACCCACAGGCGGTAATTGTTCATTACACGGGAAGTCTCGGTGCCGCAGTACAGCACCTCAAACAGGCTTCCGTCGCCGATATACCACGTCATGGGATCGTCCGGCACCGCCTTGAGATTCCCGACAAACTGGGACGGATGGCAGACCGTCATACTGCCGCCGACCGACCTTACGTACTCGTTGAGCTGTGCAAGCTGTGCCAATGACAGACTGGGATAGCTGAACGTGGTACCGTTATAGCCGAACAGGCTTTTGAAATGCGTCATCACGTCCTTCAGCCCCTGGGCTGTCGGCGTAAAGATAATGTAGTGAAGTCCGAAATCCTTGACATCGGTCACGTTGGTACCAAGCTCGGTGCCGGTCAGGAAAAATCCGGTGTCCCAATCGGCATGGTCCATATGCGTGGTCTGCCGGTGATCGGCAACCAGCATGAAGTCAAGCCCCAGCGCCTCCGCCTGTGCCCGAAGCTCCCGCAGGGTGCTGCTTCCGTCTCCCTTCGGACCGGTATTGGAGTGGGCGTGGAGGTCGCCGGTGTACACCCGGTAAGGGGAATACAGCCGGGACAGGAGAGCGGTATCGGCGTTTACCACCGTGTGCCCGTCGGCGTCCAGTCTCATATAGGCGTCTCTTACACCGGTTGTCATGCTTGCCGAAAGGGTGAGCGTTTCCGCCTTTTTGCCCGATTCCACGTATTTGCTGAAGAATTCACTCGTCGCCGCCTTCAGACAATAGGCGTTGTCGCCGGCGATGACCAGCTTTCCGTTGACCACGCACACCGCATAGCCGCTGGCGGGCAGGGTCTTGTACACATATTCGCTCTCCCGGCGGTTGGTGTGCCCGATCAGGATCTCCCGCTCCCCCACCGCCTCACGGTCGGAGGCAAGCGACAAAGCGGAGGTCAGTGATTGGTTGAGCGCATTTCTGGTCTGAACGATAGCGTCCATCTCCTTGACGCCCGCCATTGCCGGGCGGATGATCTTCCAGCCCGATTGCCCCCCGATGCTCAGATCCTCGTTTGTATGCACGTACGTGTAATCCGCCGGAAGCGAAAGCTCCTTGGAATCCCCTACCACCTGCTCCATGAAATATTCCACGGCAATGAGGGTCATAAAGTCGTCCGAGCCGAGAATGGCAATTCTGTTACCCTCCCGCAAAACGACGTATCCCGCCTCCGGACAGCTCTGCGCCGCTTTGGCGCTTGTCTGACGGTTCGTGTGCCCGATGAGAACTTCCTTTGCGTCGGGGTCCGGCTCGCTTCCCTTTTTCACGTAGTCGGTGCCAAGCGGGACCGATGCGGAAAACTTCTGATAGAAAAGCGTACTGAAAGTTCCGGCGGCAATCTTTTCATATTCCGCCGCATCGTCCCCACGGACCACGGTGTATTCCCCAAGGTCAAAGGAAACGGATTCCGGCGCCGGATCGGTGTTGCTTTCCACCGGTGTGTCCTCTCTTCCCCGGCAGGAAGAGAGCAGACATCCCAGCAGAAGAACACCGGACAGAAGCCTGAGCCATGTTCTTTTCTTTTTCATAAAATCACTCCACCTTTGCGATCTTTTCCATGAATTCATTGATCTCACGCTTTGCCAGAATACTTCTGCCGCCAAGGTAAGAAGAAATTTCACGGCTGTTCGTCATGGTCAGATAGATCAGCTCGGTCAGAGAACCGAAGTTACAGCTTGCGCCAAGATCGTAGCGGCGGTTGTTGAAAATGATCTCCAGCATCGCATAGGACTCGCCGTCTCTTGCCACGATACCGGTCAGCAACTTGTCGTAGTAGGTGGGCAACACCATTTTGTGCCGTTCACAGCCAAGCGCCTCCAGGAAAATGCAGGTCCACGTCAGGTTCTCGCCCTGATTCTGCATGGGAAGCGCAATGTATCCGGAGCTCCATGCCGACACCTCGCTGTACCATTCGGTCTGGTCGGCACTGTATTTCGGCACCGGCAGGATACCGAAGTCGGTCTCCATTTTCCGCAGGGATTCCAGGCTCTTCATATAGAAGAAAGAAAACAGCGCCTGATTGTTCTGGAACATCTTATCCCGGAGCACAACGTAGTTCGGCAGATTCATCACCTGCAACGAGCAGTTGTCGTACAACACATCCATTGCCGCACCGATCACGTCAACCGACTGCTTGGAATTGATGCTCAATGTCAGCTTATCCTCTCTGTCCTTCTGAACGTAAGTAATTCCCGACGCCATAACCATAGCGTTGAGCATATCCCGCTGATACAGCAGTCCGTATTTGTCGTTTTCATCCCAGGCACCGTTGTTGTCCACATCCTCCGAAAGCTGCTTTGCCAACCCGTGGAAAGTCTCAAACGTCCAGTTGTTGTCCTTTACCATCTGGTACGGATCGTCCAGCTTATAGTCCTCAAACAGCTTTTTGTTGAACACCATGCAGGAGGTGCTGTACTCATCCTGCAGGCTGACGTCGCCCGCCACACAGTAAAGCTTGCCGAGCACGCTCATTTCCTTTGCCGACTTGCTGTCCCACCAGGGCTTATCGAAATCCAGGTACTCAATGGAGTCGCTCCTCAGATTGTGCAACAGCCCTTCCTGCGTAAGCGCCTGCCAGTACATTCCTCTTGTCAGGTAAATGTCATACGCCTTGTCGCCTGCCTGGTAGTCCGCACGGATTTTGGTCACCGATTCGCTCGGCCCCGAAAAATTCGCCTCGTTCAGAAAGCAGTTGAAACGCTCCTTGACGACCTGCAGGGACTTGAACTGTTCGTCCTGCACCAGATCTCCCGTGATCATTTCCGCCGAAAAGTCGTCGTTTATGCACAGAATATTTCCCCACCAGTTGTCGGTCACAATGGTAAAGGTCTTTTCCCCCATGTCCACGTCCGGCACGTCCGCTACCAGTGCGGGATCTCCCTCCGTGGTCACCACCGTCGTATCCTTCTCGTCACTTCCGCCCCTTTTGGAACAGCTGATCGCCAGAGGCAAAAGCATCAGAATACACAGCACCCATGAAATGATTTTTTTCATTTTTCCCTCCGTTTTTGATTTTTCAAAAATTGTTTGACATTTACGATGCCTTATGATATAATGATATCACCATAATGTGCAAAAAACTACGCAAGGACGACCGGGAATTATGCAAAATCAACCACAATCCGCTCACGACTATCATATCATCCCCGTCAAAGAAAAATTTGACCGGATCCTGAACGTCAATATGTCCCGCTATTCGCCCCCCGACACCATTTCTTTCCTGCATTACCATCAGGAGGTGGAGATCGGGCTTTGTCTGTGCGGCAGTGGGATCTTCATCATCGGGGACCGCTCCTATCGCTTCTCCCGGGGGGACATCACCTGTATTCCGCCCGGCGTGGTGCACTTTGCCCAGAGCGACGAAAACAACCCGAGCAGCTGGTATTTCATCACCATTCCGACCGAAAAGGTGGAAAGCCCGCTTTTGCAGAAAGCGCTGGAGCGCTGTCACAATCTTTCGCCCGGCTCCTCGATCATCCACGGCGTTTACTACCCCTATGTGCAGACCACCATTGAAACGCTGTATCAGGAATACGCCGAACGGCAGGGCAATTTTGATATCATGATCGAATCCCTGCTCCCGGCGCTTCTGATTCTGCTCGACCGCATTTCCGGCTCCGAGACCGAAGAAAACGACGTCAGCACCAAGCGGCTCAACGAGCTGTTGCCCGCCATGAAATACATCACCACCTGCTATTCGGAACCGGTGGTCATCAAAAAGCTTTGCGACCTCTGCCATTGCAGTGAGACCCAGCTCCGCCGGCTTTTCCGGGAGGTGCTGAACACCTCTCCCAACCGCTACTGGCACACTATCCGCATCAACCACGCCGAGGAAATGCTCACCGAAGGCAGCAAGACCATCACGCAGATCGCCTTTGAGGTGGGGTATGACTCGATCTCCTCCTTCAACCGCCACTTCCGGGACGAGCGGAATCAATCGCCAAGAGACGTAAAGGGCAAGAAAAAGCATCAGAATCCGTGAACGACACGGTTTTTCTCCCAACAAAAAAGCACAGAACTCATTTCTGAATTCTGTGCTTTTTTATGAGACGCCGTTACGGAAGCAGTCCGCTTTCCTTCAGCAGGATCTCGATATCGGTTCCCTGCACCTTTTTCATAACGATCTTCAGCAGTTCTCTTTCCTTGAACGAAAGCTTGATATCGGTAACCGGCTTCTTGTCAATGGCATAGTAGCAGGCACGGAGAAGCTCCCGGACGTCGTACTTACTGCCCCATACCTCGGGCACGCCACGGTCGATATCCAACAGGGTATAAACCGATTCCATTCCGGTCCGCATTGAATACTCAATGGTGAAGATGGTGTCCCGGGGCGTTTCGGCAAACTGACCCAGGAATGCAAAATTCACCGAGCCGTCCGGCACAACGTGCGGGCGGTCCTCATTCTTTCTCGGCTGGAAGAATGCGTTGATATACGGCATAAAGCAGGTCGTCGTGTTGCAGGCTTCCTTTGCCAGACGGTCGATCTCGTTTTCGGGGATACCGATATGGTACAGCCACTCCCGGCAGACCTCCTCGCCCGTGCAGTCCCGCATTGCCTTTTTGACGTAGTTGCCCTCCCGGTTGGTGTTGAGGGCGTACAGCCATACCAGCACCGTGTTCTTATCCTGCGACTTGAACTGCGGCTGACGGTTGATCGTCCAGGACAGATACCAGTTGTCCACGCTGTCCTTTACGGTCACAATACCGCCGGTGGTCACCTTGCCCTCCCGGGGATCCCGCTTGCAGACCCCGATGATATGCTGAATGACCTCCTCGTTTGCCGTGGCAACCGTAGCGCTCATCCAGTTGGTCGCCTCAATGTCACTGCAGAAGGCGTCCGGATTGCCGAACTCGCCGTGCGTTGCCTGTGCGGCAATGTTTTTCCACATATCCCAGGACTCGCCCGAGCCGTTTTTCAGTTTTGAAAGATCCGGCTTGTGCGTCTGGTCGCCGTAGCAGGTGGTGTCGGTGCAACAACCGTTGGTGATGAACACCAGATCGTCCTCGATCAGGTCAATCGTCTGCTGTACGCCGTCCTTTACGTAGACGATCTGCCGTGCGATCTTCTTGTCTCCCACCGTCTCAATGATGACGTTCCTGACGTCCATTCCGTATTCGATCCGGACGCCGTGGGACTCCAGATACTTCACCAGCGGCAGGATCAGGCTTTCATACTGGTTGAATTTCGTAAAGCGCAAAGCGCTGAAATCCGGCAGACCGTCGATATGGTGAACGTAACGGCACAAATAGCGCTTCATTTCCAGAGCGCTGGACCAACGCTGAAACGCAAACATCGTCTGCCAGTAGAGCCAGAAGTTGGTGCTCCAGAAGGACTCGGGAAGAACGTCCGAGATCTTCTTTCCCTCCAGCGCCTTTTCCGGCGTGATGAACAGCTGGGAAAGCGCAAGCGCCGATTCCCGGTCCAGTCCGAATTTTCCGTCGGTGTGCGCATCCTCGCCACGGTTTACCGAGGCACGGCAAAGAGAATAGTTGGGGTCGTGCTTGTTGAGCCAGTAATATTCGTCCAGCACCGAAACCCCCGGCTTTTCCAGAGAGGGGACGTCACGGAACATATCCCACATCACTTCAAAGTGATTGTCCATCTCCCGTCCGCCACGCATATAAAAGCCCTTGGTCACGTCCCGGCGTCCGTCGCAACTGCCGCCGGCAAGCTCCAGTTTTTCAAGCAGATGAATGTGCTCTCCCTTCATCTGTCCGTCACGGACCAGGTAAAACGCCGCCGTGAGTCCCGCAAGTCCCGTACCGATGATATACGCCGACTTCTTGTCAACATCCTTCGGCTTCTCGGGATGCGCAAACGATTCGTAAGTTCCTGCTGAGTAATACATGGTGAAACCTCCTGAAAATTTATTTTGTACTTTTATTATATTCATTTTTCCGGAGATTTCAATAGACAGAAAATGCCCTCTGATAAATCCTTTATCAGAGGGCACGGATGTGTAAAATTTTTTATCAGAAAGGCGGTTTTGATAAAATCAGAGGCAAAAGCGGGAAAGCGCCCCCGCCAGCGAATCCCGTATCAGCAGGGCAAGCCTGTCCACAATAAGCGCCGGATCCTCTTTCATGTCGTCCTTGATCCAGTCGAGCATCAGACCGATGAAGATGTAGGAATAGACCCGGGCAATAAACTCCTTGTCCTCCTCCCGCACCCGCATCCCGACAGACTGCTCCTCTATCACGCCCATGATGAGGTGATCGACCAGCGGCTTGAGGTACTTTTCCACCTGCTCCCGGTCCACACAGCGGTATACGTTCATGATAAAAGGCTTGTTTGCCCGCACGGCTTCAAAGATCTGAAGAAATCCCTCCTGCCAGGTGTCGTGCGTTTTCTTTTCCGCCAGCGCCCGCTTTGCGTCCTCCAGACAGGACCACTCCACAAGATCGTAAATGTCCTTGAAATGATAGTAAAAGGTCATGCGGTTGATCCCGCAGTCCTCGGCAATATCGTTGATTGTGATTTTGGTAAGCGGTTTTTTCAGAAGAAGATTTTTCAGCGACTGCTCCAGGGCACGTTTGGTTACCTGAGACATTTTTTCCTCCTGTCGGTGCAGAAATATCGGTTCTCGCAAAGTCACACTTGCCGGTCTGAACCTATTATATCATACTTGCCGGACTTTTTCAATTGTTTTTTCTATGCCAAAGCAGATAAAAGAACAATCCGCTACGGCTCTCAGACGACTGTTTGCTTTTTCTGACAAAAATTTTTCATAAGTACCGAAAGCGACAGAGCTGCTGTGGAAGCAAGCATAAGATCCGGAGCCTTTCCCGTAACGGTCACATGAATACCCACCGCATACATTCCGGCAGACAATATACTCTCCACTCCCGCCTGCGCATCGTCGATTCCGATACACTCCGCCGGAGATATCCCCAGTTGGTCTGCGCAAGTCAGAAAGATTTCCGGGTCCGGCTTTAACCTTTTTACCTTTGCCGGGTCAGCGATCACGTCAAAACGGTCTATAAGCCCGATCCGCTCCAACACCCGGACGGCATTGTGAGAAACCGACGCCACTCCCATCCGGATCCCGTTTGCCCGTGCCTCTTCCAGCAACGGCTTGATACCGGGTAACACATCCTTTTCCGTAAGCGTTTCCACCAGCTCCCGGTAATACCCGTTTTTCCGGTTCGCCATGTTTTCCTTTTCTTCTTTGCCGTATCTGTCCGTCTGACCATTGTTCCGTAAAATCACCTCAAAGGACTCTGTTCTGCTGATACCCTTGAGTTCTTCGTTCTGCTGCCTGTCAAAGGAAAGTCCCAGTTCGTCGGCAAGTCTTTTCCATGCCAGATAATGAAGCTCTGCCGTATCGGTCAGAACGCCATCCAGATCAAATAAAATTGCTTTCGGTTTCATCTCTAACTCCTTTTACTATCCTGTTTTCATTATTTTACTCATCCCAAAAGGATGGATTCCGTTAAAAAAAGCGCCCGCAAAGTGTGTCTTCCGGAAAGCAGATTCAGCTTCCGGAAAAGCAAAAGGAGTACAAGTATTTTGTTCGTACTCCGTTTCATATGCCTTGCCCTGCAAGGTATCGTGTGTTACGCTTTTGGAGCTTTTAATTATATTACCAAGCGTATTTTATCATGTAAAACAGAAAAAATTTCCCCGTAGCTTTCTTATAATCATCCATTCCCATAATTTCGGTGTATTTACCAATTTTCTCAAGAATCAATTTTGCGGCGGGAGATTTCCATCTTTTTCTCGGCGTACAAAAAACAAAAGACTCCCCGTCAACCATACACTGAAGCCAAAGTTGTCCACTTCCTATCCCGAACTCTGCGCTTTGGAAGGATGAAAACGGTATCTCTTTATGGGACACACCAAATTTATCATTATTGCAATCCAAACAGTCGTCTTTAATCTCTGCAATATATCCCGTAAAACCACGGGCTTTGGGCAAAATACTACCGCTTTCGCCCAATACCATATCAAAAACCCTGTTGGGATCCAAATTGTTTTCTTCGCAATACTTTTTCACTGTCATCATGATATACGCTCCCCTTTCGTTTCAGTAGAAATATAACTACATTTGTTACCCTTATAATATTATATCATAAATCTGTAAAAAATCAAGCACATTGTAAGGAAACGGCAAGCGTAAAACATATTACCTCCTGCAATTATCTATGCCACAGAAAATCAATCTGCTTTTCTTATGAACAGTGTATTTATAAAATCGGATCGGCGCACCTGCTTTATCATAGGTGCGCCAATCCGATTTTTCCCCGATGAAACATTCGGACTTAAATCCGAATCGCACCATCGTGGTATGAAGTCCGGCATATCGCTGCACTCCCCCGATCATGGGAGCGGCAGCCTGCCGCTGATGGAAAATCCGGACTTAAATCCAAATCCCGCCATCGTGGTATGAAGTTTGGCATCGCACTGCACCTCATTCGAGTTTGGGTGCAGGCACTGCCTGCTGTCTTTAACATACGAAAAAGCTACACCTACGATACTGTCATTATACTACATTTTTATAAAAAGCGCAAGAAAAACCCGGAGTATTATCCGGGCATATTCTCATATTATATCTGTTCAAGTTTTTCTTCGATTTGCAAGCCGCCTTTCAAAACGATGATTATCGTTTTGTCTTTCATCACTCTGATGTATTCCACCAAACGCCTTACCATAGTATCATTGTATTCCGTAAAGTCAGCATTGTCTGATGATAAGTAATTTTTAATGTTCTCAATCTCCTCACTTACTCGTTCATTAGATTTCAATCGCCCTTGGACAGCTTCAAGTTGTTCTCTTAAAACAACTATTTGCTCACTCAACGATTTTATTTCCTCCATAAAGCGCTTTCCATCGCCTGTTGAGTTCGTTGCAAGTTCCATTGTTTCATCCATTATTTTATTGAGCGATGCTATTTGTTTCTCGATTGCATACATTTCCAACGTATCATCCTGTCCCGTTACGGCGTAAGAAAGATTTGATAAAATCAGACTCATAACATCTTGTCTATCCGTAATCGCCTTATTGATACCTCTGCATATCGCTTGTTTCAATGCTTCATCATCAATAGTTATCGAATCGTAGCAAAACTCTGTTCCGTGCTCCAAGCGATTCAAACAACGCCATACTCGTTTGTTTTTTCCATTGCGGCTATATGTCTTTCTACGGTACGGACTTCCGCACTCTCCGCATATGAGTATGTCTGTCAGTGCAAACTTACCGCTATATTTTCCTTGTTCGGTAATGCTCTTATCAGACGTCTTTCTTACACAACTGCGCCGAGCCATTTCCATTTGTACTCTTTTGAACGTTACGCGATCGATTATTGCGGGATGATTATCTTTCACAAGATACTTCGGCATTTCGCCACGATTCTTCTTCACCTTTTTCGTTATACAGTTCTCAGTGAAGGTCTTTTGCATCAATAAATCTCCGCAATAACGCTCATTAGTAAGAATACTTTGAATGATAGCTTTATTCCATGTTTTGCTCCCTGTTTTCGTTTCAACCCCGTTGCTCTCAAGTTCCGCTTTAATTTGGTCAAGACTATTTCCGTCTAAATACATTTCATAGATTTTACGGATATGCTGCGCTTCTTCTTCAACTATTTCCGGCTCACCGTTTTCTCCTTTACGATATCCGAGCAAATTATATCGAAACTTAAATGTCCCCGACTTCATACGTTGTTGAATACCCCAACGCACGTTTGCGCTGATATTTTCGCTTTCGGCTTGCGCAAGAACGCTATACAGACCGATTGCCATTTCATTCTCAGTTTTCAATGAGTCAAGGGCTTGTTCTTCAAAATATACGCCAATCCCTTTCGCTTTGAGTTTTCTAACGTATTTCAGACTGTCAACGGTATTTCTTGCGAAACGCGCTACAGATTTTGTAAGTATCAGGTCAATCTTTCCCTTTTCACAGTCGCGCATCATTCGCATAAAGTTTGTTCTCTTCGTCGCCATAGTTCCGGTTATACCCTCGTCGGCATAAATATCGACGAAGCGCCATTTTGGATTTTTCGCTATTGCATCGGTATAATAGGCGACCTGTGCTTTATAACTTTCAAGTTGATCCTCGCTGTCGGTGGAAACTCTGCAATAAGCCGCAACGCGCAAAAGTCCGTTTTCATCATTTTGCTTTGCAAGTAACGGATTGGCGTCTATTTTTGTTACGATTCTTTTCGCTTGTGCCGGCATTGTTTTCCTCCCTATCTTTTATCTCGCTTCCGTTTATAAACCTAATAGTTATCGTTCCGTCTGCGTCAACAACAATTTTTGAAACAGCCTTTTCGAGATAGTCCGACTCTATCTTATTGTCGATATCTTGTTCTTTGGTAAGCTGCAACACTCTATCCGTATAAGCAAGTCCTTTTTTCTCACGACAAGCCTGAAATTTAAGATTAACGCACTCAAAAATAAGTTTTTTACCCGTATTAAAACTTGGATTCAACGAATTTGTTATACGAGATATTTCATTGGTATAGCGCATAATCTCATTGGTGCGAAAATAAGAGGTTTCTTCTTCATCACGACTTAATATTAGCGGATTTTCTTTTATCTTCTCAATTGCATTTAAGACCGCCGCTATAATATCTTCATCGGCTATGTATCTTTTACATTTACAGTCCGAATGGCATATCCATTTCTCTCGCGTATCCCACATGGATCTTCTATGCAAAAGTTTTCCGCACTGTCCGCAATATACTATTTTTTTCAAATATTCGATCTCAGGAGCACAAGGTTTCTTTTTATATCCTTTTAATATTATCAGTTGATTGGCTTTTTGAAAAATTTCGCTTGAAATTATTGCCGGATGGTTATCCGCTCCGATATATTTTTCATTTTGCAATATCCTTGAAATTCTTCTCTTGTTCCATTCACATTTTCCTTCGGAATATTCTACCTTATCTTCATTCAACTTTTCAACAAGGGTGCGCAGCGAGATCCCGTCCGCATATTGATTAAAAATATACCTTACCACTTTTGCCTCGTTGTCAGAAGTAATCAATTGTCCCTTATCAAGGCAGTATCCATACGTTATAAACCTATTCGCCATTGTTTTCCTCCGCTATATTTACCCTAAACTCAATATCGCCTTTCAGTATAAAACTCAACGATCCATCTTCTTCCGCATAAATCAATTTTACAGTTTTCGAGAAAAGATCTTTGTCCATTTCTGTAAGGTAATCGGGGCTTTCATCAATAATTCTTCTTAACTCACGGAGTTCTTCAAGACAAGATTCATCATCGTCACCCTTTATTATTAATTGACGGCGACTACGTAAATCAGTTATCCTTCCCTTGATCATTCCTGACTTTTCATAGTATGTCACCTCATCAAGCACCCCGTTAGCAAACATCTGTCCATACAGATTGTTCTGTTTTCCGAGAGTAGCAATCTCTTCATCTATTTCTAAAATAGCGTTGTTACCACTGTTTACCTTTGTTTTTAATGCCTGTAACTGCGATATTGTTTCGTCAAGCAACTCTTTCTTGTGATGCTTTAAGATATTATACAATTTCATAAAAGCATTATTCAGTACATTAATATGTATCTTCCGACTTTGCAAAGCGATCCGTTTCACGGTTCAGTATTTTTACTGCTTGTTCCTGTTCTACGCTTTCTACTTCTACTTTTGCTACTTTGTAGCGGTTGAGTTTGTAATAGACTTTCTTTTTCATTTTGAAATCCTCCGATTTTTGATTTTTGTTTTAGAAAAAACCGCAATCGGACAGATTTCTGCCCCAAATAGAAAAAGCCCGACTGCGAGGTAAAATCCTCGCAATCGGGCATAATAGGCATCAAAAAAGAAGCCTGACAAATAGAATAACCCTATGCTTTCAGGATTTTACTATCTGTCAGACTCCTCTTAACCTTCTCATTAAGTCCAGCCTCATAACAAGATGTCAGTAAAGGAATACAACGGCACTCCTTTACCCGCTGCTATTCAGTTTTCTTTTTTATTTAAGCGTGTTGCTTTAACTGCTTGTCCTGCGTTGTCGTAAATATCGGCTTTTTGCTGATACGTATATCATCTTCTTCGATGATAACGGAAGCAAATTCTCCGCACTTCGGACACTCCATTTCCACCTTGGTTCCGTTTTCGCCTTTACAAAGACGTCGACCGCATTTCGGACACATTGCATATTTCATTGAATACAACCTCCTTCCTCCCAAGCCTTACATCCGATTTGAATTTAAGCAACTGTTCAAGCACGGTCGGGATAACTCCAATGCAACAGTCGCTCATCGTCCGTAATTTCTATATCTTTGCGCTTTCGGGGCGTAAAGCGCATCAATACCTTAATCATATATCTTGATACAACTGACCAAGACTCCCTGTATCTCGCAATCCTTTACGACAATATCTTTCATCTCTTTGTTTTCGGGATGCAGAATGACTTTGCCGTTTCTTCTGAAAATACGTTTCAAAGTCGTTTCGCCGTTTATCATTGCCACGACAATCTCTCCGTCATCTGCCGTGTTTTGCTTGCGGATAACTACGAGGTCGTCTTTTTTGATACCTATGTCAATCATACTGTCGCCGAACGTGCGGAGCATAAACAAGTCGCCGTTTCCGAAAATAGAGCGCGGAAGCGCAAAACTTTCTTCGATATTTTCCACCGCGTCAACAGGTTGTCCGCAGGCGATAGAACCCACAAGCGGCGCAATCGCAACTCCGCTCGGCTTCAGCTTCGGCGGCACGGAGATATTGCCGATTCGCGTCCTTTCGATTCGTCCCTCTCTTTCAAGCGCCAAAACGTATCTCTGCACAAGATTGAGAGAACTCATCCCCACGCCGTGCATAATCTGACGGTAGCTCGGTGATTTTCCGTTCTTCTTCTGATATTCGGTGATATAGTTCTCCACCCGTTCCAAGGTGTTCGGGTTTAGCGTTCTCATTGGCTTGTCCTCTTTTGTTCTTATATTGAACTTTACGTTCAATTTAGGTTGTGAGCGTATTATACCATTTCTTTTTGATTATTTCAAATTTTCAGTTCCAAAAATTTGGCATTGAAAGACTTTTTTATGAATTTTTTCAAAAAAATTTGCTCCCACCGAAGTGAGAGCATCTTTTTTACAGGCTAATATACTTCTTTTATCTTTGCTACAAAGTCTGAAAACTCCTCAAGCACCTTTTCGGGAGCTTTGATTTTGACCTTTCCCTGCGTTCCGACGATCCACGCAAAAAGCGTTTTCGATACTTGAACGGCTACGTCAACCGTATATGTATTGTCGTCAATCTTCCTGATTCGTATATCGTCCCCGAAACGGTCGAACATATCCGAAAGAATTTTCGGCGTAAAAAGAAGAGTTACTTTTTGCGTTTCTCCGCCGAACATTGAAAACACCTGCTTTCGGTATTCTTCCGTATTGAACAACTCGTATTCCGGGTGCGGTTCGCGCTCCGCTTCTTCGACCTTTACGTTCTCCATTTTGTCAAGGCGGTACGTTACCATATCGTCGTGTCCGTTTGAGAAACACAACATATAATAATTATCTCTGTTCCACACCATAAAGGCAGGATTGACCGTATATCTGTCGCCGTTCTTTCGATAGACTTTTTTGTGCTTCTCGTCATAGTCGAAATACAAGAAAGAGATTTGCTTGTTTTCTTCTATTCCGCGCTCTATGGCGTCCACGTTGTAAATCAAAGACGAACTTCCTTTTCTGCTTTTATCCAACGAAATAATATGCTTTGAAAGATTCTCCGCCTGATGGGAACACAACGTGCCTGACAATTTTTCAATCATTATATTTTTCTGCGTAGAAGTCAGTTTGGACGCCTTGATGACGTCTGCAAGCATAACGACTTCCGCCGTTTCAAGCGGACGGCTTACGACGTAATAATAGTAATACTTTTTCTTATAGGATAAAACCTCATAACCGTATTTATTTAATGCGGCTATGTCCGTTGCAACCACTTTACGCATTACGCTGATTCCGCGTTTTGCAAGTTCTTCGCGTATCTCGTCTGCGTTCATTGCGTGATTTTCGTCGGTGTTTTTACACAGAATATCCCACAAGACAAGCAACTTGATTTTATTACCATTTTCGTTTGCCAATTCGTTTTCCTCCTTCCTCGTTTTTATAGAAAAGAGCCGTCTATTTTGAGAAGGACGGCTCTTTTTTGTTAAAACACCAGTGCGTTTATTTGTTTCCCTTCGTTTTCAAACGAAACGAATGCGAAACTGCCCGAGCCGCCCGTTGCTTTCAGCGCATAGACAAAACCGGGATTTTGCTCCGTACCGATGAGGGCGTTTGCGGCGGTTGTTCCGATTTCCGCGTTCAGCTCTTCCGCGCTGCCAATTTTTAAGACGACGTCCAGCGTATGGAAGAAATCCGAGGTATCGTCACCCGAAAGGTTGTTGAGCGTAAGATGCTTAGGAGTAACGGTATAGGCAAGCCCCTCTCCTTTTTCAATGCGGACGACGGAAGTCACATACAACGCGTCCGGCACGAACCCTTTGAGCAGATTGAAAGGAAAACCTTTCATATCGTTCTTGAACGGAGTAAGATCCAGTTTCACCGTCACGTTCAGGTCGGCGTTGCCCGTTTCTGCGTCGATTTCGGTAAAGGCAATTTGCAAAACGCATACGGAAATTTCTTTATCCGCTATCGTCAGCACTCCGCCCGTCTGCTGATGAAATACGATTTCGGCAAGAGCACCCGCCTGCTGTTCGGAGAGGAAAACGGGCTTTGCCGTAACGCCCGACAATGCAAGCGCCGTAAAATCGACCGTATAGCCCTCGTAGCCTTTGCCTTCTTCATAAAGCACGACGTCGCCCAACTGACTGTCCGTCTGCGATTTCAGTTCGGCAAGGTCTTCGCTTCGATACGCCGCAGGGAAAGATTCCTGCTCGTTTACAGGTTGACTTAATGTTTTCAACTGTCCTACGGTGCGGAACAAGTCTACGCCTAAATTCACCCGCGCGACGATATACACGCTGATCAGCGCCACGGCTAAAATTCCGATAATTACGATAAGACTGATAATCAGTTTCTTGATTGCGCTCATTTTTTCTCCCGTTTTACTTCTTTTTGAAGATGGCAATGAGGTCGGCGAACTTCTTTTTCTTGACTGCGAACCAGAAGATTGCAAATCCGCCGATTCCTGCGACCGCTACTGAACCGATTACGATACCTGCAATTTGTCCGCCCGAAAGTCCTTTCTTTGCCGCGGGAGCATCTTCATACACAGCCGTAAGAGTTGTTGCGCCCGTGACGGTGAAGGTATAGGTGGCATCCGTGCTGACGATATTGCCGCTCGCGTCTCTCCATCCCTTAAAGGTCTTCCCTTCTTCGGGGGCGTTTGCCGTGATGGTGACCGTTTCTCCTTCGGTATAGTTGCCCGTGCCGTTACCGCCCGTGACAGTCACCGGTACTTGCGCGGGTTCTCCCGTCGCGGGAATGCTCCCGACCTGTTTATAGCCGCAAACCGAGCAGATGCGCTCCTTTTCGCCTGCAACGCCCGCTTGAGGTTGAACGGTAACCGTCCACGCGCCGAACGTATGCGCCGCAACGCCCAGTTTTTCGTTGCAACCCGTGCATTTGTGCCAATGGTTGGTATCGTCCGAGAGCCATTCTTCTCCCGCCGTATGTGTGGTATGACCGAGCGCGGGGGTAATGATATATCCGCAGACGGTGCATTTGACGGCTTCGGTTTCGGTGGCTTCGGAGC
>ENA-ORMN01000943-ORMN01000943.1-human-gut-metagenome-genome-assembly--contig:-NODE-943-length-31266-cov-4.183749_pt1 | contig 31266 bp, 19 predicted proteins | sample MGYA00242102_ERZ508993 | MGnify/ENA primary metagenome ERZ508993 (study PRJEB26280, sample SAMEA2338770) | human gut metagenome | biome: human gut; feature: human-associated habitat; material: faeces...
TGATTGACCGATATGACAACCTTCTGGTTGTTCAGACCTTCTCAAAGTCACGCTCGATGGCGGGCATGCGTATCGGTTATGCGATGGGAAATGAGCAGCTGATCAAATATTTAAGTGATGTCAAATATTCCTTCAATTCCTACACGATGAATGCGACTGCTATTGCGCTTGGAACCGCCGCGATGCGGGACCGTGCGTATTTTGAGGAGACAAAGGCAAAGATCATTGCGACAGCGCTAGGATTTTCCTTTGTGGATTCCAGGGCAAACTTTATTTTTGCGGCACATAAAAGCGTTCCGGCGGAGGAACTTTTCCTTGCACTGAAGCAGGCAGGTATCTACGTGCGGTATTTCAAAAAGCCGCGGATTGACAATTATCTCCGGATCACGATCGGAACGGATGAGGAGATGGAGGAGCTGTATAAATTCCTGGAGCATTATCTGGCACACTGACCGGTCTGCTACGGTGAAAACTTGCAGAAAATAGTGTGTAAGCACGGTTGTGCCAGATACGGCGTGTAATAACTACTGTGGAAGAATCCGGTGGAGAATGTGGACAAGTGCTGCAAGATTCAGGACACTTGTGGAAAAAGGTAATCAGGTAAAGAAATACAAAAAAGGGAGAGGCAACAGAAATGGCAAGCTATGAGAGCTTTGCACGGGTCTACGACCTGTTCATGGATAACATTCCATATGAAGAGTGGTGCGGATACCTGCATACGCTTCTGGAAAAATATGATGTGACGGATGGTCTTGTGCTGGAGTTGGGCTGCGGCACTGGCACGATGACTGAGCTGCTCGCAGACTGCGGCTATGATATGATCGGTGTCGACAATTCAGCGGATATGCTCGAGATCGCGCTCGAAAAGAAGGAACAGTCCGGAAAAGACATTTTATATTTGCAGCAGGATATGCGGGAATTTGAGCTCTACGGAACCGTGAAGGCGGTTGTGAGCATCTGCGATTCCATCAACTATATTCTGGAGGAAGACGATCTGCGGGAAGTCTTCTCGCTCGTCAACAATTATCTGGACCCGAAGGGAATGTTTATCTTTGATCTGAATACCAAGTATAAATATGAACAGATGGGTGAGACTACGATTGCGGAAAACCGCGAAGAGGCAAGCTTCATCTGGGATAATTACTATGACCCGGAGGAAGAGATCAACGAATATGAGCTTGCCATTTTCATCCCGGAGGGAGAAGATTCCGATCTGTACCGTAAATTTGAGGAGGTACATTATCAGAGAGCGTACGATCTTGCGACGATCCGCCGCTTATTGGAAGAGGCAGGCATGGAGTTTGTAACGGCCTACGATGCATTCACAAAGGATGCGCCGAGACCGGAGAGCGAACGTATTTATGTCGTAGCAAGAGAAAAAGGAAAAAGTGAGAAATAGGAGAGAAACATGGATTATATTGTAAGAGCAACAGCGGCAGACGGACAGATTCGTGCGTTTGCAGCGACAACAAGAGAAACCGTAGAGACAGCACGCCAGGATCACAACACGAGCCCGGTTGCAACCGCAGCGCTGGGCCGCCTTCTGACGGCAGGTGCAATGATGGGCGTTATGATGAAGGGAGATAAAGACCTTCTGACCCTGCGCATCCATGCCGGCGGACCGCTGAACGGCATTACCGTAACAGCAGATTCCAAAGGAAATGTAAAAGGTTACGTCGGAAACCCGGACGTCGTGATTCCGGCCAACAAAAAAGGAAAACTTGACGTGGCAGGTGCTGTCGGCGTCGGATTCATGGATGTCATCAAAGACCTGGGACTGAAAGAGCCGTACGTCGGACAGTGCGTTCTGCAGACGAGTGAGATCGCAGAGGATCTGACCTACTATTTTGCAACGAGTGAGCAGGTTCCGTCCAGCGTCGGACTCGGTGTGCTGATGAACAAAGACAATACCGTCCGTCAGGCCGGCGGCTTTATCATTCAGCTGATGCCGTTCTGCGATGAGAAAGTCATTGAAAAACTGGAGCAGCGTCTGGCAGAAGTCAATTCCGTTACCGCATTCCTTGACGAGGGCCTGACTCCGGAGCAGATTCTTGAAAAACTGCTTGGAGACATGGACCTTGTGATCAACGATACCGTGCCGACCCAGTTTTACTGCAACTGCAGCCGTGAGCGTGTATCGAAAGCGCTGATAGCGGTCGGAAGAAAAGAACTGAACGAGATGATTCAGGAAGCAAAACCGGTGGAGCTGAAATGCCATTTCTGCAACAGCGCCTATGAATTTTCTACCGAGGATCTGAAAGAATTATTGCGTAAGAGCAAATAACAGTACTGTTTCAGGCGAAACGGAGGCTGTGAGAGCTTCTGTTTGCAGAAAATCTGTAACAGGGAACCAGATAGTGGAGGAAGAAAGAGATGAAACAGGGATTCGTAAAAGTTGCCGCCGCTTCCTGTGCGGTAGTGGTAGCGGATGTCAGAGAAAATACGAGAGTCATTCTGGAAACGATTCATAAAATGGAGGGCGAGGGAGCAAAGGTGATGGTGCTCCCGGAGCTGGCTCTTACCGGCTACACCTGTAGTGACTTATTCTGGCAGAGTCAGATGATTGATGCGGCGAAAGAAGGATTAAAGGAAATTGCCGATGGTACGAAAGAGACCGATGCGCTGATTTTTGTCGGACTGCCGTGGGAACAGGGCGGAAAGCTGTTCAATGTAGCCGCTGTGCTCTGTCACGGAGAGCTTCTCGGCATTGTGCCGAAAAAGTATCTGCCGAACTACAATGAATTTTATGAGCTGCGTCATTTTACGCCGGGAAAAGAAGCGGTGACAACAACGGAATTTTTTGGAAAAGAGGTTCCGTTTGGCATGAATCTGCTCTTCCAGTGTGAAAAAATGCCGCGTCTTAAGGTTGCGGCAGAGCTCTGTGAGGATCTCTGGACCCCAAATCCGCCGAGTGTGGCGCATGCGCTGGCCGGTGCGACAGTGGTCGTAAACCTTTCTGCCAGTGATGAAATGGTTGGAAAAGACAGTTACCGGAGAAGCCTTGTGAGCGCACAGTCGGCGCGTCTGATCTGCGGCTATATTTATGCGACAGCAGGTGAGGGCGAGTCGACGACAGATCTTGTCTTTGGCGGACAGCATCTGATTGCTGAAAACGGAACCATTCTTGCCGAGGCAAAACGATTTGAGAATCAGATCATTTGTGCAGATCTCGATGTGGATCGTCTCACAAGTGAGCGCAGAAGGATGACCACGTATCCGGAGCAGAGAAACGATGGGTATCAGGTCGTTCGATTCTCCTTGTCAATAGAAGAGACAAAGCTGACCCGTTACTTCGATCCACGGCCATTCGTACCGTCGGATAAGCATAACCGCGATCAGCGATGCGACGAAATTTTAAATATTCAGGCTATGGGACTGAAAAAACGTCTGGCGCATACCCATTGCCAGAGCGCAGTTATCGGTATTTCCGGTGGACTTGACTCGACGCTGGCATTGCTTGTAACGGCAAGAGCATTTGATCTGCTCGGGATTCCGAGAAAGCAGATCCTGTCTGTAACGATGCCGTGTTTTGGAACGACAGACCGTACGTATCAGAATGCATGTGAGCTGACGAGATGCCTTGGCGCAACCTTAAAAGAGATCGATATCAAGGAGGCTGTCAATCTTCATTTCCGTGATATCGGACAGAATCCGGAGAAACACGATGTGACGTATGAAAACGGACAGGCGCGTGAGAGAACCCAGATTCTGATGGATCTTGCCAACCAGTCCGGCGGTATGGTTATTGGAACTGGTGATCTTTCCGAGCTGGCACTTGGCTGGGCAACGTACAATGGCGACCATATGTCGATGTATGCCGTCAATGCGTCCGTACCGAAAACCCTGGTGCGCCATCTGGTGCAGTATTATGCGGACACCTGCGGGGAAAAAGCACTTTCCGATATCCTTCTGGATGTGCTCGACACGCCGGTCAGCCCGGAACTGCTGCCGCCGAAAGATGGTGTCATTTCTCAGAAAACAGAAGATCTCGTCGGACCGTACGAGCTTCATGATTTCTTCTTATACTATATGCTGCGTGTGACGTACGAACCGCTCAAGATTTACCGTGTGACAAAACTTGCATTTGCCGGTGTCTACGATGATGCGACGATCTTAAAATGGCTGAAAACGTTCTACTGGAGATTTTTCGCGCAGCAGTTCAAACGCTCCTGCCTGCCGGATGGCCCGAAGGTCGGAAGCGTTGCGGTATCCCCGCGCGGCGACCTGCGTATGCCGAGTGATGCGTGCGTGAAGCTCTGGAGAGAGGAACTCGACCAGCTGTAAAAAACAAAACAGGAAATACGGAAAGAAACAAAGATAATCCAAATTGGTGCAGACAATCAAATTTTGAGATGCACGACAGAAAAAAGGCTTCGGAGCAGAAGAATGCTTCGAGGCCTTTTTGCATGGAAAGATCAGGATTCTGCGGAGGAAGGATTTTGAGCCTGTTCGAGCGCCTGATTGATCGCGGAGACGAGCAGTTCGGAGGTGTAGCGGTCGTCCTCTCCGTAGATGAGGCCTTCCGTCGTCTGATTCACATAGATCTGGCTTGCGATGGAATCGAGCGCGGGCTCCATGAGCGGATACATGGCGGCGGTGGTTTCACTTAAGTTATTCAGTGAAATCGCGGTGATGCGGTCCTGCTCAACATTGACCTGCACATCGAAGGTCTGGTTGCCGAGGGAGATCGTGGAGGTGTAGATGCCGGGAATGTAGCGTGCATTTTCGGCGGAAGCAGCAGTGGTGACAGAAGGTTTTTTCGCAGAATCCTTCTTCCCGGAGAACATGATCAGAAACACTACGAGAAGAATCAGCGCGAGAGCAAGAAAAACAGCGGTGTAAACCACTTCTTTCATATGTAGTACAATGATTTTCGTTTTGGAACTCATGGGCGGGCACACTCCTTTTTGAAAAACCGTCTGTGAGCGGACGAGGGCGAACGGACGGGCGTTTTTACTATAATGTATGTAAAAGAAAAATCGTTTATGAAAAAAAGTGTCTGAAAAATCATTTCCGCAAGCTGCAAGTAATCTTTGGACAGTCTTTCTTCTGCCCGAAAATTAGTATATAATGTAATCGGTCACGATAACAAACTTCAGGGAGAGTCGGGAAAAGAGGAGGGGAAAGATGAAAAAAAGAAAAATCAGAAGGACCATGGGCGTTTTTTTTACTACTTTTTTGCTTCTGCAGATTATTTTACTGTTTCTGTACAAAGCGTTTATTGTTGATATTGCTAAAAAAAATGAGGAAAACCTGGTGGAAAATACGCTGCAGATTTATCATAATACGATGGAAGGTGTATTGGAACGCTTGGATGATAACCTGGATCTTTTACTGGGATATCGACTGCTTTTGACACAGCTAAATGGAGAAAATAACCTGGAAAAAGTGAAAGCGCAGTATAAAATGCTTCAGATTCTAAAGGAAAGATGTAAAGACACAAAGGAAGCGGATGCCTATGCGGTTGTTAATTGTAAAGACAACAGTATCCTGATTCAGAGAAATGGAAATATAACATATGATACAATAAAAGATATCAAAAAGTATCTTCAAAAGCGTAATACGTTTGATAAAACTCCTACATCCGGCTGGACTTCTACTGTTATGGGGGCGCAGGTGTATCTGGTAAAATATTATAATTATGGTGCAAATACGATCGCTGTATTGATATCAGAAAAAAGACTGGACTCCTTGTTAAACTATAATGATATGTCCATCAAAGAGGCAGCATTTTATCTTACAGACAAAAAAGGGGAAATTCTGTGCGCTTCAGGAAAAGATTGGGCATATGGAGAAGAAATAGAGAATCTGCAGAAACAGGATCCATCCATCAGTATCTATCAGGGATCTGTTCTGGAAGATGCATATCAGATGTATTACAGTGTAAAATCATCCGAGTATGCCGCATATTCTACCTCCGGTATCGTTATTTTTGGATTTTTAGTACTGTCTTTGCTTTTCTTTGGAACAATTGTCTGGTATATGCAAAAAGAAATCTTCCGGCCGATTGCAGACCTGTTCTGGGTGTCCAGAAAAATTCACAGTGGAGATTTCAGGGCAAGAGCGGAATATAATACAAACAGCTACGAAATGGAAGAAGTAAAACAGGCATATAATGATATGGTACAGACGATTCTTGAAATGAGGGGGCAAAAGTACGAACAGGAACTTCGAATGAAGGATGTGCAGCTGAAGTATATCCATATGCAATTAAAACCACATTATTTCCTGAATGCTTTATCAACCATTAACAGCATGGTTTATCAGCACGAGGAAGAGAATGTCCATACCTTTATTCAGGCATTTTCACAGAACATCCGTTATATGTTTCGAACTGGTCTGCATACCGTTCCGCTGCAGGATGAAATAAAGAATGCCGAGGGATATCTGGAAATGCAGCGACTCATGTACCGGGATTGCTTTTATGTCTATATGGATGTACCGGAAGAACTGCAGCAGTATCCGGTGCCGCAGATGATTCTGCATACATTTTTGGAAAATATATTTAAGCACGTGATCAGTATTGATTCGTTCACTACGGTTCTGATTCAGGCATTGTGGAGCTTCTCGGGGAAGGAAGTTTACTTAAAACTGGAACTATATATATCGCAGGGTCAATTTTCGCAGGAAATACTGGACTTTGTGAATAAAGATATGGAAATAACAGAAAAAAAAGATGGAAGTGGAATTGGAATAAAAAATGTAAAAGAGGTTCTGAAGATGATGTACGAGCAGGATCATCTTCTGTATTTGGAGAATCTGGAACCGGAAGGAACCAAAATAACCATATGGATTCCGAAAACACTGAAATGTACAGATGAGGAGAAAGACGAAGAGAGATGAATTTGCTGATTGTAGATGATGAAATTGTGACAACGCAGGTATTGGAAGAACAGCTGGATCGCGCGTTACTTTCTATTGACCAGATCTATGTGGCCTACAATACTTCTATGGCCAGAGATATTTTGCAAAAAAACAAAGTGGAACTGATTTTATGCGATATTGAAATGCCAAAGGAGAACGGGATTCACTTTCTGGAATGGGTACGAGAACAGAAAATCCAGACAGAGGTTATCTTTCTGACCAGCCATGAAAAATTTGAATATGCCTATGGAGCTGTACAGAATGGTGCGGCAAACTATCTGCTGAAGCCGATTGACATGAATAAAATCAATCAGGCATTGCTTCGTGTGACAGAAAAAATAGCCTGGAAACAAAAAACGGAGGAAATCCGGGAATATTGGAAGATCGGAAAAAGAAAGATGGTGCGATATTTCTGGACAAGAGTATTGCTGGAACCCGGTGTGCAAAAACAGGGACTCGAGGAGGAAATAAAGCAACAGGGGATAGCGGAAGAAATTCAGGAAAAATATTGTGTTGTGATTCTTCATTTTGCCAGTGGCAAACTGGACTTCGGGAAAGAAAAGGAACAGGAATCCATTTATAAATTTGCAATGGAAAATATTCTGGCAGAAGCATTCACAGAAAAAATCAGAATGGAAAATGTGATTTGCTGGGAAGAGAATACGGGGACCTATCTTGGAATTCTGTCGGAATTTTCGGAAAAGGAGACGAAGGAGAGAGCGGCACGGGTCAGAAAGATATTTGAAAAATATTTTCCTGATGCATTGCAGATCGGATACATTTCCCCGAGTGTTCCTTTTTATGAAGCAGGTTTGGAAAAAGAGAAAATAATGGAATATGACAAAACGCATATTTATGACGAAGGGGAAATAAAAGAATTTATGGCATTGCTTCGAGAAAAAGAGGCTTCCGGACATATTCTGGACGAAGATTATATCCTGCAGTGTCTGAACAAGGGTTCCAGGGTAAGTACACTGGAATATTTACAAAAAACGCTGCAGCATGTAAGGCAAACGATGCATTCCGTAGAAGGATTTCGCAATTTTCAAGTGGAACTGACACAGCTTGTAAGCAAATATCTCCATGATAAAAAGGAAAATATGAACAGCGTGATTCGTGATCCGATCTATCTGAAACTGGATATGAATGCTGTTAAATCAGAATTCTCTATGGTGCAGTGGATGACCTGGCTGATGAATAAGGTATTTGATCTGACACAGGAGGAACGGAAGGAAAAAACAGAAAAAAGGATCACAGATCAGGTAATTGATTATATCAGAGAACATTATACGGAAGATATTAACAGAAATACGCTTTCGGAGAGGTTTCATTTTTCGCCGGAATACATTGGAAAAATGTTCCGGAAGGATATCGGAACGTCGTTGAATGATTATATTAATTCCCTGCGCGTGGAAAAAGCGAAACATTTGCTGGAAAACACCAATACAAAGGTGATTGATATTGCGCTGGAAGTCGGATTTGATACTCTTCCGTATTTCTCATCTGTATTTAAAAAATATACGGGAGTTTCACCGGCAGAGTTTCGGAAAAAAGAATAGATATCTTAAAAACGAAAGTTTTTGTACTTTTTTGTGTAAGAACTTTCGTTTTTTTTGCGCTATGATAAGTCTATCAAAAGGAACCGGAAAGAAGAAAGGAGAAACAAATGAAGAAAAAGATTTTGGCGATTTTGATGGCTACCCTGACAGTAGGATCTCTGCTGAGCGGATGTGGTGGAGCACAGAGCAGTGATGCAAACGGAAATCAGGAGAGCAGTAAGCAGGAAAGCAGCGACAGCGAAGAACCGGCAGAGGTTGTATTTGCGTACATGACGCAGAACAATATCCCGGAGTCATCAGAACTGGAAAGAATTCAGAACCTGATCAACGATTATACAGTAGATAAGATCAATACAAAGGTCAAGCTGGTACTGTTTTCCAATTCTGATTATATGAATCAGGTGAATCTGATGCTGGCATCCGGAGAACAGCTGGATTTGTTTCAGGCCTATAATACGTCGCATCTGAAATATATTCAGGATGGAACAGCGCTGGATATTACAGAGTATCTGGACAGTGACCTGAAAGAAACAACAGAAACTCTTTACGATGGTTTTCTGGCACCGACAACGGTAGAGGGAAAAACATATGGAATTCTGAATATGGGTTCCAACTATGTACCGGGTGGATTTACCTATCGTGAAGATATTACCGAGGAACTTGGAATCGATATGAGTCAGGTTACCAAACCGGAAGACTTGACAGCAGTGTTTGCAAAGGTAAAAGAAGCTTATCCGGATATGACAATCATTGATCCAAACAGAGCGAATGCGTTATTTGAAAGCTACCTGGGAAAGATTGCTAAAATTGATCCATTAGGTGACAATATTGCCTCATCCGTTTCCGGTGTGGCTTATCAGGACAATGCAACTGTAGTGGATATGTATGAAACGACAGATTTCAAAGAACTGTGCGAACTGACCAGAAGCTGGTTTGAAGCTGGTTATTATGCAAGTGATGCAGCTACTACAACAGCAACTACTGCAGAATTACTGATGTCCGGCAACTGCTTTGGCACATTCTGTGGCTTGGGTAATCCGAAGATTGCGCAGCAGTATACAAACAACTATGGTCATCCGTTTGAAAATGTACAGATCAGTGATTCGATGATCTGGTCTGGAAACGGCGGAGCATGGATGGTAAATTCCGGCTGTAAAGATCCTTCGGCAGCCTGCAAATTTATGAACCTGCTGTACACGGATGCATATGTAGACAACCTTCTGGTCTATGGAGAAGAAGGGGTAGATTACAAATTGGATGAAAATGGTTGTGCAGTAGCACCGGATGGATATACGGATCTGAACAGTGTAGCCTATACCGATAATATGAACTACTATTTCTGGGGAAATAAATGGCTGACCTATCCGGTTGTAGGCGGTCTGTATGGAGAAGAAAAAGAGACAAACAAGCAGCAGAATTATGATGGAGATCATTCAAACTATTATGGTTTCCTTTACGACTACAGTGATAAAGAAGCAGAATATACCGCATGCCTGAACATTGTAGAAGAGTATAAAAAATCTCTGTGGGTTGGTGCAGCAGATGTAGATACAACACTTGCCGAGATGACAAAACGACTGAAAGCAGCTGGTATGGATGACCTGATTCAGGCAAAGCAGGAGCAGCTGGATGCATGGATGAGTAGCAAATAGGAAAGACTTTAAAAAAGAAAAGGCTGCGGAAATTTACCGCAGCCTTATTTATCAAAAAGGGAGTCGAATTATGACGAAAAGTGAGAAAAAACATGCCAGTAAAAATACATTAGCATTACTGTTGATTGCATTACCGGGTATTACATATCTGATCATTAATAACTATATTCCTATCATTGGAACCTTTATTGCGTTCAAAAAGTTCAGTTATGCAAAAGGAATCTGGGGAAGCCCGTGGTGTGGACTGGATAACTTTAAATTTTTGTTCCTGACAGATGATGCATGGGTCATTACGAGAAACACATTGTTATATAATCTGGCGTTTATCGTGATCGGAACCGTAGTTTCTGTGATTTTTGCAATCCTGCTGCATGAGCTGGGAGAACTGTTACGCGGAAAGTTTTTCCAGTCCGTGCTGTTGTTTCCACACTTACTGTCATGGGTTGTAACGGCGTATCTGGTATACGCGTTATTGGGAAGTACAACCGGTTTTGTGAACAATACAATTTTAGATGCGCTGGGGAAAAAAGGCGTAGACTGGTATACTGCAAAAGCTGCATGGCCGTTTATCCTGGTTATTGTATATCTTTGGAAGAATGCAGGATATAATGCGATCGTTTATATGGCAGGTATTGCAGGCATTGATAAGGAAATTTATGAAGCGGCAAAGATTGATGGCGCTTCTAAATTGAAACAGATTACGGCCATCACACTTCCGCTTCTGAGACCAACCATTGTTATTATGACATTGATGGCGATCGGCCGTGTATTCTATTCTGACTTTGGTTTGTTCTATCAGGTACCAATGAATGCAGGAACCCTGTTTTCTACGACGCAGACGATTGACACGTATGTATATCGTGGTTTGATGGAACAGGGTAATGTAGGAATGTCTTCGGCAGCAGGTGTATATCAGTCATTGGTTGGTTTTGCACTGGTCATGATTGCAAACTTTATTGTACGGAAAAAAGATCCGGAAAACGCATTGTTCTAGGAGGCAGGATATGAAAAAGACAGTCAGCGATGAAAAACGATTTATTGCAATAGCAACAGTTATTTTAGTGGTAATCAGTATTGTGGCGTTGTTTCCGATGATTCTTCTGGTGGTTGCGTCCTTTACCGATGAAAATGAACTGATTACAAACGGATATCAGATTTTGCCGAAGAAACTCAGCCTGGAAGCATATACCTACATGGTAAAACAGGCAGCAACAATCGTAAGATCGTATCTTGTTACGATTGGAACAACCGTTGTCGGAACCGGATTAAGCGTATTACTGACGACTTCGATCGCATATCCGATGGCACGAAAAACATTCAAATATAGAAACGCATTATCCTTTTTTGTATATTTTACCATGCTGTTTAATGGAGGACTGGTGCCACAGTATATTATGTGGACAACATTTTTCCATATTAAAGATACGTATGCAGCACTGATTTTTCCGAATCTTCTGATGACAGCATTCAATATTTTCCTGGTAAGAAACTATTACAGCAACAGCCTGCCGGAAGCATTATATGAAGCTGCACAGCTGGACGGAGCGTCAGAGCTTGGAATTTTCACCAAAATTGTATTTCCGTTGTCGAAGCCGGTAGTTGCCACCATTGGACTGTTTACAGGTCTTTCCTACTGGAACAGCTGGACCAATGCTTTATATTACGTACAGGATCCAAAATATTTTGGTATTCAGAATCTTCTGATGCGTATCATGAAAAACATTGAATATCTGCGAAGCGGAGCATCAGAGCTGGCGGCCGAAGGACAGGCAGTTTCGCTTCCGGGAAACTCCATCCGAATGGCACTGGCATTTGTCGGAATTTTACCAATCATTATTATTTACCCGATGCTTCAGAAATATTTTATCAAAGGTGTGGTTGTCGGCGCTGTAAAAGGCTGACAGAAAGGAGAAACAGATGGCAGCATATGTACATTGCAATTTTCACTCCTGTATCCTGCGGATGCAGGTAGATGTTTCGATTCTGCTTCCGGAAAAAGAGCGAATGGAAGATGTAGAGCAGGGAAAAAAGGGAGAGACTTTCGGGAAAAACAAAAAATATCAGACCCTGTATCTGCTGCATGGATTTACAGGAGACCATCTTTCGTATCTGAGGACCTCCAAGATTGAGCGTTATGCAGATGAGCATCAGATTATGGTGGTTATGCCAAGCGTATATAACAGCGCCTATACGGATATGAAATACGGACTGGATTATTTTTCTTATCTGACAGAAGAACTGACAGATTTTGTGGAGAGAAATTTCCCGGCAGCAACAAAGCGGGAAAACCGTTTTATTGCAGGAATGTCGATGGGAGGTTACGGTGCCTATAAATGGGGACTTACCTGTCCGGAAAAATTTGCGGCAATCGGAGGCGTTGCGGGATCTTATCATGCGGAATATCGTTATCAGGGAAAGGTTAACACGGTATCCACCCTTTGTGAAGCGTTATATGGTGATCCGCCTGCGATTACACCGGAGGTTCATGATGTTTTTACACTGTTGAAAAACCGGAAAGAAGAAGGAAGAGATATTCCGAGACTGTATACCTGCTGCGGTACAGAGGACAGACGTCACCAGGATTCGGTCGATCTGAAGGAGTTTGCGGATCAGCTGGGCGTTCCGCTGCTGTTTGAAGAGGGACCGGGAAGACATGATGATATTTTCTTTGATGAGTATATTCAGAAGATTCTGGACTGGATGAACTTTGCAGGGAAATCAGTAGAAGAATAAAATATACCGCAAAGTGGGGCTTGCAGATTGCGGAAATGATTTTTCAGACACGCGCTAAGCGAAAACACTACAGAATATAGAACTATTTAGCAGATAAAGACCCATATTTGTAGAAATTTTTCTTAGTGCGGCAGCCCCCACGGGAAATACAGGGAGAAGAGGAAAATGCAGATAGAAAAAGCAGCTGTAGCCGGAACACTGGAATCCAGCGATTGTATGGTTACGGTAGAAGATGGGGATGGCAACATAGATCTGGTACTGGAAAGTACAGTGATTCATCAGTATGGAAATCAGATCCGTCATGTGGTTCTGGATACTCTGGAAAATCTGGGAGTTCAGAACGTAAAAATTAAGATTGTAGATAAAGGAGCTCTGGACTGCACCATCCGTGCAAGGGTGGAAGCTGCGGTATACCGTTCCGCCGGGCAGTCGGAGCAGCTGCCATGGGGAGGTGCGATCCGATGAGAGACGCAAAAAAACGATTACGTCGTACCATGATGTTTTTAAACGCACAGAAGCCGGGACTGATTAAAGATCCCTATATTTATGGAGCAGATTCTCTGATGTTGGATCTGGAAGATGCAGTGGCAGAAAATCAGAAGGACGCGGCCAGATTTTCCCTGTTTCATGCACTTCGCACGATTGGTTATCATGGAGCGGAACGGATTGTACGTATCAATGGCCTGGACACACCTTTCTGGAAGGAAGATATCCGTTGCGCAGTAGCCGGTGGATGTGATGGCATCCGGATTCCGAAGACAGAGACAGCACAAGATGTAAAGATAGTGGAGCAGCAAATTTTAAAGGCAGAGAATGAGTTTGGCAGACCGGAGAACAGTACCTTAATTATGGCAGCGATAGAATCGGCAAGAGGTGTGGTGAAGGCGTTAGAAATTTGCGAGGCTTCGAAAAGGTTGTTTGGTATCGCACTGTCCGGTGGAGATTACACGAAAGATCTGCATACCCACATCACGGGAACCGGAATAGAACTGATGGGAGCAAGACAGCAGCTTGTCATCGCTGCACGGGCAGCAGGTGTACAGTGTTTTGATACCGTCTATACAGATTTGGAAAACGAAGAGGGCTTTCGGGAAGACGTCAATACGATTCACCTGATGGGCTTTGATGGGAAATCGATTATCAATCCAAGACAGATTCGTATTGTACATGAAATTTTTACGCCGAAAGAAAAAGAGATTATTTTTGCGGAAAAAGTAGTCCGTGAGATTGACAGCAAAAAGGCACAGGGAATCGGTGTGTTTACTGTAGACGGAAAGATGATTGATATTGCGTTTTATGATGGTGCAAAGCGAATCATCGAACTGGCCAAGGCTTCCGGTGTGTACGAGGGGGAACTGTAAAATGAAAAATGCAGTAGGGAGAGAAATTCCCGAGGAAATATTGAAGATAACAGGAAAAGAAGTATTTCACGGAGTGCATTATTATGATGGTTATGAATATCAGAAAGATGGTCCGAAAACCCGCTGCGTGGTGAATTCCGATGGCAGCAAACTGGTGAAAACAATTCATGAGGCACTGGTGAAATGCGAAATCCGGGATGGCATGACAATTGGATTTCATCATCATTTCCGGGATGGTGATCTGGTTGTAAATATGGTGATGGAAGAAATCCATAAAATGGGTATTAAAAATATTACCATTTGTGCCAGCTCTCTTGGGAAAGCGCATGCAGGACTGGTGCCGTACATGGAAGATGGAACGATTACGGGAATCCAGTCTTCCGGTGTGCGCGGTGAGATTGGAAAGGCGATTTCTGAGGGAAAACTGAAAGGGCTTGCAGTGATGCGCTCTCACGGCGGCAGAGTTCGGGCAATCGAAACAGGAGAAGTACACCTGGATATTGCATTTATCGGAGCACCGACGTGTGATGATTATGGAAACTGTCGTGGTATCGGTGGAAAGGCGGACTGCGGAGTGTTGTCCTATGCGATGGTAGATGCTGATTACGCAGACAGAGTCGTAGCAATTACGGACTGTCTGGTTCCGTTTCCTAATTTCCCGGCGCATATTTCCATGACAAAAGTAGACTATGTAGTAGTGGTAGATGCAATTGGAGATCCTAAGAAAATTGCAACAGGTGCAGCAAAACCGACGAAAGATATGAGAAAACTGATGATGGCGGATTACTGTACACGATTTGTAACGTCTACCCCGTACTTTAAAGATGGATTTTCCTATCAGACAGGTGTGGGAGGCGCGTCTATCGCTTCCACCATTTCGCTGGCAAAAATCATGAAGGAACGTGGAATCCGTATGCGTTTCGGTGTCGGAGGTCTGACAAAACCGATGTGTGATCTTCTGGATAACAATCAGGTTGATGTACTTCTGGATACGCAGGATTTTGATCTGGATGCGGTAGAATCAGTAAAAGATATCAGGCATTTCAGAATCAGTGCCGGTGAATATGCAGACCCTTTTAACAAGGGCGCAGTAGTCAACAAACTGGACTTTGTGATTCTGGCAGCACTGGAAGTTGATGTAAATTTCAATTGCAATGTTGTAGTAGGTTCCGATGGCGTTATAACAGGCGCGCAGGGAGGTCATCCGGATACGGCGGCAGGTGCAAAATGCACCATTGTACTGACTCCTTTATTACAGGGAAGAATTCCGGCAATCTGTACGGAAGTAACAACAGTGACAACACCGGGAGAATCTGTAGATGTAGTCATCACGGAATATGGAGTTGCAGTTAACCCACTGCGAAAAGATCTGCTGGAAGCGGTAAAAAACAGTGGACTTCCGCTGAAAACGATAGAAGAACTTCGGGATTTGGCTTACCGGATTGCAGGAGAACCGGAGAAAGTAGAATTTGGCGAACGTGTTGTAGGAATTATTGAAAGCAGAGATGGAACCATCATGGATGTAGTTCGTCAGATTAAACCATTCCGATTTAAAGAGGAAAAGAATATACTCCCGGAGCCAGTACATAAATAAGAGAAGGGAGGGCAGGCAGTGAGTGACTATATGGAAGAAACAGGGGATCCTTTTACCGGGAAAAAGAAAGAGGAACTCAAAAAATTTCTGGAATACATGGGACTTACTTATGATGAGCAGATTACACATTCCATCGTATTGCGAAAAGAGAAAGAAATCATAGCAACTGCTTCCTGCCAGAAAAATATCATAAAATGTGTTGCGGTATCAGAAGCGTATCAAGGACAGAATCTGCTGGCACATCTTATGACATCTCTGATTGAATATTTTTATGGAATGGGAATTTCTCATTTTTTTGGATTTACCAAGCCTCAGAACAAGGAACTGTTTTGTAGTATGGGAATGTATCCGGTGACACAGACAGAAAAAATTCTTCTTCTGGAAAATGACAAAAACGGACTTGAAAAATTCCTGAAACGATTAAAAAAAGAAACACAGGAACAACAGAAGTGCAAAGTGGAAAACAGGCATGAAAACGGTATTGGGGCAGTGGTTATGAATTGTAATCCCTTTACCAGGGGACATGAATACCTGATCCGGGAGGCGGCAAAAAAAAACAAATGGCTGCACATTTTTATCCTCTCAGAAGAACAGAGCTTTCTGACAACGAGAGAACGGTATCAGTTGGTAAAAGAAGGAATACAGGAAATTCCAAATGTGATTCTTCACCAGACCTCAGAATACATGATTTCGCCGGCTGTGTTTCCGATATATTTTATCAAAGAAAAAGCGAAAGCCTATGAGATGAATTGCCAGTTGGATATTCAGTTATTTGGAGAGCGTATTGCACCGGAACTTAATATAACGGATCGCTATGTAGGCAGTGAACCGGCCTGCGATGTGACACATACCTATAACCAGTGCTTACGGGAGCAGCTGCCGTGCTATCAGATCCGCTTTCATGAAATTCCCCGAAAAACATATGGAGACCAGATCATCAGTGCATCTGAGGTCAGAAAAAGATATGCGGAAAATCAATTAAAAAGCGTCTGCGGGATGCTTCCGGAAAGTACCTGGCGCTATCTGGAAAGGAAAAAGAATGAAAACGGAAAATAAGGTTTCCTTAGAGCAGGTATTGTGGAGCCGAGAAAAAAGGGTGGCAACGCAGAAAGAGCTTCTTGAAAAATATCCGGGTACCTTAATCTGCTTTATGCTCAATATTCCGGGTCCGGAAAAGGTAAATGAACTTTTCGAAAAGGTCTTTTATGAAGGACTAGAAAAGATACAGAATAAGCTGGAAACGGAAAAAATTTCGACGGAAGTCCGGCTGGTACAAGAAAACATAACCGGATATGAAGGATATTTGGTTGTGAAAGCAGACGGCTGCCAGGTGAAAAAGCTTATGATTGCTTTGGAAGAGACGAAGATCGGGAGACTGTATGATATTGATGTATTGGAAAAAGAAAATACGAAAATCAGCAGAAAGGATCTTGGATTTCCGGAAAGAAAATGTCTGTTATGCGACAACCCGGCCTGCCAGTGTGGCAGAAGCAGAAAACATTCGATCGAAGAATTGAGAAAAAAGATCTATGGTATCATATGGGAAGAACAGCTGCAAAGAGGCGTAGCTGCTGAGATCAGTCAGGCACTGATGGAGGAAGTGTATACAACACCAAAACCAGGCTTAGTAGACCGGGAGGATACCGGTGCGCATACAGATATGAACTGTCAGACATTTCAAAAGAGTACAGAGGCGATCGCCGAAGATCTGGCGGCAATGTTTGAAGCCGGGTATTCCTGGGAGGCAGATCCGAAGACATTGTTTCCCCTTCTCAGAGAAAGAGGAAAAAAGACGGAAGAAAAAATGTTTGCTGCAACCGGAGGAGTCAATACGCACAAAGGAATCATTTTTACGATTGGCATTCTTGCAGCTGCAGCCGGAATTTCCCTGAGAAATTACGGAAAAATCGAGTCGGAGAATGTTTGCCGAATCAGTATGGAAATGACAAAAAAAGAGCTAGAACAAGATCTGAGGAAACTAAAACAAAGCTCGGGGATCACACATGGAGAAAAAATTTACTGTCATCTGGGCGAGAAAGGAGTCCGGGGACTGGCGATGAGCGGATATCCGATTCTGTGTGAACTTACGGTTCCTCATATGAAACAGTATATAGCAAATAACAGGGATCAAAATCAGATCAATGTACAGATTCTTCTTGAGATTATAGGAGAGCTTACGGACACAAATGTCATCAGCAGAACCAGTGAGAAAGAAATGCGATGGCTGCAAACAGAAGCAAGGGCAATTCTTAAGACAGGTGGTGCTTTTTGCGCGGAGGGTTTGCAAAAAGTGCGAGAACTGAATCAGATTTGTATCCGGAAAAATATGAGTCCGGGAGGAGCTGCGGATTTACTTGCGGCAACGATTTTTTTGTGCCGCATGGAAACCTTGATGGAACGTTTGAAAAGTATAACATAATAAAAATATATGACGCTGTCATTGATCTTAAAATGTACGGTCGCTCTTAATGCTGAATATTTTCAGCTGTTAAGAGCGGCCGTTTATGTTGGAAATATACGGCAGTATTGTCGGAAGAAAATGGTTACTGTTTGCCTGAAGGTTGATTGCATCAAAAAAAGGAGTCTGCTATACTGTAGCTATGTTTATTTTCTTGGCAGAAGTGGATCAGAACAGGAGGAGCGAAACATGAGTCTGCAGTTTATTATGGGAAATTCGGGAGCTGGAAAGTCGAGATATGCGTATCAGAAAATTCTGGCGGAAGCGATGCGCCACCCGGAGAAAACTTATCTGATCATTGTGCCGGAGCAGTTTACAATGCAGACGCAGAAAGAGCTTGTGTCACTGCATCCGGCGGGCGGTATTTTAAATGTTGATATCTTGAGCTTCCAGCGTCTGGCTTACCGTATTTTTGAGGAGACCGGAGGCAGTCTGTACCCGGTGCTCGAAGAAACGGGAAAGAGTCTTGTGGTAAAACGCGTTGCACAGGAGAAGAAAAAGGAGCTGACGATTCTTGGAAGTACGTTAAAGAGAACCGGCGCAGTTTCGCAGATGAAATCGTTGATTTCCGAGCTGAAGCAGTATCAGATTGCGCCGTCCGAGCTTGATACGTGGGCGGAGGAGACGGGAGAGAAAAAGCTGCTGGCAGCAAAGCTGAAGGACACCGGGGTAATCTACCGTGCATTTGAAGAATATCTGGAAAATCGCTACGTGACGGCGGAGGATGTGCTGGAAGTTCTGGCGGGAAAGCTGGAAGAATCATCACTCATTCGAAACAGTGAGGTACTGGTGGACGGATTTACCGGATTTACGCCAGTACAGATCGGTGTGCTTGGAAAACTGTTCCGGCTTTGTGAAAAGGTCTATGTGACGATTATTATGGATGAGCGGGAGGATCCGTATAAAAAGGCGATCCCGCACCAGCTCTTTGCGATGAGCCGCCAGCTGATTCAACAGCTTATGAAAGCGGCAGACGAAGCAGGGTGCCCAGTGGAGCCGGAAATCTGGGTCAGACGCTCGGGATATGGCCGTTTTCAGTCGGGAAGCATGATGGATCAGTTGGAACAGAACCTGTTTCGATATGGAATAAGAAGGATTGTCGGAACAGAGGCAGGAAAAAGAGCAGAGTCAAAAGCAGGGGCAGGAACAAATGGAAAGAACAAAAAAGAAATTGGGCCAAGCACGCTGGAAAATGCACAGAAAACGAAAAAGGAGCATTTGGAGTCCGGACAAAATCTGAAACAGCAGGGTATTTACATTAGTGTAGCGCCATCTCCACGTGCGGAGCTCGAGGAAACGGTGCGCCTGATCCGGCGCATGGTGCGTGAGGAGAAGATGCGGTACCAGGATTTTGCCGTTCTGACCGGAGATCTTTCTATTTATGGCACATATGCGCGGGAAATTTTTGAAAAATGCGGCATTCCGTACTTTGTGGACGAAAAGCATTCTGTGCTGATGAATCCGTTCGTGGAATTTCTGCGCGCGGCGATCGAGATGGTGGTACAGAGCTTTTCCTACGAGAGCGTCTTCCGTTATCTGCGTTGCGGTCTCTCGAGTCTGAACCGTGCGGAGACAGATGCGATGGAAAATTATGTACTCGCGCTTGGAATCCGCGGACTAAAAGCGTATGCGGAAACGTGGACGAGGGGGTATCGCAGCATCAAACCGGATGAAGTGCCGCAGCGCAATCTTCTTCGGGAAAAATTCTATGAGGAGGTTCAGCCGTTTGCGGAACAGATGAAGAAAAAAGATGCCACGGTGCGGGAACGGACGGAGGCATTGTATGCGCTTGTCGTTCAGAATCAGGTACAGGAAAAGCTCGAAGAGCGACGGTGTCAGTTTGAACAGCAGGGTCAGGAGGCATTTGCAAAAGAATACAGCCAGATTTATGGCATCGTTATGGAACTGCTAGACAAGATTGTCGAGGTGCTTGGCGATGAAAAAATGACGTTGGCAGAGTATCAGGAGATTCTGGAGGCTGGCTTTGCAGAGGCTTCTGTTGGCATTATTCCGCCGACCGCGGACCAGGTACTGATCGGTGACAATGAGAGATCACGTCTGAAGGATATCCGTGTGTTGTTTTTCGTCGGTGTGAACGACGGGCTGATTCCGCGTCACGACGCGGGAGGCGGTATTCTCTCGGAGTATGACCGCGAGGAGCTGGAGCGCGCGGATGCAAAACTCTCCCCGACGGCGCGGGAGACGATGTATCAGCAGAAATTCCATCTCTACCGAAATCTGACGAAGCCGTCGGAGCGGCTGTACCTTTCCTTTGCGAAAGCGGGCGCGTCCGGCGAGGCGCAGAATCCGTCGTATCTGATCAATGAAATCCGGAAACTCTTCCCGGAAATTCTGGTGCGGGATATCGAAAAAGAAGAAAATCCGGAGGAAAAACTGGAGATGCCGCGTTCCGGGGAGGCACTGTTTCTGGAGGAGCTTGGAAAGGCGGCAGAGGGCGAGATGAATCCGCTGTTTGAAGAGCTTTACCGCTGGTATGCGGCACATCCGGAGGCGGGGATTCCGGCGGAGACGTATCGGAAGGCTGCCTTTCTGCGCTGTGCGGACGGTGTGATCGGAAGGAGTGCGGCATCGGCGCTGTACGGGGATACCCTGAAAAACAGTGCGACACGGCTGGAAAAGTATGCGGCATGTGCGTTTGCCCACTTTATGGAGTTCGGACTCCAGATCCGCGATCGGGATCAGTATGAACTGAAAGCGGCAGATATGGGAACGGTCATGCATGAAGCGCTCGAAAAGTTTTCAAAAAAACTGCAGGAAAATGGCGAGACATGGAAGACTGTCGGGGATGATACCCGTGACCGCCTGATCGAGGAGTGCGTCGAGGAGACGATGGCAGATTACGGAAACACGATTTTCCAGAGCTCAAGCCGGAATCAGTATCGCATCATCCGCGTAAAGCGGATTCTGAAACGGACGGTGTGGGCGCTGCAGCAGCAGATTCGGCAGGGAGAATTTGAGCCGGGAGAGTTTGAGGTTTCCTTTTCCATGGAGGATTCACTGTCGGCGATCAACATTGATCTGTCGGAGCATGAGAAGATGCGCCTGCGCGGACGGATTGACCGCGTGGATCTCTGTGAGACGGACGATAAGGTCTATGTGAAAATTATCGATTACAAGACGGGAAATACATCGCTTGACCTGGTGGCGCTCTATTATGGGTTACAGCTGCAGCTGGCAGTTTATCTGGATGCGGCGGTGGAGCTGGAGCAGAAAAAGCATCCGGGTAAGCTGGTGGAGCCTGCGGGGGTATTTTATTATCATATTGATGATCCGATCCTCGATCAGGAAGAAGATGAGACCGATGAGGCGTGGGGCAGACGGATGCTGAAAGCGCTGCGGATGGATGGCCTTGTAAATGCAGATCGGAAGGTGGTGGAGCTTCTCGACCGTGTACTCGAGGACGGAACGACGTCGGATGTGATTCCGGTTGGAAAGAAGAAGGATGGTAGCTATACGAGTTATTCGAAAGTGGCATCGTCGGAGCAGTTTGATGTGATTCGGACATACACCAGAAAGAAGGTACGTGAGATCGGCGAGGGCATTTTCTCGGGAAATGTAAAAATTTCGCCATTTCAGCGGGATGGAGCAACGGCATGCGCATATTGCGAATATCAGGGAATCTGCGGATTCGATCAGAAAATTCAGGGATATGAATACCGTAAATTAAAGGGCATGGATACAGAACTGCTGATGAAGGCAATGCAGGAGACAGCACAAAGAGATCAAAAAGAGTGACTGCTTTTGAAAAAGTGAAATATGGTGCATTTTTTCCAAGTGAGGGAAAGAAAATCAGCCAGAAAGAAGAGGGAAAGAACATGGCAGTAAAATGGACAGCGGAACAGCAGAAAGTCATTGATGCGAGAGACCGGAATCTTCTGGTCAGCGCGGCGGCGGGTTCCGGAAAGACGGCGGTTCTGGTAGAGCGGATCCTTGCAATGGTGAAAGACCCTGTGCATCCAATCGACATTGACCAGCTTCTTGTCGTAACCTTTACGCGTGCGGCGGCAGGAGAAATGAAAGAGAGAATCGGCCGCGCTCTGCAGCAGAGCCTTGCGGAAAACCCGGAAAATGAGCATTTACAGCGGCAGCAGACCCTGCTTCACCATGCGCAGATCAGCACGATTCACGGATTCTGTTCGTACGTGATCAAAAATTACTTTCAGATGATCGATCTCGATCCGGTGTACCGCATGGCGGATGAAGGGGAGATCCGTCTGATGAAAAGCGATGTGATCCAGAAGGTCATGGAAGAACGCTTTACGGAAAAGGATCCCGCATTTACACGGTTTGTGGAGAGCTACGCGGCGGGCAAGCAGGATGACGGGCTCGATGCACTTGTGCTGAAACTGTATGAGTTTTCCATGAGCTATCCGTGGCCGGAGCAGTGGCTCGAAGAGTGCCGGGCGGCGTACCAGATGGATTCACCGGAAGCAGTGCAGGAGAGTATCTGGGTACAGGAGCTGATGAGCGAGGCGAAAAAGCGGCTCTCGAGTATTCTGGAAGGGATTCAGGAAAACCGGAAAACAGCAGTAAGCTCTGGAGGACCGTATTTATATGATGAGGCGCTGGCTTCTGACCAGCAGATGGTGGAAGAACTGCTGGAAACAGAATCGTTTGATGAACTGGTGTGCGCGATGGCCGGAATGAAGTTTAAAGCACTTTCGCGGAAAAAGGCAGACGATGTGAGTGAAACGCTGAAAGATCAGGTAAAGGCGGAGCGCGATGCATGCAAAAAGGAGCTGCAGAAGTTAAAAGAGCAGTTCTTTGAGAAGGACAGCGCTGCGATTGCGGAGGAGATTGCCGACTGCCGGGAGCCGATCGGGGTGCTGATCGACCTGACGGAGCAGTTTGCAAAAGCGTTTGCAGAGAAAAAACGGAGCAAAAATATTCTTGATTATGCCGATCTGGAACACTTTGCGCTCGAAATTCTTGTGCAGCAGGAGGACGGCCGTCTGGTGCGGACCGATGCGGCGCGGGAGCTTTCGGAACAGTTCCGCGAAATCATGATCGATGAGTATCAGGACAGCAACTTTATCCAGGAGGCACTGCTCTCTGCAGTGTCCGGCGAGGAGGAAGGCAGATGGAACCGGTTTATGGTTGGCGATATCAAGCAGAGCATCTACGGATTCCGCCTGGCGCGGCCGGAGCTGTTTCTGGAAAAATATCATACGTATGCGAAGGACGGGGAAAGCCAGCAGAGAATTGATCTCGACAAAAACTTCCGAAGCCGGCCGGAGGTGCTTGCGACGGCGAATTATGTATTCCGCAAGCTGATGAGTCCGGAACTCGGCGGCATCGCGTACGATGAGGCGGCGAGCCTCCATGCGGGAGCAGCGTTTCCTGCATTGCCGGAAATGGAAGAGGAAAAGACGGAAACGTGGCATGCGGCATATGAAACAGAACTTCTTCTGCTGGATGACAAGGCGCCCGAGCTGGAAGATGATAAGTCGCGTGAGACAAAGATGGAAACGGAGGCGGCTGCCGTTGCGGCGCGCATCCGCGAGATGGTCGGAAATGAGGAAGTCGTGGGCAAAGAGACCGGGGAATACCGGAAAATTCAGTACCGCGATATCGTAATTCTGCTTCGTGCGGTCAGCGGATGGGCGGAGACGTTTTCGCGCGTACTGCAGGCGGCGGGAATTCCGGCGTACAGCACATCAAAAACGGGATACTTTTCCACACAGGAAATCGTGACGGTGCTGAATTACCTGCATCTGTGCGACAATCCATGCCAGGAGATTCCATTTACGGCAATCTTACGCTCGCCGATCTGCGGATGCACTGATGCAGAGCTTGCTGCGGTGCGTTGTGTGGATAAAGACGTAAAAATTTATGAGGCGTGTGGAAAATATGCGGCGATAGGTGAAGATGAGGCGCTTCGGGAGAAACTGCGGCGGTTCCTCACACAGCTCGAAATGCTGCGGAGCCGTGTGCCGTACACGCCGATTCATGAACTGATTACGCAGATTCTCGAGGAGACGGGCTACGGCGGCTATGCATCCGCGATGCCGGGCGGCGTACAGCGGCGGGCAAATCTGGAGATGCTGGTGGAAAAGGCGGTGGAATTTGAGGCGACGAGTTACCGTGGACTGTTCAACTTTATCCGTTATATCGAGCAGCTTCAGAAGTATGAAGTCGATTTCGGCGAGGTGAATATTTACGGGGAGAGCGCAGACACGGTGCGTATCATGAGTATTCACAAGAGTAAAGGACTGGAATTCCCGGTTGTGTTCCTCTCGGGCATGGGCAAATCGTTTAACCAGATGGACAGCCGTGCGGCGCTTGTACTCCATTCCCGGATGGGCATCGGCGCGGATGCGATCGATCCGGAGCACCGCGTCCGTCAGGCGACACTGCCGCGGCAGATCATCCGGCAGAGCATGAAGCTGGAAAATCTGGCGGAGGAGCTGCGGGTGCTTTACGTTGCCATGACGCGCCCGAAGGAGAAGCTGATTATGACGGGCATGGCGTCGAAGCTGGAGAGCCGCGTGAAGCAGTGCGCGGCACATGCGGGGCGGCAGGAGGAGCTGCTGTCATATCAGACATTGAGCAGTGCATCCGGGTATCTCGACTGGATTTTGCCGGCATTTTCGAGAAACCGGTGTTTTGACGGGCTGTATGAACAATTCGGTCTGGCAGGGAATGCGGACAATCCGCTGTATGCGGAGAAAATTCCGGTCACAATCCGTCTTGTATCACCGGCGGGACTTGTTGAGGGAGAGGTGCTGCATCAGATGGAGCGCGCGGTGAATGAGCAGAAAATCATGGAAATTCCGAAGCAGCCGCCGAGAGAAGCGGCGCTGAAGGAACTTGTGGAGGAGCGGTTTGCCTACCAGTATCCGTATGAGAAGGAAAAACAGATTCCGGTAAAGGTTACCGTTTCACAGCTGAAGAAGGCCGGGATGGAGGAATCCGAGATCGGAAAAGAGCTGTTCGCGCAGGAAGAACTCGTACCAATTGTGCCGGGCTTTCTGAAAAAGGATCATGTTGCGGCTCTGACGGGCTCTGACCGCGGAACGGCGTACCACCGCCTGCTGGAATGTCTCGATTACCGCAGAGCGTACAGCATCACAGAGCTGATGGCACAGACGGAGGAATTGATTGCAGAAGGAAAGATGACGAAAGAAGCAGCGGAATGCATTTATTTCAAATCGATCCTCGCTTTCGCAAAAAGTCCGGTTGGAATGCGGATGCGGAATGCCTTTTTGAATGAAACCCTGAAACGGGAGCAGCCGTTTGTGATGTCCGTTCCGGCAAGTGAGGCAGATCCGTCCTATCCGGAAGACGAAACCATTCTCGTGCAGGGAATCATTGACGCATGGTTCCCGGAGGGGGATGAGATTGTTCTTGTGGACTACAAAACGGATCGTGTGAGAGAAGCCGGGGAGCTGAAAAAGAGGTATGAAAAACAGCTCGCCTATTACCAGCAGGCACTGGAGCGGACGACAGGGAAAAAGGTGAAAGAGAAGATTATTTATTCGCTGGCTCTGGATGAAGAGTTGGTATTGTAGGAAAAAACTACTAAAAAAAACAACTGTCAAAACAGGGATAAAGTATGATATCATGGTTGAGAAACAAACAGGTATTGAGAAACAAAGAGAAAAAAGGAGATTCAGTGATGATTCGAAAAATTGTTCAGATAGAGGAAGACAGATGTACAGGATGCGGGCTTTGTGCGCATGCCTGTCATGAAAGTGCGATTGCGATGGTTGACGGGAAGGCAAAGCTGATCCGGGATGACTACTGCGACGGATTCGGTGACTGCCTGCCGGTCTGTCCGGCAGATGCGATTTCGTTTGTGGAGCGGGAGGCGCTGCCGTACGATGAGGAGGCGGTAAAAGAGAACCAGCGGAAGGCAAAAGAGGCGGCCGGGCAGGAGAATACCGGAGCAGGAAAAGCAGGTGAAAACAGCTGGGCGATTGACCGTGCAGATGCGCAGGAAAATTCTGCAGCAGTTCCGTCCCGGCTCCGCCAGTGGCCGGTGCAGATCAAGCTGGTGCAGGAGCGGGCTTCGATGTTTGCAGGAGCAGACCTTCTCGTTGCGGCGGATTGTACAGCGTATGCGTATGGAAACTTCCACCAGGATTTTATTCGGGATCATGTCGTTCTCGTAGGCTGTACAAAACTTGACGATATCGATTATTCCGAGAAACTTGCGCGGATTTTCATGAGGAATGATATTAAGAGTATCACGGTTGCACGCATGGAGGTTCCGTGCTGCGCAGGAATGGAGCGTGCCGTGAAGATGGCGCTGAAAGAGAGTGGAAAGAAGATTCCGGTGAAAACCGTGGTGATTTCTACGGAGGGGGAAATTTTGTAGAAAATCAGATATAGTAATTAGCGTGTGCCCTTAAAAGTTATTTTACAATTGGTACATTCTGCTTTGTGGAATATGTAAGACGAAAAAAATGAAAAGCTCGGTAAGAGGTATTAGAAAAATGAGTATGACGAAGATACAAGAGGAGCTTCTTGGTGCGCTGATTGGTCTGGCCCGGTCGGTCGATGGAAGAGGAGAAGCAGCAAAAGGTGAATCGCAGGAGTTTTCCAGCGGTGACAGCAATGGTCACCGCCCGGACAAAGCCACGCATGAGATTCTGCTTGGCGGAATTTGTGCGGCAAATCCGGAAAAAGAGCTGAGGGAAGAAGAGGGGAAATCCTGGATTGTACGCGTGGAGGCAGAAAAGAACCGTCTGAATCCGGATTGCGCAGTGTGCAAGGGAAAATGCGGCAGAACAGATAACTATGATCTCGAAGAAATGGAGACAGATGAACCGTCGGACCGGGCACGAAAAGAGCAGATTCTTGCGGAATTGTTTCCGATGGCAGAAAAACTGCAGCAGCTTCGGAAAGAAACAAAAGAGCAAAACGAAGAATTGCAGGGGGCGGTTAATTTTTTGTATAAGGCATTGTTTGCGATTGGAAACTATGTCGGGGAAAAGAGTCTGCAGAGTGTGGTGCAGGAGATGAATAACCTTTTTGTTAAATTGGAAAATGTATTGAAATAAGTAGAAAATAAGAAAAATCCTCTGTCCGGAGTGTATAAAAAACCCCCGGAAACAGGGGATTTTTTGCGTTCTGCGCCAAGTGCATAAAACGTATTATCGCGTTTTCACAAAGTTTTGCAAAAGCAGACAAAATTGCAGACAGGCGCTTGCAACAGAAAAATGAATAGGTTATAACATTATAACAAGGCGGCAGGGAGAGCCAATACAAAGAAATGAGATTCTATTGGCATATAAACAGAAAAAATACAGGGGAAAAGATGAAAAGGGACGGAAGCGGGATGGAGCAGAAAAAATATATCCTTCTGGATGTTGGCGGAACGGAAATCAAAGGAAATGTGTCGGACAGAAATGGAGTAAGAACGAAAATCCGGAAATTTCCAGCACAGGCGCAGAAGAGCACAGAGAAGATTCTGGACAATTTTGCAAAGATCTGCCGGGAACTGATGAGAGAAGCAGACGGAAGTGTTGTCGGAGTTGGGATGGCGATTCCGGGTCCTTTTGATTATGAAAATGGAATCAGCCGGATGCAGGGACTGAATAAGTACGATGCCATTTACGGGATTCCACTGGAAAGAGAAATCAAGGCGCGCGTGCCGGAACTTGGATCAGCACGATTTTTGTTTTTACATGACATTGAAGCATTTGCACTGGGAGAAAGCTGGTACGGAAACTGTCGTGATGCGGATAAAATTCTGTGCGTCTGCATCGGAACCGGCGCCGGGTCGGCTTTTGTAGAAAACGGGAAAACGGTGAAAACAGGAAAAGGTGTGCCGGAAAATGGATGGATTTATCAACAGCCGTTTGGAGATTCCATTTTGGACGATTATCTTTCTGTGCGCGGGCTGGAGCAGATCAGCCTGGCTGTGACAGGAAAAGTGTGGAGTGGAAAAGAATTGTATGGTCTGGTAAAAGCGGGAAACATGGAGGCAGAAGAAGTCTGGAGAAGATTTGGAGCAGATGTGGCGGCTGGCCTTCTTCCTGTGCTGGAGAAATATCAGCCGGATCTGCTGCTTTTGGGCGGACAGATTGCAAAAAGTTTTTCCTGGTTTGGAAAAGAACTGGAAAGAGAGTGCGAGAAAAGAAAGATTCGGATTCAGATAGAAACGGAAACATCCGGCCGTGCCATGGAAGGCCTGTTGTCACAGTTTCCTGAAAAAACACAATAGAGCAAAAATATTTTCAGAAACAAAAATACAATGCTATGGAGAGAAAAGAAGAAGGAGAAACTGCAAAAATGGATAGAAATCCGGGAGCACCGCCGCTGTATGCGCAGCTGGAACAGATTCTGAAACAGCAGATCGAATGCGGCACGTACAAAAAAGGAGATTTTCTGCCAACAGAAAAAGAGCTGATGGAAAAGTACGAGCTTTCGCGTGTGACAGTACGCCAGGCGATGACGAATCTGGTACAGAGCGGTTACGCACGTGCACGGCGCGGCATCGGAACAGATGTTGTCTACGAGAAAGTCGAAGAGCAGATGGAAGGTGTCATCAGTTTCACGGAAGAAATGAAAAAGCATCATATCGAAATGCAGACAACATACTGCAAGATGGAACTGATCAGTCCCGGGGAAACGGTAGCAAGAAGTCTGCAGATTCCATTGACGGAGCCATGTTATTGCCTGAAACGTGTGAGGAATGCTGTGGGAAAACCCATGGTCTATACCATTACGTATCTGAAAAAAATCTGCGAACTGCCAACAGAGCCGGAGCCATACATGGAATCGCTGTATCAGTATCTGCGGGAGGAACATGGAATCTATATTGAATCCGGCCGGGATACGCTTGAGGCGGCACTTCCATCGGAAGAGGTGCAGAAAGCACTGAAAATTGATGCGCAGATGCCTATTTTTATCCGGACACGGCAGACATTTCGGAAGGGCGGCGAGGTTTTTGAATATTCGATCTGCTATTATCCGGGAAATCGTTATAAATATACAGTGGAATTGTAAAAACATGACACATAAAAAAGATAAAACCGGACAGACAACGGGCTGGAAATGTGTAAGTGAATCAGGCAGTGAAAGAAAATTGCAAAATCCGCCAGATGCGAAAGCGTTGAAACAAAGATGATAGGTCTGATCGGCGCAGGAAACAACCCAATGGATGGAAGAAAAATTAAGAAAAGGAAAAGAATCCAAATGAATTTAAAAAAGAAATATGGAAACTACGAATTACATCCGCAAATGAAGATCACAGGATACGAAAATGAAATCTGGGATGAAAAAAAGGAGATCATCGAAGAATTAAAACGGGCGGTTCAGGAAAAACAGAAAGAAAAGAAAACCTGTATTCTTTCCTTTGATCTGTACCCGGGTGTACGAAAAGAAGAAATAATGGAACTGGCCAATGCGCTGCAGCCGGACCGGATTTTTGATATCGAAGACTGTGCCAAAGACGAAGAAACGCTGTTAAGAGAATTTAACGATTACATCACCGATGACCGTGTTTTCGGCATTATGTGTCATAAAACCATAGACACCTGGTTTGAGAGCGAAAAGCTGGAAACCATGAAAAAAGCAATTGAGACAGAATGTGCGGAAGAAAAAGATACAAACGGTGGTCTGATCGTGATCGTTGGTACAGCGACAGAGCTTCTGGCCGAGGCAGATCTACTTGTTTACTGCGATCTGACCCGCTGGGAAATTCAGCTCCGCTACCGGAGCGGCATGCCAAACTGGCACAGTACCAATTACAACGATCCGATCCTGACGAAATATAAACGGGGATTTTTCATTGAATGGCGTCTGGCGGACCGCTATAAAAAAGAGCGGTATGAAAAATTCACGTATCTTCTGGATACGGAGAAAGAAAATGCGCCGGTTCTTACAACGGGAAATGCCTTCCGAGGCGCACTGCAGCAGCTTGCCAGACAGCCATTTCGTATGGAGCCGTATTTCGACCCTGGCGTATGGGGCGGTCAGTGGATGAAGGAAAACTTTGGTCTGGATGCATCGAAGGAAAATTTCGCGTGGAGCTTTGACGGAGTTCCGGAGGAAAACAGTCTGAATCTGGAAATCGGCGGAAAAGTCTTAAAAGTACCGGCACAGGATCTTGTCTTCTATGCGCCGCATGAACTGCTGGGTGAAAGAGTCCACGGCCGGTTCGGCGCAGAATTCCCGATCCGTTTTGACCTGCTGGATACGATGGGCGGTCAGAACCTTTCCCTGCAGGTACATCCGCTGACCGAATATATCTATGAAAAATTCGGCATGCCATATACGCAGGATGAGAGCTACTATCTTCTGGATGTCGATGAAGACGAAGAAACGTATGTATACCTCGGCCTCAAAGAAGGCGTGGATAAAAAAGAGATGGAGCGGGAACTTCGTGCAGCAGAAAAAGGAGAAGAACGTTTCCCAGTGGAAAAATATGTCAACAAAATCCCGGTCAAAAAACACGATCATGTGCTGATTCCGGCGGGAACGGTGCACTGCTCCGGGGCGAACACCATGGTGCTGGAGATCAGCGCCACGCCGTATATTTTTACATTCAAGCTGTGGGACTGGGACCGCCTGGATCTGGACGGAAGGCCACGGCCAGTCCATTTGGAGCACGGTGCAGCCAATATCCAGTGGGATCGGGATACCCAGTGGGTTCAGGAGCATCTGATCAATGCTGTGACGCAGGTCTACCAAAATGAAGACGGAAGCATAGAGCGCACGGGCCTCCATGAAAAGGAGCCGCTGGATACTTACCGCATCAGCACAGACCAGAAGCTACCCATTCACCGCAATGGCAGCGTCCATGTGATGAACCTGGTGGAAGGCCAGCGTGCCCTGCTTGTCAGTACGGAGGGCCGATTTGACCCCTTTGAGCTGCATTATGCAGAAACCTGCATCATTCCCGAGGCGGCGGGAGCCTATCAGGTTTGTTCGCCGGATGGGGAATGGGTCCGCATCCTCCTCGCCTGCGTGCGAGAGGAATCAAGAAAGCCTGCAAATAAAAGTTAAGCCCCAAAATGGACTTGACCGAAAAAATTTGCATGACAATGAAGGGAGCGCTTACCATGGCACATTC
>ENA-ORMN01000955-ORMN01000955.1-human-gut-metagenome-genome-assembly--contig:-NODE-955-length-31070-cov-5.382557_pt1 | contig 31070 bp, 29 predicted proteins | sample MGYA00242102_ERZ508993 | MGnify/ENA primary metagenome ERZ508993 (study PRJEB26280, sample SAMEA2338770) | human gut metagenome | biome: human gut; feature: human-associated habitat; material: faeces...
AAAGGGGCACGGGGGAAACTTTTCTCCAGAAAAGTTTCCCCCGAATACTCCCCTCACCGACCGAAAAACCGTGCGGCGTAGGCGGCTGTCCTGCCGTGCAGGCGTGCCAGCGCTTCTTTCGCACCCGGTTCGCCCAGAATGTAGTTCTGCATCTGCAAGCCCTCTTCCAGACAAAGATCGTTGTGGTGCGGGAAATAGTATTGCAGCAAAAAGTTTCCGTACCGTACCAGCCGGAGCGGACCGTGCACCCGAAGCTCCCCGGTTGTAGCCTCCCTCTCAATGGCGGCACTGTAAAGCGAACGGATCCCCTCGCACAGCGACTCAAACTCACAGTCCTTGGCAAATACGATGGTCTGCGCCCACGCAAAGTACCGCTTGAAATTTTCGGTTCCGTGGCTGTCGCTGTCTCCCACCACCGGAATTTTCAGCCCCTGCGCCCGCATCTCGTGATACAGCGCCTGCTGAACGTTGTTTTCCTGCACCGACTGCCCGGTCACCAGCTCCATGGCATCGTAAATGCCGGTGCGGAGCACCGCCTCGCTCATGTTGTGCGGCACGTTGTACTGCCTTGTGTTCATCATCCAGCAGGGATGGGCAAAAATCGCCAGACCGCCGCAGGCGTGAATCTGCTCGTAGATCCACTTGCGGGCGGCATATTCGGTGGCGTCCACCTCCACCGGCAACGTCCCCTTCAGCGCTTCTCCCTCCCGGCGGAACTGCTCCTCATACGCATCCTCGTTGCCGATAATCATCTCGTTCACCGATCTGGCACCACCGAAATTGACAATGTGGATCCGGCTCTTGCGGAAGTGCACCTCCTCCCCGTGGAACAGGCGGATGTCGATCGGCACCCCCTCGTACTGGCGGATCATATTGTCGGAGGGCGCCCAGCGGCTGTGGTCGGTCAGCGCCATGAAATCATACCCTGCACGGCGGTAATTCGCCGCCACCAGAGCAGGCGTGTCCCTGCCGTCCGAACAGCAGGAATGGGAATGGCAGTCCCCACGGTAGGGCGTCCGCACATACAGGTCCTCCTCCAGAGAGTAGACCGAGGTCGTCAGGCAGACGTCCGTCCCCTCCTCGTCACGCCGGACGCTGATCGTCCACTCCTGCTCCCCGCAGAACGTATACCGGAAGCGCAGGCTTCCCTCCTCCGGCGTAAGCAGAAGCGTGTCCTTTGCCGCTTCCTTGATCATCCACGAGGATGCCGTGATCTCCTCGGGAATCAGCTCCACCCGGTAGCGCACCCCCGTCTCAAACGCCGCTTCCTTTCCGATCGGACGCACCGTAACCGTGCTTTCCTTTCCGCAAAGAAAGACCCGAGGCTCCACCGCATAGTTGTTCTTGTCGATCTTCATAAAAATTTCCCCCAATTTTTTTAACGTTCGCCGCCACCCCGACATCTCTTTTCCGATGCAAAAGCAACCGGAGGAACAGCTCCCGTTTTCTACACATATTATAGCACCCGTCCTCAAAATTGTCAACATGATTTGAAAAATTTGTGTTGCTTTTTGTGGGTATCTGTGGTATAATATAGGCAAATGCGCCGGCAAGCGTTTTTTTATAGCTTGCGACGCCCCTGAAATCGCCTTATAATCTGCCCGCAGGCAGAAAAAACGGAGGAAAAGTCATGCCCTCAGAACCGATACAAACCGAAACACGGGAAGAATCCCAGCCCGCCCCGACCGTTGTCCGGGCGGAAAATAAAAAAAGTATGATCATCGGCAGTCTTTGCTTTCTTGCCTATATGGGATGTCATATCGGAAAAAACATCCTCGGCGCCCTGATGCCGCAGATCCTCGACGCAATGCCGGACGCCGCCGCAACACTCGGCTCCATGACCAGCGTTTTTCTGCTGACCTACGGCTTCGGACAGCTGATCAACGGCGTTATCGGCACCTTTCTGCCCGCCAAATGGATGGTCTTTATCGGTCTTGCCGCCAGCGGCGGCATTATCATGCTGTTCCCCGTTCTCGGCATCAGCCGCCTTGGCGGCGTGCTGTGGGGCGTGTGCGGCTTTTCCTCCTCCATGATGTGGGGGCCCATCGCCGCCATGGTGGGAGAGAACACCAAGGAAAAAGCCGCCAAAACCATTCTGACCGCCCTGACCGCCGCCTCCCTGCTCGGAGCGCTCGTCACCTATCTTCTGGCGTTTCTCGCCTCCAGGCAGGAGAGCTGGAAGCCCTTTTTCGCCCTTGCCGGCGTGCTGATGCTGATGATCGCCCTGGTCTGGCTTCCCGTCTGTACCCGCATGGAAAAGAAAGGGATGCTCGTCTCTGCCCGGCAGAAACGGGAAAGCACCCCGGGTATCCGGGGAGAGGAGCGGAAAAAGCTTCTCCGGGTCTTCGGCAGTATCGGATTTCTCTCCATGGTGCTTGCCACCATGCTCAACGGTGTCATCCGGAACGCCACCTCCATCTGGGTTCCCACCTTTCTTTCCCGCTCGCTCGGACTGTCGCTTTCGGCAGTCTCGCTGATATCCTCCCTGCTCCCCCTCGTGTGCATTTCCGGCACCTTTCTTTCACTCTACATCCTCCGGTTCTTCCGGAACAATGAAAAGGCGGAATGTCTTGCCCTGTTTCTGACCTCGGCGATCTGCTTTGCCCTGGTCCTCCTCTTTCAGCACACCTGCGTGCCGATCGCCCTCGTCGCCCTGTTCGTGGCAATGGCGGGAATGCACGGCGCCTGCAATATGATCTTCAGCGTTTACGTCCTCAACTTCCGCCCCTACGGCATCATTTCCGGCATGAGCGGATTTCTGGACTTCGCCTCCTATATGTCGGCTTCGGCGGCAAGTATGCTCTTTACGTCGCTGAGCGCAAAGGACAACTGGTACGGCGTCGTCCTCTGCTGGGCACTTTGCTGTGCCGCCGGCGTCGTCTTTTCGCTGACCGCACAGATCCCCTCCCGGCAGGAAAAAGCCGAAAAACGGTAAAATTTCAGTTCAGGCGGCTCCGGGGACACCGGAGCCGCCTGCGTGCAGAATCAATGCCGGTGGGAAAGCGAAAAAATTCCGAAATTTTTGAAATCTGCCCGGCATAATTTTCAAAATCGCTTGACAAACGCAAAAAAGCATGATATAATATTCAGGTATCGTCGGGGTGTGGCTCAGCTTGGTAGAGCGCTTGGTTCGGGACCAAGAGGCCGGGTGTTCGAATCACCTCACTCCGACCACATACGAATAATCCGAACACTTTCCGAATAGGAGAGGCGTTCGGATTTTTTGTTTCTATCGAATATCCGAATTTCAATGCAAAGAAATAGAAGAAGCCCTTGCGGGCGGTGGAATGTCCACTGTCCGCAAGGGCTTTGGTTATGCCGACCGTTCGGCAGGTGTTTTCTTTTCCTTTCGTTCTTCCCGTTTAGCCTTCCACTCCTCGTACTCCCGCTTGCCTTCTTCCGATTCAAAGAAAGCCGCAATCGCCGGATAAAAGGTATGAACGATTGCTTCTATCTCGTGCCTCGGAACACTTGACCTTGGCTTATACTCTCCACTCCGGTCATGTTGCAACCAGACATATAGCAGAAGAACCTCTTTCAAAAAATATTTGACTTTGTATTTGAGTATTTTCCATACCGTCAATCGCATCACCTCGCATCGTCTCTTGATCTACGAAGTATTTTCTGCCGTTGGCGTTCTCTTTCCGCTTCCTCCAGCATCCGCAGAATGGCGGTTTCCATCTGTTTCGGTGTATAATCCGGAAAGAAGCGACGGAGCGTGTCAGCATCCAGTTTGACGGTTTCTCTTTGATTCGCTTTCGGTTTCTCCATGACCTCATACATCGTATCGGGATCCAGCCGATGTGATGCACTGAGGTCTTTTAACTTGACGGCTTGCGACAGGGACGGTGTTACTTCAAGGTCTTCCATGATGTCTGCAAGTGCCAGTTGTTCTTCCTCGGTTAGATAGGATAACCGCTCGGCAGGCATCAATGCTATTTTGCCTTCATCCACCATATCAAGAAGCGGTGGGACAAGATTTGTCAGCCGGATATAGCGGAATACCATATCCCGGCTTTCCCCCATTGCCGCACCGACTTCTGCTGCGGAATCTGACTTTGTCGCAACTTGCGACAAACTTTTTCCTCTGTGCTTGATCGCATCCAGTTTCATTTTGTAGGCAAACGCTTTCTCGGACGGCAACAACCGTTCGCGGTGCAGATTGCTGTCCACCATCTTCAGCACTGCTTCCTCTTGTGTCATCGGTTGTACAATAGCAGGGACATCTTTAAGTCCCAGCCTGCGGCAAGCAAATACCCGCCTGTGACCGGAAACAATTTCATATTCCCCGTCCTCTGTCGGTCGGACAAGAATGGGCGACAAAACCCCGTGCGTGCAGATACTCTCACAAAGTTCTGCCATTTCGTCGTTATCCTCTACCTTGTAGGGATGCTCATGGAATGGGTGCAGTTTTGCAAGTGCAATTGCGTGCGGCGTTTGCGCTTCATTTTCCTGCAAATTATTCTCTCCGAGCAGGATTTTCAGATCATTTTCGTTTTTATCCTTTGTTGGTATCGTCATTTATCTTTCTCCTCTATCTCTGTTTTTGCTTCGTGTATTTGTAATCTCCTCGTATATTTCATCCGGGATGCGGTCCAAAAGCTCGCGGTAGCGGTCGTTTTGCCGAATCAGACGACCGATCTCATATTCCTGTTCTTCAATCGTCGAATTGGCTGCCTTGTTGTAATCCGACATCTGCTCTACTATACGGCGCTCGGAATTATACTTGGATTGCCACTTGTTCACTTCCGCATTCAAACCGTCGATATGCCCGGTCACCTCTTTGATCTTGGAGGAAAAATACTCGCCCTCCTTCGACCATTGACGAAGAAGCTCCAATGCTTCTTTGGACTTTCCCTTGGCATTGAGCATCCCGATATTGTCCAATATCTCTTTGACTTGCCCATACATCCGATCAAGATGTTCTCCCTTCTTGTAAAGCCAAACCGGAATGTGCTTTCGTTTGGTTTCTGCGGCAGGTTCTCCGCGTTCCAGTTGCGAATACTGCTCGTGCATATATTCAAAGAACCCATCCTGCCAGTATTTTGACAGATGGGTCCTGTTGCCGAGAATTTCTTTCGCGCACAGACGATGATCCTTTGTCAATGGGACAAAGCACAGATGCATATGCGGCGTCTTTTCGTCGAGATGAATGACAGCGGATACAATGTTATCCTCTCTGACTCTCTCGGCAACAAAGGTGTATGCTCTTTTCATGAAATCCATCATTTCTTCCCGTGACATCTCCCGGAACAACTCCGGCGAAGCGGTGATCAGCGTTTCAATCATCATTACGCTGTCCTTACGAAGGCGGCATCCCGCCTTCTCCGTGCGTTCCAACACCGCCCGTTTGTATCCTTCGGGCGGAGGCGCTTTTAGATGAATGTTCTTATCGCTTCGCTCACGATCAATGTCTGGATTGGATTTGTAGCGTTCTTTTTGCCGCTCATTATGCTTTTGCGTGTTCAGCAGTTTTCCACCGGTTTTCTTTTGAAATCGTAGTATTGCGTACATTGTTTTTCCTTTCCTGTTTGTTGTATTCATAGATACGGGGGATGCGAAGAACACCGCAACAACGCTCGCCGTTGCCACGGCTCTTGCTCCGGTGTCAGCGTCCGCCCGCTTCATAGCGGACGAACATTGCCACCGAAGCGGTGACTCAAAACTTCTGTTTTGAGTCACTGCGTTATTACGGTGTAACACACTATACTTTGCGGAGCAAAGTCGTGTGCCAACCGTTCCCGTTGGATTCCCTTTTCGGTAGTCCACAGGACTACCGACGGCAAAGAATCCTCGCCGCATTCGTATCCGTTTGCGAATGCAGACTCCCATTCTTTACCGCTTGTCCGCACGCATCGCGCGGACAAGATTGCCGTGCTTTTTTGTTTTTCACACGGCATAGCCGCTCTTTCGGTTTCAGCGGCTAATAATGATGCAATCTTGGCATATTGCTCCTCCTTGTTGTTGGTATAGAAAGATAGGCTTCGCCTTTCCATCTGTTAACCGCAACGAACGAAGCATTTTTATCCTGCAAAAAGAAAAAATCCTCAAAATTTTTGAGGACAGAAAAAGCCGCTCTCGCACATTTGCGAAAACGGCTCAAAAGCGTTATAGTATAGGTGATAAAACAAGCAGGAGGAACGATTATGAAACAAATTCAATTAACCTATCACGAAGAAAGCGGGTACCTCTATCCAGACCTTACCTTGCCGGAACAGACACATCATCCCATCGGAAAGTATGGTGACCTGTACCTTGCTTTCATTAAAGCGCACCGCAAAGGGACATACACGCCGCTTTTAACAACCGGAAAGCTGAATGAACATCTGTACTTGGTTGACGCGGAAGCAAAAGAAACAGTCAGGCGGCTGACTGCCGAATTTGCCAAGGCAAGAGGCATTGACGAAAAGTTAAAAGCCATTGATTCTCTTCGCTGGATGCAGGAGATGAATAACTGCAAAGGGTACTGTCAAGTATTTTTCGCAAATTCGACTCTGAAAAAATGAAGTTATGCGCCGGAAAGTCCGGCGAGGGGGCTGCGAAGCCCCGCTTGATTGCCGCAGAGCATATGCCGGCAGCGGTGTCAGGGGCGGCGAAGCCGTTCATCTTGACCCTTGACTCCGCCGGCGGCATATGCTATTTGATTGCTGCACTTATGCCACTCCTGTTGCGGCTTCGGTCAGATATTTCATACATAGATACCGCTTGGTTCCCCACTCCTTTCCCGAAACATACCGCAGTCTGGCACAGACCAGCATGAGAGCAGATTTTCCGTCTGGGAATGTACCAACAACTCTCGTTCTGCGTCGTATCTCACGATTCATCCGCTCAATGACATTGTTCGTACGGATCTTCAGCCAGTGTTGTGACGGAAAGTCCATGTAAGTCAGGGTTTCTTCAATGCCGTCCTCGACCTTTTTAGCTGCCTCATTCAGCCGCATGGAACGCAACTTTTCTACGATGTCCTGAGCTTTCTTACGTGCTGCCTCTTTGCTCTCCTGTGCGTGGATCGCTTTGAGCATCCGTGTGACCTCGCGCATATGTTTCCTTGGTGTTACAGAGAAAACATTGCGATAGAAATGTACGGTGCAACGCTGGTATTTTGCCTCCGGAAAGACTTCTGCCACGGCGTTGCACATGCCGAGGCACTTGTCCCCGATCACGAGCTTTACACCGTCGAGCCTGCGCTCTTTGAGCCAAATAAGGAAGTTCTTCCAACTGTCGGCATCCTCTTTCATGCCTTCGGCAGCACCGATTATTTCGCGGTAACCATCTTCGTCAACTCCTATGGCTACAAGGATACTGACATTTTCAAACTCTCCGCCCCAGTTGCGCTTCAGGTAAATACCGTCCACATAGACATACGGGTACTTTCCGGACAACTTGCGATTACGCCATTCTTCAATATGGACATACGCTTTCTGATTCAGCTCGCTGATGGTGGATGCTGACACACGACTGCCCCACAGGGCTTCAGAAATATCTTCTACGCGACGCACTGAGACGCCGGCAAGGTACATTTCGATCAGGGCTTCTTCCACCGAACTCTCCCGGCGACGATAACGCTCGATGATCGCCGTCTCAAACGGTACTCCTTTCAGCTTCGGCACCTCAAGGCGTACCTCGCCGGAGGTCGTGGTCAGTTTTCTGCTGTAATGCCCCGAACGGTAGCCCTGACGCGCCTCGGTTCGCTCGTACTTTGCCGCGCTCGTTAACTCCTCCGCTTCTTTGTTCAACAGCTCGTTCAGCGTTTCCTCCACACTGTTTCTAACCAATTCCTTTAATTCGTTCTTGACAACCTCCTCATTCAGTTGTATAATATCCTTGGACATGTTCCAAATCTCCTTTCGAATGTTTGTTGTGGTGACTTCATTCTACCAGAGTTTTCGGAACATGTCTATACTTTTGCCCGATCTTTTTTTAATTTGCGAAAAATATTATACCTTATCTTCTTCTCCTATAAGACTATGCCGGAGTGCCGATAAATGTTGCCCTGAAACTGCAAAAAGTGCCAGGAATATAACTTCCTGACACTTTGCTGAATAATGAATCGGCTATCGTAACGATTCACACCGTAACGGCAACCTTCATTTCTTCCGCTTTTTCTGCCACAGCATTTACTTCTTCGGGGCGATGGAAGGTCGGCACCGCCCGATGCAACGCTTCCCTTGCCTCGTCGTCATCGCCGCCCAGATATGCCATTTTCAGAATCGCCAGCTTTTCAGCCAGCTCATGCTTCCCGATTGGTTCATCCCGCTCTATGAAGATCAGACTGTTTTCGGTCTTATCCAGCTCCTCCGTGTTGACCAGCAACTCCTCATACAGCTTCTCTCCCGGACGCAGACCGGTTTCAACGATATCAATGTCCCGATACGGCTCATATCCGCTCAGTCGCACCATATTCTCCGCAAGATCAAGGATCTTCACCGGCTTGCCCATATCCAGCACGAACAGTTCCCCGTTCTTTGCCATAGCGCCGGACTGAAGCACAAGCTGGCTTGCCTCCGGAATCGTCATAAAGTAGCGGATGATGCGCTTGTCCGTCACCGTGATCGGTCCGCCGTTCAGAATCTGACGCTTGAACAGCGGAATCACCGAGCCGGCACTGCCGAGAACATTGCCGAAGCGGGTGGCACTGAACGTCGTGTAATCCGAAGTCTTGCTGTGACTCTGTACAATCATCTCGCACATCCGCTTGGTTGCGCCCATGACGTTGGTCGGATTCACCGCTTTATCGGTGGATACCATCATGAAGCGCTGGGCATGGTACTTCTCCGCAAGCTCTATCGCATTGAGCGTACCGAACACATTGTTCTCAATTGCCTCACAGCAGTTGTGCTCCATCAGCGGAACGTGCTTGTGTGCCGCTGCGTGAATCACGATCTGCGGGCGATACCGGTCAAACACTCTTTCCAGTGCCGGACGGTTGCATACGGAAAGGATTTCAACACAAACGTCAAGTTCACTCTTATATGCAATCTTCAGTTCCTGCTGAACATCATATACACCGTTTTCGTAAACATCAAGAAGCACAAGCTTTTTCGGAGACATCTTTGCTACCTGCCGGCAAAGCTCGCTGCCGATGCTTCCGCCTCCGCCGGTGATCAAAACAACCTTGTTCCGATAGTATGCTCCCGTCTTTTCATCCGTCACCACGATCGGCTTGCGGAACAAAAGCTCCTCCACGTCGAATTCACGCAAATGACGCTTGGACTCCCCCGCCTGTTGCATGGTCGGATAATCGTAAACCTTGAGCTTGCAACGGAATGGCTTGTATTTTTCGTACAGCGCTTTCTTGTCTTCAGAAGACAACTGCGGCAAGGCAACGATGATCTCCTGAATACCGTAGTGCTCCAGCACCTCGTCTGCCACTTCATTCTCGGCAATGACCGGAATCCCCTGGATTTGTCTGCCCGTTTTTACCGGATCGGTATCAATAAAACATTTCGGGATATAAGCAGATGCCCGATTGCCCAGCAATTCTTCCGCCAGGCTGACGCCGACTTTTCCTGCCCCGACGATTGCCACACGGATCTTGTTGGTCTGCCCGCCGCTGTCCAGTTCCACTCTGTTTCCCGCAAATACCTTAATGATCCCGTTCAGAATCCGTCCCAGAACGGTATTCCTGTTGCAGCATTTGTATGCGTAGCGGTATATCATCCGGATGGTCAATGAACCAAGCAAGGACAAACAACTGATACACAAAACTCTTGCAAAAGAGATATGCTTGACGGGTAGCAGACATTCCACAAGATAAAACAGCAGGAAGGCACAGCCATCCGATACCAACAACCTTATGTAACTTTGTATTCCCCCGTAGCGCCAGACCTGCCGATATACACGCCATATCCCACGCATAAAGAAAATACATACTGCCGCCGTTATGCCTTGTACAATAGCGTCTACAACTTCCAGTTCTTCTGCACCTTTGTACAGGACGAGCAGTAAAATATCTACCATGAGGAAAAGGATCAGGTCATATAATGCCAGTAACCATCTGTTACCTATACGTTTTTTCCGTCCCGACGGTGCGGTCCCTTTTTCTTTTTGCTGTATGTTCAAAATACTATTCCTTTCTGTATTACAGATATATTGCAATTAAATAGTATATGTTCTCAAATTCACAATTTTAATACTCGATACCGAGACGCAACATCATTTCTTTGGCTCGAGTTTACTCCGATCTTGTCGTGGCAGAATTCAGTCTTCGTTCATTTACGCTTCGCTCAGTGCCACCGCAGAGGAGCAATTTTCACTATTGGTTATACTTTTTCTCCGAATGTGTCCGGGTGCGTGGGGTCGAACTGCTCGTTCGCCCACATAACCGTGACGAGATCCTCCGTATCGGACAGATTTATAATGTTATGCGTATAACCCGGCAACATATGCACCGCCTCTATCTTCTCTCCGCTTACCTCAAAGCGAAGCACCTCGTCCGTGCCGATCTTGCGTTCTTCAATGAGTCCATGCCCTGACACGACGATGAAGAATTCCCACTTTGAATTGTGCCAGTGCTGACCCTTGGTAATTCCCGGCTTTGAGATATTCACGCTGACCTGACCGCATTTCTCTGTTTTGAGCAGTTCCGTGAAGCTACCGCGGGCGTCCACATTCATCTTCAGCGGAAACGCCACCTTCTCTTTCGGCAGGTAGGAGAGATACATGGAGTACAACTTCTTTTCAAAGCTGCCGTTCGGTATCTCAGGGATCACGAGCGTGCTCGGCTGATCGTGGAACTTATGCAGGCACTCAACGATATAGCCAAGCGTCGCTTTGTGTGTCACGGGTGCGGCACAGTATCTGCCATCCTTGGTAAGCACCGTATTCACGCCGTCAAATTCGCAGTGATGTTCTTTGCCCTCGAGAGCGTCGAACATTTCCTCCACGAGATCATCAATAAAAAGCATTTCAAGCTCTACAGCGGGATCATTTACCGTAATCGGCAGATCATTTGCGATATTATTACAGAATGTGCCAACGGCGCTGTTGTAGTTCGGTTTCACCCACTTACCGACAAGGTTCGGAAAGCGGTAAACCAGCACTTTTGCTCCTGTTTCCTTTGTGTAAGAGAAGAACAAATCCTCTCCGGCTCTCTTAGAAAGCCCATACTCGGACGTGCCGAAGCGCCCCGAAAGTGTCGCCTGAATGGAGGATGAGAGCATAACAGGACAAGTATTGTGATGCTTTTTCAGCGTATCCAGCAACGTAGAAGCAAAGCCGAAATTGCCCGCCTTGAATTCGGCAGGATCTTTCGGACGGTTGACTCCTGCGAGATTAAAGACAAAGTCCGCCTTGGCACAGTATTCATCCAACTCCTCTGCGGTACTGTCAATATCGTATTCGTAGATTTTGTCAATCTGTATATTCGGGCGTGTGCGGTTCTTGCCGTCGCAGATATTTTTTAGATTCTCCGTAAGATTCCGCCCGACAAAGCCTTTTGCGCCTGTGATAAGTATTCTCATGTGCATTTTCTTCTTCCCAATTATACCACGCTCAAGGTACCTCATGCGAAAATAACCGCTCAAGCAATGGTTGATTTATGGCGTTTTATACAAGCAAGTCGATATTAGTCTCTAAAATACAAGTCCCTTGTATAGACCTTGTCAATAACGTCCTTTATATTCTGCATCACTGCTACTCTACCTCCGATAGAAATACGCATTTAGTCAGCATCACAATTGCACTTTCTGTTTATATAATTTTCAGTGGCGTTATCACGGTGCTTGATAATACACGGATTCCCCAAAACCACCGAGTGTGCCGGAACATCACAATTCACATAAGAATTCGGAGCAATCAAAACATCATTCCCGATTGTTATTTTGCCGACAATTGTTGCATTTACGCCAATCCAAACGCAATCGCCAATTATGGGCGTTCCTTGTCGCACTCCGCGATTCTCTTGTCCCATCGTTACGCCCTTGTGAATATTACAATTACAACCAACTATCGCTTTGGAATTGATTGTTATACAAAACGGATGCCCGATATATAATCCCGCTCCGATTTTAGTATCGCGCGGAATCTCAATATGATTTTTGTGTGCATAAATGTGATATAAAAATCTATATAGAAATTTGCTTAGTGGGTTACTTGCAATTTGATATTTGCGGAAGTACTTTTGAAACGCCGGTACCCCCCCACCTCCCGAATTTCCATATCTTTCTGCATCTTGGTTTAATATTTTATTTGTCATCATTCCCATCTCCTCAAACATTTTTTACTTTGACTTTTTGATTCAAAACAATTTGTTGTCGGCAAAAATATTAAACCTTTTCCCCAATTAGAAATCTTGTGGCCTTCCATCTCATCAGAACGGCACTGATTATAAGAGATCCAGCTATCGCTGCAACAAAATTCACTCCGGCATTAATCCAAGGATTCACCACTCCATTCAAAGCGGAAATTGTGAAATAGATAATCTGCTGATGAAACAAGTACATCGCCATAGAGTAGGAAGACAGTGTATGAAACACTTTGCTATCCTGCCAACGGATATGTGATGCCAATGTCTGCAATACCGTCCACGCCATAATCGCACCGACAATGTGAAGCAGAAAGCTCATCCCGAATGTCGTTATGCGCCACACAAATCCACTTTGCTGTCCGGCAAAAGCATTTCCGATGAACTATACTAAGTCCGCAATAAGCCAGCAATACCACGGCACTATCTCCGTAATCAATCGTTCCTGCTTCTCGCTTTTTACTCTTATCCGCATACCGATGAAGAAAAACAATATGTATTGACACGCAGTCCAGATGCAGAAAACATTTGGGACAAATTTTCCACCGATAATTCCAAGACCATAAAAAGCTATAGCAATCGCCCACCCTGCAAGCGGCTTCTCGATCATCACTCTCCGCAGCGGCCAAACGATAGCAAACACACCGAACAGCATCCACAGAAACCAAAGTTGACTTGGATTTATGCAGAGGATATATTTTTTAATCAGATCCGCCAAGTCCCATCTGAAAAAATATTCCGAAATGGGTGCCACCCAAATGAGCATCACGAAAACATACGGAACAAGCAGTCTCTTCGCCTTATTCCGGAGGAACGGCAAATATCGGCTGTACCCTCCCACCGTGATTTTATACGTAAATATGTATCCCGAGACAAGCGCAAATGCGTAAATGTGGAATGCCCCAATATACTCTGCCAGCAAACCAAGAAATTTAGATTCAAATACGGGGGTGCAAGTAAACCATGTACCAGTCCAAAAAGCTACTGCGTGGTAAAACACTACCAAAATCATAAGGACTGTCTTTGAAAAATTGCAGTTTTTAAGGACCTGATCGCTTTTTTGTAATCTGTCCACCGTCATGTTTGGCTCCTTACCAATATTCTACCTATATTTTTAAACATCGCAATTATAAACGCCGTTAGAACATATCGCAATTGCGCCAAACACGCAAAGCGATTCTCAGCATCATCAATTAACCATAATTTAACGTGCGGTCGCTATGCGCTCCGACAAGATGTGAAAATATGCACCGAAAAAATTCGCAATATATGGATTCAAAATAGCAAGCTGAATTTACGTTATTCTTTAAATTTTGTGTCGTATTTTTTTGACAGTATCAAATACTTCACGCTTATACAGAATAGCATTAACCGCAATACTTGAAAGCAGTGCTGTACATCCTACCTTCACAGCCAAAAGCATCCATGAAGCATAGCTGATCTGCCCCAATGTAAAAAACGCCGGAAGCAATTTCACGATACCGAACAACAAGATCACGCAAATAGCATCTGTTAAAATATGCTTCAAAAAATATTTAAGGTTGCGATAAATGATATTGCTTGACAGATACCATGCTAAATAAACGGTACGGTATGTCATTGCTGCCAATGTTCCAATCGCTACGCCGATAAGTCCGAATTTAAAAACAAGAACCACGGAGACACCAATATTGATTGCCGCTTCAATGATAGCGCTCCACTGCGTCTGCTTATAGTGACCGGCAGCAAGGACCATGATATTATACGGAAGACGCAGACAATATGCGGCTTGCGCAATTGTTATCAGGTACGCAAAAGATGGAACTATGTAGTTTGCATCCGAAATATCGGCTGTATAAACATACACAAACGGCACGATCAAAACTGCAGTGACCGAAAAGACCAATGTAACCATGGTATGTAAGAACCACTCGATATGAGAGAAAGAACGGTTCAACTCGTCAATTTCGTTTTTCGCAAGCATATTACCCAGCATCGCCTGCATCCCGTTTGTCATGGATACGACAATCTGCTTCACACCGTTAACAACAAGGTGATACACCGCATAAACCGACACATTTTCAAGAGTGGACAGAAATGTCAGAACGACTGTATCCGTATTGCCGAGTACAACAGTTGCGATGTGTTGAGCAAGCCCGTTCCACTTTTGTTTTATCGGTTCGCCCGTAAAGTGAATTTTATGATCAATTTTATATTTTCTTTTTGCGATAACCGAAAGAAGCACCGGCTGAGCAAGGAAGATAAGCGAAGTGACCAGTTTGACTACCTGAATTGACGCCCCGGCATTCATTAGCAAAATGCAACTTGTAGTATTCAGGATCAATACTACAGAATGAATACTGTACTGAATAAACCCAAGCTGATCCGCATTAAGAAGCAGACGATATGTCATACCCAGATAGTACTGAGCAAAGCTACTGATAGATATAACAAATATAAGGATCAGTGTAAACAGATAGTCAAATGAATCCAGTGTGATCAACGGATAGAATATCATAAGAATTGCAGTGTACCCCAATAGAATATATGCAATTCTTTTGAAAAAACGATCCGCAGATACAATGATTTTGCTCACTTCCTGCATATTATTGCTAGCCAAAGGCTTATACAGCGCCGACTGCACTACCGCTCCGACGCCGCATTCGGCAAGCGAAATGAATCCCAAAAACTGAGTTATCGACGCCACCAAGCCGTTAACTGCCGATCCATAAAAAGACAGGAAAAAGCGGGGAAGTATAAACCCGCAGATTATTGTAATAACCTGGTATATCAATGATGATGCCGAATTCAGCATCAGTTTTGTTTTACGCATCATCATCATTCTCCCGAAAAAACGTATGCCATTGCAAAGCTTGTGTTGCTTTTACATATGCATATTTCATTCAATCAAACTTAGCCGGAAGTGATCCGTTGCCCACCGTACGCCACGTGGAGGCTTTGATCTTGTGCGGTTGCTCACCCCGAAATGGGGGTGAGCTTATTGCTTTAGTCAGTTTTTTGTGACGAGTTTGCCGTCAGCACCAAAGTAATACATACCATCGGCAACAGGCAATCCATTTGACACTGTGCTGTTAATCTTCTGCCAACTGTCTCGTCTGAGCTTACCGCTGTAGCAGATGAAATAGTAATCTCCATCCACTTCTATCAGTCGATTACCGTTAGCACCCTTTTGGATAACGCCGTTTACTTTGTAATACAAATTACCGTCTATCTCAACGATTCCAGTTTCGCCCTTGTCCATCTTACCGTCAGCACCGAAATAATACGTGCCATCTGCAATCGGCAATCCGTTCGATACGGAATCATCGATTTTTTGATTTCCGTTAACGCGAAGTTTTCCGCTATATACAGCAAAGTAATAATCACTGTTATATTCAATCAGACCGGCATTCATCTGAATATATCCGTTTTCATTGATATAATATAGCGAATCATCAGAAGTAGCGATAATTCCTTGCTCTTTTATCTCGCGTACAAGCGCACCGTCAACACCGAAATCAAAAGCATATTTCTTGAAAGACGTACTGTCGCGAAGGACCTGAACTCCGTATGTGAGATATCCGTCGTTTCCGAAATTATACGTCTTGCCGTCAATTTCATGAAGTGTCATATATCCGGGGTTACGTGCAACATAGTAGCTCGGACCGTAATAATAACGTGTGCCTTTATCATCCGTATGCCATGCGCCCTTGGTCATACCGGTTTCACTAAATTGGTATGTGACGCCATTAAGCGTATACTCGCCTGTTACTGCTCCACGTGTCCCACCGAAAAAGCAATGCCAGTTTTCATCTATCTGTACCCATCCGCCGGTGAGAGAACCAAGTTTCGAATAACACCATTTTCCTTCAATCTGAACGAGTCCGGTGTATTTACCCTGATTCTTGCCATCGTCGCCGAAGTTGTAGTAAACGCCGTCGACTGCATAAATACCTGTTACCTTTTTGCCGTCTACATAGTAATAATCACCGCTCCAGCCATCGATGACAGCGATACCGTCAACATATGTTTTGCCGTCAGTCCATACACCGTTGAACAGAGTGTCGCAGTCGGTGCACTTGAGCACGCCGTCAACAACTTCATAGCTATGTCCTGTTGCGGGAACAGCTGTGCCCCAGTCAACTACAGAGTTGCAGACTTCGCAGAATGTTCTGCCTGTGTAGCCCGCTTCTGTGCATGTAGCGACTTTGTCGGAGATTGCGTGTGCTGTATGGATATGTCCACCATTCCATGCATCGTAATATGCCTTACCTTCGGTGGTGGAAATCATATCCTTCGCCATCTTGTACATCTCGGTGTCGACCTGAGGACCTTCACCGGAGAATGTATCGGTTGTACCGTCGACAAATGTAACGATACCGCGGTCTATTTCCATGCTGATGTCGATGGGCCAGAATTCCTTCATGCTCTTGAACTGAGCATAGGTATATGCAGGTTGACCTGATTTTGTACCGCTTGTATAGGTATACCCCATTTTGAGTTCCCATGTGCGGATAGGCAGAGAAGCAAGTGCAGCTTCGCCGGTCTGTGTATTTTCGCCTGCGCGTGTAATTGTGATAGTTGCGATGTTTTCGTCGTCCCGAATGCTGTATTCAGCTGTGAAGCCTGCGGCAACTTCCATATGGTCAAGTTCCCACTTGCTCATATTGTTGAGGTCTATGTCAACAGTAACAGACTGAACCTTTTCGATATCCGTAGCAACGATATCGGCATACCATACAGAGCCGAGAAGGATCTTATCAAGCGTAGGATCATGCGCTACAACCTTGACTGTAGATTTGCCCGAGTTTGCCTGAACATTGATTGTGCGTATAACAGAAGCATAGTTGCCCTGATTATCGCAGATTGAGAATTTGACATGGTGCATGCCGTCTGCAAGAGTAACATCGGAAAGTGACATAACACCGTCCTTATATATGCAGGCGGTTTCAACGCCGTCGATATATGCCTTTGCAGTAGCGATATTCAGACCTGTGAAATTGTTCTTCTTAGTATTGTCGGCAACCTTGACGCCGAAGCTGAGAACATTTTCGGATACGGTCTGACCGTTCAAAACCGCTGCATCGGACATACTGCCTGTTGCATAGGTCACATCACCGAACACGGGTGCTTCGCGGTCGTCAACAGCATCGGAATAGTCAACGGTGATATCATCGACATACATGACATATCTGCCGTTATAGGACTTGTGCTGGTTGTAATAATAATTAAAATCTGCACCATCGCGGTCGGAAATATAGAACTGAAGAATGTATCCCTGATGGAGATACAATCCCTTATATGCGCTGAGGTCAATGGACAGGTAGTGCCAGCCGGGTTCCTCAAAAGTGCTTACAACACCCGTTCCCGATTTTCCTCCATCCATTAATGTTGTTGTAATTGGTTTGTCATTCTCTACATAGTTTCCGTTCTCATCCAGTACTAAAGGGACAGTAACAAAATTTATCCATGTAGAAACATCTTCGTCTGAAATATAAATCCACATTCCCAAACGAGTGGCATTTTCAAAACTCCTACCTTCGCCATTATGGATAAGCGCGGTCATCATATAGCCTGACTCAAGGGAATTGCCATAGTTAATATCAAGAGCCATAGCACCGTTGCCACTATGAACCTTGCCATTATCTTTTGTCACATAATACACGGTTCCTTCAGGGTTAACATAGTTATACGGCTTATAACCGAGATCAAACATGCTTGTATCTCCGTTTTCAAAGTCGAAGATGACCTCAGAACCTTTGCCGAGCTTGATTGCGGAAGTTGCGGAAACGGTTGTGCCCACAACTGTTGCGGTAATCTTGCTTTCGGTAACAGTGCCTTCGCCTGCTATAAATTCAAAGCCGTTGATAGTACCGATACCGTCATTTTCAAGAGCAAACAAAATATCGCCTGCCTTGATTTTTACTTCGTTGAGTCCGTATGTAGCTGTCAGCGACAGAGTAACAGTTTTGCCGAAAGGAACTGTCATTTCGCTGCTGTTGAACTCCAGTTTTTCAGGAACAACAGCGTGAATCGTAACAGAACCGACCTCATTGCCGTTGTATGTAGCTGTCAGAACAACATCACCCACTGCGCCTGCGGTCAAAACACCGTTTTCATATGTACCGTTTACGACATTGTAAGTAATATCCGCAGGAATTTCTGCCGCGTGACCGGTTGTACTTACACCTGCGACACTGACTTCAACAGGCGTACCGGGGGTTGCATATTCGGTTTCAACATTATAGGAAACATGGTCAAATGTCTTGGAAGCAACTGCTGTGGAAACGACGATAAGACCATTGGAAATACTGCGCTCGGAGCCATCGGAGGGTTTATTGACTATTTTGAATGCGTCTTCGCCCTCGGGCTTGCTGCCATATGTCATGGATCCGCCGCCGTCAAGGTGTCCTGCCCATTTGCAGCCGAGGTCAAGCATGACCTGCGCCTGTTCCATAAGTGTCAGACCTGCGGATTCGGGTTCCTGGTTACCGTCTGCGGAAAGAAGAATAACCTTATTATCCTCGGTAATACCAATCGTCTGACGGGGATATTTCTGTGTGTTGTTCTTATCTGCATCGGAAAGCACGATCTCGTTGTCATATACAAGCATTTTGTAGATTCCGAGTGCTTCCTGAATGTTGCCCTTATCGGATTCATATTCATCGGCATTGCCGATTTTCACAGAGCCGTCTTTGAGAACAGCAAAATACGCAGATTTTTCTTCACCCGTAACATCGTTGCCGTTCATGACAAATACGCCGGAGGGCTTACCTGTTGTCATGTTGTAGTAGGATGCGTTGATACCCGCTACTACCGTACCATGATAATAAGCATCGCCGGCAGCCGCTTTCTTATCAAAAGCCGCCACCTGTTCGGTGAGCTTGGACATACCGTATGAGGTATTGTCCATATCCTTATAGGATGTGAAAAGCTTGACCGTATCGACCGACATATCGATCGTTGCGGCGAACATCTTTACCTGTTTATCATTTTTATCGTAAACAGTATAGATGTTCTGCGTAACTCCGCTTGCTAATGTGGACTGCTTATCCTGCACAAGCGAGAGCTGTGAGTTGGAAAATTTACCCGTTTCGGATTCTGCAAACGCTGCCATAGGCACAATACCCACAAACATCATTACGCAAAGTACGAACGCCAAAACTCGGGTTGAAATTTTGCCTTTTTTCATGTTCTCTTTCTCCTTATTTTTATCTATATATCGCCTGTCGGCGAGTATATGCGTCTATTGATTTGCGGAGGCTAACGGAAGCTGGAGCCATGCGCCGAGAATCTCATCCCACCGCTCCGGGACAAATTTCTCAAATCCTGATGCCGGGTAGAATGTCAGCTCCGAAAAATACACTTTATGCTCGATTATGTAAAAATCCACACGCAAGAACGGTATGCCTTCGGAAAGTCGCTTTGCCAGCGCCAATATTTCAGGAAGTTCTTCCGGTTTGGCTATTTCAGTCAACGAATTCGGATGCGTCTGGCGACGTATGTCGAGATGCTCCCAATTCGGAGTGAAGAAGTCCTCAGTAAGCCCGGTTGACGTAAATCTGTCTTTGCAGACAAGAATCAGTTTTGGTTCACCGTTGAAACAATGTATTTTATAGTCGGTAAGACCGCCAGCATCACTCTCCATGAACTGCTCGGCAATGATCTTACGCGGCACATCCTTATATGGCCATTCACGACCGGTGAGATAATAATCCTGACGGAGCCCGCACCGCAAATTCGATTTGACCTGTTTGATATTCAAAGCGGACTTGTCTTTGCAAATGCACATCCCGAGACCAGAGTTGTGATTACATTTCAAGACAAATTTATCGGGGAGCGCATCAAAATCGATCTTATCAGGATCATCCCATGCACCGAGTAGAGGAATAAGGTATTGCGAACCAATTTTTTCGGAAATATAGTTGCGTGCTTTATACTTATCCACCATCACGGTGTATTCCGGCTTGCGGTCATTTAGCTTCAACCATTGAAGCTTTTCATTAAAGGTCTGAGGAGCTTCGAGTGGCAGACGACGACCGAAAACAGCCAAAGATTTGCGTGAAAGATATTCGGCATCCGGCATATCGCCATATTTTCCGTAACCCGAATTTATGAGAAAGCGATAATCCTTGCTGAAGGTATACTTTTTTATTGCCTTAATGTATTTTCTGATTTGCATGACTCCGCCTTTCGTTTTAGGTCAAATACATTCACAAAGTGAATCATCAGATAAAAGTTTTGAGCTTTAGAATAATAAGTTACCATCCCAAAATTCATAGCAAGCATTAGTCCCAGCCAAAGTGCAAAAAACGCTACTCTCTGACTGTCAACTTTCCGATATTTCCACAACTGCCTGAAGAGATAGACATACATACTATAGTATAGGCAAAATCCCATAATGCCGCCGCCACAGAGAAGCTCAGCAAAATTATCATGGAGATAAGCATCAAAAGCGTAAAATTGGTTAGCTAAAATATGAGGGTTGGCAATTCCGATACCGCCAACAGGATATTTGAGAAACCATGTCAGACCCAACGTTCTTAAATTATTTCGCAATACTGTAGAATGATCGACCTTACCGTTCCCCAAAACAGCGTTCAGCATGGCTTCCATACGCCCTCGGATACCGTCAAAGATCTCCAACTGCAATATCCAATAAAGTACAAAAGCCAGAATCAAAATCCAAAACAAGATTTTGAAGCCTTTGATGAATATACTTTTCTTGGATTTCTGTGCTTTTACAAATGCATATCCCAAAATGCCTACTGTCAAGAATACTAATGCTTTTCTGCTTTGAGTCACAGCAACCACAATCACGCTCGGAATCATTAACAATGCTGACGGAAAGAGATGGTCTTGGGGGCGCAAATATTTAAGGTTTATTTGAATCACGCACGAAAGAGCACAAGCCAGTCCTATTGTATTAACATTGGCAAATTCATTATCAATACGCAAACCCGAACTGCTTCCAGCAGCAATTATCGTCTCCAAGCCATAGAAAAATAGAGTATAAATAGAGACAACATACCCTGCCCACATAACTGATTTTAACAGCACCGTTTCATCCAACTCCGGAGTATTCAGGTACGTAATATACACCATATATGCACATATAAAAATCCGTATCAATGTTCGCACCATACTCACAGTGTCCGAAGCACTGATCGCCCATAGAGAGGAAAATAGCGCAAAACCAATAAACAGGACGTTCAATACAATATACGGCGTAAATCTGAGTGCTGTTTTCCCATGGTTCATTCCGCAACCGAGCATAAATATACATATTGAAAGTCCCAAAAATACATATTTACCCCAAATATACGTATCAAATAATATAAAAAACACAAATAGTGCCGTCGTAAACACAAATATAAGTGTCGTAGCCACTTGGCGCAGTGATATACTCATAACTCATCTCCTATTCACGGAAAATCAAATTCACAAATTGTTCTGTTACCGTCTCTATATCATAACAATTTTCCTTGAATTTTTGTATTGGCGTCTCTCGAATCACCTGCGGTAACTGATCAATATAATTTGCCCATTCTCCTGCGTCGCCTAATGGCAAGTAATGAACTAATCCCGTAATATCCGCTTCATGCGTGATTGTGTCGGAAATTATGCACCGAAGCCCCGTCGCCTGCGCTTCGATCACGGTATTTGGCATTCCCTCATACAATGACGGAAATACGAACACATCCATAGCAGACAAAAGCGACGGTATATCAGATCGGATTCCTGTAAATATGATTTTGTCCGACATACCGAGTTCAGAAGCTTTTTGTTTTATTGCGAACTCAAGTTCACCACCTCCGACAAGTAAGAGAACACTATTCGGGGCTAATTTTAAATACTCAAAGAAAACATCGAGCAAGAAAACGTGATTTTTCTGTGTCATAAAGCGACCGACATGCCCAATTACCGTTGTGTCATCGGATAGTCCAAACTCGGAACGTATGCGGCATCGCATATCTGCGTTGAAGCCATATCGATCAATATCAATAGCATTGTGAAGGATGTTGACAGTACCGTTTTCATAAGCCTTTTTGCCAAACGTATACATCGCTGCAAGATCAGATGGCGCTATTTTGACATTCACATATTTGCCGTACAGGATACGCCCGAACCAGTGCGCAACTTTTGATTTAAGACTGCCACCGTCACTTGAGTTACTCGAACGTGCGGCACATACTTTCGCACCAGCTTTGCAAGCAATTTTAAGATCCATAAACCCCAAAGCACTTGAAGTAACCCTCAAAACATACTTGTATCCGTTTGAGCTTACCACATCATAGAGTTGCCCCTCAAAATTACGAAGTGACATTGACTTTGCCGGAATCCTGTAGATTTTCCCTCCAAGAGATAATATTTCATCTTCGTAGAAGCATTTTTCGGACACATTAACGCAAAAGTCCATCTGATATTTTGTGCTGTCTATCCGGCGATATATTTTCATTAAAAAAGTTTCCGCACCACCTACATTCATACCGCTTAAAATACACAGCAATCTTTTCATATTCTCTTCCTTGTTTTTCGATTTAGCTCTTTGGTTATTGCTTCTGCCACTCCGACGGAGCTGTATTTTATTGCTTCTTGCAAACAATACAGCTTTTTGTCAATTATAACTTTCGGATTAGTTGCAACGTTTTTTAGAATGGCAACAAATGCTTTTACATTTCCGGTCGGATATATAAATCCGACATTTTCATGCACAATTTCCGGATTATATTTCCAATCGCTTGCTATTATCGGTACACCGGAAGAAAATGCATCAATAAGCGTTCCTGCAAAACCTTCACCGTCATAAAAAGTCGGAAACAGTAATGCAAAATAGTCCTTTATCACATCGACACTTTTGTTAGAATTGACGCATCCGCAATAATGAACATATTGTGGAAACACGGTCTGCAATTTGTTAAACCATTCGGTTTGATTTGCATCGACCGGACCGTATATGTCCAAGGTGAATACTGTTTCTCCAAAATCATCATTCACACGGCTAACCGCTTCGATCGCATCCTCAATTCCCTTTTCCCTCATGACACGCGAGAACGTACAAAGACGATACGGTTTTTCCAAAGGCGGCAATTCTTCCGGGGGTAACGGAGTGATAAACTTAAAATTCGGAATAACCGAAACGTTGGAAAATCCCTGACGCTCCAATGCGCTTTTCATGCTGGATGTCTCCACCCAAACACCATCAAATCGGCGAAGCTGCGCAGCAAGCTTTTTATCAGCCTCCGTCTTTTGAGGCAGCCAACCTCCGATAACATCATAGAACAGTCTCGCAGAAGTTCCCTTAGCGTACCTAAGAAGTAGCGGCGTGAATATTTTCACCCCATTATGCGCCGGCAGCATAATTACGTTCTCGCTTTGCTTTACGGCACGGCGAACGGCAGCAATCATTTTGAAAGGATGTTTTTTCCAACCGTAGGTTTCAATATACGATACTTCGTTCGCTCCGTATTTTTCAGATAGCAATTGATATAAATTACGCGTTTTTACCGGCTGCCCGCCAGTTGGCATCGTATCAAACCCGAAGGCTCCTATGATGCATATCTTCATTATGAACAATCCTTTCAAAAGCGACTGATAAACCCAAACTCACGATTTGTTCCACGTTTCAAGCTCATCCAACACAAGTTTGGAAGTGAGAAGTTTTTTCTTTGTTTCTTCAACGTTAAGTAATCTTGTATTGTTTGAATTAAACTCTGTCAATGTGTTGCGTTCTTTATTGCCCATTGAGAGATATTTTTCGTAATTCAAATCGCGATTATCCGCAATGACACGATAGAACATTCCACAATCAACCGCACGGGCGCACTCCTCATTTGTAAGCAAGGTTTCATACATTTTTTCGCCGTGGCGGATACCGATTATCTGGGTTGGATAATCGGGAACGCCAAACAACTCCTTAATTGCCTGTGTAAGGACATCAATCGTACAAGCATCTGCCTTCTGCACAAACAGATCTCCCTGGCTTCCGTTTTCAAATGCATAAAGCACCAGGTCCACAGCCTCATTCAGATTCATGATAAAGCGTGTCATAGCCCCCTCGGTTATTGTCAGCGGAAGCCCATGCTTGATTTTATCTATGAACAGCGGGATGACCGAGCCGCGCGAACACATGACATTGCCGTATCTTGTACAGCAAATGCGTGTTTTTTCCGGATCCACATTTCTCGCCTTCGAAATGATAATTTTCTCCATCATCGCCTTGCTGGTACCCATCGCATTTATCGGGTAAGCAGCCTTATCCGTAGACAGGCACACAATGCGCTTCACTCCGGAATCTATTGCTGCTGTCAGCACGTTATCCGTGCCAATCACATTGGTTTTAACTGCTTCAAGAGGAAAAAATTCACACGACGGAACCTGTTTGAGAGCCGCTGCATGGAATATGTAATCAACACCATACATAGCAGGACGCAAAGTTGAAATATCTCTGACATCTCCAATATAAAACTTTAACTTAGGGTTATTGTACAGATGCCTCATATCGTCCTGCTTTTTTTCGTCGCGTGAAAAAATACGGATTTCTTTGACATCAGTGGTGAGAAATCTCTCCAAAACGGCGTTTCCAAAAGAGCCGGTACCTCCTGTTATCATTAACACACAATCTTTAAATGAATACGACATGTCCTATCGCCTTTCTTTTTAATTTTCAGTCTTTTGTAACAAATTTATATCCGGCACGCACAGCAATAGGCTTTAGTGCGCATATAATTTTCGCAGGAACGTGGTGTGCCAGCCAATTTTTCACATCCATTACAATGAGCTTATGCCTTTTAATAACCGGACGCTTCTCCGTCGGAACAATGATTCCGTATTTTTTGAGTTCCTTTACGGTCCGCGGATACCATTTCCCTTGTATGACACCATTAAGATAGTTCAATCCAATATAGTTTAGCGTAGCGCAATTCCCGTCAATACGCATATTGCTTTTCGTTTTTTGCCGTGCTTCAAATTCCCATGCGCTAAAATCATCCTCATAAAGCAACTTTTGCAAATACGCCTTTTTCCAGATCGCCGCTTGAAGATTGACGCCGTATAACGCTGATGGATCAAGAGGATAGGCTCCGTTTTTTTTCCATCTGTATTGAATTGGTATGGGGATTACCCTCAGGTAGTCGTAATCATTTTCTGCAAAGCATTGGAATAGCTCATTAATTTTTGTGGAACTGGTTTTTTCGCAAAGGAAGTAATCCTCCAGCAATACAAGCAGAGTATCCTCAGGAATTTCCTCCAATGCTCTCCGTAAGCGATGACTCCACGACACTTCATCGCCGGTAGTCACTACCGTAGCATGCGGATAGGTTGGCATTTCATTATTGGTAATCAAATAAACCGGCAACGTACAATCGGGGAAAAACTTTTCAAAGCATTCAAAAAAAGTGTCCCACAAATCCTTATATCCATCAAAAGATATAACCACTATCGCTTTTTCCATATACACCCTATTAAAGCCTCTTGGCATATGTCATTGCCACATCTTCCAAAACACGATATGGCACAAAACCATTCTTTTTTGTAAAAATGAATGCTACAGGAATTTTGCTGGGTAGCACCTTCCCTATGTAAACTTTATCCGTATCTTCTGCCATATCCAAATCTACACTTGTCCATGTTTGTTTTTTTTAATGAATGGAGTTTCACTTTTACGCCTTCTTCACATATCTTTTTTTCTTATAGAAACCAAACACCATATTGCGTGCGGTATGAAAAGCTGCAAACATGGCGTTTTGTTTTTCTGCCCTTCTAAACAAATTATAATGCCATCTAATCATCGTCTTGACACTGTGACTGCTTACCGAACCAGTTCTGCCCCGCCGATACATGGCAAGAACATCATCAAGCAGATAGCATTCTGATTTTCTGCAAATTTTCAACCACATTGCATAATCGTTATTCTTTTTTATATCTGCAATTTGAATAAGACCCACGGTTTCCACATCATACATAACCGTCAAGCACCCCGGCCAGCAATAGTTATACATACCATGTTTGGTTATTTTTTTGGGGCCCGTAACGCTCCGCCCGTTCGGCACAGAATTCTCGTTTATTTCAATGTAGTTCGTATAAGAAAAGTGGTAGTCATTGTTCTTCATAAACGAAATTTGTTTTTCCAACTTTGTCGGCAACCACAAATCATCGCTGTCAAGGAAAGCAATCCATTTTCCCTTTGCTTCACGCAATGCACGATTTCTTGAAACCGCTGCGCCGCTGTTTTTTTCATTTTTTATGTATTTGATTCGGCCGTCTGACGAAAACGACTTAACCACCTCATCAGTGTTGTCTGTCGAGCAGTCATCAACAATAATCAGTTCCCAGTCGGCATATGTTTGCTTTTGAACAGAAGTAATTGACTCTGATATAAATTTTGCCGTGTTATATGACGGCATGATAACCGATACTAAATCATCCACGCTGGCACACCTTCTTTTCTTGAATGTATAGAAAGATCAAACATTCAACAATTTTCTCGCTTCTTCCTGCTTTTCGTCGTATGTAGCCTGATCAACTTTGCCTTCCATCATCAGCCAATCGCCGTAGTCCATGTCCGACACGGTTCCTTCGCGGACAACATCGCTTCGCTTGAGAACTTTGGCGACCGTTTTCAGGATTATCATTAAATCGCCCTTGAAAGTAATGCCTTGGTCGATATACTGCAAGTCGTATTCAAATTTCTGCTCCCATGTGATGTTGTTCCGCCCATTCACCTGCGCAAGTCCTGTAAGACCGGGGCGCACATCATGGCGGCGGCGTTGTTCGTCGGTCAAAAACACACAATCCCGAACCAAAAACGGGCGTGGACCGACTATCGAGAGTTGAGCCAGCACTATGTTGACCAAAGACGGCAGTTCGTCAAGAGAAGTGCTGCGCAAAAATGCGCCATAGCGTCCGAGACGCTGGTCATCAGGGAGAAGTTCACCGTTTATCCCACGCTTGTTATTCATTGATCGCAGCTTAATCAGATAAAAGATTTTTTCGCGTCCATCCTTACCTTTCCTTCCGGGACGGGGTTGCACAAAGAATGGATTTCCTCTCATAGCAATCGCACCGACTATGATTAAGACTAAAAGAACAGGTGACAGTACGATCAGTGCCAGCAAGGACAGGGTGAAATCAAAAAATCTTTTCCAAAACTTCGCGTACATATATGTAACCCCTTGACAAATTTAATTGAAGCAACTCTTGATTATCTCAATCACCTTTGCCTGATTTTCCTCGGTCATCTTGTTGTCGCTCGGCAGGCAACAGCCTCGCTCAAATATATCGGCACCTACATCCGTTACGCCACCTGCTATATAAGCATTCGTGCGGCAACGGAGTGTACCTTCTCTTCCGATTGCTTCATGCATACGATACATCGGCTGCATATGCATGGGTTTCCAAATCGGTCTGCCCTCAGCGTTAAGGCTTGCAAGCGTCTCTAAAATTTCGGTCGGACAGGTTTTTCCTTTTTCTTTTATGTAGAGCGCCTTGGAATCGTCTCTGACTTGCTTGCACATATATTCCTTATCAATAATCAGAGCGGACAGCCAATAGTTCGGCACAGCACCGTCGATAATCGGGTTCATGTGGACAGGCAGATCTTTCAGCCCCTCGCGGTATCTCTCATAGACTGCCTTTTTCTGTGCGATATGTTCTTCCAAATGCGGATACTGTCCGCGAATAACGCCGGCAACCACATTGCTCATGCGATAGTTATAGCCGACTTCTTCATGCTGATACCAAGGAGCATTTTCACGCGCCTGTGTTGACCACTTCCGTGCCTTGTTTGCCACCTCAATGTCGTTGGTAAGTAAGCAACCACCGGCGGAACCCGTAATGATCTTGTTTCCGTTGTAGCTAATAGCGGAGTAATCGCCAAACGAACCGCACTGTTTGCCGTTCAGCGTAGCGCCCATAGCTTCTGCGGCATCCTCAATCAAAAGCGCACCATGCTTTTCGCAGATCTGCTTGATTAAATCAATGCGCCCGGGAAAACCGTACAGTTCGGCGCAAACAGCAAGTTTGACATCCGGGTACATCTCAAATGCCTTTTCGAGTGCGATGGGATCCATATTCCACGATTCGGCTTCGGTATCGATAAACACCGGAATACCTCCCTCGTAAACAACAGGATTGAGCGTCGCGTCAAAAGTCATATCCGAGCAGAATACGCGCTTGCCTTCAAGTGCGCCATGGCTGATGGCAGGCTTGCCGTACAGCTTTTCTCCTGCGGATTTCACACAAAGATGAAGTGCCGCAGTACAAGCCGAAAGAGCGACAGCATATTTCATCTCCGCCTTCTCGGCGGCAATGCGCTCTACTTCGTTGATGTTTGCACCGACCGTGGACATCCAATTCGTCTCATACGCCTCGGTCATATATTTCAGCTCTTCGCCGTGCATAGTCGGCGTTGCAAGCCAAACCTTGTTTTTGAATGGAGTAATCATACCTTCCTTATTCCTGCTTTCCGGATTCAACATCCCCATATACTTCGTTACACCCAAGCATATTTTTCATTTTCATAAGAGTACCTGCCACAACAGCATTCGCATTAACAACAGCCATCGGTTCGACAATCGTGCCTTTCATCAATTGTGCAGAAGGTGCAACATATGCTCTCGGGCTGACGAGGATCGCAACGTTGAAAAGTGCTTCTTCCAACATTTGTATGTATTCCAGCCATGTTGCCATCAACAAAATCAATCTTCTCAAAGTATCCCATGGACTCAGCAATTTCTTTTGCTACCATTCCATACTGCCCTGCTCCGAGAATCAGCAGATGTTGTTCATACTATGCTTCTTGTCTTGCTTTTCAACGTATCAGCACTCTCATACAGTTACCTTTTTGAAATCTCAAACCTCATACCAATCTGCCCAAGCCATCTGATCTTCTCAGCTTCGAACTTGCAGGTCGATCATTTTCGTTTCTTCCTTTCGGTTGCGCTATGTCTTCAAAACACTGCTTATTGTTTATTCATTGCCATTGCAATATTGTGCTCTCCAGCCACCTGTAGATTTCAGCTTCATGTTACTCCAAAAAGAGCGCACTATATGAAGTACATTACTTTCAAATGCAATTTTATGCGCTATGCTTCCATTTTATATAATAATACTACACAACGGCGAATTTGTCAACAAAAATTTATTTAAATACTTTGGTTAAAACGCTGAAACAATTTTCCAAATTCCATTTTCAGTCATTGAAAAAAGCCCCAAAATCAATGATTTTGGGGCTTTCCATGGCTTTCTAATACGAAATAGCTACACTAGCGCACTGTTATCCGTTGTCCGCACCTCCAGCACTTCGGAACTGCCTCCCGCCGCCATGAGTTCCTTGATCTGTCGGTCGGTATTCCGAAGAATCACACGGTCAAACAGCAGATACAGCCCGCCGAGAATCAGTGCGCCGATGACAACGGCAAGGATGATTTTTACGCCAACAGAAATCTGCCCTTCTCCGCGATTGTTTTTCAGTCGTTTCATGCTCCCACCTCAGTACCGTTTGGTAGATGTCATTTCCCATTCGATTCCGTCATGACTGCGGTAGGATCTTCCGTCCCCGCAACTTACCGTCACATACGAAGTTCCGTTGCCAACGGAAACCGATTTGCTGTCTCCGATGGACGGAACCCACTCCTGCGCATCACGGCTGACATACAGGCGGGCGCCGCTTCCGTCCTTGATAACCGCAAGGAAAGCAGTCTTTTCCTGATAGGTTCGTGTAAGAACCGTACTGACCGTAGCAGACGCGCTCACACCCGGAATGGTACAATCCTTCCAGGTCTCCCCGTCGTAACTGTACTGCACGGAGTTCCCGTCTTTCCGAACCTGCACCGTATCTTCGGTGTGGATCATCCCCTCCACCTTCTGATTCAGCTTCGGGAAAATGACATTCCGGTACAGTGCAAACAATCCGCCGAGAATCAGTACCCCGACCACCACGGCAATGATAACTTTCACTGCCGTGGCGGTAAAGACTTCACCCCGGCGGTTTGACAATCCTTTTTTCATACTGTCACCGCCTTACCGTTTCCGGATCAGGTGCCGGAATAATTGAACATCTTGCCGATCTCGGTGTTGAGATTGGGAAGAATGGTGGTCTTGAACAGCGCATACAGTCCGGCAAGGATAACGCCGCCGTCTCCATCGAGGACGACGCCGAGGAGGATGATGCTACCGAGAAGACGCAGGCCTCCGTCTCCGGCGCAGGTGCCATCTCCGGCCCCACCTCCGTCGCGCAGGGCGATGAGATTACGCTCGCCGACTCCACCAAGAAGCCCGACAACACGGACTTCGAGAAGTGGATCTATGTTGACGAACGCGTTGACCTGGTAGGTGACGAAAACGCGTGGTGGGGAGAGAACTGGACGGTGTCCAGCGGCTCCGAGAACGTCAAGCTGTCCGGGTCTAGTAGCGGGTTGCGAACCGCAACGGGCCGTGAAGTTGGCGATGCGACGGTGCAGCGCGAGTATTACGCTTTGGGCTGGCATACCGAAACCTTCACCATTCATGTGATGAAGAAGCCGGCGGCGACATCGCTGCTTTCCAAAAACCAGTTCCCGAAAAGATTAAGAAAGTTGCCGGTATTACCAAGGGCAGTGCAGATCTCATCATCGTAGGTGCAGGCGGCGCCGGCCTTTCTGCCGCGGAGACGGCTAAGGATTTAGACGTTAAGAACGTGCTGGTTTTGGAAAAGATGCCGGTGATCGGCGGAAACACACTTCGCTGCGCATCTGCATTTAATGCAGCTGACCCCGACAGACAGAAAGCCCTTCCGATGACGGAAACACTGAAGGAAGCTGTGGTTAAAGCAATCAGCGAAAAACCCGTCAGCGAAGAACACGCCAAG
>ENA-ORMN01000973-ORMN01000973.1-human-gut-metagenome-genome-assembly--contig:-NODE-973-length-30698-cov-24.775805_pt1 | contig 30698 bp, 26 predicted proteins | sample MGYA00242102_ERZ508993 | MGnify/ENA primary metagenome ERZ508993 (study PRJEB26280, sample SAMEA2338770) | human gut metagenome | biome: human gut; feature: human-associated habitat; material: faeces...
ATTTTATTCCGTGTCATAGTGCTATGCTTCCTTCGTATGTGTTGGCAAAATAATTCAAATTTAATTATAGCATTTTGACGTTTTTTTGTATAGACATGAGAAGATATTTCATTCCGCTTCGGTCCGTGCTAAACATGTGTCACTGGCACATGGCACCCTACCCTCTACTCGCATATCGAGGGATTATCATCCCGCTTTTATGCTCATATCGGGGCGGGTCATAAGTATTTTAGTATCATAAAAAAGAATAGAAATGTGGTACAATACCTAGGGAAAGATAATTAGTTACGAAAGAATATGTTAGGAAACATGCATAAAAGATTATTGGGAATATCAGCTGGACAAGGAGAAGGGCAATAAGGTAATATATTAATGCTTGTTGGAACGGAAAAGGCGGATTCCTCCGATGGAAGGAATCGTCTGCGGAATGGAGATTAGTATGGAATATATATCAGATGCACAGGCAAAACAGATGATCTTAGAGGTAGGACGCAGAATGTATCAGGGCGGCTTTGTGGCAGCGAACGACGGAAATATCTCCTGTAAAGTCGGAGATAATGAGATCTGGGCAACACCTACGGGAGTTTCTAAGGGATTTATGACAGAGGACATGCTGGTAAAACTGGATCTGGACGGGAATGTGTTGGAGGGAACGCACAAGCCTTCCAGCGAGATCAAGATGCACCTCAGAGTATTCAAAGAGAACCCGAAGGTACAGGGCGTGGTACATGCACATCCTCTGACGGCGACGGCGTTTGCCTGTGCGGGCATCAGTCTGGAGGAGCCGGTTCTGATGGAAGGGGTTCTGTCCTTAGGCTGTGTGCCGTTAGTGCATTTTGCCCTGCCGGGCACAGAGGAAGTGCCGGAAGCGGTGGCACCCTACTGCCGGGAATACAATGCTGTACTGTTAGCAAACCATGGCGCGCTGACCTGGGGAGATAACCTCATGCAGGCATATTACCGCATGGAGACCACGGAATATTATGCGAAGATCCTGATGATGAACAACTTTATCTTAGGGAAGAAGACGTTGTTGTCCCAGGGACAGATCGACGATATTATCAAGATCCGTGCAGGATGGGGCATCACCACGGGTGGCAGACCCATCGGACCGGAGGGCGCGCAGAATCTGGAGGATATCTGTATTTCCCGAAAAAATAAATAAGCTATAGGGAAAACAAATGGCTGCGAAGCGGTGATTGGTTTTACCAGGCATATTAGTGTAATAGCACGAATTCGTAAGCTTATGATAGAAGGTCATGTTAGAGACTTCTGCGAAAGCAGTCTCCAACAGGGTAGCAGCGCATAAGACAGGTTTATCAAGTTTAGAGAGAACAGCGTGGCAGAAGTCACGCTGTTCTGCTTTTTGGGATAGTCCCAAGCTCTTATATTCGTGAAAAATAACGAAAGCTCACCAGCTATATTCTGATAACTGGAATGTGTAGGATTCGCCGGGAGTAATGTCATAGATCACAACAGAGTCATCCTTGAACTTGTCTCCGGCGCTCAGAGAAGATAAGTATATATTGCCAGAGTCTATCAGATAACCCGCACTGTCATACAACTTATAACTAATCATATCATAACTGGAATCACTGCTCCCGCTCTTCTTTTCTCCGGTAATTGTAATGGTCAGCTGTGGAGAATAGTCTTTGTCAAATTTAAATTCGGCTCCTTGAATTTGGATCACGGATGCCGTACTCCCCATGAAGTCCTTCACCTTCAGATCGAGTGGAAATGAATCAAACGTCACCTGAATATCTTCAATAGGCAAGCAATACAGAGCATCGCAGTTTACTTCGTCAAACTGAACTGCGTTTTCCTTATACACGGTGAAATAAACCTTCCCGCTTGCGGATTTTCCGGCTTTGATCTCAGCGGCAGGGATTCTCACATTGGCAAGATATTGCTCTCCGGCAGCTTGGCTGGTATAATAGCCAAAATCATCAGTAGAAACGGACTTTGTACCAGCATAAACTTCTTCATCCGCATCATTTACGATTCGAATATCAACGTCGACATCGGCTGACAGGGACTTATCATTTTTATCAGCTAAGCCAAAGAAAAGGCTGAAATCACTTGTCCCCTCGTTATACTGGAAAGACCAGCTTTTCAGTGTTTCAACACGGGATGCCGACGATCCGCACCCACTTAACAACAATGCAATTACAAGTCCCCACATAAGAAAGAATCGTTTCATTTCTGCGTCTCCTTATCTGTCTGTGTCTTTATTGCACGGAACATTTCTTGTTTGAGCAAACGCTTTTTATTTGGATTCATTGTGCAGTAATTGCGATTGCACTGCTCACTTAGAAAGCAAGTCTCGCAGATAAGCTGTTCAACTTCCTGCATAATCAGTTCGTCATCACTGGGAAGCTCGTAGGCTTCGATCTTTTGGATGCCTGTCGGGTTACGCAGTCCGTAGTCAATCAGTTTTCCATTTCCGGTTTTTACATAACGGTAGACCTCGGCACCGAAAGAAACGCTGTCACCAACATGGTACTCTTCAAAGCCGGATTTGTCCATCCAGACGTGGTCCTCTTTTCCGTCAAACATTATTCCATCGGTATACATCCCGCTGATGAATATCCGCTTGAAGCAAATATGTTTTGGCTTAACTTTCTCAATCTGTCCTTTGAATTCAAGCAGATAATTAAATATGCCGTTTGCAAATTCAGAACGATAAGTATGCCCTAAAGAAGCAAGCTGGACATCCAAATATTCATCATAAGACATCTTTTCTGCGCCAACGACATCCTTACGAGAATCCGGATTGAAAAATGCGATGCCGTCTTCTTCATATACGCATGTATCTTCTCCATAATTGATTGCCAAAAGCGATTTTTTATCTGGATACTTGGCAATCAGAGCAGCAGCTTTTTTGAGCCGATCCTGCCGCTTTTGCCTTTCGCTGCGTTCACTCTCATGCTGCTTCGCAAAAATGCGATCCTCTATGTGTCTGCTTTCGGCTTTTGTTAGCAACGGCGATAAATGGTCAACGCAATCGTAATCTCCATTTTCCATGCGCGTTTTGAAGCGGGTAAGAACTTCTTTAAGTTCCTCAGTGGTCAGATACCTTGCCTTGCTAATAGAACAGCTATGGTAACACCCCGTGTTTATGTTGCCATGCCCATCGTCGTACATAATGGCACTATTCCATGGGCAAAAATAATGTTCTTTCTGAACGAGCCTTCCTCGCTTCAAGCCCTCCTCAAATTCCGGAAAGACCGCTGGATTGCCACAGCCTTCGTGATCCTCCACCCAAAACCCGGAAGGACCCTTGTCCGCATGGCTGATCATCACATTGATTGCGTCGACTGTAGCCTTTTTCATTTGCTTGTTATTCATAACTCACACCTCCGTTAATAAGTGTCGCCAGACAGCGACCTGACATGTTAACGTGGTCTTTTAGCGCTTTTATGAAAATTATAGCATGTTTCTTTGTGCCTGTCTATCCTACTACTTGCTTGGCCGGACAAGCAAAAGCAGTTTTCAAATTAAGAGGTTTTTATCGCTGTAAACGATGTGCTGCTTATGGAAAGGAATTCCACTGTTCATTGGATGGTGAACAACTAATTGTAACCATGCAATAGCGAACGGAACGGTGAGCGCAGTACACAGATTGCAGAAGCGCGGAATAATGGACAAAATTATCGTTTCAGCAAACTTCTTCCCTATCCTCACAAGGATTGGTTTAAGTGAGGGATTCCTGACTACTTTTCTGAAAGATGATATCAGAAGTACCCTTATGAAATAGGTTGGAAATCGGTATTTAACTGACCTATGAGCTGTACTTGTGCAAGGGCATGTACCTTAATGACACATACCCCTTTTGTCAGCATCCCTTGTCCGGCAACTGCCATAGTATTTGTATTTCAAAACCTGTTTTATGGACAGCTACCTCAGGGCCTTCTTTTTGTGCTTTATTTGTGTAATTGCATAGAAGCAGGCAGGGGGAAAAGTTCCTACAGGACACAGATTTTTCACAGAGTGAACACTTTTTCAATACAAAATCCAACTATACTTGAGAAAACAACGGAAATTGGACGGAATAGCAATTGGAGGTTCGCCGTGAAGAACAAAGAGATCAAACAGATATTTTTTTCCCGAAAGAAAAACAAAAAATGGATCATCATTGCGCTGGTACTGGTACTTACGCTGGGTGGCGGTTCTCTGGCAGCAGTGGTGGTATTACATAGAAACGGCAATCGGTCAGAATTATCCATGCCAGGTAATATGGCGGGGCTGAGCTTCACGGAGGATATGACTGCTGCGTCAGGTGTTACCAATGTCGGTATCACGGAGGCGAGCTTTGACGTGGAAAATCTGACAACAGAGTTAGAGATCGAGGAAGTCTACGCGGTCTCCGGGGAAGAGGTAACGACAGGAGATAAGATTTTAAAGCTTACGGAGGACAGTGTGGAGGAAGCCAGAAAGGAACTGGAGAGAGCGCTGGAGGATGCGGAACTTGCGTATCGTACCGGAGCTATCGAATATGAGCAGAACCTGATCACAGCGGAATATACGAGAGACAGTGCCATTCTCACCGGACAACAGGCCAAGGATGTCTATGATGAGACGGTAGCAAGTCTGCAGAGTGCTGTGACCAGGGCGGAAGAGGAATTGCAGGATGCGGAGGATGATATAGCAGAGTATGAATCCTATGTGAATGATGGTTCCTATAAGAGTTATTTCAAGGTAGATGAATATCAGGCAATCTATGATGAGAACCTGAAAGCACTGACGGATAAACTGGATGAGTGGGGAATCAGCTGGTCCCAGATCACCGGCGGGTCAGCCGGATCTGTGCAAGCAGGAGGAACTGCAGGCAATGTGCTGGGCAGCAGTGGACAGGACAGCAATTCCTCGAATGTGAAAACTCTGGCATCCCTATACAGCATTTTGGAACAGAACCTGAAGGATCTGGAAGAAGCACAGGAAAAATATGAGGATGCAGTCACCAATGCTTCTTTTAACTTACAGACATTGCAGTTAAAGCTTCCCAGCCTTCAGCAGGCAGCCACGGAGGCGAAGGAAAATTATGAGATCCAGCTGGCGCAGGCAAAGCTGACCTATGAGACTTCCCTGTCCGGCGCAGAACGGGCAGAGAGCGATTATAACACTACAGTGGAAAAGGCTAAGTCCGATCTGGCAGCTCTGAAAAGTACTTATGAAGATGCCAAAGAGAATCTGGAACTGTTTGAAAGCAGTGTAGGTGACGGATATTTCTATGCCTCTGAGGATGGAACGATCCTGCGGACCATGGTGCGGGCGGAGCAGACGCTGACTTCCGATGCAGTAGTATTCGTCTATAGCAATCCGAAGGAGCTGACGGTCACCGTATCGGTAGACCAGGCGGATATTGCAAAACTGACCGTAGGCGACAGTGCTTATGTGCAGCCCTCCGCAGGCAGCGGATATACCGGTGTGATCACAGCCATTGATCCGGTATCCTCGTCTGACAGCCGTACCAGTGTTACATATAGCGTGACGGTACAGATCAACGTGGAAGATGAGGAGGACAGCTTAAGTGCCAACGAATCCGTCACCGTAGTCTTCGGCATGACGGACGAGGACATTGAGCAGTTACAGCATAGACAGAGCCAGAGCATGCAAGGCAGACCTGACGATGTGTCCGGCGGCAATGCAATGCCACAGGGCGGCCCGGGAGGCGGCGAAAAGCCCCAGAGTGATTCCAGTAACGGAGAACTGCCGGAAAACGGTGAGATGCCACGGGGTGCCTCCGGTAACGGGGAATTCCCGGGAAATGATCAGCAGGGAGGACAGACACAGTCATGAAATTGAAAAGACCACATTTTGAAAAACTGAAATCCCTCACAAAGAAACAGAAGAAGCTGATCCTGGCGGGGATCGCATTACTTCTGCTGATCCTGGCAGCCTGCTATACCGTGTTTATTGCACCGTTACTTCAGAAAGAACAGTGGATCTACAAAGAAGAGACGGTGGAGCGTGGTACGTTAAAGGTAGGTGTTACTGAGAGCGGCTCTCTGGAATACAACACAAAATCCATAGATTACGATCTGAATCTGGACGTCAGTGATGATGACGAGGATGACAGTGATGATGACGATGATACCGTACAAAAATATCTGAAGATAGAGGAGATCTACGCCGCCAGCGGGCAGCGTGTCACCGAAGGCGAGGAACTGCTGAAATTCACGGAAGACAGCGTGGAGGCGGTTCGGGCGCTGTTGCAAAATGCGGTAGTGGAGGCGCAGGCAGACTATGCGGAGGCAGAGAGTACCTATGAATTGTCCCTGCTGGAAGCCCAGACCGACTACGATACCCAGAAGATCAGTGCTTCCTATGCGGCATCCATCCGCAATACTTCCGGTACGAGCGTGACGAACAAAGTGGCATCTCTGCAGGTACAGCTGGAGCAGAAGCAGGCCAACGCAGCTTCTCTGCAGGAGAAGCTGACAGAAGCCCAGGAAGATTATCAGGATGCATTGGAGACCTACGAAGCGGCAAAAGAAGGTTATGAAGGCGCCGGAACCGATAATACAGTGAATTTTATGACGATCCAGAATGGTTATCTCAGTGCCAGATCCAAATACCAGCAGGCAAAATCAGCGTTGACGCAGGCAGAGGATGCTTTATCGGAGAATGAAAGTGCTATTACCGATCTGCAGAACCAGCTGGCAGCGGCACAGGCAAAGCAAAAAATCGATAAGCTGGATACAGAAGAGACCTATCAGGAAGCGGTGATCACCGGGCAGAATGCCCAGACCACTTACAACGCTGCTGTGGAAGATCTGAAGGAGACCTTACAGGAAGCGGAAGAGACGAAAGAAAAACGGGAAGAACAGTTACAGGCCTTTGAAGATTTCGTCGGAAGTGATGGTATTCTCTATGCCACAGAGGATGGTGTGATCACAGAGGTCAGCTACGAAGCGGGAGACCGTCTGACGACGACAGGAGCTCTGTTTTCCTATGCAACGTCGGATGACATGAGAATCTCCGTGGATGTGACCCAGGAGGATATTGTGGACCTACAGGTGGGAGATGCGGTAGATATCACCTTTACGGCATACCCGGAGGATTCCTATACCGGAAGCATCCTCTCCATCAATACCACGGCTACTTCCGATTATAGTAATACCGTAAGCTACACTGTGGAGATCAGCGTAGAAGGCGCATTGGAGAAGCTGTATGGGGGAATGACCGCAGATGTCATTTTCGTAACGGAAGAAAAAGAGGATATTCTTTATGTGTCCCGTAAGGCCATTGTCGAAGAGAACGGCAAGACCTATGTCTATCGTAAGACAGCACTGGGTGGCAGGGAACTGGCAGAGGTAGAGACCGGTATCACCAACGGTGTGGACATTGAGATCCTGTCAGGACTGGAAGAGGGCGATACCATCTACCTGGCAAGTAAGGTCAGCTCCGAGGCAGAAGTCAAGAGTACGGAGGAGACTGCCGATTCCGGCAGCAGTTCTGATACCGCAGTCGGCAGTGATATGGAGCTTCAGGAATTCGATGAATCCCTTATGCCAGAGGATATGCAGATGCCTTCCGGAGGAGCAATGCCCCAGGGTGGTCCCGGAGGCAGCGGTTCCGACAGCTTCGGCGGCGGAATGCCGGGCGGTCCCGGAGGACAATAAATCAGGCGGATGGAGCAAATGTTGAGAAGCAGACAGGAATGATTGGGAACAGTTATGAAGCAGAATGAAAATGGGAAAAAGATCAAAGAAAATATAAGAAATCAAATGCGCCGGATTGGATCATGGAAAAGCTGGTCGAAAAGACGCAAGCTCACCACAGGTGTCTGTGGTGTCTGTGTGATTGCTGTAGTGGCTGGTGCCATTGGTCTCTCCGGTGGTTCCGACACGGAAGTCATTTATAAAGAGACCACGGTAAAATACGGTACACTGGTCAAAGGTGTGACGGAGAGCGGTTCCGTGGACATCGGTACGGTGGATCAGACCTTTGATCTGGATATGAGTGCCCTGCAGAGAACGGATACTTCCGGCAGCAGTTCCTCCGGCGGCTCCTCCGGTAGTACTGCCGGCAGCAGCTCTGGTTCCGGTGGTTTTGGCGGCATGAGTGCTTCCGGCGGCGGAGCTCAGGGAGGCTTAGACATGTTTGGTCAGATCTTCAATATGGGCGGCAGCAGCTCCGGCAGCAATGGTGACGATTCTACCCTGACCGTGGCAGAGGTAGTGGTCTCCGTGGGGCAGCAGGTGTCCGAGGGAGATCCCCTGTACCTGCTGGAAGAAGACAGTGTCTCCGACCTGGAAGACGAACTGCAGTCTAACGTTGAGAAAGCAAAAGCAGATCTGGAGGCCGTAGAGGCTGACCAGACCCTGTCCAGACAGCAGGCAAAATATACTTATGACAGCAGCACTGCCTATGGCAGTTATATTGATACCGAATACAGCACCACACTGCAGGAGCTACAGAATGCGGTAGATTCTGCAGCAAGCGCATTGGAGCAGGCGCAGACCAGTCTGGAAGATTATCAGGCACAGCTGGAGGAAGTAACAACTGCTTACGAAGATGCGGCACAGGTATTATCCAACTGCCAATACAGTCTGAACAATACGGATCCGGCAGATGATACCTATGGATATGTCTATTTTGCACAGCTGACGACACAGGCACAGTCTACTGCGGACTCTCTGGAACAGCAGAAGGAAGAACTGGAACAGAAGGTAGAGCAGGCAGAAGAAAATGTGACCACAGCCGAGACCGCTTATAATAAAGCAAAGCGGGAACTGGAGCAGGGAAAACTGACCGCAGCCGAGACAAAAAAACTGCGGACGCTGGCTTACAATACCGCACAGGAGACTTACGATATTGCGCTGGGGTATCTGGAACAGGATCTGTCCGATCAGCAGGAAACCTACGATGAGACTCTGGAAAAATGGAACGAGTTCAGCACCTATATCGATGGCAACGCGGTATGCGCCAGATACAACGGTGTGATCACCAGTGTGGAACTGGAAGCAGGAGACAAGATCAGCACCGGAACCTCTCTGGTCACTTTGTATGATATGGATGAAGTGACCATGACGGTAACAGTGGATGAAGATGACATGACGGATATCTCTCTGGGATCTGCGGCGAATATTGCATTGACGGCATATCCGGAAGATATCTTTACGGCAAAGGTGACGGTTATCGGAGATGCGACATCGGATTCCAGTGGAAACATAACTTATGACGTAACTGTCACATTAGAAGGGGATGTCTCCGGACTGTTCCAGGGCATGACAGGAGATGTAACTTTCGTTACGGAACAAACGGAAGAAGTGCTGTATGTCTCACGCAGAGCCATTATCACAGAGGATGACAAGACTTATGTAAAAGTGAAGACAGCAGATGGCAGCATTGTGAAAAAGGAAATAACGACAGGACTGTCAGATGGTTCTAACGTGGAGATCTCCGGAGATATTGCAGAAGGAGATACCGTATTGATCGAAAGCAGCATTACGAAGTAGAGCGGAGACCTGTGGGAAAGTAAGGTCAATGGAAGGGAAGAAGTAAAATATGAGATTATCCGAAATATTGCATCTGGTGTGGCTGAACCTGTCACAGAATAAATTCAAAGTGATCCTGACTTCCATCGGTATCGTTGTAGGATCTGCCACTATTATGCTGGTATTGGCAATCGGTACCGGCGGAAAAGAAGAAGTGGCGGAGCAGTTCAAGAACCTGAATGCCGGAGCCATTGATATTTCCTGCGACAGCAGTGACAGCGGTGGTTTTAGCTTTGAAATGCCGGGCGGTGGAGGAAGCGTTACCGTCACAAATATGGGCGGAGGTCCCGGAGGAGGTTCCGGCGGCGGTACGTCTGGTGGTCCCGGCGGGGGAATGGATTTCGGCGGATTTTTCGGATTCGGACAGGAGGAAGAGAGCGAAGCCGTGACATTGACCAGTGAAGACGGTGATGATCTGGCGACTTTTGTCTCCGGAATCTCTGCAACTACGATCTCTTATTCCACTACAGCATCGGTGGAGGGAGGCAATATGACCTCTGCTTCCTATTACACCATTGCCGGTGTGGAGGACAATTATGCTGTCATCAGTAATCTGGAAATGGCCATCGGGGATTTCCTCACAGAAGAAAACAATGAGAGCAAGGAAAAGGTGTGCGTACTGGGTGCCACCGTGGCAAAGGAAATTTTTGGCAGCGCCTACGATGCTTATGACGGTATAGTCTATATTGATGGGCGTCCCTATATAGTGTCAGGGGTACTATCCGAGATGGGAACTGTGGCATCCGGCATCAGCCCAGATACGGCGATCTATGTGCCTTATGAGACCGGTATCAAATACATCACCGGTACCGGTATCAGCCCCACCATCACGGTGATCGCAGAAGATGTGAACCAGGTGGATATCGTAATGACGGATGTGGAGAGTGCTTTAAAAGAGAGCTATCCCAATACCACATTTACCATCAGCGATGCCGGAAGCAAGATGGAGGCAGCCTCCGCTTCCAATGAGACTTTGACCTTACTGCTGATCTCCATGGCAGTGATCGTATTTATCGTTGGCGGTATCGGTATTATGAACGTGCTGTTTGTATCCATCAAGGAGCGTACCAACGAGATCGGTATTTTGAAAGCACTGGGCTGTTCCCGGAAGGATATCCTGTTGGAGTTTTTATTGGAGGCAAGCTTTACCAGTCTGGTAGGAGCCGTACTGGGGGTGCTGGTGGCTCTTGGAATTACGCCATTCGTGCAGCTGTTCAACGTGAGAGTGTCCCTGTCGGTACAGGGTGCAGTATTGTCGCTGTTGTTTGGTGTCCTCACCGGAAGCATCTTCGGCTTCTATCCGGCATATAAGGCATCGAGACTGATCCCCGTAGAAGCTTTAAATCAGGAGTAGTGCGAAAGGTGTAAGGATTATGATGGAAAACGCAATGATCACCATGAAAAATATAAATAAAGGCTATATGCTGGGAGAGGAGCGTCTGCCGATCCTGAAGGACATCAATTTTCAGGTAAATAAGGGAGAATATGTGGCAATCTTAGGCCCATCCGGTTCCGGTAAGACTACGTTAATGAATATGGTCGGCTGTATGGATGTGATGGACAGTGGGGAATATTATTTGGATGGCATGGCAATCCACGAGACCAAAGAGGACGATCTGACCATGGTGCGCAACCAAAAGATCGGGTTCATTTTCCAGAACTATCAGCTGATCCCGACCTATAATGTCATGCAGAATATTATCATGCCCCTGCTGATGCGTGGCATGACCCATGAAGAAGCAGAAGAAAAGTGTAAAAATACTATCAAACTGCTGGGGTTGGATCATCGTATCGGACATAAGCCCAACGAATTGTCCGGCGGACAGAAGCAGAGAGTATCCATTGCCAGAGCACTGGTGGGACAGCCGGCGATCCTTCTGGCGGATGAGCCTACCGGTGCTCTGGATCAGACCAGCGGTAAGGAAGTACTGAAGCTGTTCCGGGAACTGAACGATATGGGCAACACCATCGTCATGATCACCCACGACCTGGGCGTAGCACAGTCTGCGAAACGTATCGTGCGTATTGTGGACGGACAGTTACAGGAATAAGGGATAGTCACTCAGCCAACGGGAAAGAGGCTGGGACTGTTCCAGACCGGATTTCAGGGTACGGTCGGCATCCGATTTATTTTCTGCCGGTATTATCAGCAGAAATTCTTTCCCGTCCATAAGTACACCGCAGAATACGGTTTTCAGATCCCGGGAGATAAGAAACATATTTCCCGGGATATTTGTTACAGATTCGGTCAGGCAGGAGTAATAGGGTTCTTCATCGATAAAAGGTGCATAGAATCCTATGTCATCCGCACCTTCCACGAAAAGCCTCTCTCCGTTCATCCAGACATTTCCCGCTATGGCGTCTTCCTGATTCCCCCAGAGATAATGTAAGGCTTTCCCGTGGATCTCCACCGATACCTGTTCGAAGGTATCCGGTTCCGTCAGACTGACCAGCATTCCGGTTCCGGTATAGTCATAATCCTTTTTGATGGGAGTATGATAATAGCGGATCCCGTAGTCTCCAAGGCAAAATAAGGCAAATACGAGCAGAAAAATCAGAATGCCGCAGAAAACGGTTCTTAATTTTTTATTTCGCATCATGGTTCTTGCCTCCTTTTTATTTTATTATACAATCAGATATCCATACTGGCAATGAGCTGAAACATTTCCTCGGCGGTCATGTGATCTGCGGTGATCACGTATACATAATTGTCAGCTTCATAATAAGCCATGGCGTAACCATCTACATAAGTATATACCGTGGCAATGTGACCGCCGATGACATGTTCCTCTTCGGCATCGTATTCATTGTCTAATACGAGTGTCAGGGCATTATTTGAGGAAATTAGCATTTGCTCCCAGATGAGCTGTTCTCCGGCATTGTTTTCATAGAAAATTTCACAAAAAAGAGGACTGTCTCTTCGGTCTGTCTCTGTATAGCCCTCCGGGATGCAGGTCGGTATCGTGGGAGTGAGTACCGCATCTTTTTCCTCGGAAGAGTAGTTATACTGCGTAGCATCCTCGCGCAGGGTCTTTAGTGTCATGAAAAACTTATCCCGATAGGCATCCACACTTAACGTCAGAACCAGTCCGGCACATACGATACCGGTGAAAAAGATTGCCATGCGTTTTAGGAGCTGTTGTGCACCGGTCAGCACCGGATGGGCTTCCCGGCGGATCACTTTTTGCATTTTTTGTTCAAAACGTTTTGAAAATACATATTCCCGATCAACCTGATTTTCTAATGCTGTTATCATGGCATTGTCCACCACAGGCATATGCTGATAGAGCCATTCATCCGTTATTTCCATGGATCTCATTATTTTCCTCCCGTTTATTCAAAGCTTCCTGTATCATAATCTTTCCCCGGGATAATCGCTGCCGGATCGTTCCTTCGGTGATGTTTAATACTTTTGCGATTTCATCGTTGTCCATATTGCCGGAGTATTTGAGGAGAAATACATCCCGGTATTTTACGGGCAGGCACCTAAGGATGTCCAGTATTCCGTCATCCACATCCGTCTCCGCATAAGTCACCGGGACATTACATTCTTCCAGCTCATCCACATAGATTTCCCGTTGAAATTGATGGTTTCGCTTCCGGTAAATATCTATAGTCGCATTTTTCGCTATGGTAAGCAGGTAGCGTTTCGTCGCCGTGGCGTCGATTTCCCCTATTTTTTCCATGTTTTTTGCAATTTTTATAAACGACTCATGTACGGCATCTTCCGCAAGAAAAGTATCCTTCAGCACATTCAGAGCTACTTTCATCATAAGGTGCCGATAGGTTTCATAGAGAATCGCAAACTTTGGTTTGTCTTCTTCGGCGTCGATCATCATCAGATATATCATTTGTTGTTCCCAGGCCTTTCTATGAGTCATAACGAAGGTTCCTGTTCCTATTGTTACAAAAACGTAAAAATATTTCAATCGCAGGTTTATATGTTTGTCCCAATAGTAACTTTTGGGTAACCGGGGCACTTTATTGTGCCTGCTTTACGAACGACAAGGCGGCGCAGATTGCCGTACAGACGGTACAGGAGTATTTGGAGGAGACTCCTGACAGCAGTGTCAAAAATGTGATCTTTAATGTGTTTAAGAATGAGGATTTGCAGATCTATGAGAGAATTCTTCGGTCGTAGATTTTCGATTACTCTAAATGCAGAGAAAAACTTGCACCCGGCAGATTGCTGTGATACATTGGCTGTAAAAGAAATACAAGAGAGGAAAAGAAAATGGCAGGATATCTGATTAAGGATACCACAAAAGAAGAGCGGGAGCAGATCGTTGCGGAGTCTCTGGGATATATGGAAGCCAACTGTGATGGCTGCAGTTCGGGACTGGCGGAAATGTATCAGGCATACATCGACGGGGAGAAGGAGCTTCGGGACATCAATATGGAATTTCATGCAGGTTATGTATCTGGAGAGGAAGTGCCCGGCCGCAGGTCTTGTCCCATGTAATAATAGTGTGCGGGAAAGATGGATTCCCGGCATAAATAAAATGTTATCTGCAAAAACTCTTAGTAACAGAATGCGAAAGGCAGGAAAGAGAAATGCAGATGAGAGACGATCTTGGAATTACAACAAAACTGGAAAATGGCAAGGCTTATCTGGAATTTGCCCTGCCGGAAAAGATAGGGCGTTTGCTGTCCGCTTTACAGATTGAGATCTGGGAAGGTGCGGAGGGCGAACGCCTTGTTTTTCATGGGGAATACTCATCAGAAGAAGCGGATTCCATGACGGCGTTGCTGTTGCGGCCGCATCTCTGGGACGGCATGCGGGATCCCTATGTCTATCTGGTGAAGGCGCAGGGAAGGTTCGGAACCGTGGAGTATGGAGAAAATATGGGGGGTATAAAGAACCAGGAAGAATCAGATCATGCTGAGGATATAACCGAGGCAGTGGAAGTGTACTGGCAGCAGGAACTGGCAATTTATGACGTGCATGTCATCGATAAAAAGGGAATCTTTCTCAATGAAAAAGAGTTTCTGCCACATGAAGTAGTCTACCGGCTTCCCCCGCAGATCAGTGATGCCGGGACGAGGGTGGAGCAGGTACGAAGAGATCTGGAACGGCTGGTCCGGATGGGGGTAAATGTGATCCGGCTGGAAGGAACCGGGACCGGGGCAGAGGGGGTGAACTGCTCCGAAGTGAGAACGTTTTACAGCCTGTGCAGAAAGCGTGGATTCCTCACTGGGAACCTGTGGATAAGACCGGAAAATCTTCCGGTATATCGTGGATTATCCGGAGAAACGGCAGAAGATGCACTTCTTTCGGCGAATGGCAGAACGCTGACGGAGCGGTATTACTATTATCAGGCGAAGTGGAGCAGCGAACCGGTGCTCTATCCGGCACTTTCCACCCTGCATCGTCAGAAGAACGGGCTGGTCTCCCTGACAATTTACAGCAATCAGAAAAAAGTGGTGCTCTATGTGGAGGGGGTACTTTTCTTATTCCAGTCGGCCGCATCCGGTGATCCGGAATTCATTTTTGAAGATATTCCTGTGGCGAAGCTGCCGCTGCATCTGGCGGCGGAGGCAGGAAATTTAAGCATTTCGCTGACCGTGACGAAGCTTTAAGGGTTGGGGCTTCACAGATTTTTCACAAATGTTTCACCTTTTCATGACATTTGAGACATATACTGATACAAGGGTGTAAAGGTTAACCGCTGTTCATGCTTGCATGATAAAGCGGTTGAATTTTACACCCGTAAAACATGAGGAAGTAGCGATTTGCGTAGCAAATCAGCGGATTCCGAATGTTTTTAGAATTGCGGGAGCAGCTTGCTGCGAAGCAATTCGGGGTATCAGTTCTGGGTACCTGTAGGTATCAGTTCCGGGTACCCATAGGTATCAGGTGGGGGTATCACACCATATCCGGGAGGCAAATATGATAGAAGTAAGCAATCTTACAAAAAAATATGGTGACCATATTGCCGTAGATCATCTCTCTTTCCGTGTGGAAAAGGGACAGATTTACGGCTTTCTTGGTCCAAACGGCGCAGGTAAATCCACGACTATGAACATCATCACGGGTTATCTGGCAGCCACGGAGGGTACTGTGACGATCGATGGCAAAGATGTCCAAAAAGATCCGGAGGAGGCAAAGCGTGCCATCGGTTATCTGCCGGAGCTTCCGCCGCTGTATGTTGACATGACTGTCAGAGAATACCTGGATTTCGTGGCAGAACTGAAAAAAGTGCCGAAAAAAGAGCGGAAGCAGCAGATTGATGAGGTCATGGAAATGACACAGATCACCGATATGCAGCAGCGTCTGATCAGGAATCTGTCAAAAGGTTACAGGCAGAGAGTCGGACTGGCGCAGGCAATCCTTGGCTACCCTGAGGTTATCATTCTGGATGAGCCCACGGTAGGTCTGGATCCGAAACAGATCATCGAGATCCGTGATCTGATCCGCAAGCTGGGGGAGAATCATACCGTGATCCTCAGCTCCCATATTCTGTCGGAGGTCAGTGCGGTCTGCGACCATATTATGATCATAGCCCACGGTAAGCTGGTAGCCAGTGATTCTCCGGAGAATCTGCAGAAGCTTATGAGTGGTTCCATGGAACTGGATCTGGAAGTAAAGGGAAGCATCGCTGCGGTGAAGAGTGCATTGCAGGAGATCTCACAGATCGACCGGATCGAAGAGAACACGGAGGCATCCAAAAATATTGCAAAGCTGAAAGTGATCTCCAAAGAGAATGCAGATATCAGAGAGCAGGTATTTTATGCACTGGCAGATGCAAAGCTGCCTATTTTAGAGATGACCCATGCGGAGAAGTCTCTGGAAGACATCTTCCTGGAACTGACCGAGGATGTAGCACCCACACAGCCGGAGAAGCACAAACTATTCTCAAAAAGAAAAAGGCCGGAAATGTCAGATGCTGCCGCACAGCAGACAGAAGCTTCGGAAGAGGAAGCACAGCCCGGAGAAGAGAAAAAAGAAACTGTAACTACAAAGGAGGCGGAATCATATGCCAGCCATTTATAAGAGAGAATTGAAATCCTATTTCCGTTCCTTTATCGGATTTTTATTTATTGCAGTCACCCTGTTTTTCCTGGGACTGTATTTCAGCGTTTATAACCTGATGAACGGATATCCTTATTTTGCGTATGTGGTATCCAGCGTTACCTTTTTATTCATGCTGACCGTGCCGATCCTGACCATGCGTATCCTGGCGGAAGAAAAGCGGAGCAAGACGGATCAGCTGATCCTGACGGCACCGGTGTCCGTAGGCGGCATCGTAATGGGAAAATTCCTGGCACTGTTAACTATATTTGCTATTCCCGTAGCGATCATCTGCTTTTACCCGCTGATCATGGCGCAGTACGGCAGTGTTCCCATGGGAGAGGCTTACCTGTCGATCCTGGCATATTTCCTTTTCGGGATGACCGCCATTGCCATCGGTCTGTTCCTGTCTTCCGTGACAGAGAGCCAGGTCATCGCAGCAGTACTTACTTTTTTAGTATTGTTCCTGGGATATATGATGGATTCCATCTGCTCCATTATTTCCAGTACCGGCAATCTGTTGACAAAGCTGCTGCGTTGCTTTGACCTTTACACACCGTTTTCCAACCTGTTAAACGGCACACTGGATGTATCTTCTATCGTATATTATGTATCCGTTACGGCACTGGTTCTGTTCCTGACGGTACAGTCCATTCAGAAGCGCCGTTACAGCATGTCCGTGAAGAACTTAAGCTTCAGTGCTTACAGTACCGGTATGATCGCTGTAGCGGTAGCGCTGGTAGTAGTCGTTAATATTATCATGGGCGAGATGCCTTCCAGCTGGACAGCTATCGACATGACCAGCCAGAAGCTGTATTCCCTGACAGATCAGACCGTCGACTATGTGAAAAATATGCAGGATGATGTGACAATCTATGTGTTGGTAAATCAGGACAATCAGGATACCACACTGGGGCAGACTTTGCAGAGATACGATGATCTGTCGGATCATATCACCGTGGAATATGTGGATCCCACCGTTAACCCGATGTTCTATACCCAGTTCACCACCGGCAACATCAGCACGAACAGCCTGATCGTTGTCAGCGACAAGCGCAGCAAGGTCATTGATTATAACGATGTCTATGAGTCTTCTTATGATTTTGACTATTCGACGTACAGTTATAACACCACGACCACCGGTTATGATGGCGAAGGACAGCTCACCAGTGCGCTGGATTATGTGTTAAATGATGATATGCCCAAGGTATATATGACAACAGGACATAATGAACTGAGTTTAAGCAACACTTTTACATCCGCACTGAACAAGGAAAATGTGGATTATGAGACCATAAATCTGATGGATCTGGATGCTATCCCTGACGATGCGGCCTGTCTGTTCATTAACGGTGCCACCAGCGATTTCTCTTCCGATGATAAGGATAAGGTGATCGACTATCTGAACAACGGTGGAAAAGTCATCCTGGTAACCGGTTATACCGATGAGGAGACACCCAATATAGATGCTATCTTAAGCTACATGAATCTGAGCATTGCCAAAGGACTGGTAGTGGAGAATGATTCCAACGGCTACTACAGAAGTCCGTATTATATCCTGCCGACACAGAGCTCTGACAGTTATACCTCCGGCACTTACGGAAAATATCTGTTCCTGCCGTATTCTCAGGGCATCATCGTCCCGGAGGAAGTAAGTACCGACGAGACAGCCACCGGCGATATCACTTATGATGTATTCCTGAGCACCTCCGACAGCTCTTTTGCAAAACAGGATGTCAACAATACACAGGATTTTTCGCAGGGTGAAAATGATGTAAATGGTCCCTTCGCATTAGGTGTTGAGGCAGTAAAGACACTGGATGATGGGGATGCGACACTGGTCGTGTACGGTTGTGAGCAGCTGTTCACCGACGATGCCAACTCTGTCGTCAGCGGTGCGAACCTGACCCTGTTCACCAATACGTTCAGTGGAATGGCAGATCATGAGACCTCGGTATCCATTCCGGTAAAAAGCTATGAGGTCTCTAATCTGGTAGTGGATTCCGCACAGATTCTGTTGTTGGGACTGCTGGTTACCGTGATCCTTCCCGTCGGCTGTATGATCGCCGGATTCGTGATCTGGTTCCGCAGACGGAAGAAATAATTGGGAAAGGCGTGAGTTATAGATATGAAAAAGAAACAAAGACAGATGATCGGAATGCTGCTGGCACTGGTGGTGCTGGCGGCAGCATTCCTGGGCATCCGCCAGTATAATAAAAATGCATCGTCTGCGACATCCACCACCGAGGATACACAGGAGACGGTGTTGGATGTGAACTCCGATGATATTACCAGCTTCCGCTATGTATATGAGGGAGAGACCTATGCCTTTGAAAAAAAGGATGAAACATGGTACTATACGGACGATCATTCCCTTAATCTGAACCAGGAGCGTATCAAGGCTATGATCCTGAAGGTGGCACCGTTAAAGGCAGATCAGGTGATTGAAAATGTGACGGATATGTCACAGTACGGACTGGCGGATCCGGAGCGTACCATTCAGTACGAGACTGCAGATCGCAGCGTGATCATTAATGTCGGTAATCTGAATTCCATGACCAGCCAGTACTACATTGCATTTCCTTCTGAAATGAAAGTGTATGTCGTGGCCACCAACGTGGTGACCGGATTCAATTATACACTGGAGGATCTGGTGGAGGTGGAGGAGACCGCTGAAGAGACAGAAAGCACCGAAGCTACAGATACTACGATAACGGAAACTGCGACGGAGACCGAGAATGTCGAGGCTGAAACCGCAGAAAGTGAAACAGTGGCAACAGAAACTACGGAAACCGTGGAAGCCAAATAAGTATCACAAATAATAAAGACTGCCCCTGCAAAAGAGGCAGTCTTCTCTATTGTTAGGGATTCTCGCCACGAATGACAATAATGTCATTTAATTTCAACATCGTATCTTTTTGAGGCAGAATGGACAGATCCTCCCGCAGAATGAGGAAGATCGTAACCTGTTCTGCCTCTTCCATTTCTTCCACGGATTTGCCCGCAAAGCGTTTATCTACGAAGATCTCGGCGATCTCATGAATATCTGCCGCTTTAATATTAGAGAGACTGCTTTTGCGCTGGTACTGTTCCACGAAACCGGCACTGATGATACCGGTGGGGATAGCCACAGCACCGACACCGAGATAGGCGATACAGATCGCCATGATCCGGCCGAGTGTGGTGATGGGATAGATGTCTCCGTAGCCTACGGTGAGCAGCGTTGACATGCTCCACCAGATGCCGCTGAAGGCATTGCGGAATACTTCCGGCTGGGAATCATGTTCCACGCTGTACATGCACAGACTGCTGGCGAGCATCACGGAGGAAATGATCTGATTGCGTTTTTCATACAATACCGTAGTGATGACATTGAAGGAATCATACCGTGCATTCAGGCGGAACAGATGGAAGATCCTCGCCACCCGCAGCATCCGGAAGATGACCATGCCGGACAGGAAGAAAAAGGGTAAAATTGTCAGCAGGTCGATAATGCCGTCGAAGGAGATCAGAAACCGCAACCGGGAGCGGAGCTCGCTTTTATCAGGATATAGATAGTCCGCAGTCCAGATCCGCAGAATATATTCCACACAGAAGATCAGAATAGTGATAACCTCGATCACGTGAAATACCGGAAATAAAAAAGCAAGCTCATCAAAGGTTTGCAGAAAAGTCACCAGAATATTTGCACAGATAACGATAGCAATAAAAATATCAAAGAGCCGGCTCAGACGGTTACTTTTGTCACCGATCTGGATGATGTTAAATACTTTTTTCTTCATGTTGAATCCTCGATGTTTTTTGGAGCAGCGCCAGTGAATGCCTGTGATTCCATCATACGGAGGTGGAAGAGGAAAGTCAAGAAATGCGGTGACAGAATCCGTCAACTTTCTTAAAAACAGTCATATATTATAGTAAATCCAAATACAATGAAAGGATACAAAAATATATGGCTAGATTTACGAACCAGGCACAGCTTCGCTATGGAAATGAGATTACAAACTCCAATATAGCAGTGGGTGAGATCACAGAGGTATTGTCAGCAACCAAGACAGCAGTGCGGGATACCTACGGACAGAATGAAAATGTGACGTATGTGATCAGCATTGTGAACTCAGGAACTACAGCATTTAACGGAATTACAGTAACAGATAATCTGGGAGAGTATTTGTTTAATACCAGAGAATTGACACCTCTGACGTATATTCCGGGGACCGTAAAATACTATGCAAACGGAATTTTACAGGCAACACCGGCTGTAACGGCAGGACCGCCTCTGACAATCACAGGAATTACTGTGCCTGCGGGAGGTAATGTGACACTAACCTATGAGGCTGAGGTGAACTCTTATGCGCCGCTGGCAGCAGAGGCTTCCATTACGAATACGGCGACAATTGCCGGGGCAGGAGTCACTCCTGTTACTGTGAATGAGACAGTAAATGCGGCAAGCGGACCGCTTCTTACGATCACAAAGTCCGTCAGCCCCGTACCTGTGACAGAGAATGGAACATTGACATATACGTTCCTGATACAGAATCTGGGTAATACGGCAGCGGATGCAGCTACCGGTGTCGTGATCACGGATACCTTTAATCCCGTATTGGAGAATCTGACTGTGAATTTTAATGGAACTGCATGGGCAGAGGGAACAAACTATACGTATGATACGACTACCGGATTATTTACCGGAACTGCAGGAGGTATTACGGTACCCGCAGCGACTTACACCCAGGATCCCGTTACAGGAGCGTGGGGGATCAACCCCGGCGTCAGCACGCTGGTGATCTCCGGAACTGTATAAGGGCTGCCGCGCTCCTAAGGCTGGCGCCATGCAACCCATTCGCAGTCACTGCGTGACTTGCTCATGGACGGCTGTCGCCGTATAAATCTAAAATAAAAAGTCACTGGAAGTACATAAATGTCCTCCCAGTGACTTTTTATTTTATCCTTGCATGGCTTGTAGCTTAGCCAAAGTATCTCTTTAACAGACCCTCAAATGCCTTACCATGTCTTGCCTCGTCACGAGCCATTTCGTGTACGGTGTCATGGATAGCATCCAGGTTCAGAGCCTTGGCTCTCTTAGCCAGATCAAACTTACCTGCGGTAGCACCGTTCTCGGCATCTACTCTCATCTCCAGATTCTTCTTGGTGGAATCGGTTACGACTTCACCTAACAGCTCAGCGAATTTTGCAGCATGCTCAGCTTCTTCGTAAGCAGCCTTCTCCCAGTACAGACCGATCTCGGGATAACCTTCTCTGTGAGCAACTCTTGCCATTGCCAGATACATACCAACCTCAGAGCATTCGCCCTGGAAGTTCGCACGCAGATCAGCAATGATATCATCGGGAGCACCCTTTGCTACACCTACTACATGCTCAGCAGCCCAGGTCTTGCCTTCCTCCTGCTTGGTGAACTTGGAAGCGGGAGCGTGACAGATGGGGCACTCTGCGGGAGCCGCATCACCTTCATAAACATAACCACATACCTGACATACATACTTTGCCATAATTTTTTCTCCTTTTCTCTAATGAAATGTTTTGTTTTCAGTTTTCTCTTTTTGCGTGTGCTTTATAAGCACAAATATATTATGGAACGAAGCCAGTTTTCATTCAGAAAACTAGGACTCCGTAGCAACCCTGGTACAGGCGGGACAAGAGCCATAGAAATAAGTAACATGTCCCCGGATCCGGCCGTCAAATCTCTCTCCGGCTGTCTCCATGATGGAATCAATACTATCCATGTCCAGATCAATGACGCTTCCGCATTCCGTACACACGAAATGATAATGTTCGGAAGTATCGGCATCAAAATGGTCAACACCGTCACCGACCCGGAGTCGTAAAATCTCTCCCATGTCCGACAACAGAGTCAGATTACGATAGACGGTACCGAGACTTAAGTTCGGATCCTGCTGCTTCAGATTAGAATAGATCACATCAGCGGTAGGGTGATCCTTGCGTCCCATGAGAAAGGATTTGATCATTTCCCGTTGTCTGCTTCGTTTCAGTGCCATGATAAGCCCCTTTCTCAATAATAGTAATGATTACTGTTTCTTATAAGCTTATTATACATGATGCGAGAATAATGTCAACAGAAAAATGAAAAAATTTTGTTTATATTTTTTTAATGATATTCCTGCTTCCTTTATACACAGAAGGTGGGAATCATGCTATAATGAGCGAAAGTAAAGTATAAAATACAAATTATTCACGTGCAGGTTGCTGAAAGGCAAGAGTAATATGAAATTTAAAACAAGACTTCGTGTAACATTTATAAGTATTATATTACTTCCGTTATTGTTGACGATCATGGCTTTTGTAATGATTGCCATTTACCTGATGAATTACTCTCAGGGTCTCAGCCTGACGGATATTGATTATTCCATGATGTCGGAGAATTTCAGGGAATTCACCAACACCACGGATCAGGCGTATTATGTGCTGCTGGACCAGGCGAAGGAAGACAGTAGCAGGCTGGAAGATAAAGAATATCTGGATCATATCAATGAGGAGGTATCGCGGAAGTCTACTTACATTATTGTAAGAAAAGGTGATAAGCTGTATTATGCCGGCAATGAAGAAGCCGCACAGCAGATTTTTGAAAAACTGCCTGCCTATGGTGACGAGAATCTGTCGGATGACAGCGGATATTTCTACAATGAACTGGAGAAGTATGTAAAACAGATTGATTTCACCTTCCGGGATGGAGCACCGGGCAGCGTATTTATCGTCACGAAGGTCAATTCGCTGATCTCGAGACATCTGCTGATTGATATGTTCGTGGCTATCATCGTGATCCTGATCTTCACCAGCCTGATGTTGACCCAGTGGATCCACAAGGGCGTATTTGAGCCCATCAATGAGCTGAATGTGGCAATGCGCAAGATCAAGGAAGGCAACTTTGATTATGTTCTGGAGACGGATGCCAAGGGGGAGATCGGTGATCTCTACCGCAATTACGAGGATATGCGTCTGCGGCTGAAGGAATCCACAGAAGAGAACATTCAGCATGAGAAGCAGAACAAAGAGCTGGTCAGCAATATTTCCCATGATCTGAAGACCCCTATCACAGCCATTAAGGGTTATGTGGAAGGAATCATGGACGGCGTGGCAGACACGCCGGAGAAGATGGACAAATACATCAAGACCATCTACAATAAAGCCATTGATATGGATCGTCTGATCAACGAGCTGACCACTTATTCCGGAATTGATAATAACCGGATCCCGTACAATTTCCACCGGATCAACGTGGCGGATTATTTCGGCGACTGTGTGGAAGAAGTCGGACTGGATTTGGAGCAGCGGGGTATCAAGCTGAACTATTCGAATCTGGTATCTCCTGACACAGTTGTCATCGCAGATCCGGAGCAGATGAAGAAGGTCATCAATAATATTATCAGTAACAGCGTAAAATATATGGACAAGCCTGACGGGCATATTGATATCCGTATTCTTGACGAAGTGGATTCCATCCGGGTAGAGATCGAGGACAACGGCAAGGGAATCGCACAGAAGGATCTGCAGAAGATCTTCGAGAGGTTCTACCGCACGGATGCTTCGCGCAATTCCGCCCAGGGCGGCAGTGGCATCGGATTATCCATTGTTAAAAAAATTGTTGAGGATCATGGCGGTTATGTATGGGCGACAGCCAAAGAAGGGGAAGGAACCTGTATGCATTTTGTATTGAGAAAATATATTGAGCTGCAGCCGGGTGGAACCAAGTAATGAATGAGGGAATGAAACAGAAATGGCATGATAATCGATAATACAAGGACATTCTGTAAATGGAGGATAAATAATGAGTAAGATTTTAATTATTGAAGATGAAGTAGCAATTGCAGATCTTGAGAAGGATTATCTGGAGCTCAGTGATTTCAAGGTCGATATCTGCAATACCGGCGATGAGGGACTGAAGACCGCACTGGCAGGCGATTATGATCTGATCATTCTGGACCTGATGCTGCCCGGCATGGACGGCTTCGAAGTATGTAAGAAGATCCGCGAGGAGAAAAATATTCCTATTCTCATGGTATCTGCGAAGAAGGACGACATTGATAAGATCCGTGGCTTAGGGCTGGGTGCGGATGACTATATGACCAAACCTTTCAGCCCCAGTGAACTGGTAGCCCGCGTGAAGGCACACATGGCCCGTTATGAGAGACTGGTGGGAACCAACCAGAAGCAGCAGAATGATATCGTGGAGATCCGCGGTATCCGTATTGATAAAACTGCAAGACGTGTCTATGTGGACGGTGTGGAGAAGACGTTTACGACCAAAGAGTTCGATCTGCTGACGTTCCTGGCGGAGCATCCGAACCATGTATTTACCAAGGAAGAATTGTTCCGGGAGATCTGGGATATGGATTCCATCGGTGATATCGCTACGGTTACCGTGCATATCAAGAAGATCCGTGAGAAAATTGAAAAAGATACTGCAAAGCCTCAATATATCGAGACCATCTGGGGTGTTGGATATCGTTTTAAGGTATAAGGGAAGAAAAATAAGATCAGAAGAAAACTCCTATGATGGATACAGCAACAAACTGTCCCCAATAGGAGTTTTTTATTTAAAAGTGTGTTATAATCATAGCATTGCGGATTGCACCCGTGAAATTTGATTAGCGATTCCACTGATGAGATAAAGCATCGGCGGAATGGAGTGTGTTATGAACAGTAAAAAAATAATACAGTTGTCTACGACACAGAAGATCATGCTTAGCTTTCTGTGTGCCATATTAGTGGGTAGCTTCCTGCTGGCATTACCCATCAGTTCAGCTACCGGAGAAGCGGTTCCTTATATAGATGCTTTATTTACGGCTACCACATCCATATGTGTGACCGGTCTGGTGACGGTTCCCACATATTCCACCTGGAGCGTCTGGGGACAGATCGTGATCCTGTTTCTGATCCAGTTGGGAGGTCTGGGAGTCATTACGGTCATGTACGGTGTGATGATGGGACTGCACAGACGACTGGGACTGGGTAACCGGTGGATGCTGCAGGATGTATTTAATCTGAATAATATCTCCGGAATCGTGAAATTCCTCCGCAAGGTTCTCATAGGTACTCTGGTGGTGGAGGGATGCGGAGCTCTTTTGTACATGACAGTATTTGTGCCGGGATACGGACTCAGAGGCATATGGATTTCAATTTTTAATGCTGTATCTGCCTTTTGCAACGCAGGAATGGATATTATGGCGGAAGACAGTCTGTGCGGCTATGTATTTCAGCCCATGGTCAATCTGGTCACGATGCTGTTGATCATATTGGGTGGTTTAGGTTATATCGTCTGGTGGGATGTACTGCGGGTTTTGAAAAATATCCGGAGCCAGAAGCTCAAATGTTTCAGACTGCTGACGCTTCACAGTAAAATAGCACTCACGGTGACAGGAATACTTATTGTAGTGGGAGCGGCGGCATTTTATATTTTTGAATACAATAATCCTCTGACGATGCAGGATTACACGGTGCCGCAACGGATCTGGGCATCCCTGTTCCAGGCAGTAACTACGCGAACCGCAGGTTTTGCCACGATTCCACAAGAGGATCTGACCAATACCTCTGCGATCATTTCGGTGCTTTTGATGCTGATCGGCGGCTCTCCGGTGGGAACCGCAGGAGGAATGAAGACAGTTACGATCGCAGTGCTGCTGGTATCTATGTTTGCCACCATAGGTAATAAGGAGGATGCAGAGCTTTTTGGGAGAAATATTCCGAAGCAGGCGGTGAATAAATCGGTAGCGGTTGTAGGTATGTTTTTTATCATTGCGTCGTTGTCTGCGATTCTTTTATCTGCAGTGACAGAGGCGAATGTGATAGATATTGTGTATGAAACAGTCAGTGCCACAGCTACTGTGGGATTAAGCAGGAACCTGACTTCCATGCTGAATCTTTGGGGAAAACTGATTATTATCGTGACCATGTATCTGGGAAGAGTCGGCCCCATATCTCTGGTAGTGGCATTCAGCACGCAGAAAAAGAACAAAAATATTGTGAAGAACCCGACAGAAGAGATCAGCGTCGGATAAAGCAGATCGAAGCAACAGGAAGGAAGAGACTATGGGAATCAATCAGACCTATGCAGTATTTGGACTTGGAAGATATGGAAGAAGTGTGGCGAAGGAGTTGGCCGAGAACGGCGCAGAGGTGGTAGCGGTGGACAACAGAGAGGCAGTTGTCAATGCGGCAATTTCAGAGATTCCATACTGTAAATGTGCGGATGTTACAGATTCGGAAGCGTTGAGACAGATCGGTATTGCGAATATTGATGTGGTCATTGTGACCATGGCAAATCATTTGGAAGCAAGCGTTATGACAACCATGCTGTGTAAAGAACTGGGCGTAAAGACCGTTATCGCCAAATGCGGCACTGAGATGAACTGCAAGATCCTTACGAAAGTAGGAGCAGACCGTGTAGTATTCCCCGAGAGTGAGTCAGGGATCCACCTGGCTAAAAATCTGTTAAGCTCCGGTTTCATGGACATTATCGAATTGTCCCAGGATGTGTCTATGGTGGAAATGGAAGTCAAACAGCAGTGGATCGGGAAGAACCTGATTGAACTGAATCTGCGGAAAAAATATTCCATTAACGTGGTGGCGATCATCGAAGGAAAAAATGTAAATACCAATATCGATCCGGAAGTACCTCTGACACAGGATATGCGGCTGATCGTTATTGCCAACCGGGCAAAATTGAATAAACTCAAATAGAATAGCTGCGGGAAATGAAAAATAGAGTGAAGCATCTGACTGGGTGTTTATACACAGAACAGAATGCATCACTCTATTTTTATGTGATGTCAGATGTTTAGAAAGCTGTAAATGGGCGATTAGTTGTCAGCCTGGAAAGTCTTTTCGTTAAAGGAACCCTGCTGCTTAGCCACGATAGTAGTACATACGGCATCACCGGTGATATTGACAGCGGTACGCAGCATATCCAAAATACGGTCGATACCCATGATCAGTGCAATGCCTTCGGTAGGCAGTCCCACGGAGGTCAGTACCATGGACAGGGTGACCAGACCGACACTGGGGACACCGGCAGTGCCGATGGAAGCGATCGTCGCGGTGGCAATGACAGTAGCAATGGCAGCCGGGGTCAGAGGAATACCGTAAGCCTGTGCTATGAAAACAACTGCTACGCCCTGCATGATGGAAGTACCGTCCATGTTAATGGTGGCACCCAGAGGAATCGTAAAGGACGAAATCTGTTTGGAGACACCGATTTTTTTATACAGAGTGTCGATAGACAGAGGGATCGTCGCATTACTGGTGGAAGTGGAGAAGGCAAAGGTCATAACCGGGAAGAACTTTTTAATGAACTTAAAAGGATTCAAGCGGGTGAACACAAACAGCATGACCTGATATACCACGAAACACTGTACTGCCAGCGCCAGAATGACACTTCCCATATATTTCAGCATAGGCACAAAAGCGTCGAAGCCGATGCCTGCGAAGGTCTTGGCAATCAGGCAGAAGACACCGACAGGGGCAGCTTTCATGACTGCAATCGTCATTTCCATCATAATGTCATTGAACTGACTGAAAAAGTTCGCCACAGTGGAGACCCGGTTGCCCATGGCAGCCAGAAGAATACCGACAAATAAAGCAAAGAAGATGATCGGTAGCATATCTCCGGAGGACAGAGAGGTAAAAATATTTTTCGGAATAATATTTAACAACGTCTCCGCAAAATCTACCTGGGTGGTCGCGACTTCGGTGGCATCCTCCGGCAACGCAATATTTAAACCGACGCCGGGATTGATCAGACTGGCAATGCCCAGTGCCACGCAGATCGCCAAAGCAGTGGTGCACAGATAGAACAGGATCGTTTTCACACCCACAGTTCCTAATGTTTTCGTATCACCGATGGCCATGGCACCGCAGACCAGGGAGCAGAATACCAGAGGGACCACCAGCATCTGCATCAGGCGGATAAAACCGTTGCCCAGTACATAGAGAATACCGTTGATCAGAATCGTATCTCTGAAGTACCCTTCCGGCATATAATAATGGATCAGCACACCACATACCGCACCGGTTAAAAGGGCGATAAAGATTTTGGTGGACAGACCGAGTTTTTTCTTTTCTTTTTCGTGTTTTTCCACTATTCCAGTCCTCCGGTTTCTTTCATGTAGGAAGCCAGCGTCTCTCTCCAGCCACTGGGTTCTTCGATGCCGGTGAGACGCAGCATCATATTGTCCAGTACGGAATATTTCTCCGGGGTGCCGTCTTTTACTGTGACGGTAAGCTGATCCTCTTTTCCGGCGAGACGCAGGATCTCTTCGGCAAATTCCAGACGTGTGCAGGACCCTCCGCTGCATACAGCATGGTAGATACCGTAGTGGTCGTTGTCGATGAAGAATTTCACCACCCGGGCAAGCTCAGCGGCAGAAGTGGGAACGGCGCGGTCATTGTTCCATAATTCCATGGTGGATACTTTGGGATCTGCGGCAGCTTCCAGTACTTCATTCAAAAAGTCTTTGCCGATGCCATAGATCCAGGAACTGCGGATAATGACATAGCGGGTCATCAGCTGGATGACGAATTTCTCTCCGGCGTATTTGGATTTTGCAAACAGTCCTACGGGATTTACATCATCGAACTCATTATAGGGTGTGTCGGATGCGCTGGAAAATACATCATCCGTAGAGATCTGTATGAGTTTTGCCTGAATGCTCTCCGCAGACTGCGCCAGATTTCTCGCACCTACGGCGTTTACCTTGTAAGCCATATCTGTCTCCGACTGCGCTGCACCGGCGGAAGGATGATATCCTGCACAGTTGATGACGACATCGGGACGATTGCGGTGCATGAACAGGGAAACTGCATGTTCATCCGTGATATCCAGCTCGTCCTTATCGGTTTCGTATAATTCATATTCTATCATGTCTAACAACCTGATCAACGCCTGCCCCATGTGACCGAGGGAACCGACGATCCATATTTTTTTCATTGTGATATAACCTCCTGCAATTTGTGTGTAACTGATAACAGTATAACAAGTATATCATAGGAAAGATTCCCCGGAAAAGAGAAAATTAAAAAGAGAGAGAAACTCCATAAAAATTGATATTAACAGGGAGAAAAGGATTTGCTATACTAACCACAGAGAGCAGAATCCGAAGGAAAAGCTCAGGATATATTTGACAGACAGAATCTGGAAAGGCAGGGAGTTTATATGGCAAAATTACGTCTGGGTGCATTGGAAGCCGGCGGTACAAAAATGGTCTGCGCTATTGGGGATGAGAACGGTACAATTTATGAACAGGTATCGATTCCTACAACTACGCCTAAGGAGACGATTCCTAAGATGATCGCTTATTTTAGGGACAAGGGGATCGATGCATTGGGAATTGCCTGTTTCGGGCCCATTGAGCTGGACAGAGATTCCGAAAAATACGGTTATATCACAACCACGCCAAAGCTGGCCTGGAGGGACTGCGATATTGTGGGGCAGATGCAGGAGGCACTTCATTGCCCCGTGGGATTCGATACAGATGTGAATGGTTCTGTCCTCGGCGAAGTGACCTTCGGACAGGCACAAGGGAAAAAGTGCGTCATGTATCTGACCATCGGCACCGGTGTCGGCGGTGGTATCTATAGTAATGGCGAACTGCATCACGGAATGCTCCATCCGGAGACCGGACATGTGTTGATCACGAAGCGGACCGCAGATACTTATGCCGGAAGATGTCCTTATCATAAGAATTGTCTGGAAGGTCTGGCAGCAGGTCCTGCCATTGAAGAACGCTGGGGCAGGAAAGCAGTGGATCTGGCAGATTGCCCGGAAGTATGGGAGTTGGAGGCAGATTACATTGCGCAGGCCCTGACCTGCTATGTCATGACGGTATCTCCGGAAATGATCATTTTAGGCGGCGGTGTCATGCACCAGGAGCAGTTGTTCCCGCTTATCCGCAAGAAGCTTAAGGAATACATCAATGGCTATATCGCAACGGATGAACTTGCAGACATGGAGCATTATGTGGTGCCGGCATCTCTTCATGATGATCAGGGCATCATGGGATGCCTGGAGCTGGCAAGAAGAGCTCTTGAAAACGATCACTGATAGGGTAGCTGCTTACGATATTGTAACGGAGACATCTGATATGTCCTGTGAAAGCAGCGGATAAAATGACTTACATTGGGGAAGCCGGACTGCAGGGCAACCTCTGTAACCG
>ENA-ORMN01000975-ORMN01000975.1-human-gut-metagenome-genome-assembly--contig:-NODE-975-length-30673-cov-2.590404_pt1 | contig 30673 bp, 42 predicted proteins | sample MGYA00242102_ERZ508993 | MGnify/ENA primary metagenome ERZ508993 (study PRJEB26280, sample SAMEA2338770) | human gut metagenome | biome: human gut; feature: human-associated habitat; material: faeces...
GGCGAAAGCAAACTTGCCGGAAAAGAATTTTTTGATACGGATAAAGACTTCCGCATTCCCGAGTTCTTTCATTTTTGTTCAAAAATGGTCAAACCTGAGCCTAAAGAAACCAATAAAGCCGGATGTATGATTGTTTTTTGTGCTTTTGAGCAACAATTTGAATTGATTGAAGAAGCCAAAAAATATGGATTCAAAAACTACATTCCATTGACGTTTTACAAAAACTATTCAGCCCAAGTTTTGAAAGCAAATATGAGAATTGTTGGAAACACTGAATATGCTCTTTTGCTTTATCGTGAAAAGCTGCCAAAGTTTAACAATAACGGCCGTATGATATTTAATACTATGCCGATGGACAGAGATACGGACACACCGCGCATTCATCCAACGCAAAAGCCCATATCTCTTTTAAAACACCTGATTGAGATATTCACAGACAGGGGCGATGTGGTAATTGACCCGTGCGCCGGTAGCGGCTCAACCTTGCTTGCGGCCGAGCAATTGGGAAGAAAAGCATACGGTTTTGAGATTAAAAAAGAATTTTACAAGGCTGTTGAAGAAAAGATAAACAAACACATCGAATATGAATTACCTATTTAACAAAAATGTTTTTGTTTGCAAAATCAAAAATTTGCGTTATTATGCAAAAGAGGATTATTCTGTATCATCGATGATGGGCACCCGTGGGAGAAATAGAAAATGCCGTTTGTTGAGGTCAAAAAGAATGGTAAAACAACATTCCGATTTGTTGAAGACTTAAAAGACTATGACGAAAATAGGTATAAAAACGAAGAACAAGGGGATTTGACCACAGGGTCGGCTTCCCTTGTTGCCGTTGGAATATCCAAAAAACGATTTGATGAAATCTTTAATAAAGGGGGGAAAGATGCTTGAAAAAGAAGAAGACGTTAATCCGGACAAATACGCACTTGAAGAACCTTTGATATTTAAGGCTTCAATCTTTAACAACCTCAAAGACAAAAACATGCTAGCCCAAATTAACCAGCTTAAAGAAGATTATCTTGAGGAAATATCCAAAATATGCAACATGCCAAAAGAAGACTTTGCGGACGAAACGCAAATCTATGTTGTCGCCCAAGATATTAATAACCGCGTCATCGGGTTTATATCGGTTGGGTTCGGACACCCGACCAAGGAAGTTTGGGCTTGCCATGTTTACACAATGCCCGAGTTCAGAAGAAAGGGCGTGTATAAAGAAATGATTGAACGCTTAAAGATATTTACAAAGCAAATCGGGTATAAGCGGATTGTGTCTGGGGTGTTTAAAGTGAATAAAGCCAGCAAAAGAGCACATCAAAAACTCGGTTTTGTCGCCGTGTCAGACATCATGCACCTGAATATTTTGTAAAATCTTATCGGGTTTATATAGTAATATTGGAGGAAATTATGGCAAGAGGAAATAAGAACACACTAAAAGTCTACACCTCAGAAGAAGCCCGATTTTACGGGGCTCTTGGTGGAAAAGCATCAGCCGATGCCAGAAGACGGAAAAAAAGCCTGAAAGAACTGACACAGGCATTGCTTGAGATGAAACCGCACGAAATCATCGCTGCAAAGTCAAAACAGCTATTCCCCGAAATCAACCCGGAAGATTTGACCAATGGCATGGTGTTGGCAATGGCTATGTTCGACAAGGCGATAAAAGACCAAGATGTAAAAGCGGCTCAGTTTGTGAGAGATACGGCCGGAGAGATGCCGGAGCAGGTCATAAGCGGCAACCTTGGGCAATCAACTGTCTTTGTTACCGAGCAAGACCAAAACAATATCATCAAGCATATTCAAGAAGTATTAAATGATGGCCAGTCAAAAACAGAAAAAACAAGCAAGCCCCAAAAAGGAACAAAAAAATAATACCGTTTTATCGGGCGAAATCAATCGGGAATATCTAGGCAAGACATTGCTTGATACAGGTTTTGAGGTTTGGTTTCGTTATATGTTCCGAGTTCTTGAGGGCAAGCCTTTCATCATGGACCGTATCCACAAGGATATGTTCAATGTTTTTGATGACCTATACAACCTGAGAATAACCCGTGAATGTATGAACATCCCGCCCCGCGCCGGAAAAACAACCCTCTGCAAATATTGGCTCATTTATTGCCTAACCAAAAACCCACGGTGTAATTTTATTTATACATCATTCTCGCAAATGCTCTTGTCAGACATTGCCAGAGAAGTGGCTCAGATTTTAGAACATCCGATATACAAAGAGCTATACGGTAGCGGCTTGTTCGGCGTTGAAGAAAAAGAAGAGAACCCGATTGATGACTTTTGGCGAGAATATCTCTTGAAAGAAACCGGCAAAGCGGTATATGCAAGCAAACGCATCATCACCGCAAAAGGCGGGCAAATTCTGTTTGCGTCCATCGGCTCGACAATCACCGGGTTTGGCTGTTTTGACTATAACACAGAAGTCTTAACAGAAAAGGGATTTATGAAACTCGGATATATTGTAGAAAACAAAATAGACGTGAAAGTTTGGAGCTATAATTTTGATAAAAGGCAGAAAGAGTTGCAGCCAATATACGATTATGTCAAAAACGAAAATTCGCCCTATATAAAGGTTGAGCTAGACAACGGAGAAAAAATAAACTGCACGCCTGACCACGTCTTTTATTTGAAAAACGGAGAGGAGCGGAGAGCCGACTTTTTATCCGTGGGTAGCGAAATAATGTCTAATAAATTCGGGAATAGGAAAATAGTCAATATTGTCAACTGTAATCATAGCGCCCCCAGTTATTGTGTTACCTTATGTCGCAACAATAACCTATTTGTAACCAAAAGTCAAATATTGGTTCATAATTGCGGAATAAGAGGAAATACAACCTTTTCGGGAGCGTTAGTCCTGGATGATGCCAACAAGCCAGCCGACATTCAATCTGAGGTTATGCGCGAAAAAGTCCGCAAGTATTACGATGAAACCTTGCTCTCACGCTTGAACGATAGTAACGTGCCGATATTTAACATTCAGCAAAGGCTCCATCTGGAAGACTTATCCGGATATTTGCTTGAGCAATACAAATTCGACAGCATTATACGCCCGTTGCTTGAGCCGGACGGCACTTGCAACATCGCCAGTCAATACACCCCCGAGCGTATCAAAGAAATCTCATTCAATGATACCATGTTTCAAGCACAATATCAGCAATCGCCGGTAGCCGAAAAAGGAAACATCATCCAACGTGATTGGTGGGTAATGTACGATGCCGACCATACCGCAATTGATGGCAAACTGATAATAACGGCCGACACCGCATACAAAAAGACCAAGACCGCCGACTATTCATGCTTCCAAGTTTGGGAGCTTTTACGCAAAGAGATGCGTTTGCGTGATATGATTGTCGGCAAGTGGGAATTCCCCGAACTTTTGGAAAAAGCCATTCAGATATGGCGGAAGTGGACGGACGACAGCTTAATTAATCCGGCCGCATTTATGTACATTGAAGACAAGGCATCAGGAATCAGCTTGGAGCAAACGCTCATCCAATCTGGCATCAATGCCATTTGTTGGAAGCCAAAAGAATATGACTACCCAGAGGACAAGGTAGGCAGAACAAGAGAGCTTTCATGGGATGTTTATCGTGGTCTTGTAAAATTGAAAAAAGATGATAAAATGAGCCAGTATCTAGTCAATGAAGCGGCATTGTTTGCCGAAGACATGTCGCACGCGAAAGATGACAGTGTTGATAGTGCCTCAATGGCACATTCAATTTGGCGATATGCTGGGGGCGGACAATAAAGGAAAAACAAAATGACACGAAGAAACAAAAGAAAATCGCAAAAAGTTGTTAATACCATTTTGACCGGAGCCGGTGCAAACACAAAACAAGACCGCGGAAGCCTGCAAACGGCCGCCATATACACGCGCAACCCATATTATCGAAACGACTTTTACAGCCGGTGGCAAGAGTGGGTGCGTTGGTACAATACCAGTTGGGAGGCCGGAAAAATTGTGGATATTCCGGTTCAGGATGCATTCCGTATTCCGGTAAAGATTACCGGACTAGAACAACCGGACATTGAAGCCATCGAAAGATATATGAAATATCTCGATGTAAACAACAACTTTAAGCGTGCGGCCACCATAGAGAGATTGCTTGGTGGTTGCGTCATTGTTATTGGCGTTAAAGATGAAAACGACAGCCCCGAAGAAGTTTTGAATCTTAAAACTCTTAAAAAAAGCGATATTTCTTTCTTAAATGTCATTAGTACAGAAAAAATCACAAAATGCGAATATGAAACAGACGTATTCAGTCCGCAATATGACAAGCCGAAATATTACATGATAAACGGCATAAAGACCCACGTCAGCCGATTGATTGTCTTTGACGGCGACCCTCTGTTCAATCACACATCCATGAACTTGCTTCAAAACTTCCGCTACAATCCGGCAGGATTTGGCGAGAGCGTACTCTCAAGAGTATATGACAGCCTTGTCCGTGCAACCGGAACGCAAGAGGGCGCATATCACCTTGTAAATCTTGCTAGCGTTTTGTTGGTTAAGTGCGAACGATTTATTGATTTACAAGCCACCAAGCAAGGCAATGCCGCATTAAACATGCTCGATAAGATTGCCGAGCAACTGAGCATATACCGTGGAGCGGTTATAGATGGCAAAGGAACAGAAATAGCTCAACACTCCGCATCTTTTGGCAGCGTGCCGGAGCTTTTGAACACATATCTGCAAATTCTCGCGGCCGGATCCGATATTCCGGCAACTCGTTTCTTGGGCGATAGTCCGTCCGGATTAAACTCCACCGGAGAGAGCGACCTTGAAAACTACTACAACAACATCGACAGCTATCAAACAACACGCCTTGAGCCAAAATATCGCAAGATGCTTGACATCATTGGATCTTGCATTTGGGGCTTTGAAATTTGGAAAGAAAAATCGCAAAACTTAGAGATTGAGTTTGAGCCGCTTTGGAACATTAACAAAATGGACCAAGCAACCGTTGACAAGACCAGAGCCGACATACTCCGTCAGTTCAAAGAAGACGGCATCATCAGCGATAAGCAATATGCCGAAGAAATCAACAGCAAGAAAATTCTTGATATTGAGCTTGATATTGATGAATATGACGAAGACCGAGAAGAAATGATTGACGGCTCCGATATTCCAAGCCTGAGAGATGAAACCGACCGAGTAATTGATACCATAGGAGCTAAGCCGAATGTCGATAGCGGTGTTAAACAAGAAACCGGACAAGGTTAAAAAGAGCCAAAAGGCTAATCCGATAAAAACCCCGAAGACTTTGGAAGATGACGCTCGGATAAGCATTAACAAGATTGTGCGTGAGGTAAACGCCGAACTCCGCGCCATTTCGGATAATGCGAAGACGAACACGCCGGAGCAGACCGCCGCGCTCTTAAACGACTTCAAACGCAGATGGCGAGCCATTATTGAGCCAATAGCCGATAAAATCAGCAAAGAGTGGGTAAAAGCCATTGATGAAAACAACTATGAAAAAACAATGGCTATGCTTCGTAAAGCCTTTGGCGTAGATATTGTCACTATATTGGAAGACAAAGACATCGCCGACACGCTTGAAGCCATGCGCCTCAACATGGTAAACCTGATTGTAACCATACCGGAAGAAGCATTAAAAAGGGTTTCTCTGCGTATTTATGAAAACTACCAAGGGATACCTATGCCGGAAAACCGCACGCTCCAGCAACAAATAAGCCAAGAGTTCAAAACCACATACCGGCAAGCTAAAGTTATCGCGCGCGACCAAACCGCAAAAATTAACGCTTCCTTAAATAAAATCAGGCAACAGAAACTCGGCGTTGATATTTACATCTGGCAGACAATGAGAGATAGCCGGGTTGTCGGAAAGCCGGGCGGATTATACCCTAAAGGCAATGACGCGCACGGCAACCACTACATTATGCAGGGTTTATACTGCAAATACAGCGACCCGACAGTATTTTCTACCGACGGCAAGACATGGCGGAAAAGGACGGCGACAATGCCAAAGGGCGAGCCGGGGACAGATATTCAATGCCGATGCTTTGCCGAACCGGTTTTATATTGGGAAGCCGTCAAGAAAAATCTTGTTGTAGCCTAAGAAAATCAAGCACTCCGTAAAAAGAGTGCATTTTTTTGCATAAATTATAAAAAAGTGCTTGCATATTACAATTATTTGTTATAACGTAAAGAACGTAAAGGAGATGAAACATGGCATACAAAAAATTAAATGAAGCATTAAAAAAAGAGCTTCTCAAGAAAGTTGATGAAATCGAAATCAACATTGAGGAACTGAACAGCTACCATTTTGAAAAAAATCCCTACGGCGTAGAGACGCAACTTATTGGAACAAGCGGCGAGGGACAATGGGATGAAAATGAGGAATGGCAGGAACAAATAAAAAAGATGAAAAAATATTTAGAAGCGGACGGAGCCGGAGAATATTTGACCCTTGCCGATGATGACTGGGATAATCAGGACGAAAACGACTGCACCACCATGACAAACGAATGTATCAACTATCTTTCAACCTTGGAGAATTAAGATGACAGAACATCAATGGCAAACAATCCAACAATTTGATGCACACGGAAAATCAGAACATAAATACACAAAAGCCGATAAAATAACTTTCTGGTGCAGCGGTGTTGTTCTACTTTATTTAATTTGCCAGATTACAAGAGTGGTGCTATGAAAAAGGACACAATCGAACAACTAGCTAAAAATATTGAAAATCTTCGCCGAAAAGTTATAAAAGCCAAAAGCGAAGAAGAAATTAAAGAAAAGTTCACAAAGAAAAACAACTGGAAACAGTTTCGTATAAATGTAAACAGGAGTAAATGATGATATTAACAACAGATAAAGATTTTGCAGACGCTGTAAAAAGAGGTCAAAAAATCAAAAAACAAACAGTTTATTATACTGGGAAACTTGAAAATGTAAAACATTTAAAAATTGGCGATTTTGTGGAGGGCAAGGGCATTTATGCCGGCGTGCTGTATGACGAAAACGGTGAGAATCCAAAACCGCTGATTTTGGCATTGAATGACTGGCGAAAGAAGAAAAATTGGGATACAGCGATGAAATCTACTCCAGAGGGATGGCGTGTTCCGAATCGGATTGAATGGTTAATCATTCTGGAAAATAAAGACAAAATCAATGCTGCATTAGAAAAACACGGCGGAAAAAAATTAAGCGAAGATGATTGGTACTGGTCTTCGTCCGAGTATAGCAGCCGCTACGCGTGGGAAGTACACGCCAATAACGGCAATGTGTACTACAGCACTAAGTACACCAATGGTTACGTCAGGTGTGTCCTCGCTTAACTATTTGGCTATTTATTTAGAGGAAAGAACAATGTCAAAATTTCGAGTAATGGTTGTTAAAAAGAGCGGCAAGCCGGTCGGTGTCCGGGCAGCAGCCTTGAACAGAAAAATTATCTCCATTGCCTTAACCGACGAAAATCCGTCAAACTGGAACGAAGCTGTTAAAAAGGGTATTCCCTCGCTCGCCGAATGGCTGGCAATACTGGAAAACAAAGAAGCGGTTGACGCGGCATTAATTCGCGCGGGCGGAACTCCATTAGAGGGGTGGTACTGGTCTTCGTCCGAGTACACGAGCGGCACCGCGTGGGGCGTGGACGCCAGTAACGGCCATGTGGACTGGTACGGTAAGGGCTACGGCCTCAATTACGTCAGGTGTGTCCTCATTTAATCATTGTCTATTTCGCTATTTTTATAATAAGGAGTAAAAAAATGGTACAAAATTATCAAATGTTTGAACTGGTCGAAAAAGACGACCATCGGGGAATCTATATCGGGGAAGCTGACAACGGCCCGGTTATCGTCGATTTGCACGATGCCTCCAAAACGATGACTTGGGACGAGGCGAAAGAATATGCTCAAAAAGAAGGAAAACGTCTCCCTTCGCAGCGCGAACTGATGCTTATGTTTGCGCAGCAAGAAAAATTAAATGCTGCTTTGGAAGAACACGAGGGTAAAGCCTGGGAAAGAGGTTGGTACTGGTCTTCGTCCGAGTACACGTACAACAACGCGTGGTACGTGTACGCCAATAACGGCGGTGTGGACTGGAGCGGTAAGAGCAGCACCTACTCCGGTTACGTCAGGTGTGTCCTCGCTTTTTAACCATTTAACTATTTTTACAACAAGGAGAAAATTATGCCTGCACCAGATTATGAAAATGATTTAGTCTTTCCGCCCCGCCACGATAAGACGGCTTATGAGTTGCAGATTGAGAATAACAAGTTGAAAGAAAAAATTGAATTTGCAAAACAAGCTGTTGATTTATTTTTCAAAACCGAAAATGAAAGTAAACTTTTGGAGATTGCAGAATGGGAATGAAAGGTGTGATATGTGAAGTCTTATGCGATGAGCAAAAGGAAATCATAAAAAGCCTTGAAAATCAGTTAAAAGGTAAAAATGAAATCATCATAAAGGAAACTAAAAGAGCTAATGAGATGTTTCAGCTTTCTTTCAATAGAAAGTTAAAAATACAAGAACAACAAGCCGAGATTAACAGGCTTAGGGAGGCTTTAAGTTTTTATGCTACGCAGAAAACAATGATAAAAAGTGTTCGCAATGGTAAGCCGTGTAGAATGATTTATTGCTGTGCAGATGTGGCTGAGAAAGCCTTAAACGGCGAAAGTGAGGAAAAATGACAAAATTTGTTTGCCAAAGATGCGGAAAGGTTAAACCGCGCGCCTGAATGGTAAAAACCCCGCCACAAACCCACAAAAACACCCTTTGTTGACAACTGTCGGCTTGGGGTGTTAATCTATCTGCAGAAACAAAAAAAGGATTAAAAAATTGGTTAAAGTTTCAAACAAAGTAAGAATACCTATTGGCAATAAATGGCAGATTGATGACGACGGCATTATGACCGTTAGAGCCAGGGTGTTAAAAGAGGGAGTATATCCCTATTATGCCAGTGAGCTGACAGGCCTGAATATTCCGGGCGACAAAATAGATGTTCTTATTCCGGCAAGCGAATTCACCCCCGAAGCGTTAAAAACCGGCGAGGGTAAGCCCGTAGTCATTGATGAACATGAATGGCGAACTGTTGAAAATGCCTTGACAGACGGCTATACCAAAGGCTCTGTTGCCGGAGAAATGACAGTTGAAGACAAAGGCATTTTGTGCGACCTCACAATTTTGGACGCACAAACCATTGAAGATGTGAAAAATCATATCTTGGTGGAAATTTCTGCCGGATATCGAGCAGATTTTGAAAAAGAAGAGGGCGAGCTAAACGGCCAGCCATATTCTTATGTTCAAAAAAACATCGTATTCAACCACATTTTGCTTTGTCGCAAAGGCGAGGGCAGATGCGGAGCCGATGTTAAAGTTATCAACAAAAAAACAGGAGAAACAAAAATGTCTTATACAATTCGCATGAAAATTGGCAATAAAGACAAAGAGATGGAGTTTTCTTCCAAAGAAGATGCCGACAAGGCTCAAGAAATGGCAAACGAAGCCAGCGAGGCAAAACAAGCTGACATTGACAAAGCCGTTGAGGAAGTAACTTCTTTGAAAGAGCAGGTTGCCGCTTTGAATGCTGATTTGGATGAAAAGAAATCATCTATTGAGGAATACAAAGAAAAACTTGAAAATGCTTTGTCTGAAGAAGCACAGGAAGAAATTGCCGAAGACTTAATCGCTCAGAAAGAGGCTGAGGAAGCTGTCGTTGAGGAAGAAGTCGAGGAAAAGGACAAAGAAGAAGTCAAAAACTCTTTGAAAGCTCTGAAGCGCTCTGAGCGTGCCATGTTCTTGGCTGCCCATGTTATGAACAAGCGCGGCTTAGACATCAAAGAATGGGATGACAATTCTAAAATTGCATCTTTCATGACTATTGCGGCAGAAGCAAAGCGGAAAGTGCAGAATAAAAAAGCTTTGAGCAACAACCACGGCACCGTCAACGGCACTAAGGTTGTAAACTCAAAAACCGGAAACAGCGGCGTGTCTGCCAAAGACCGTATGTTTTCTTGGAAACACAAATAACAAGTAGGAGAAACAAACATGTCTAGAGGTGTTTATATGGGTACTGCTTTCGGTCCTATTCAGGGCGCAGTATTCGATCAGCCGGCGGCAGGTGTACATGGCGGACTTTATGCAGCCAGCGACATTAATCTTTGCGATGCCATTTCTGTTGGCGAAGCAAACGGAATTGATGTTGGTTGTGGTGTTGTGGCAAGCGCTATCGCATCCGCCAAAATTTCCGGCATTAACGATTTGGAAGCTAAATTGCCGGCAGCTGCTGACGCCGCAATCTATGGCTTTGTAATCAGAACGCAAGCAGGATGCACCGATGCATCTGGCAAAAACTATGTTCCGGAAAAACGTCAGGCCACTGTCTTGAGATATGACAGAGTTGGCGGCCGTTTCTGGTACAAAATGCCGGCCGCATTTGCTCCGACCTCAGCTGTATATATCGGATATACCGATGATGCCGCTGCCGGTGGTAAAGGTCATTTGACTGTAGCGACCGAAGCAAGCAAAAACTTTGAATTAACCAAGCTGAAAATCCGCAACTCAGGTGCTGCCGGTGATTTGGCTTTAATTGAAATTGTAGCGTAGGGGAGAAACAAAAATGAGTAACGGTTCTTTCACATACGGCGGACAATCTAACGTAAATATGCAGGAAATCGCATTCAGCATTTATACTGCTGTCGATTCTGCATTTTATGACGTTGAATATCCGGAACATGACTGGTACAAAGCTGTTAAAGAAGACCAGGTAATGTCCGATATCAACGCAGGCGCAACCAACTATGCGTTCATTTCTCGTGACCGCCAAGGTGCAGCCGCATTTAGAGGTCAGGCCGAAAACAACAACATCCCGATGGTAAGCCAAACAGCAGGTTCTTCTGTTGTTCCGTTGTGCGCTTCCAATGTCGGGGCTAAAATCGACAACGAAGATGTTCGCCAGTATCAGATGGGCTTTAACGGAAACTTGGCTCAGGATTTGGGCGAATGTATGCGTTTTGCCTGCGACAACTTGGTTGAACGCTCTTTCTTCTTCGGTGATGATTCCGTAGGCTTCAAAGGCTTTATGAACTTCCCCGGCGTTACCATCTCAACAGCTTCGACAGCTGCTGCCGGTGGTACGGCTTGGAGCGGTAAAACAGCCGCTGAAATGGTAAAAGATATTACCGATGGTTTGGCTACCGTATGGACTAATTCAAAAGGCGTGTTCCTGCCGAACACCGTGTTCCTGCCTTTGGAACAGTTTAACCTGTTGGCTGTAACTCCATATACTTTGGGAGCATCTGCCGCTGTGTTCCAGTCTGCTTTGGATTATGTGAAGAAATATAATATCTACACAAACCAGAGAGGCAAAGAACTCGAAATCATCCCTATCCGTTATCTGAAAAACGCAAACAAAGTAGGTACCGCAGGACGTATGATTTTGCAGGACAGAAGCAAACGCAATCAGGCTTTGCCGTTCCCGATGGGCTACACCTTGCAGGCACCGGTTCCGGTTCCGCTGGGCGCAGAGTTCTATTCGGAACAGAAACACGGTTCTTATGTGATCCGTCAGCCGTTGTCTACGCTTTACGTAGATGGCATCTAATAAATTAATTCAATGGGGAGATACCAATATGGCTTTTCAGAAAAAACAAAATAACGGAGCCGCCGCACAAAAAGCGGCTCCAACAAACCAGACAGCTAAAAACCTTTCGGCGGCAAGCGGAACGGTGGTTTTAACAAATATGACCACAAACCCGATTTTGCTAAACGAGGGCGGTCATAAAATCATGATTTATCCTAAGGAATTAAAATCTGTGGATAAAACTGTTTTTCAAGCATTGCAGAAAAACGACATGATTAAAATATGGCTTGATAAAGGGCTTTTGCGGTGTAATTACCAAGCGGACGCACAGGAAGCAGAGCGCAAAGACATCTCTGTAACTCCTGATGATGCGCCGGCCGAACTGACAAATCCGGTCGAGAAACACGAAGACGGTCGCACCGTGTCCGCAGAAGTAAAGAAGAAAGAAGCCGCTGGTTCAATTACATTGGATTAAGTAGCCAAAAGTAGGAAGCAAGAACATGAGTTTTGATTATGCACAATTTATTGCCGTATATCCCGAATTTTCCGACATTCCGCAAGCAACTGTTGAATTTAAGGGAAATCTGGGCGACAAAGTCTTGAGTGATACGTCTTGGGGCGATGTGCGCAATGAAGCTCTGTTCTTGTGGACTGCTCACCGCCTTGCTTTGGAATATAACATTGCCAAGGCTCTAAAAACCAACAAAAAGAATTCTATCAATCCGGGCTTGGTTAGCTCGCAAAGTGCAAGCAATGCCAGCCTGTCAAATTCATATAGCCATAGTGCGATGGTTTCATCTGACAACCCGATGGAAGCCGATTATTCACGCACAACCTACGGCTTGGAGTTTTTATCATTAATGAACATGGTAATGCCGGCCGGCTATGTTGTGATAAGTGGCGAAAATTACTGTTGCCGAGGATAAAATGGCAGATGTTTCTATGTCGGCAAAAATAAGCAAAGAAAACAATCCCGATTGGCTTGATAAGGTCATGGCCAAAGCGGTAAAACTTACCGAGATAGAAGCAGCCGCCGGATTTCCAAAAGGCGACAAAAACCTAAACACACCACACTATGACAACGGGGCCAGTATCATAGACGTGGCAATCTGGAATAATTATGGAACATATAATTCTCCTGCCCGTGATTTCATGACCCCATCAGGAAAAAAAGCCAAGGAGCGGTGGAACAAAATCGCTCCTGACCTTTATAATGAGGTTGTAAACGGAAAATTGGACGCTGTGGAAGCGTTAGAGAATGCCGGACAGATTGGAGCAACCGAGATAAAAAAAGCGATTGTTGACCTCAAAACACCGGCAAACGCACCCATAACCATTAATGGTGGATGGATGCGCAATAAAAAAAGCGGTAAATTGTTCAAGGTTGAGGGCAAAAAAAGCAATAATCCGCTTGTGGATACCGGAGCGATGGCCAACGCGGCAACCTACGTTGTCCGAAAAAAGAAAAAATAGTTCTTTTGACTTTGTATTTTTTGTGGGGTAAACTTGAGAAAAACAATAATAGGAGATGAATATGCGTGATTTCTCAAAAACAATTCGGGTTAAAAACTCCATGAAAGGCATAGACGGTGTGCATTTAGACGTGCCGTTGTTTATCCGTCTTTTAGAGTTTGCCAGAGAAGAAGCCAAAGATGACGTTGATTTGCACATCATAACCGAGAATATCAATAGAATTTTGCAAGGCTATGAGGAAAGCGGAGAGCCACGCTCATTTTTGACCATGCAAGATTATGATGGCATTATTGAGGGGTTAAAATAGCCATGTCAATACTTCCTTTTGATTTTAGCCAAACGTTAGCAGAATTTGCTTGTCCGGAAAGCTTCACCGCCTATGAAATGGTCGGACAATATATCCGTGGCGAATGGGTTATGACAAAGGAAAACGAACGCACCATTGATGAAGCCATTTTGCTCGATGTGGAAGAAGAAATTCTTGAAATCTTAACCGAGGGTAATTTGGTAGATGAAGCATACAGCATCATGTTTGCCAAAGACTATGATGAGTTTTTTATCATGGACCAAAACAACGCCACAATTCAGAACAAACAGACCTATGTTGTTATTGACGGCAAAGAGTTTATTGTAAAAAGAAACCCGAAAACCGCCAAAAATTCAAACTTCCGAAGCTATTATGCGATTAAGTTCAAGGATATTGCCAATGGTTAAGACAGTAACGACAGAGGAAGCAAAAGAACTTATCCGGGCGGCGGTTAAACTTGCCACCGGATGGGAAACAATCCTGTGGCCATCGCAAGGTCCGCAAGCCGCCAACCAATATTGCACCGTTCGCTTAAAAGATGACCAGCCATATCAATACGACATCAGCGAAGAAAGCGTAGATGACGATGGCAACATGATATATGACGAAATCCAAGAAACCATCATGGAGTTTGAAGTTCAGGCATACGGCAAGGGAGCCATGGACAAGCTCAAATCTTTTATTGCCAAGCTCAAACATGATGAACGCTTCTATGGAGCAAATGATGATCCAGACTTGGAGCAGAAGTTCAAAAACGCTCCATTATGGGAATATATGGGCTTAGGCGGACACGACAGTATTCAGGATATATCAATGCCGTTTATGGGAGCCGCGCAGCCTAGGGCAATCGTAACAATTTATATGAATGCCCTATGGCAAGAGAAGCAACCGAAATCAGAAGTTGACAGTTTTGATAAGGTTGACATATCTGTGGAAAGCATAAATAATAATAACAAATTTGTGCTTGAAATTAATAAAAACCAAGTAGGAGAATAAAATGTCTCAATTACCAATTTCTTATGACATTCAATTCAGCCTTTCCAAAGCAAGCGGAGCGGCTGCAAGAGATATGACATTGTTGAGTTTGTTTTCAAACAAAACGAACTTTTTGCACGGCGAAAGAGTAAAGCTGTCATCAACCTGGGACGGATATCAAAAACTTTGCACGGTTGGCGATTCAGTTTATTGGGCTGGCAACGCTTTCTTTTCAAAAACAAACAGACCGAAAAGAATGGCCGTGTCCGCCATTTATGAAACAGACCAAGCAGCTTATAACTTGTCGCCGTCTGTTAAACTGGACGCGTTAAAGTCTGTTACGGACGGAGCTTTCAAAATCACGGTTGACGGCACTGTGAAAGATGTTGCAAGCCTGAACTTTAGCACCGTTAAATCAGTTGCCAATGTCGCCGAAGTTTTGAACACGGCCGCCAGCGGTGCGTTTGTCGCCAGCGATTACAACGGGCAGTTGCTTGTTAAATCGACCACGCAGGGCGCAAATTCGACAATCAGCTATGCTTTAGTACCGACAACCGGCACAGATGTGTCCAGTATGCTTGGCTTATCCGAAAGCGCGGGCGCATCAGTTGTTGACGGATACGCGCACGGCACATTCTTGGAAGAAGTCAACGAATGTTTGAAATTTGCCGGTAAAATGGGCGTTAATATCTTTGGCTTTGTTCTTGATACCTCATACAGAGATACGCAAGACCAGAAAGATTTTGCCGACTGGGTAAATGCCCGCTCTTATCGTGCTGACTGCGCGCTTGTTTCAAACAACCCGACCGCATATTCAGCAACCGACACAACAAATATTGTTGATTATTGCAACAAAAAAGGCATTGCCAATGTTGCGACATTCTACCACGACAACGCGCAGATTTATCCTGATGTTGCTTATCTGGCTGAATTTTTGGCTGTAAATTACAGCTTGGACGACCAAGTTATTGATGGCAAGTTCAAAGACATTGGCATTGAAGCCGTATCTTTGCCGGATGTGGAAGCAAACTGGACTGTTCTTGAAAGCAAGAGAGCAAACACCATTTTATACGTTGGCGACACCGGCAAAAAGTGTGTTCGCAACGGCGACCAATCATCTATTGACTGGAGAACCGATAGCTGGATCAATATCTGCAACTTCATCTCAGAATTAGAGATTGAAACGCTGAATGTATTTTTGCGCAATAAAAAAGTTGCTTATACGCCGTCAGGTCAAAACCTGCTTATTTCAGCCGCGTCTAAAATCGGCAAAAAATACACCAAAAACGGCTCATTCGCAGACCGTGAAGAATCAGACGACAATTCGGAAAACGGCTTGTCTTTGGTACCGGCTGTCGAGATTATTCCGCAGGAAATTTCCGAAACCACATCAGCACAGCGCAAAGCCGGTATTGGCACGCCGATCCAAATCAATGTTAATGACAGCGGTTCAATGAGAACCATTGCTTTGAACATCACTGTTACAGAGTAAGGAGAAAAAACAATGGCAATTAAAAAAGTTTATAACCAACGCAACTGTTCCGCCACTTTTAACGGAATTGATTTGAAAGGCTTTATGGACGGAACTTCAATCGTTATAGAGCGCGTTGGCGGCGAAGTAGACATCACCGAGGGAACGGATGGCGGCGGATTAAACCAAGCCACCGACCAAGGTGTAAGAGTGTCAATCACATTCAGAGAAACATCTCAATCAATTTCTATGCTTGAAACCGCAAAGACATTGCAGCAAAGAACCGGTGTAACATCTGTCTTTGTTTTGCGAACCGGTGCCGATATGCTAGTAACAATTACCAACGCAATGGTAAGCAATCCGTCAAGCCTTAGCACGGGCGACAAAAAGCAAGGCGGTATTACATACACCTTTGTCGGCACGGATTATTTGATGAACTAACGAAAAATCATAGGAGAAAAAAATGGGGGATTTTTCAAAAATAACAGTCAATAACCACGTTTACAAAGTTGAAAAATATTCGGTTATGGACGCTCTGATTTATCATCTCGAATTTATAAGCAAATTCGGGGGTGTCCTTGCCGGAATAACAAAGATTGTAACAGAAAAAAACAAAAAGGTTGACGACACGGACTTTATGGCGATGTTTGCATCCCTAAAGCCCGAGGAAACAAAACAAATTATTGATAAGGTTTTGCAAAGGGTAATCACTCCGGAAAATGTCCGCTTGGACAACGAGCTTGTTATTCAAAACTGGTTTTCAAAACCGGATAACTGCCACGAGCTTTGGCTGGTTATTGTGTCCGCAATGGTCGAACTATTGGGGGAACAATTGCCTGTTACTCTGAATACAGCAGTAGCAGGCTTGAAATCACTGGTGGCAAGCTTATCGACATCCCAGACGGATACCGAGCTGTCAGCTTCTTATCCGGTCCTGTCAAACGAGGGCTGATAAGCCTTGATTATTTGACCAAAACCAGCGATGTAAAAACATTTTACACCGCCAAAAAAATAGAAAATTGGCTTGATTATTTAGACAGCCAATCAAGAGGGGAATAACAAATGGCGATAGCAAACGAGCTTGTCCAGCTTTTGAGTTTCAAATTGAGCGACCAGTCCAAAGCGGCGTTTGAAACATTCAAAAAAGGGCTTGACGATTTAAGAACCGGAATGAAGACGGTTGCAACCGCAGCAACCGTCGCCGGAACGGCTATCGCCTACACCATTAAATCCGTGTCAGACGGAGCTGTAGAGTTAACCAACTTAAGCAAGACAACCGGTATCGCCACAAAAACCCTGCAGGAATACAAATATGCGGCCGAGAGTGTCGGCGTATCTGCCGATGCCGTAACATCAGACCTTAAAATGCTGATGGAAACAATGTCATCGCCAATTCCCGGAGAGTTTAACGAAGCTTTGTTTATGATGGGTATCGGCATAAGGGACGCATCCGGTAAAATGAAATCAGCGGATTCTCTGCTTGGCGACATTGCGGACAAATTAAACGGAATGAACGAGCAAAAAGCCCTGCAATGGGCAAACCGCCTCGGCTTGAGCAATGACACGCTTGTTTTAATCAAGCAAGGCCGCTTGAGCCTTGAGCAGCTCCGCAAGGAAGCAAACGCCCTTGGCGCGGTTATCCCTGAAGAAACATTAAAACGAGGGGCGGAATTTAAGAAGTCGCTCAACGCTTTGGAATTTGCGTTTAAGGGAGTGGGGCGCACGGTCGCGTTGTCGGTTGCTCCCGGCTTAACAAACGTTGTCAACAAGATAAAAGACTGGATTGTCGCAAACTCGCAGATTTTAAGACAAGGCATAGAAAAAACCGCCAAAGGATTGGGCGAGGGCTTAACCGGAACAACTTATATTTTAGAAAAATTTATAAAAAGGGTTCGTGGATTTTTGCCTGACTTGGGCGAATTTACCGATAAATTAGACCTTGCCAAGATTATCAGCGGAACATTGCGCGGTGCTTTGCTCGGCTTGGTGGTTGTCTTTACGCTCCTGCTTGCCAAGTTGGCTTTGATTGGAATGGCGTTCACAGTTGCCGCATTGGTTATTGAAGATTTTGTTATTTGGTGCATGAACGGAGAATCCGCTCTTGGAAAGCTCATTGATAAATGGGATAACTGGGCGGAGCGTTGGAAAAAAGAGAGTTGGTGGAAAGCTGCCATTGCCGGCATTGCCACGTTGCCTCAACAGATGGGAGAAGCCTTTGCCACAGGTGCATCATGGCTTGATGGATACGAGGGCAAGGGAGCATATCAAGCAATGTTGCAAGGCCAAGGAAGCACCACCATCAACAACTCTCCGCAAATAACCATCATGACCGGAGCCAACGCACAAGAGGTTATGAACGTGATGACACCATACATCAGCACGGCTCAAACCAACACCCCCGGACAATTTACACCATTTGTGAGGTAAGACATGGGCTTTATTTCATTAAACACCATCAGCAACTTTTTATTTGGGCAAGCTCTCATCAGCTCCCCGACATACGGCGATATTATGGCCGATGTTAAAATGTCGGAAGACCACACGCGCAAAAACGAGGTAACGCAAAACACGCTTGAGAGTGGTGCGGTTATTGCCGATCATGTCATCATACATCCGCGGATTTTATCCATCAATTTTGGAGTGACTAATACCGGCTGGACAAGTTTACTTGAAAGCCGCAGCCAAGAGATATTTGACAAGCTGGACAACATCAGTCGCACGCAAGAGCTTATAACCGTTACAACCGAGCATTATTCCTACCAGAATATGGTGATTTCAAACGTCCGTATGCTTCACTCCGCACCATACAAGGGAGCTTTGCAAATTGCCTGTGATTTTGAGGAGCTTAACTTCTCCGACTTGCAAGTCATAAAAAACGCAGATGTCGTGTCGCAAGCGGGCGGCATAGGAAAGTCTTTGACAAGCACCGTAAACGCCGGCAAACAGCAAGCGCAGAAAATGACCGGAAACTTAAAAAGCACTTTGTCGGGATTTTTTGATTAGGAGAATTGCAGATGCCTTTTATTGTTCCAGTTACCAATGACGGCTCGCGCAGAGCAACATATAACCTTGGCGGCAAGGATTATATCATAGAAACCTATTATTTGCCAAAAACCCAAACATGGCTGATGGATATTTATGACATTAACGAAAATCCGATTTTGACCGGCATCAGTCTTCTCCCCGGTGTGGATAATCTGGTTAAGAACTTGTGCATAGAATTTGATGAGCAGGCATTCCAAGTTCAGACCACAGACGGCGGAAACAACGACACGCCCGACAGCCTTGGAACAACCGCATTTTTGATTTATTATGCCAAAGGCGAAAAAGTGCCGGTAGCTTTTGAGGATAAAATGATATGACAGATTTTTGCCGAGAAATTGAGGTTATTTTTGGCCCGCTTAAAGATTGGGAGAAAAACGAGGGGAAAAATCCGCTTGTTCGGGTTTTATCTGACGGCACACCAAACACATTGCGAGTTCGGGCAAACGTATCAAAGACCATGCTTGGCGTGCCAAACTCAAGCTCTGTTTCTATCTGGAACCTGAGCCGAGAAACAAGAAATTCCATTTGCCAGAGCCAACTCAGCATGAAAGTCTATGCCGGATACAAAGGGCAGAAAAAAGAGCTTTTATTTTCAGGCGGTGTTTTGTCGGTTGTTGTTGAAAGAAGCGGAGCCGACATTATCACGCATTTGAACGGACTTGATGGGCAAAGCAATCTATTGCGGTCGGTTGTATCTCAATCTTTTGAACAACAGGTAGAATTAAAAGAAGTGATAAAAAAGATTGCCGCATCAATTGAGGGGGTTGGGGTTAACCCCGATGGCATCAACGTAGATGGCAAAACCGGATATTCCGGTATTGTGGCAAGCGGAAACGCAAGAGCGGTTTTGGACAAGCTCGGCCAGCAATACGGTTTTAACTGGTTTATTGAAAACGGAAACTTTAAGGCTGTGGGCGATAAAAAAGCTTTCAGCAATATAGTTGTGCTTGATAGCTCGTCAAGGCTAAAGAAAGTCGCCCCATTGCTTTCTGGGCCGGCACAAGCACAAATAGGGGTGGACATCCAAGCAATGTATGTGCCGGGTGTCTCCCTTGCCAATACAGTAAAGGTAAAGAGCAGCGTTAATCCGCTCTTAGACGGAACATACAAGATACACAATGCCGACTTTGACCTAGACACAAGGTCAAACAGTTGGGATATGAGTTTGCAATGCTTCACGGTGGGGTTATAAAAAATGGATTACAGCGGAAACAAAAATGCCGGCATAGAATTTAATATACAGTTTGACCGCAAAGCGGCAGACATTCACACATCAATACCGGCCATCATCCAAAGCGTGGACTATGCCAATCAGGTGGTGTCAGCCATTCCGGCAACTCAGATAAAAATCGTTGATCCAAACACCAAGCTGGTCAGATACATCAACCGACCATTAATCACAAATATCCCCATGGCTTTATCATGGAGCGAGGGCTTGGGCATAGGCACAACCATGCCGTATAGGGTTGGCGACAAATGCACGCTCATATTTGCCGAGCGTTCGTTGGACAACTTTTTAATCACCGGAGAAATATCTCCACCGGCAGACGGACCAACACCGGAAACTTGCACAATTCGGTGTTTTGATGAAACCGATGCCATGTGCTTCCCCGGAATTATCACAAAGGCAAAAATTCCAAACTATAGCCCCGATGCGGTGGAAATACGCAACGCCGACAAAAGCTCATTGTTTAGCTTATCAAACACCAGTTTGACAATGAAACAGGGTGGAGTTAGTATAGTCTTAGCAAATGGCAAAATAACCATGGTCGGAGATATTAATCATACCGGAAACCAAACAACAAGCGGCACTATTACCGGACAAACGGATGTTGTTGCAGCTGGAATAAGCGGAAAAGGACACACACACAAATACAACCCGGGTCCCGGAAGCCCAGCCCCAACACAACCGCCTGAATAGGAGAATATTATGAGCATTGACATGGCAATAAACGAAAAAACAGGCGACATTGCCACAAAAGACGGCAAGATGTATTATGTGACCGGTGGTAATGAGGTTGCGCAAAGGGTTGTCACACGCATCCGCCGCTTAAAAGGCGAATGGATAAACTACACTCCTGCCGGCATACCTTATTATACCGAAATTTTAGGAACCAAAGACGTGCAAAGATTTAATTTGTTGTTAAGGAAAGAGATTTTTAATACCGATGGGGTTGAAGAAATCCGCAAATTGAATTTGCTTTTTGACAACAAAACCAACAAATGCTCCGTCTATGCCGAAATCAAAGTAAAAGGCGAGTTTTTCACAATCAGCGAGGATTTATAAAATGGCAGAATTTGGAATGACAGATACCGGCTTCAAGCCAAAAAGAATTTCAGACGTCTATGAGAGCATCAAAGCCAGAATAACCGAAATCACCGATGATAAAACCGGAGAAAAGGTTTTTCAAAATGAGAGCGATGATAGCTTGTTTATGCAGTTTAGCTTTATTGTGGCAGAAGCAATTGCCGAATGTTGGGAGCAAGCGTTTCAAGCCTCAAACGTACGCAGACCACGAAATGCCAAAGGAGCCATTTTGCGAGGGTTAATCCAGCTCAACGGCTTGTTGGCAAAATTCGGAAGTTCAACGCAAATCAACGTCAAATTTACCGGATTAAAAGATGCAACCATTCCGGCCGGCTCATTGATAACAGATGTGGAAAACTCTGTGCTTTATTCTGTGGATAAGTCCGTATCAATTGGAGCAGACGGCACGGCAACCGGCACCGCAACGGCACAAACCAAAGGCCCGATAAACCCAAACAACAACACGGTCATTGTGATTAAAACACCAACATACGGCTGGACAAACGTCACAAACACCGGTGTTGTGGTTGTGGGAGCAGAACCTCAAACAGATGAGGAACTGCACCTTGAGCAACAAAAAGCCACCTCAAACACGTCATATCGTCAAATAGATGCCATTTATTCCGGCTTGCTTAATGTTTCCGGTGTGGAATTTGCTCGTGTATATCAAAACACCGGCATGACCACCGATAGCCGAGGAATTGAAGCCAAAAGCGTGGCGGCGGTTGTTGTTGGCGGCACCAACGAAGACATTGCTCAAGCCATTGCAAAAAAATCTGCGAATATCAACAGCTTTTTTGGCACAACCGAGGTAGATGTAACAGACAACCAAGGCCAAGTGAATAAAATAAAATTCAGCCGACCGGAAGAAGTTGAAATTGATGTTGAAGTCAATATCACAGTTACAGATTCCTCTTTGTTTCCTGCCTCAACACAAGATGCCATTGACCAGATAAAACAAAACATAATCACTTATTCCGAGTATAATTTGCAAGCCACAGAGGGCTTTGCTCCCGGTGTGGACGTTGTTCGCACAAGGTTATATACTCCGGTCAATGAAGTCCCCGGCTTTAAGGTCAACAGCCTAAAGATTGGCAAGCATGGGCAAACAACAAGCGAAAACGATATAACAATTGCATGGAACCAAGTTGCCAAGTTTAAGGAAGCAAATATCAGCGTTGTTGTTGCGTAGGGAGAAAAAAGATGACAGTTCAAAATTTGGAGCTTGATTTTTCTCAATATGAGGATAAAAGCCTTTATGAGCAGGCAAAAAAAAGGGTTTTATACCAATATTCGCAAAAGCCGATATTCCTCAAAATTATCAAAGCCTATATGGAAGAAATCCAAGAGCTATATGATGCCATAATTGACTTACAGAAAAGAAGTTTTATCTTTTATGGAGAGGGGCAAGACTTAGACCTCATTGGCGAGATTTTGGGGCAAAACAGAACATTTTTTAACTATGATACATCTTTCTGGTTTGCTCCCGATATTGACGGCTCTGTACCCGATAAAGGCTCTGCTTGGGTAAAGAACGCCGAGCAAGCTGTTTTTGAAAATATGAGCGATGATATGTACCGCCGTTATTTATGGGGCAAGGCTCTTAAAAACCACACCAAATTTGCGTCAAGGGAAGAACTGCAAAAAATCATATTTGAGATTATGGAAATTTATGTATCTTTCTCCGATGCGGACAAATGCGATGTAGATTTGATTGTTCCGGAATCCATAAGCAAAACAAACCGAAACTACCTCACATATTTTGCCGACAACAACCAAGTTGACCAAACGGCAAATATTCCGTACCCTGCAACTATGAACATAAGAAATGTTATTGAAAGAAAGGGATAAAAATATGGCTATACAAAATAGAAACACAACGCTTCCGGGGATTTGGGCATCAACTGCACAGACCACCATTCCCACACCGCCGGTTGCCGGAGTAACATATCGAGATACAACGCTGAACTCCACAGCCATTGACAAAGCGTGGCCATTCAAAACAATTGTGGATAGTTCAGACTTTAACCAACACGCATTTTTGCAAGACACGCTTATCAAAGAAGCCGAGCAATATGGTGTTATGCGTTGGAACAATACCACCACATACAAAAAAGGTGGCTTGTGCTTGGCCCAAGATGAAAAAATATATCAGGCCATAAGAGATAACCAAGGCAAAGCCCCAACATCAAATCCTGATGATTGGAAAATTCCATTTGCTATTGATGCCGATATTGTTCACAAAACCGGCGATGAAACAATTAACGGCCGAAAGACTTTTAATGGCTCGGGAATTGGCATCATCAAATCCGGTTCGGCTATTGACATTCAGAACAAAGCCGTTGATTTATCGGTTACAGACGGTTCGGTTTCTGGTACGACTGAAATTCACTTTATTGACAAGAATGGTATAATACAAGGGATTTTAGAACACCAAAATCGAACTAACGGGGATACGGTTATGATTATGGCGGTCAGAAACCATGCCAATACCGATTGGAAATCTATCGATGTTGGTTTTACTAAAAATGATAATCTTTTTACGAGTGTGCCTACTCCTCCTAGTTCCAGCAATGGTGCTAGTATTGCCACAACGTCTTGGGTGCGTACAAGTACGGCCGGAATACCGAATTATGCCGCAGGCGTAGCTATTACAGCGACCGGAACTTATACAACACCAAGTAAAGGCGTGTTGATTGGTACGCCGATTAATAACAATTCAGCAGAACAACTAAAAATTTCTATAGGCAATAAGACCTTCTACTTTAGTCCTGGAAATAGTGGAGAAGATAACAACCACATGTCACAATGCTATTTGCCTATGAACAAAGGTCAATCATATAAGGTCATCGAATTGAATAGAAATGTACAGTTGTATTTCTTTCCGTTCTTGTAATAAATATGGAGATTAAATTATGGTAGAAGAAAATTTTGAAGAAAATGAGGTTATCACCCCGGAAGCCAGTGAAACTGCCGAAAATGCTCTGAGGCAAGCCGCCGAGGTTATCACCCCGGAATATCCGAAGCATACCGAGCTTGCCGACTTTTCGCTTGATGAAAACGGGCAGATGATTTGCTCGCTCAATATTGATTTCAGAGAGTTTGATATTGATATTGAGTCCTATCTGCACGGTGACGATAACTACTCTGAAAAAGAATATGAAGCTATCTATTTTGAGGTTGCTAAGCAATGCAATGAAAGTGGCGAATACTCTATTGACTGTTTCCAAGGTCGCTATACAGTCCGCAAGTCTTCCGAGATTGAGAAAATCCACTATGACGCTATGAGCGAGGAAGAAAAGGCTGAATACGACAATAACAAAGCAAGACAAAACCTAGAGACTGAGTTGGCAAGCTGCGAAAACGAATTGAGAAGCCTTGATTACATCGGCGTTAAAATTGCCACTGGTCGAGCAAGTAAAGAGGAGTATGCTGAGCAGATTGAGAGAATGAATGAGCTTGCTGCTCGAGTTAATGAAATTAAATCTATTTTGAAAGGTGGTGATTAAAATGGCTTGCAAGGATAAGAAAGCTCTATCGTTTGGACATGCACTCCAACACATGCCACCAAAAAGCAACGGCTCTTAAGGCAGAGATTGAAAAAGCCCAAACTAAAGAAGAACTTGATAAAACAACTTGGTAATAATAATTTGTAATGGGGGGATGGAAAGAATGAACGAGCTTGAAAAACTTATCGCATTATCCAAAGTAGTAGCCAAGCCATGGGTTATTGCCACATGGGTCTTGGCTATTTTGTTAGGATTGTCCGTTGCCGGAAATGTTTATTTGTCTTTGAATGGTGTTGAGATTACTATGGCCGCAAATGACAACACAGAAAGCACAATTACACAATCTAATGAGTAATATGAATGAGTGAAATAACGCAGAAATATAAAGGTGGGGCAAGGAAAATAACGATAAAAAGTAATTATCCCAATGTTAAACTTGCGTTAAAACTTCCTCGTTCATCAACAATCAGGATCAAGAGAGATGAATCCAGAAAACAGGGCGATAAAAATTTACATCAAAAACTTAGCTCCAATGACCGCGCTGCAAAAGATAGACGACTACAAAATTCCGACACCGTACAGGGAAATCTTAATTGCCCTTGTGAACCGCAAAGAGGGATACGAAGCGTTGGATTATCTAGCCGAGAAGTTCAGCATCCACATGGGATATTGGACTTATGGAAGAAGACTAAAAGCATCGCTCCAGATGTTCCGCAAATCAAATCTTGACTTTTACGCAAATAAAGAGTAATATAATTATGTTAATTCGTTTATATTCGTCTTAAGCTCCTAACTCCGCCGCCCATTTTCTCCTTTATGGGCGGTTTTTTTGTTGACAATGATGTGCTTTTGTAAATGTTGTTTCCCGATTTTGTAGATAATGCACGATACACAAATTCGTTTGCGTAAAGTTTTCCGCCGTTTTTGATACGCAAATTGTAGATGTAACAGTTTCCATTTTGGAAACAGTTCGGTTTTTCGAACAACTTGAAAATTTCGATGAGTTGGTGACATTTTGTCACCGATTTAACTGCCTAAAATCTGCCAATTATTTGCTAAGACGATACAATAAAAACCTGCTACAATTTTATTGTAAAAATTTTTTAGGGGGCTTTATCATGATACCAATTCGGCAATTTGACGCTCTTTTGCAAACACAATCCCTAAACAACAAACTTTTTCAAACATTGGTGCAAGGCTCTGAGGATACCGCCATTAAAGCGACAATTCAGCAAGATGGCAAAAACATTCAAATTGAAACTGGGGCGGATATAGAATTGTCTATTCTTTACAACGGCGGAACAACCCAGACCTACCACACCGACAAAGCAAAATCAGACTTTCCGGCAACCATTGAAAGCGATGGCACGCTTATCATCAAATTTAACGAGATGATGACCACTGTTTTTGGCACGCATAAGCTGTTTTTGAAGATTGTGGATACAAACCCCCCATACGCTCTTGCCATGGATTATGAGGTTATTAAAAACGAGGCGTATAATCCGCAATCGACCCCAAATAACCTGCCGGCATATAATTCCCTTGTGGCAGAACTCCCCAAAAAGCTCAACAGAGATATGTCAAACGTTGATGACGTAGCATTTAAGGCAAAATTATCTGCCATGGGTGTGAGCGAAGATGATACCCCGGAGAAAATCCGAGATAAGCTCCAAACCCTCAAAGCCGATGACAGATTGGATAGCTCAGCTGTCAAGAATTGCTTGACAGCTGACCTTGCAGACGTTGACCTTGACAAGTTGGATGAGAAGTTCCAAGACACAGACAGCGGAAAAGAGTTGCAAAGACAAGCGGCCGCAATCAGCACAAAGGCAAGCAAAGACTTGTCGGACGTTGACACAATGGACTTAGAAACGGCTTTTGAAAAGACGCCATCTCATACGACTTTGGTTGATACTGCAAGAGATTTAGGCAATAAAGCAGAAACAAGCCTTAACAATGTTTTAGCCTCTAATTTATCCGAGAAAATAAAGCTAACAAATGCTTATAAAGATATGGCTGGGCGCACTGGTGGCGGTTTGACCCCCGACGAAGTACGGGCTTTGTTTGAGGCAAACTATTTTGAAGAAGTCGGAGCGGTTGACTTAACACAAGCACCATTTACCGCAACAACGCTTGTGCTTGCTTATCAGTTCAACACAAACAACGAAACAATAACGCAGGCTTTACCGCCTATCAGCCAAAACAAAACAATTATGATTAAGGTATTGCCGGCAACCGGAATAACTAATCCCACGCTTATTTTAACCCCTGCAAGCGGTGACCATATAAACGGAGCGGCACAACCCCTCACGATTAAAAATACCGGATATGTAGGATATTTATTGCCTATTGCAAACAATGGAAATTACGAATACTTCCCGCACGAGATAACGCACGATTTTAGCCTTGGCGTGAGTGATGATAAAGACAATGTTGTCATCGGGCAGAATATGCTTAAATTTAATAAAGCGACCATTGAAGATAAAAATGGAACAGTTGAAGTAACGCCGGACAGTGGCGGAGCTGTAACCTTTACCGATTTTGAGGGGCGGGACTTCACAGCAAACAAAATCCAATCTTTGGACAAGTCTTTGCGAATATCTAACCTTTCAGGCGTTGCGGACTTATCAAAAGGGCTTACAGACCATAACGAGGGTATTCACGCCGTATTAGGCAGCGACCAGCTTATAAACTCAAAATTCGGACGTTCTAAACTTTACTTTGGCGATATTCGGGTAAAGGGCGGTGCGTTCGTTCACGCCAATATGCAAAATAAATCCTTTGTTGTGCAAGATGTCGACCCGCAGGACGACCCTAATATCAGCGGCGGAACGACCTTTATTTGCGGGCTTTATTATGAGCCGACTACAACAACTCAAAACACCGTAACGCAAGACGGCACAATAAGGCTTGAATTGGTGGACGATACCGACACGCCGATAACCGGTAATGACGGCAACCCGATAGCGGTTCAAATTGACTACAAAGCAGGCGACACAATCAATCCGGAATTTTATGTCGGCGAGTTCCAGGCCAAAGCCTTTACAAGAGTTCACCTCAAAATTGAGCCTATTTTTGCAAATGAAGAAGTTATCCCCGTTGGCGCAAATACTCAAATTTGCCTGCAATCCATAACCAAAGATGAAAGTTCGGGACTTGCACTGCTTTCCTTTATGGCGTTTACAGGCTACAAAATCGGGTTTGACACGCTTTACTATGGTTTTAATTCCTTAAACTTGGCGAGGTTTTTAGTCTTTAATGTGCCACAAGAAACCGTAAGCGGAGAAATGCCGCTTGGCGATAATACCTTTATAAATTTTGCCACAAATTCAGAGGTGCAAGTATCCGGCTATAATCTTATTATTGAAAATACAGGTCTAGAATTGCCGGTTTGGAATATTTACAAGGTTTACAGCGAGTACGATTGCCAAAACATAGGCGGCAAAAATGCGCTTGTAACCGTAACTTTAACCGACAAGGACAACGCCTTTGATGTTTCCTTGCTTGAATATACCGGAACGCAACCGGCACCGCAACCTAACTTGTTGTCATATAATAATACAGTGCCGGTATTTGCGGCAGGTTGGAGCGTGATTGACACGATGTTTATTTCCGAAGATGTCGTATCAGGCGAGCATAAGCAATCTAAAACTTTCACTTTGCCAACAAATGCAAAAGGGCTTGCAATTAGCTTATACCCCAACAATTCGCAAAGCCCGACAACCTTAAAATTAAAAGACTTTGAGGCGGATATAACACCTTGGTTTAACCGAGTGATGATAACCGACAATTCGCATATTAGCGAGCAGTATTTGCGCAACCTTGATTATGTTTATCGGAGTATTGTTGCCGTGCCTGCCGGATATGCAAGCTATCGCTACACCGTAAACAGCGCAAAAACAAAACTTCCGGTTGGGGTGTTTAGCGGCGGTGATAACAAAATTGTCAATAATAACGCTTGGACAGACGCCGGAAGCACCGACCCAAACAAAACGCAAGGCGATATTAAGTTCTTGGCCGACGGCGTTGTAACAATGAGCTATCAGGCGCAATGCTATAACGAGCAAGGAACAATAAACAATGTTGAGTTTTGGCTTGAAAAAGTGTCTGACAGTTCAGAGATTGCAGGCTCGCACTATGCGACCACGATTGAGGCGCAACGGACAACGCCTAAGAATATCACAAGCCCGAAGTTTACATTTAGCGTAAAGGCAAATGAAACCTACCGCTTTTATGGCAAATCAAACAAAGATGACGGCTTTTATTTGCAGACTTCAACCGTTGCAAACCCCCTTATCCGTTTTGATTATGAGTTTGAGGAATTGTCGGAAGTCATAAAATCGGCGTTAGATGACGCCTTTTCAAAAACCAACGAGATAAAGTTCGTCAAAGCTGACGGCACGGAAGTAACAAATAAAATTCTTGTGTATGACATCGACAGCGGAAAATTCAAACTTGAGGACAACGCATAATGACACAGCAAATTGTAACCTTTGATGATGAAACCATTGAACCGGGGAAGTTTTATGCAATCTTTGTGAACAAAGACAATGCGCCTTTATTGCTTGAGATTGACCATGTAACCGGCCTAAAGCACGAGTTTTCAAATACGCGGTATTTGGAGTTTGAAACCAACATCAGCAACCCGAGCATTCAGGCATACGAAAAAATATCCGACAATGTTTTCAAAAAAATAGAGTGCGACATCAAGGTAAAAAACCTAGAAAGCACCCGAATTATTATTGCCGAGTTCAACAAACCGATGACCGGATATGTCATCATAAAATAGGAGAAAATAAAAATGGTAAAGAATATTTATACTGATTATGACTTTAACGGCGGCACTGTTACCGGCATAGCCAACGGTACAAACGCAACAGACGCCGTAACCAAGGGGCAGCTTGACGCGCAAGACACCGCCTTGCGAGCCTATATTGATGCCGAGATTTTGGGCTTGGGTTCATTTGTCGGCGAGTTAGACCCCTCTCTTGGTTTGCCAACGGCAGGCTCCGGTGCGGCAGGTGCAATTGACGGCGGCGACTGGTGGTATATTTCAACAGATGGCACTTTGCTTGGTATTCCTGTTCACAAAGGCGACCGCTTGCAGGCCATGGTTGACAATCCAGACACGGCAGACAACACCGCTGCCAATACCGATTGGAAAGTTTTGCACAGCTATCATGACGCAGACAGCCGCTTTGCAATTACCAACTTGGCATTGACAGCCGACACACCGGAAACTGTAAATCATGGACTTGGATATAAGTTTGTCCATGTATCTGTGGCAGATGCAACAGGCGATGCCGTAGATGTTCAGGTCAACTATGTTGATGAAAACAACCTCACTTTGACAGCAAATGCCACCGTAACCGTTAGCGGTGTTGTTTCTATCTAAGGTGAAAAGCAATGAGGGCAAAAATTAAAAACGGATTTAATCCCCCGCAAAACAATACGAGCCATCTCTCTGGCTACGTCTTAATTTAAGCCCTCAAAGGTCAGGATACGGCAGATTTTAAGCTGTATCCTGTCTTTTTTATGTAAAAGTTTAATCTGGTTGACAAGTCCGCCCTCGTTAGTTTATCTTTTATACAGGGGGTAAAATAAAAAAACCGGAGAGTAAAATTGTTTAAGGATATTGGAGAAACAATCAAGGATTATGCAATAGTCGGCTTTTTTATCGGAGGTGTATCAGTGATAATTAAACCATTTGTATCAGTAAAGCAATTAATAAGAGATGCCTCAATATCGTTTGTGTTTTCAATGTTATCAGGCTTATTGCTTGAGTATGTCGAAATTCCGTATAGCGTCAAAGTTGGTTTTTCGGGGATTGTCGGCTTGTTTGCCGTCCGTTTGTATATGATTATTGAAAGCATTTTAAAAAAAGTTGAAGAAAACCCGGACATTGTGATCAACAAAATAAAAGATAAGCTCGATTAAATTCGGGCTTTTTTGATTGGAGGGATTATGGACGAGATATTAAAAAGATTGGTCATGAATGAAGGATTGTTGACTTTTTATTCTTATAAAT
>ENA-ORMN01000979-ORMN01000979.1-human-gut-metagenome-genome-assembly--contig:-NODE-979-length-30590-cov-4.848796_pt1 | contig 30590 bp, 27 predicted proteins | sample MGYA00242102_ERZ508993 | MGnify/ENA primary metagenome ERZ508993 (study PRJEB26280, sample SAMEA2338770) | human gut metagenome | biome: human gut; feature: human-associated habitat; material: faeces...
AAATCAGGTGAAAATCCAAACTTTGGGCGCCCATTTCCGCCTTTCGTGTCATCCTGAGCGGAGGGCAAAGCCCGAAGTCGAACCCGGAGGGCGACCATAGGTCGGGATCTCCAATCGTCGAGCGCACAACGCCCCGGCACCCCACTTCCGCCCCTCCGTGTCATCCTGAGCGGAGGGCGACAGCCCGGAGTCGAACTCGGAGGGCGACCGCAGGTCGGGATCTCCGAACGGCGAGCGCACAAACCCTGTGCTAATCCCCCGAAACGGTAAAACCCCGGGTCAGCATACCCCCTAACCCTTGTTCAAAAGTCTTTTGAAGGGGGTCCGGGGGAAACTTTTCTCCAGAAAAGTTTTCCCCGGCATCTCCCCTCTACTTGTTATTAACATTATCCTTAGCCCGCATCCGGCTGATCGCCCTTGCCAGCTTGAGCTGTGCGGTCCGGCGCTCCTGGATGCTCTGCTTGAGCAGAATATCCTCTTTTGCCCGGATCGCCGCCTGCTCTGCCCGGACCCGGTCGATCTCCTCCGGCAACTCGGCGGTCTCCACCAGCACCAGCACGTGATTGTTTTCAATCTCCACCATGCCGACGGACACCACGTAAAGACAGCTTTTTCCCTCCGGCGTGCGGAAGCGAAGCTCCCCGGGCGCCAGCGCCATCATGGTATTCCGGTGATGCGCCAGGATTCCGTAACTCCCGTCGGACGCCGGCACCGTCAGTGATTCGCACGCACCGACGTACACCGTTTTTTCCGCCGCCAGGATCTTCAGTGAAAATTCGGTCATTTATGCCTCCTGCGTCATGCGTTCCGCCTTGGCATACGCCTCCTGCAGATTTCCTACGTTATAGAACGCTCCCTCGGGCAGTGCGTCGGCGTCTCCCCGCACGATCGCTTCAAAGCCGTCCAGCGTCTCGGAAAGCGACACGTACACCCCCGGCACGCCGGTGAACTTTTCCGCTACATGGAACGGTTGGGACAGAAAGCGTTGCAGTTTCCGTGCCCGTGCCACCGTCACCTTGTCCTCGTCGCTCAGCTCCTCCATGCCGAGAATGGCAATGATGTCCTGAAGCTCCCGGTATTTCTGCAGAATTTCCTGCACGCCCCGGGCGATCCGGTAATGCCGCTCGCCGACCACATCCGCCTCCAGTATCCGGGAGGTGGAGTCCAGCGGATCCACCGCCGGATAAATGCCCTGTTCGGCGATCCGCCGGCTGAGCACGGTAGTGGCGTCCAGGTGCGAAAAGGTGGTGGCAGGCGCCGGGTCGGTCAAATCGTCTGCCGGCACGTAAACCGCCTGCACCGAGGTAACCGAGCCTTCTCCGGTGGAGGCAATGCGCTCCTGAAGTGCTCCCATCTCCTCGGCAAGGGTCGGCTGATATCCCACGGCAGAGGGCATTCTGCCCAGAAGCGTGGAAACCTCACTGCCCGCCTGCACAAAGCGGAAAATATTGTCGATGAACAGCAGAACGTCCTTGCCCTCCCGGTCACGGAAATACTCCGCCATCGTCAGCCCCGACAGAGCGGCTCTCATTCTCACACCCGGAACCTCGTTCATCTGACCGAACACAAGAGCGGTCTTTTCCAGCACGCCGCTTTCTTTCATCTCGCTCCACAGATCGTTTCCCTCCCGGGAGCGCTCACCCACGCCGGTGAACACCGAATATCCGCCGTGCTTCATGGCAACATTATGGATCAGCTCCTGGATCAGAACGGTCTTTCCCACGCCGGCACCGCCGAACAATCCGATCTTACCGCCTTTGGCATACGGCTCCAGCAGGTCGATCACCTTGATTCCGGTCTCCAGCATCTCCACCGACGGCTTCTGCCGGGAAAATTCCGGCGGCTTGCGGTGGATCTCCCAGCGCAGTTCCCGGTCGTCCACCGGAGCGCCGCCGTCCGCCGGTTCGCCCAGCGCATTGAACAGACGCCCCAGCGTACATTCTCCCACCGGTACCCGGATAGGCGCCCCGGTAGCAACCACTTCGGTTCCGCAACAAAGCCCCTCCGCCTCGGCAAGCATGATGCACCGCACCACGCCGCCACCGACGTGCTGTGCCGCTTCCATGGGATAAACTTTTCCGCCCGCTTTTGCCGTCAGCTCCTCACGGAGCTTCGGCAAAGCCACTCCCGGCTCAAAAGCGACGTCCGCCACCGAGCCTGAGATCTGTACGATCTTTCCGGTCGTCATAAGATTTCCTCCCCTCCTGCCTGCTCGTTTTTCTTCTTTCTCTGATATTGCGCACCGCTTGCGATTTCGGTGATCTCCCGTGTAATGGTATTCTGTCTTGCGTGCTGATACTGCAACGACATTTCCTCCAGCAGCTTCTGCGCATTCCGGCTTGCGGAATCCATTGCCGCCATACGGGCGCTCTGCTCACAGCAGAAGCTGTCGGTAAGAGCGCTGTATACAAACCCGGTGACGTAACTGCCGATGATGTTTTCCAGCACCTGCCCCACCGACGGCTCAAAGGCGAAGGGGCGCTCCACCGCCCTCTCTCCGTCCACGGCGTCAAACTGTCCGTGGTGGAACGGCAGAATCCGGGTGGTGCGCACCTCCGGCTCCCCGCCATGGGTATAGTCGGTATAGGTGACGTACAGCTTTTTCAGCTTTCCCGCATCGTAAGCCGCCAAAAGAGCATCCGAGATCTCCCGTGCCCGGTGCAACGTCGGATTCTGAGCGGTGTAAAGGAAGTCCTGCTCCACCGCAATGCCGTGGGTCCGGCAATAGTGCCTGCCGTATTCCCCCACCACGAACAGCTTGGCGTCGCTGTGCTCACGGAGCATCCTTTCCGCCTCCCGGATGACGTTCTGGTTATACGCCCCCGCCAGCCCCTTGTCCGCCGTAACGATCAGGTAGCCGTAGGTCCCCTCCAGCAGGTGGTCGTCGGCTGAGGGGTAAAAATACGGGCTGTCGATCTTTCCGACCGTCCGGAAAATCCGCTTGACTTCGCTCTGGATCGCCCGGAAATAGGGTTCCGTCCGATCCCAGCCTTCCTTGGCACGGCGAAGCTTGACCGAGGCGATCAGGTACATGGCGCTGGTGATCTTATACGTCTCCGAAATGCCGTCCATCCGGTTTTTGATCTCTTTGATCTGTGACATCGTCTTACCGTCCCGCCGTCAAAGGCTCACACGGGTGCGCCGCCACGTATCCGGCGGCAACCGAGCAGATCTCCGCCCGGTCCTGCGCCGAAAGAACGCCGCTTCCCTCGATCCTGCCGCATATTTCCGGATGCTCCTCACCGAACCAGTGCAGAAATTCTCCCGCATATCGCCGGATATCCCGCTCCGGTACCGGGACAAAGGCACGGTTCAGCGCCGCCACAAGCAGGACCACCTGCTCGTACTGCCGCATCGACTCTCCCTGCCCCTGCCGGAGAAGCTGCATCAGCCCGCCGCCGAAATGCAGAAGCTTGCGGGTCTCCTCATCCAGCTCGCTGGCAAACTGCGTAAAGATCTTCATTTCCCGGTACTGCGCCAGCTCCAGCCGGAGCGTGCCCACCGCCGATTTCATTGCCCGGGTCTGGGCGTCACCGCCCACACGGGAAACCGAAAGTCCCACGTTGACCGCAGGGCGCTGACCGGCAAAGAAAAGCTCGCTTTCCAAAAAGATCTGCCCGTCGGTAATGGATATGATGTTGGTGGGGATGTAAGCGGACACGTCCCCCACCTGCGTTTCCACAATGGGCAACGCCGTCATGCTTCCACCGCCCCGGGCGTTGCTCAGATGCGCCGCACGCTCCAGAAGCCGGGAATGCAGGTAAAACACGTCGCCGGGATACGCCTCCCGCCCGGGAGAACGCCCCAGAAGCAGGCTGAGCGAACGGTACGCCACAGCGTGCTTGGACAGATCGTCATAGACCACCAGCACGTCCCTGCCACGGTCCATGAAATATTCCCCTACGGCACAGCCGGCGTAGGGGGCGATATACTGCATCGGCGCACTTTCACTGGCAGAGGCGTGAAGCACCACGGTATAATCCATAGCGCCACGTTCCCGCAGGGTCTGCACCAACTTTGCCACCGAGCTTGATTTCTGCCCGATCGACACATACACGCAGATAACGTTTTTCCCTTTCTGATTGAGGATAGTATCCAGGGCAATGGCGGTTTTTCCGGTCTGCCGGTCGCCGATGATCAGCTCCCGCTGTCCTCTGCCGATCGGGAACATGGCGTCAATCGCCAGAATCCCGGTCTCCATCGGTCGGTTGACCGGCTGACGGTCGGTAATAGAGGGCGCCGGGCGCTCCACCGGATAATAATCCGCCGTTTCGCCAAGCTCTCCGCCGCCGTCGATCGGCACGCCAAGAGAATTGATGACTCTGCCAAGCAGGCAGTCTCCGACCGGGATCCCCGCCCGTCTGCCCGTTCTCGTCACCCGGCTGCCGGAGGTCACTTCTCCGTCGTCGTCAAACAGTACGCATCCCGCCTCGTTTACGTTCAGATTCTGGGCCATGCCACGCACGCCGCCCTCAAACAGAAGGATCTCTCCGTATGCGGCGCCCGGCAGTCCGCCCACCGTGGCGATTCCGTCGCCGACCGTCAGCACCGTGCCGACCTCGGTAGCATACGCCTCAGGCGTCCAGTTGCGGAGGGTCTCACGCAAAAGCGGAATCCGGTCCTGCACCTCTGCGCTTCCCGTTTCCCGCAGGGCACGGTAAAGCTGTTCCATGCGCCCGTCAAGGCTCCAGTCGTAGACTTTGGAGCCGATCTCCAGCCGGAAGCCGCCGGGGTATTCCCCGCTTTCCTTCCAGACAAGGTCAATTTCTTCGCCCGCCTCCCGGCAGGCAAATTCACGCAGGCGGCGCTCCTGTTCGCCGTCGGGCGGGACGGCGGAATACAGAACGGCGCTCTGGCGTACCTCACGCATGATCTCCGCCCCCTTCCACACGTTTCAGAAACTGCTCGTAAGCCTCTGCGGTGCTCTCGGCGGCGGCACGCTTTGCCGCATCCTGCGCAAGCTTTGAAAGCTCGGCAGACGCTTCTTCCACCGCACGCTCCTTTTCCTTTTCGGCACAGGCTCTGGCAGACGCCAGAATCTCCTGCGCCTGCCGCTCGGCGTCCGCACGGATCTTAGCGGCAAGCTCGCCCGCTTCCCGCTCCGCCGCACGGCGCTTTTCGTCGTTCTCCCGGTCGCAGTCGGCAAGCTTTTTCTCCGCCTGCGCACGGGCGCTCTCCGCCTGTTCCAGCGCTTTCTGCGTCTGCTTCTCCTTTTCCCGGTATGCCGCTTCCCGCCCTGCCATAAAGCGTTTTACCGGCTTATAAAGCAGGAAGTACAGGACGGCAAACAGAATGGTGACGTTCAGAAGGTGAAGCAGGATCTGTTGCCAGTCAATATTCAGTGGCATATGGCTCACCTTCCTTTATCAGAGTACAAAGATAACCAGGATCGAAACGAACAACGCATAGATCACGACGGTCTCAATAAACACCAGTCCCAACATCAGCGTGGTACGGATCTTTCCGTCCGCCTCGGGCTGGCGGGAAATACCGTCCACCGCCTTGGTAATGACAATTCCCATGGCAACCGCACCGGCAGTTGCCGCAAGTCCGATGGCGATCGCCGCCGCCATTGCCTTTCCGCTGATGCCACCGTCGTTTGCCGCCGTTTCCTCCACGGCGCCGTCTGCCGCAGGCTCCGCCGCCATGACCGGCACGCAGACCAAAGTGAGAAGCAGGACTACCGCCACTGCCAATACCATCCATTTTCCTGTTCTTTTCATTTTTCGGTTCTCCTTCCGATGTTAAATATAAGATTTTTCCGCATTATTTCCGGCGGATCGGGGTATTTTCGGTTTGTTCCGGGACATTCAGGCATTTTTCCGCCGTCGTTTGCCGGCTTTCGGCTTCGGCGGTTCGGTCGCCTCTCCGTAAAAGAGAGCGGCAAGCATGGTCAGCACGTACGCCTGAATCAGAGCGTGAAGCAAGGTAAAGACCACGCCCACAAACACCGGCAGGACAAAGCTCAGCCCGATGTAATAATAGACAAGCTCGGTGACAAGCGCACCGCTGAGCAGAGCGCCGAACAGCCGGAAGCTCATGGAGATCGGAAGCGAAAAGTCCTTGAGCACCCGCCCTACGCCACGGAACCGGTTTGCCACAATACCGCCCGACAGGATCACGCCGTAGGTCAGAAAGCCCATGGCGATTGCCCCGTTGATATCCGAAAGCGGTGCGGGAAGCGCCACCGAAACGCCGTTTGTGGAGACCGCCTGAAATCCGAACAGCTCAAACATCGTCCCGACAAAGATATAAGTGCCTGCCACAAAGACGTAAGCGCCGAGAAATCCATTCCGGTGCGGGCTGTTCCCCTTGGCAAGCCGGTCAAAGCAGCCGACCGCCTCCTCCAGAAGCAGCTGCAACCTGCCCGGCACCTCCCGGAATTTCGGGATGACGAAGATGCGGAGCAGGACCGCTGCCACCGTCAGCAGGGCGGTTACGCAAAAGGCAGAGATCAGTCCGGGGTTGACGTCAAGCCAGCCGAACAGCGAAATCTTGGTACTTTCGTGAAGCACCTCGTTGCGCATCACCTCACGGATGGATTCCTCCCGCTCCCCGCCGCCTGTCAGTACGATTCCGACCAGCAGAAGCACGATCCATACGGCAAGCACCGCAAGGCTGATCGCTTTCTGTTTTTTACTCATTCCAAAACCAATCCTCCTTTTTCCAAACAGGATACCGGAAACACAAGCCACAGGAAAAAAGAAAAGCGCCGGATATCACACCTCAGGGGTCATTCCCTGCAGGGTTATTCCGGACGCTGTTTCAAAGGTCTTCCCGACGGGCGCTGTGTCCCGCTGAAGACGGCTGAAATCCCGTCCCCTTACCAAAAAGAGCCGCTCTTTCAAACATACATCTTCTTATGACGGGATTATAACACAAAAGTTTTAAACAATTCAAGCTCAAAATGTGAATTTTTTATCAAGCTTCAGAGCGTATCCGTTCCGTCACGCTCCGAAAGCGGCACGTACGGCACCTCCGGCTTTACGCTGATGTAGGCGGGGCGGATGATCTTGCCCGCATTCTGAATCTCCTCGATCCGGTGAGCGCTCCAGCCGGCGATCCTTGCCACGGCAAAGATCGGCGTATACAGCTCGCAGGGCAGATCCAGCATCTGATAGATCAGCCCGGAATAAAAGTCCACGTTGGCACTGACGCCCTTGTACATCTTGCGGTGGTCGGCAATGATCTGCGGGGCAAGCCTTGCCACCGTTTCGTACAGGGCATAGTCCTCCTCAAATCCCTTGGCGACCGCAAGCTCCCGGGCACAGTTCATCAGGATATCGGCTCTCGGGTCGGACTTGGAGTACACGGCGTGTCCCATGCCGTAGATCAGCCCGGCGCCGTCAAACGCCTCCCGGTTGAGCAGGCGGTTCAGGTAATCGGCAATCTCGCTCTCCCGGTCGGTATGGATCGTCTTTTTCATGTCCTCAAACATCCGCACCACCTTGATATTGGCGCCGCCGTGTCTCGGTCCTTTCAGCGAACCGAGCGCCGCCGCAATTGCCGAATAGGTATCGGTGCCGGAGGAAGTCACGACGTGAGTGGTAAAGGTGGAATTGTTTCCGCCGCCGTGCTCGGCATGGAGGATCAGGGCAAGGTCGAGGATCTTTGCCTCCAGGTGCGAATATTCCCCGTTTTCCCGCAGAAGCCGCAGAAGGTTTTCCGAGGTGGAAAGAGCGGGGTCCGGCAGGTGGATAAACAGACTTTTTCCGCAGTGATAATGCTGATAGGACTGATATCCGTACACCGAAAGAAGCGGAAATACGGCGATCAGTTGCAGGCACTGGCGCAGAACGTTTGCTATCGAAATATCGTCCGGGTTGTCGTCATACGCATACAGCGCCAACACGCTGCGGGACAGAATGTTCATCATGTCCTTGCCCGGCGCCTTGAGGATCATATCCCGCACAAAAGAGGTGGGAAGCGACCGGTAATCCGCAAGCTCCTCCCGGAATTTTTTCAATTCCTGCTCAGTGGGAAGCTCCCCGAAAAGCAGAAGATAGGTACATTCCTCAAAGCCGAAGCGATCGTCCGCACGGCATCCGTCCACCAGAGAGCGGACGTTGACGCCACGGTAATACAGCTTTCCCTCGCAGGGAACCACACTGCCGTCCGCCAGCTTTTTCTTTGCCTTGATGCGGGAAACCTCGGTAAGACCGGTCGCCACGCCGTTTCCGTTCATGTCCCGCAATCCCCGGTACACGTGGTACTCACCGTACATTTCCGGTACGATATGGTTATTCCGGCAGGAAAGCTCTGCCTTTTCCTGAATATAAGGTGTGATCTCCGAATAAGATGTTTTCATCCGTCGTCCTCCTTTTTGAAAGTTTTGATTTTAAAAAACAGAAGGGACTGCCGCTTCACAGTCCCCTGCTGAAAGAATCCGGAAAGTCCTGCCGCTCAATCGTCCGAATGAGTGGGATGCCGTTCTGCCTCGGGCGGCGGGGTCATATAGTCCCCGTACATAGCGGTAAGCACCGTATCGTACCCCACAGGACAGCTCAGCGGAATGCCCCGCACGGGAAGCCGGATCGCCTTTGCATACGCTTCTCCCGGATACCGGAGCCCCAGCTCTTTTACGATCGCATTGCTCAGGCAATAGTAACCGGTATTTTTCCCCCGGTAACGGGTGCTGACTTCTGCCTGCCTGCGATAGATCTTTTTCAGAGAGCTCAGCTTGCCGCAGATGCGCAGAATTCCGATCTTCACACGTTCGGAAAAAGTGTGGACGTGCTTGCTTTTATTATAACGGTATGCCATTGCTTTCCCGTAAATGACTTTCTGGTCAAATACCATGCGGGAAAACTTTTTGGGGTCAGCCGGCGCTTCATCCAGAAGGAAGATATCCACGCAGACCCGGTTCTGGAAATTATTCTGTGCCCGGTCCTCCTCGGTCTCCGTCCGGAGAGGGGCATTCATGCAGAGCACACGGGGAACAAAATCAAAGAAATAGCCGCCGTACTCCTCCGGCAACACCAACCGGTATCCCTCGGGAAGCTCCCCTGCCACCTCTCTGAATTTTTCGTACTGATCCCGCTTCATGGCGATATCGGCGTCATCATCCCACGGGATAAAATCCTTGTGCCGCACCGCACCCAGCAGGGTTCCGGAGTCCAGAAAATATTCGATGCCGTGCTTTGCGCAAAGGGCGTCGATCTCCTTCAAAATTCCAAGCAGGACCTCGTGGGTATGCTCGATTGCAATGTCACTCATATACAACCTCCGTTGTAAAAACTGTCGTCCCTCTACCCCCAAAATCTCATAGCGCAGGGCACAGAAAGACACGATAATAATATTATTGTAGCACATTTTTCCACAAAAAGCAATAGCCTTGAAAACTTTTCTGTAAAAAATGCAAGAATCACTGACTTTCCGGCAGGTTTACCGGGCATTCCGGTACTCGGTCGGGGTCATTCCGGTATGCGCCTTGAAGCATTTGCAGAAAAAATGCACGTCCTGATAGCCGGCGGACAGCCCCACCTGCCCGATGCTCATATCGGTGGTCGTCAGCAACTTGCAGGCGCACTGCATCCGAAGCCCGGTGATATACCGGAGCGGCGTGGTGCCGGTCTCCTCCCCGAACAGCACCCCGTAGCGGGAAACGCTCAGATTCTCCATCCGGGCAAGCCCGGAGAGCGTGATCGGCGTATGAAAGAACGCATGGATGTACTGGAGAGAACGGAAAAGCCGGGGCGGCTTGGTCTCCTGCCCGTTACAGCACCGGGCAAGCGAAAGAAGCAAAAGCTGGAGGTGGGCGCTCAGCTCCCGGTCACGAAAGCTCTCGCCCCGCAGAAAGGCGTCGAAAATGCTGTGATACTGCCCGGTGATCGCCCCGCCGTTTTCGATCTGCCAGAAGCCCGGCAGAGGCGAAAGACTGTACTCCTCCAGCAGAGGCGCCACATGAGAGCCGGTAAAATGGATCCACAGATAACACAGCTCCTCCCCGCCGTCATACCGGTACCGGTAATGGTAGTGCGGCGGAAACAGAACGGCACTGCCGGGCGCCGCCTCCCGGTCGCCGTCGGGCAGGCGCACGCTCATCCTCCCGCCAAGCATCCATAAAAGGTAATAGTCATCCCGCCCGCCGGGGTTATCGGTGGTAAAAGGGAAAACCGTGGAGGTGCACCCCGCACAGTTGACCATCAGCGGATATTGGTCGGAGTTGCGGCTACACGTATTGTATCCCGGCTTCCCTTCCCCGAATGCGTAATACTCACAGCGTTTCATATTTCCTCCGGAAAGTAAAATAATACACCAGATCAGAAAAATAATCAATTGACTTTCCTCTGCGGATATTGTACTATATTTTCCGTAGGTTGTCAACCGAATTTCAATCAATATCTGAAAAAATACCGGAAATATCCGGTTCGGAGGTAAGAAAATGAATGAACGGAAACGTAAGGATCTGATCCTGATCGGCGGCGGAAGCAGAGGAAAAAGATACACCGACATTGCCGCCTCGCTCGACGGATGTTACCGGGTCGTGGCAGTGGCGGAGCCGATCCGGGAGCGCCGTGAGGACATCGCACGCATCCATAATATCCCGCCCGAGCACGTCTATGAAAGCTGGGAAGCCCTGCTTGCCAGACCCCGGTTTGCCGATGCGGCGATCATCGCCACCATGGACCGGGATCATTTTGCCCCCGCCCTGCAGGCGATCCGGCAGGGATATCCCCTGCTTCTGGAAAAGCCGGTATCGCCGGATCCCGGGGAATGTCGTCTGCTGGAGGAGGAAGCCCGCCGGTACGGCGTTCCGGTCCTCGTCTGTCACGTGCTCCGCTACACCCCGTTTTTCCGGGCGCTCCGGGAGCTGATCGACCGGGGTGAGATCGGCGAGGTGGTGAACATCCAGCACGCAGAGTGCGTGGGAACCATCCACCAGAGCCACAGCTTTGTCCGGGGCAACTGGTGCAACAGCCGGGAAAGCTCGCCCATGCTTCTGCAAAAATCCTGCCACGACATCGACATCCTGCAATGGTTGCTCGGTGAGCGGCGCTGTCTGCGGGTCCAGAGTTTTGGCTCCCTGCGCTACTTCACCCCGGAAAATGCGCCCGAGGGGGCGCCGGAATTCTGCATTGACGGTTGTCCGGTGGGAGACACCTGCCCCTATAACGCCGTAAAACTCTACCTCAAAAGCGATTCCGACTGGTTCCGCACCACTGCCACGCACCTGCCCCACCCGGAGGATGCCGACGTGGAGCGTGCTATCCGCACCACCAACTACGGGCGTTGCGTTTTCGGTTGCCACAACGACGTGGTGGACCACCAGGTGGTGAATATGGAATTTGAAGGCGGCGCCACCGTAAGCTTTACCATGTGCGCTTTTACCTACCCCGCCCGCCGGATCCGGATCATGGGAACGCTGGGCGAGATAAGCGCACAGATGGACGATCCGGAAATTCAGATCTTCGACTTTCAGAGTGGCAAGACCCGGCGTGTGGAGGTGTCGGGGCTTGTCCGTGACGACAGCATCAACGGCGGGCACGGCGGCGGAGACGGCGGCATTATGCGGGCGTTTTACCGGCTGTTATGCGGCGAAGCGCCGGAGCTTACCCACAACCTTACGGAGTCCTGCGAAAGCCACCGCATCGTCTTTGCGGCAGAAAAATCCCGTCTCACCAGTCAGGTGGTGGAAATGGAGGGTTTTTCGCTGTAAATTTCAGAATTCAGACAAACAGAAAAGAGAGAGAGAGATTATGGAAAGAAACGAGAAAAAACCGGAACTTGTAATTATGGCGGCAGGACTGGGAAGCCGCTACGGCGGTCTGAAGCAGATCGACCCCATGGACGAGCAGGGGCACATTATCATTGATTTTTCCCTGTACGACGCCTGGAAAGCGGGCTTTGAAAAGGTCACCTTCCTGATAAAGCCGGAGCTGGAGGAGGAATTTCACGCCTGCATCGGCGACCGGGTCTCCCGGTATATGAAGGTACAGTATGCCTATCAGCGGCAGGAGGCAATTCCCGCAGGCTTTTCCTGTCCGCAGGGACGGGAAAAGCCGTGGGGTACCGGTCATGCGGTCCTCTGTTGCCGGGATCTGGTGCAATCGAATTTTGTCGTCATCAACGCCGACGATTATTACGGCAGGCACAGCTTTTCGGTGATGTACCGTGCGCTCTGCGACCTGCACGACGACGCCACTGCCCACTACGCCATGCTCGGCTACCGGCTGAAGAACACCGTTCCGGCAGAGGGGAGCGTTGCCCGTGGCGTCTGCCAGGTGGATGCGGCGACCGGAAAGCTTGCGCAGATCACCGAGCGATGCGCCATTTCCCGTGACGGAAATGGCTTCCGGTACACCGAGGACGGCGGCAAAAGCTATGTTCCGATCTCCGGCGAATCGGTGGTATCCATGAACTTCTGGGGCTTTACTCCCTCAGTATTCGACGAGCTGGCGGCGTGCTTCCCGGATTTTCTGGAAAAGAATCTTCCGCTCAATCCCCTGAAATGCGAATACTACCTGCCCTTTGCGGTCAACACCGCCATGAGCGGAGGACGGGCGGACGTCCGGGTGCTAGAATCGGAGGACACTTGGTACGGCGTGACCTACCGTGCCGACAAACCGATGGTGCGTGCGGCGTTTGCCGGGATGAAAGCCGCCGGACTTTACCCGGAAAAACTGCTGGACTGAAAAAAGGAGGAGACGGACATGACAAGAGACGAAGCCTGCCGGAAGATCGGCGAGGCGATTGCGGCATATTCCCACATCGGACCGCTTACCGCCTGCGCCCTCTACGGCAACGGACATATCAACGATACCTTTCTCGCTGTAACCCAAACGGAGCGGCGCTATATCCTGCAAAGGATCAACTACGAGGTCTTTCCCCACCCCGGGCAGATCATGGCAAACATTGAGGGCGTGACCGCTCACATCCGCCGCCGGGCGGAAGCGGCGGGAGAGGACCCCGACCGGGCAACCCTGACTATCGTCCGGTGCAACGACGGCAAAAGCTTTTTTACCGACAGCATCGGCTGTTCCTGGCGGATGTATGATTTCGTGGAGGGCACGGTCGCCCGGGACCGGGTGGAAAACGCAGACGATTTCCGGGCGTGCGGCAAGGCTTTCGGTCGGTTTCAGGGACTGCTCTGCGACTACCCGGCAAAAGACCTTTACGAAGCAATCCCCGATTTTCACAATACGCCGGTCCGCTACGAAGCTCTGATGCGTGCCGTCCGGGCGGATGCCTGCGACAGAGTGCGCACCGTGGAAAAGGAGCTGGAATTCGTGCAGAAGCAGTCGGATTTCGTAAAACTGCTGGAACAGGCGCACACCTCCGGCGACCTGCCGCTCCGGGTAACGCACAACGACACCAAGCTCAACAACATCCTGTTTGACGCCGCAACCGGCGCACCGGTCTGCGTGATCGACCTTGACACGGTCATGCCCGGCTATTCGGTAAACGACTTCGGCGACTCCATCCGCTTTGGCGCCAACACCGTGGCGGAGGACGACCCGCACTGGGAGCGTGCCGCCCTGGATACCGCACTGCTGGAAGCCTATGCCCGGGGATTTCTGCAAAGCTGCGGCAACTCGCTCTGCCGTGGGGAGCGGGAGCTGATGATGACGGGCGCCATGATGATGACGCTGGAATGCGGCATACGGTTTCTCACCGATTATCTGGAGGGCGACCATTATTTCCGCATCCACCGCCCCACGCACAACCTTGACCGTTGCCGCACCCAGCTTGCCCTGTTTGCCGATATGGAGAAAAAGCGTCTGCAAACCGAAAAACTGCTGAAAGCGCTGTAAGCCGACCGTCCGATAGTGCCAAAATCCCCTTGACATTTTCTCCTGCGGCGGTATAATAATGGCAGGAAAACTATTTCAGGAAAGGAAAGAACCTATGAAAACTCAATTGCTGATCCACCCGGAAGAGCTTTCCGAACACTGGATCGAGCGTGCGGCAGGCTGTGGCGTGGACGTGCTCGGTATCCATCCGGTGGGAGGTGGACTTGCCCACGAATCCCTCGCCGATCTGTTGCGGCGACTGGAAACACCGGAATTCCGCACGCTTCTGGACAAAGCGGCGGAAAAAGGACTGCAGATCGAATATGAACTGCACGCAGGCAGTTTTCTTGCCCCACGGGATCTGTTTGCAAACCACCCGGAGTATTTCCGGGAAACGTCAGCGGGCGTCCGCTCCGCCGACGTGAATTTTTGCCCCTCTTCTCCCGAAATGCTGGATATCGTAGCGCAAAACGCCGTAAAGTTTGCCGCAAAGCTTTATCGCAGTACAAAAAATTACTACTTCTGGCTCGACGATAAAAAAGGCGGTGCGTGCCACTGCCCCCGTTGCCGTTTGCTCTCTCCCTCCGACCAACAGCTCCTGGTTATGAACCGGATCGTGAAGGAACTGCGTAAAACAGACCCCGACGCACGGCTTGCCTACCTTGCCTATTTCCAATGTATCCTGCCGCCAAAGCAGATAAAGCCCGCCCCCGGGATCTTTCTGGAATACGCACCGTTTGAAAAGGACATGAAAGTGCGTGTCAGCCAAAGCCCGGTTGATAAGGAGCTGAATGACCTGTTGCATATTTTTTCACCGGAAGATGCAAAAATTCTGGAATACTGGTACGACAACTCCCTTTTCTCCGACTGGAAAAAGCCGCCCCGGCGTTTCACCCCGGACAATTCCCTGATCCGGGACGATATCGCTTTCTACCGTGACAAGGGCATTCCGTACATTTCTTCCTTTGCCTGCTACCTCGGAAAAGACTATGAAGCGCTCTACGGCGAACCGGATCTTTCCGCATTTTCCCGGTGAAATCCGACGTTTTATCTCCCTTTATCGGCTTCTTTCCTTACCGTTTTCCGCCTCTGATCATCGGAGGCGGATTTTTTGAATTTCCGCCTTTTGCCCCGAATTCCCGGCAATTTCCTTGACAAAAGACGAATTTTGTTGTATAATAAATACAACTTATTAAACCATGACGAAAACGAGCACAACCCGTCATCTGATAAATAAAAATTCTTCTGTGACAGGAAAGGTGATTATGGAGCTGAATATTTTATATTGCAGTGATAACAATTACGCCCCATACTGTGGGATATCCATGCTTTCTTTGCTGGAAGCCAACCGCAAAGCCGAGTCCATTACGGTTTACGTGGTTTCCGACGCCATTTCGGATGAAAACGTTTCACGCCTGAAAAAAACAGTGGAAGCATACGGTCCTGACCGCCACCTGGAACTTGTGGACGGCAGACAGATCGTAGAGCGTCTGAAAAACAGCGGCATGGGTTCTTACCGGGGCGGTCAGACCGCAAATCTGCGGCTGTTTTTCCCTGAATATATCAAATCTGAAGTGCACCGGTTGCTGTATCTGGACTGCGACACACTGATCTGTGACGATCTGTGTGATCTGTTCGCTACTCCAATGGGAGATCATCCGGTTGCCGCCGTGCGGGACGCCCTGACCTCCGATTACAAGATTCAGTACGGACTGCGTGCGGAGGATATTTATTTCAACTCCGGCGTATTGCTTTTTGACGTGGACAATTGGCTTGCAAGCGATTGTGCCGGCGAGCTTCAGAAGATTTTTGCCGTTCCGGAATACCGGGGCGCCAACAACGACCAGGATTATCTCAACCGTCTCCTGCTCGGTCGCCTGACTCTGCTCTCTCCCCGTTACAATTTTCAGACGCCGCACTACATATTCCGGGACAAGACTTATTTTTCGGTGTGTCCCAGGAAAAACTATTACAGCGAGGAAGAACTGCAAAGCGCACGCAAGCATCCGGCGATTCTTCACACATACCGTTTTCTCGGGCAATTTCCGTGGACGGAAAATTCTCTTCACCCCGCCGCAAAGCAATACCGCACCTGGCTTGCCCGTTCCGAATGGTCCGACTGCGGAATTGCGCCCGACGTGAAGAACCGCCTTTTCAAGGTGGAAAGAATTCTGTACCGCACCTTACCGGAAGCCGCATTTTTCAGGCTGTTCTTCAAAATGCAGAACAAACACTTCAATTCCGAGTTGCAAAAGCGATGCAACGCTTGATTGCCGGCTGAAAGGAAGGATAAAAGTATGAAAAAGCCTGTTTTCAGAAAAGAGGGGTCTTGGAAAAAGAATCCCCTCTTTCTCGCTGTTCTTGTCCTGGTAGCGGTTCTTATCGTATGCGCCGTGGGTCTGAAGCTGGGCAACGACGCCACGGGAGCCGACAGACCAGCGGATTCCTCCGGTGAGGGCGACCGTACCAATCCCTATCGGATCGGGACGGTGGAGGATTTTCTGGATCTGCAGAAAAAATCCGCCGAGGGAGAGGATTTTGAAGGATATTACTTTCTCCAGACCGCCGATCTGGACTTTTCCGACGTAGAAGATTTCCAGCCTGTTTTTGAGTTTGCCGGCATTTACAACGGCGGCGGACACAAGATCACCGGCATCCGGACCGACTCTCCCCAGCAGGCGGAATATGCGTCGGTTTTCCGTGAGATGAACGGCATTCTGATGAATCTCGGCGTAGAGGACTGCCAGTTTTCTGCCACGTTTGCGGCGGGGCTTGTCTGCATATCCGACGACGAGGACGCCGGCATTTACAACTGTTACAGCACTGCCAAGGTCTCCGGTCACTTCACCGGCGGAATTGCGGTGACCTTTTCCGGAAAAATCGTCGCCTGCTTTGTAAAGGACGCTCCTCAAACGGAAACACGATACAGCGCCAGCATGACCGTTCAGGATAAAAGACTGGATGAAAACGATGTGTCTCAGCCGGTAACCGAAACGCTGACCGCTCCCATGCACGGCGGCATTTGCGGCGTCCTTTCCGGCTCGGTGGTCGAATGTTCCTCTCCGGTTGCACCGGTCGGATACTATACCGCCAATGGTGAAAGTGCGGGAATAGTCTTTGAGGAAAACATGAGCGAAGATACGCTGAACACCCTGCGCACCCGATTCTCCGAGCGCACGCAGGAATACGTCACCCCGACGACCCTGCTGTACACCCTGTTCTTCCCCGAGGCAGGAACCCAGAAAGATCCTTATCAGATCCGGAACGTGGAAGATTTCTGCCGGATGCGGGATCTGGTCAACGCCGGTATTTCCTTTAACGCTCGCTGGTTCCGTCAGACAGCGGATCTGGACCTTTCGGAAATCGATAATTTCATCCCCATCGGCAGTGACCGGGGAAACCGTTATTTCTGGGGACACTACGACGGAGACGGACACACCATCTCCAACCTTACAATTTTCATTCCTGATATGGATACCGGTCTGTTCAACCGGTTGGCGGGAAGCGTGATGAACCTTGGCATTGAAAGCGGATTGATCCAGGGAAGCTGCATCGGCTCCTTTACCGGCGACGCAAGCTCTGACACCGCCCTGATCCTGAACTGTTACAGCAAAGCGAACCTTTGCGCAACGGGACGTGCCGGCGGCATTGCCGACCGGATGTTCAGCGCATCCATTGTAAATTGTTGCTTTACCGGCATGATCCAGGCGGGAGGCGGCGCCTACGGAATTTCCACCTATCAGACGTCGGGCAGAGTCATCAACTGCCGCTCGACAAGATACGAGCCGATCGGTATCGGCACCGACTCCAATTACGGCACTCTCCGTGTAGATACGGAAGAGCAGGCGTTTAATGACGTAAGCAAAAGCATTTACGACAGTGCTGCCCGCCTTTCCGCACACGATCTCCGGTTTTACCGGATGGACGCCGAAGAGGGCTTTACCACCGTCTATCCCATGAAGCTTGCGCTTCTGTGGCGGGAAGCCCTGACACTTCTTCTGATCCTTGCGGCTATATTTGCGGCGCTTCTCGTATGGGTAAAATATGCAAAACCGGCAAATGATATCGCTCCTGCCGGTTCTCTGCGTGAGGGAATTTCCGGACGCTGGGCGCAACTTACCGATACCCGGGGACATAAAATGAAAACCGCATTTTATCTCACTTTCGGGTTCTGCGCACTGATGTTTTTCGTCGGAGTGCTATGCGGAGACAAACTCATCCTCAACGCTTCCGTTTACTCCTATGGGGAAGACGTCTTTATGGATTTTTACAATCCCATGCACACAGCGCTTACCCGCAACGTCAAGGAAATCGGATACTTTTCGGTGGTAGGGGAAACCTATCCCCCGCTTGCGCAGGGTATTCTCTGGCTTTTGGGTCAATTCATGCCGGCGGAAACCGCCGCATCCAGTGCCCTTGACGTCCGAAAGACTGCCTATGGTCTGATGTTGTTTTTCTGCGTTCTTGCAATCGGAATGTTCATTCTGTACGGTATATTCCAGCATACCGAGAAAAACAGTAAGAGCCGGATTCGGTATTTTCTGCCGTTCCTTTTCCTCCTCTGCCCTCCAATCGTTTTTATGGTGGAGCGTGGAAACATCCTGATTTTTTCCTTTGTGGCATCCGCACTCTTCGTAGCAGGCTACCGCTCCGAAAATCCGCTGATCCGCAATCTGTCTTACGCCTGCCTCGGCTTTGCGGCGGCAGTCAAGATCTACCCGGCAGTGCTCGGACTTCTGGTACTCCGGGAAAAGAATGCCAAGCATACCCTGCAATGCCTGAGTTGGGGAATCGGATTTATGCTGATTCCGTTTGCTTTCTGCGGCGGAATGACCTCACTTTCCCTGTATTTCCGGAATATCGGCGTTGCCTTTCAGAAACACTCTTTCGGGCACGACAGATGGCTTTTGAATTATGGCAACACCCTGTATTGGTTTACGGGGAGCAGTGATGCGGGAATTGCCCTGGCGGATTCCATCTCCAAATGGACGCTTTATCCCTTTATGGCGCTGATTCTCATTGCCGGCTTTGTTTGCCGGAAGCGTTGGAAAATCATGCTTGCCGCCGTTCTGATTCTGTTGCTCTATCCGGGATTCAGTCTGTATTATATGGGAGCATTTCTGCTGTTGCCTCTCTTTGCGTTTTTCTGCGAAGAGCACCACAGCCGCACCGACTGGTGCTATCTCATCCTGCTTTCCCTGCCGCTCCTGCCTTTGCAGTTTCTGTGCGGTATTTATGGAGTCAACAAATATATGATTCCCATTATCGCCAGTCTTTCCATTCTTGCTCTCGCCCTGTTTTTCATCGTTGAAACCGCAGTTTCGCTGATCCTGCGGCACAGGGATAAAAAAGAGCATCCCCTTCTCTGATCTCCCTTACAGGCTGTCACGCAATGCGTGACAGCCCGTAATTCATCGTTAAAACGGCATGGAAAATGAAATTTATCACAATATTCTTTCAAAAAAATCAAAAATCCCTTGACAAAGCCGATTATCTGTGATAAACTGTTTCTGTAATTCTTGGAAGGAGTATCATCATGAGCAAGAAATTCTTCGGCAAATACGCTTACCTTTATTTTTATTACGCTTACGTAAATTAAAATAAAGGTGCTTTTTGTTGCGGATTTCAGGTTCATCTGTTTTTTATAAAACATTTTATGAAGCCTCTCCGGTGAAAAACACCGCAGGGCTTCATTTTTCTGTGTATGGTAATCCTGCGGGTGCGCTCCCTTCACACAGAAATCTATTTTTCAAAACAAAAGGAGAAACCAAAAATGATTGCCGTACTCAAACAAGGAACCAATGACACCCAGATCGAAAACCTTACCTCCTGGCTCAGGACCCAGGGGGTGGACGTCCACATTTCCCGTGGAAAGGTTCACACCGTACTCGGACTGGTGGGCGACACCGCAAAGATCGACGAGGAGCTTCTCGCAAGCCTTGACATCGTCGATTCGGTCAAGCGCATCAGCGAGCCTTTCAAAAGCGCCAACCGCAAGTTCCACCCCGACGACAGCGTCATCGAGGTCGGCAACACCTCGGTAGGCGGCGATACGTTCGCCATCATCGCCGGTCCCTGCTCGGTGGAAAACGAAGCGCAGGTCATGGAAATTGCCAAAGCCGTCAAGGCAAGCGGTGCTACCATGCTCCGTGGCGGCGCTTTCAAGCCCCGCACCTCCCCCTACGATTTCCAGGGGCTGAAAGCGGACGGCATCGAGCTGTTGCTCCGTGCCAAAAAGGAGACCGGACTTCCCATCGTTTCGGAGATTATGAACGCCAATCACCTCCCCCTGTTCGAGGACGTGGACGTGATCCAGGTCGGCGCCCGCAATATGCAGAATTTTGAGCTGCTCAAGGAGCTGGGAAGAACCCGCAAGCCGATCCTGCTGAAGCGTGGTCTTGCCAACACGCTCAAGGAGCTTCTGATGTCCGCCGAATACATCATGGCGGGCGGAAACGAAAACGTCATTCTCTGCGAGCGGGGCATCCGGACCTTTGAGACCTACACCCGCAACACCCTGGATCTTTCGGCGATCCCCATGCTCCGGGAGCTGACCCACCTGCCCATTATCATCGACCCCTCCCACGCCACCGGCATGGCAAGACTGGTAAAGCCCATGGCGCTTGCCGCAGCCGCCGCAGGTGCGGACGGACTGATGATCGAGGTCCACAACGACCCGCCCCACGCCCTGTGCGACGGTGCGCAGTCGCTGACGCCCGAAGCCTTTGACGACACGGTGCGTGCCGTGCACCGGGTCCTGGACGCCGTGAAGGGAGAGGTCTGAAATGACGGTCGGAATCTGCGGGCTTGGACTGATCGGCGGCTCCATGGCGAAAGCCTACAAGGAAGCCGGTCACACCGTTCTTGCCTTTGATATCAACGAAGCGACCCTCGGTTACGCCGCACTTGCCGGCATCACCGACGGACAGCTTGACGAGACGAACATACCCTCCTGCGACCTGATCCTGGTCGCCCTCTACCCTGAGGGAGCGGCGGAATATCTGCGTCGGATCGCCCCGATGATCTCCCGTGACGCCGTGGTCATGGACCTGTGCGGCACCAAGAAAAAGATCTGCGAATGTGGCTTTGCGCTGGCAAAGGAATACGGCTTTACCTACGTGGGCGGACATCCCATGGCGGGCACCCAGTACTCCGGCATCAAATACGCCAAGGCAGGGTTGTTCCACAATGCGCCCATGGTACTGATCCCCCCGGTCTACGACGACATCGCTCTGCTTGACCGGATCAAAAAGCTGCTGGCGCCTGCGGGCTTCGGCAAGTTTTCGGTGACCACGGCAGAAGCGCACGACCGGATCATCGCCTTTACCTCCCAGCTTGCCCACGTAGTCTCCAACGCCTACGTCAAAAGCCCGACCGCCAAGGAGCACCGGGGATTTTCCGCCGGAAGCTACAAGGATCTGACCCGGGTGGCATGGCTCAACGAGCAGATGTGGAGCGAGCTGTTCTGTGAAAACCGGGATCCGCTGTTGTTTGAAATCGACCACATCATAGCGTCGCTCAGCGAATACCGGAACGCCCTTGCCGCAAACGACAAGCAGGCGCTCTGCAACCTGCTCCGTGAGGGCAGAATCGCCAAGGAAGAAATTGACGGCTGACAAGCCGGATTGCACCGGAACATTCATTACTTATCGGAAGGAAGATCTGTTATGAAGGAAATCTGCGTCCACGCCTCCACCCCTTACCGGATCCTGATCGGAGACCGGTTGCTTGACCGTGCCGGCGAGCTTTGCCGGGAAGCGATCGGCGCCTGCCGTCTCTGCGTCGTTACCGACGACACGGTAAACGCCCTGTACGCCGAACGGCTGGAGAGCGCTCTGACCGCCGCCGGATACGAAAAGCCGTTGCGCTTTGTTTTCCCCCACGGGGAAGGCTCCAAAAACCTGCAAACGCTCGGCTCCCTGCTGGAGTTCATCGCCGAGGGGCGCCTGACCCGCACCGACTGCCTGATTGCGCTTGGCGGCGGCGTAGTGGGCGACATGACCGGCTTTGCTTCTGCGGTCTATCTGCGTGGGATCCGCTTCGTCCAGATTCCCACCACCCTCCTTGCGGCGGTGGATTCCTCGGTCGGCGGCAAGACGGGCGTGGATCTTTGTGCCGGAAAAAATCTGGCAGGTGCCTTTCATCAGCCCTCGCTCGTCATCTGCGATCCCACCACTTTGGACACCCTGCCGGACGCCACTTATGCGGACGGCTGTGCCGAGGTCATCAAATACGGCATGATCAACGACAAGCCGCTCTTTGAGCGCCTGCGTTTCGGCGTAAAGAGCGCCCAAGAGGACATCATTGCCGCCTGCGTAGAGGACAAGCGTGCCCTTGTGGAACAGGATGAATTTGACCGGGGACAGCGCCAGTTGCTCAATCTCGGACACACGGTGGGACACGCCATTGAACAGTGCTCCCACTTCAGAATCTCCCACGGAAGCGCCGTAGCGGCGGGAATGGCAATCGTCACCCGTGCGGCGGTCCGCCGTGGACTTTGCCCCGCCGATGCAAGCGAAGCACTGGAAAAGCTGTTGCGCAGTCATCATCTTCCCACCGGTTGCGGCTTTACCGCAAGCGAGCTTGCCGCCGTGGCGTCCGCCGACAAAAAGCGGACTGGCGACCGCATCACGCTGGTGGTCCCCTACGGCGTGGGAGATTCCCGGCTCTATCCGATTGCGGTCGGCGAGCTTGCCGATTTCATCCGGGAGGGACTTCTGGCATTATGAACGTTACCATTTCCCGTTTTTCCCCGCAGGGAACGGTTTTTGCCATTGCCTCCAAATCGGCGGCGCACCGCCAGCTGATCTGTGCCGCTCTGGCAGACGCTCCCACCCGGATCCGGTGCGAGCAGACCAACCGGGATATCGACGCCACCGCAGAATGTCTGCGTGCCATGGGTGCGATCATCCGACGTGACCCGCCTTACTTTTTCGTGGAACCCGTCCGCACGCTCCGGCAAATGCCCACGCTTCCGTGCGGAGAAAGCGGCTCCACCCTCCGGTTTCTGTTGCCGGTAGTCGCCGCCCTCGGTTGCGGCGGATATTTTGTCATGGAGGGAAGATTGCCGCTCCGCCCGCTTTCGCCGCTCTATGAGGAGCTTTGCCAATGCGGGATCACCCTTTCGCCGCAGGGAGAAAATCCTCTGCGTTGCACCGGGAAACTGACCGGCGGGGACTTTTCGCTTGCCGGGAATATCTCCTCTCAATTTATCAGCGGAATGCTGTTTGCCCTTTCCTGCCGCCCGGAGGGCGGCAGACTGAGCGTAACGGGGAAAACCGAATCCCAGCCCTACATCGACATGACGCTGGATGCGCTTGCCGCTTTCGGCTGTGCGCCGGAGCGGGAGGGAAACGCCTACCGCATCCCGCCGCAAAACACCCTGCCCCGTCTGTTCACCCCCGGTTCGCTCTCGGTGGAGGGCGACTGGTCAAACGCCGCTTTCCCGCTCTGCGCCGGCGCTCTCGGCGGGAGCGTTACGGTAAGCCGTCTGTCCTTTGACGGCTCCCGGCAGGGGGACCGTGAAATTCTTTCGCTCCTTCGCCGGTTCGGTGCCAGGGTGGTGCAGAACGGCGACAGCATCACCGTTTCCCACGCTCCGCTCCACGGAACAGAGATCGACGCCACCCAGATTCCGGACCTGGTTCCGGTGCTGGCAACCGTTGCGGCTGTGGCGGAGGGCAAAACGGTGATTACCGGCGCTTCACGGCTACGGCTGAAAGAAAGCGATCGGCTGTGCACCACCCGGGATATGCTCCGGGCGCTGGGCGCCGACATCCGGGACACCGAAGACGGTCTGGAAATCCTCGGCAAGCCTGCGCTGACGGGCGGCGTGACCTCCTCTTTCGGAGATCACCGCATTGCCATGAGCGCCGCCGTCGCCGCCGTTGTCTGCCACTCCCCCGTAAAGATTACCGACGCACAGGCGTGCGAGAAATCCTATCCCGGTTTCTGGGACGACATGGAATCGCTTGGCGCCGTATGTCAAAAGCAATAAGGATGTCTCCGAATTGTAAGGGATATATGAAAGAAGCATGAACATTTGCTCCAACCCCTTGCAAAAACATATAAAATATTGTAAGATTATCGTGGAATTCCCCGAATATTATATTTAAGAAAGGTTTTGAAACCAAATGAAATACGATGTGATCATTGTCGGCGCCGGACCCGCCGGCATCTTTACGGCAATTGAAATGCTGAAACTGGGAAGCAGGAAGAAAATTCTGATCCTGGAAAAAGGAAAAGCCATTGAAAACCGGCACTGTCCCAAGAGCAAGACCAAGCAGTGCGTTTCCTGTAAGCCCTACTGCCACATCACCACCGGATTTTCGGGTGCGGGCGCTTTCTCGGACGGCAAGCTGTCGCTGAGCTACGAGGTCGGCGGCGATCTTCCCACCCTGATCGGCGAGCAGAATGCGCAGGATCTGATCGACTATACCGACAAGATCTATCTGGACTTCGGTGCGGACTCCCACGTGGAGGGCGTCGGCAACACCGAGGAAGTCAAGGACATCCGCAAGCGTGCCATCAAAGCGGGACTGAAGCTGGTGGACTGCCCGATCCGGCACCTCGGTACCGAAAAAGCGCAGGACCTTTACCTTGCCATTGAGCATTATCTGCAGAACAACGGCGTGGAGATCCGCTTTGGCTGTGAGTGCATCAACCTGATCCTGCGGGAAAAGGACTGCCTTGGCGTGACCGTTCTGGAGAACGGCAGCGAGGTGGAATACTATGCCGATCACACCGTGGTCGCCACCGGGCGGCGTGGCGCCGACTGGCTGGAAAAGATCTGCGAGGAGCACAGCATTGCCCATCTGCCGGGAACGGTGGATATCGGCGTGCGTGTGGAGATCCGAAACGAGGTCATCGAAAAGATCAACGACGTGTTGTATGAGTCCAAGCTCATCGGCTATCCCAAGCCCTTCAAGAACAAGGTGCGCACCTTCTGCCAGAACCCCGGCGGCTTCGTTTCCCAGGAGAACTATGACAACGATCTTGCCGTGGTGAACGGGCACTCCTACAAGGACCTCAAGTCCTCCAACACCAACCTTGCCATTCTCTGCTCCCACAACTTCAGCGTGCCGTTCAATCAGCCGATCGCCTATGCGCAGAAGGTAGGAGAGCTTACCAATATGCTGGGCGCCGGACACATTCTGGTACAGCGCTTCGGCGATATTCTGGACGGCAAACGCACCTGGCCCAAGGAGCTTTCGCAGTCCAACGTCCGCCCCACGCTTCCCGATGCGGTGGCAGGCGACATCACGGCGGCAATGCCCTACCGTGCCATGACCAACATCATCAACTTCATCCAGGCGGTGGACGAGGTCGTTCCCGGCTTTGCCTCCCAGGAGACCCTGCTGTACTCCCCCGAGCTGAAGTTCTACTCCAACCGGGTCAAGATGGATGAAAATCTGAACACCAATATCCGGGGACTGCACTGCCTCGGCGACTCCAGCGGCTGGACGAGAGGTCTGATGATGGCGTCCGTAATGGGCGTTCTCATGGGCAGAAAGCTCTGCGACTGAATCCCTGATTTTCCTGAACACAAAAAGAAAGGCGGTAGACTCGTGGCAACCGGATACGGAAAAAATATCAGAATTTCAATCTTCGGCACCTCCCACGGAGAGGAGATCGGCATCCGGGCAACCGGGCTTCCTGCCGGCTTCTCCTTTGACCGGGAAGAGCTTGCCGCCTTTATGAAGCGCCGGGCGCCGGGGCAGAATTCCCTCTCCACCCCCCGTAAGGAGGCAGACCTGCCGGTATTCGTATCCGGCGTGGAGGAAAGTACCCTGACCGGCGAGCCTTTTTGCGCCGTTATCAAAAACACTTCTCAACATTCCGCCGACTATGCGGCGACTTCTTTCGTTCCCCGCCCCTCCCACGCCGACTTTGCGGCAAGGGAAAAGTATGGCGAGGACGTGGATCTGCGTGGCGGCGGGCATTTTTCGGGGCGTCTGACCGCCCCTATGTGCATTGTCGGGGGCATCTGCCTGCAATGGTTGCGCACCCGTGGCATCCGGATCGCCGCCCACGTCGGGGCAATCGGGAATATAGACGATCTCCCCTTTGACGCAGTGACGGTGGGCGAAAAGGAGTTTGCGCTCCTCGGCGAGCGGAGCGACTTTCCGGTTCTGGATGCACAGAGAGGCGCCGCCATGCGTACACTGATAGAGCAGGTGCGTGCGGAGGGCGACTCGGTGGGCGGGATTATCGAGTGCGCCGCCACGGGGCTTCCCGCCGGACTTGGCGAACATATGTTTGACGGGGTGGAAAACCGCCTGAGCGCCATTCTTTTCGGCATCCCCGCCGTCAAGGGAGTGGAATTCGGGGACGGCTTCGCTTCGTCAAGAAAGAAAGGCTCCGAAAACAACGATCCCTTTATAACCGACGGTACCCGCATCACCACTGCCACCAATCACTGCGGCGGAATCCTCGGCGGTATGACCGACGGAATGCCCCTGATCTTCCGGGTCGCCATGAAGCCCACGCCCTCCATTTTCAAGGAGCAGGACAGCGTGGATATGCGGACCATGCAGCCGGTTAAACTCTCGATCAAAGGGCGGCACGACCCCTGCGTAGCGGTGCGGGCGGTACCCGTAGTGGAAGCGGCGGCAGCAATTGCGGTCTCCGATCTGCTTCTGGACGTCCCGGCACCGACCGGCTTTCCCACCGGAAAAAAGTAAGCTTTCGCCGAAAGCTTCGGAAAGGAACCGACAATTTCATGAAACTGAATTCCGGGCATACGGTCAAGGCAAGCTATATCGGCTACCTGACCCAAGCCATTACCATCAATTTTTCCTCTCTGCTCTTTGTCAATTTTGAAGCACAGTACGGGATCTCACTCAGCAAGATCAGTCTGCTGATTGCCGTCAGCTTTCTGACCCAGCTTCTCGGAGACGCCTTTGAGGCAAAGTTCTCCGCTCATCTGAACACCCGGGTATGCGTGGTACTTGCCCACGTGTGCGCCGTGGTCGGAATGACCGGCTTTGCCTGGCTTCCTGATCTTCTGCCGGACCCCTTTATCGGGCTTATGATCTGCGTGATCATTTCGGCGATCGGCGGCGGCATCATCGAGGTGCTCATCAGCCCTATCGTGGAGGCTTGCCCCACCAAGGAAAAGAGCGCCGCCATGAGCCTGCTCCACTCCTTCTACTGCTGGGGACTTGCCGGCGTGGTCATTCTCTCCACCCTGTTCTTCCACTTTGTCGGAATTGAGCACTGGCAGATTCTTGCCTGCCTGTGGGCGATCATTCCTGCGATCGGCGCCGTGGCATTCTGCTTTGTGCCGATCTACGAGCTACCCGAGGAGGACAGCGAAAACACCCCGGCGGAAACCGAGGGACACCGTTCCCGCTTCCTGCTCCGCTCCGGCATCTTCTGGTGCTTCTTTATCATCATGTTCTGCGCCGGCGCCGCAGAGCAAGCCATGTCGCAGTGGGCGTCCGCCTTTGCGGAGTCCGGACTTGGCGTGTCGAAATCGCTCGGCGACCTCCTCGGTCCCTGCGCCTTCGCTCTTTTCATGGGCTGTACCCGTCTGTTTTACGCCAAAGCAAGCGCAAAGCTCAATCTGGTCCGCTTCATCACCGCATCTTCGGTGCTGTGTATCGTCGCTTATCTGATCACCGCCCTTGCCCCCGTCCCGCTGGTCTCCCTGATCGGCTGTGCGCTGTGCGGACTTTCGGTCGGCGTCATGTGGCCCGGCACGTACAGTCTGGCTACGGTAAAGATTCCTTACGGCGGCGTCCGGATGTTTGCCCTGCTTGCCATGGCAGGTGACATCGGCTGTCTGGTCGGTCCCACTGCCGCAGGCTGGATCGCCGACCTTTGCGGAAACAATCTGAAGGTATCCTTCGTGATCTCCACGATCTTTCCGCTCCTCATCATCATTCTCTGCCGTGCCATTTACAAGACCTCCGGCGGCAAAAAGAAAAAGAACACAGAAAATCGTTAAAACTATATAAAAAGGACGAAAAAACATGGAATTGCAAGATTTGCGTCAAGAGATCGACAACATTGACGGGCAACTGGTAAAGCTGTTCGTCGAGCGGATGAACGTATCCGCCCAGGTTGCCGACTACAAGCGGGAGCATGGGCTTCCCGTACAGGACCCCGCCCGTGAGCGTGCCCTGCTGGAAAAGGTCTCCGCTCTCGCCGGTCCGGAATTTGAGTGCGATGCGCACACGCTCTACTCCACCATTCTGGAGCTTTCCCGCTCCTATCAGCACCGCCGGATGGGCACAGGCTCCAAGCTGTACCACGAGATCACCGAGGCGCTGGAAAGCACGCCCAAGCTTTTTCCGGAGCGTGCCGTGGTTGCCTGCCAGGGGATCGAGGGCGCTTATTCCCAGATTGCGGCGGAAAAACTGTTTGCCATGCCGCACATCATGTTCCTTTCCACGTGGGAGCGGGTGTTTGACGCCATTGACTCCAATCTCTGCCGTTACGGCGTAATCCCGATCGAAAACAGCACTGCCGGCTCGGTAAACAAGGTCTACGACCTGATGATCCGCCGGAAATTCCATATTGTGCGCACCGTCCGGATAAAAGTGGACCACAATCTGCTTGCCAAACCCGGCGTAAAGCGCTCCGAGATCCGTGAGATCTTCTCGCACGAACAGGCGATCAACCAGTGCTCCGCCTTTCTGGCAAGTCTCGGGAACAACGTAAAGATCACCCGTGTGGAAAACACCGCCATGGCGGCGGCGGCGGTTGCGAAGTCCGACCGGAGAGACGTTGCCTCTCTGTCCTCCCGTGCCTGCGCCGGACAGTACGGTCTTTCGGTGCTCGCCCCCTCGGTGCAGGACAACGGAAACAACCACACCCGGTTTATCTGCGTTGCCAAGCATCTTGAAATCTACCCCGGTGCCGACCGGACGACGCTGATGATCGTTACCCCGCACAAGCCGGGGGCGCTCTACCGGATCCTCGCCCGCTTCAACGCTCTGGGCATCAATCTGCTGAAGCTGGAGTCCCGCCCCATTCCGGACCGGGATTTTGAATTCATGTTCTATTTCGACCTGGAGGCGCCGGTATATTCGCCCAAGCTTGCCCAGCTCCTGTCCGAGCTGGAGCAGGAAAACGACGAGTTCTCCTACCTCGGGACCTATTCGGAAATCATATGAAAAAGACCGGATATCAGTCTCTGCGGTGCGGGCTTCTGGGGGAGCACCTGGGGCACAGCTTTTCGCCCCAGATCCACCGGAAGCTTGCCGACTACGAATACCGTCTGATCGAGCTTGCACCGGATGAGCTGGCGGGCTTTCTGACCGGCGACGGCTACGATGCGCTGAACGTGACCATTCCCTACAAAAAGGCGGTCATTCCGTATCTGGACGAACTGTCGGACGAAGCGCAACGCATCGGGGCAGTCAACACGATCGTCCGGCGTGACGGCAAAAAATACGGCTACAACACCGATTATTTCGGATTTGATTCTCTGATTACCCACTCACAGATCCCGGTTGCCGGAAAAAAGGTACTGGTCCTCGGCACAGGCGGCGCTTCGCTGACCGTGCAGGCAGTGCTTGCCGACCGTGGGGCAGGCGAGATCACCGTGATCTCCCGAAACGGCGCCGACAACTACGGCAATCTGGATCGCCATACCGATGCGGAGGTTATCGTCAACGCCACGCCGGTGGGGATGTACCCGAACAACGGAGTCTCCCCGGTATCGCTTCGCCGGTTTCCCCGGTGCGAAGGTGTACTTGACCTGATCTACAATCCCGCAAGGACGGCGCTTCTGCTGGAAGCCGAAGAACTCGGGATCCCCGCCGAAAACGGGTTATATATGCTGGTGGCACAGGCGGCGTCTGCCTGCGGATTCTTCACCGGCTCTCCGGTAGGAGGCGATGCGGTGGAGCAGATCACCGCCGGAATTGCGCTGGACACGCAGAACGTCATTCTCATCGGGATGCCCGGGTGCGGAAAATCCACCGTCGGGCGTGAGATCGCAAGGATTTCCGGTCGCCCCTTTGTCGATGCGGACGAAGAATTTGTCCGCCGCTATTCGGTGACCCCTGCCGACGTCATTACCGGCGAGGGAGAGGAAAAGTTCCGGCAGATGGAGCACACGGTTTTGTGCGAGTTGTCGAAAAAAAGCGGGTACGTAATCTCCTGCGGCGGCGGTGCGGTGACCCGGGAGGAAAATTACGCTCCCCTGCACCAGAACGGTGTAATCCTGTTTTTACAGCGGGAGCTTTCCCGCTTATCCACTGACGGTCGCCCGCTATCCAAGGGGCGTTCGGCAGAGGAGCTGTACCGGGAGCGCATAGACGCCTACCGGCGCTTTGCCGACCTTGAAATTACAAGCACCGAGGTTGTGGAAAAGACGGCTACGGCGGCACTTGACGCCATTGCACGCAGACAAATTCCGGAAAGGCAGGTATAAAACAGATGAGCAAAAAGCTATTGGTCATCAACGGACCAAATCTGAATCTTCTGGGGATCCGGGAGCCGGACATTTACGGCAGGCAGGATTTCCATGCGCTTGAAAACTATATCCGTTCCTGTGCACAGGAGCTTTCGCTGAGTGTGTCCCTGTTCCAGTCGAATCATGAGGGTGAGATCGTGGACATCATTCAGTCGGCATACGGTGTGTATGACGGAATCGTTATCAATCCCGCCGCCTATACGCACACAAGCGTGGCAATTCTGGATGCCCTAAAAGCGGTCGGGCTTCCCGTCGTGGAAGTGCATCTTTCGGATATCCAGAGCCGGGAAGAGTTCCGACGCCATTCCTACGTGTCCCTCGTGGCGGCAAAGACCATCTGCGGTCTCGGCTTTGAGGGGTACCGCAAGGCTCTTGAATATTTTGCCTGAGGGGGTGTGGCGGGGGAAACTTTTCTGAAGAAAAGTTTC